>Ga0163162_10000289_pt1 | contig 46058 bp, 80 predicted proteins | sample S55metaG_FD_115310 | JGI IMG/M metagenome (GOLD analysis project Ga0163162, IMG submission 115310) | Switchgrass rhizosphere microbial communities from Kellogg Biological Station, Michigan, USA - S5-5 metaG | ecosystem: Host-associated > Plants > Roots > Rhizosphere > Soil | place: USA... | reverse complement strand
CCATTGCTGGCTTCCTCGCTTCGACCCGGTCTACCTGGGGTCCGGGATGGGAAACCCTCAAGGGCATTGTCACAACGGCCTGGGCTGTGATCACGGGCAACACTCGTCAGGGTGTTACCAACTCGGCCAGTGAAGCGGGTCAGCTGCCTGAGCGAGCGAAGAGTGCCATTGGTGACACACAGTGGACGTTGTACTCCGCGGGTCTTGCTCTCGTCGCTGGTTTTGCATCCGGCATGAACAAGAACCTGAACCTGGTGGAAAATGCTGCGATTGCTGTTGCTGCTGCTGTCGCCAAGTACATGCCTCACTCGCCTGCTCCGTTTGGTCCTCTGTCAGGTAAGGGTTACACATCCTGGTCTGGCCGTGCACTGGTGAAGGACTTCGCCGGTGGTATGATGGGCAACATGAGTATGGTTCGGGAAGCGTCCGCTAAGGTTGCAGGAGCTGTCAAGCTCGGCGCCAACATGGACCTGACTACCGACCTCGGTGCCGACGGTATCGTGATCGACCGCAGGGAAATCAGTGTCACCACTTACAACCCTGTTGCCGAACCTACGTCCCGTACCATCGAAAAGGCATCTAACAAACTGAGGATGGCGAAGGCAATCTAATGGCGTACCGTAACAGTTACACTCTCGACGGAGTGGCCCTGTCCAACGTGTCAGCTGGCTACTTCCCCGAGAAGTCAACTGGTATCCGCACTGTGCCGGCAAAGCGCAGCGCGGGTATCTCCTACCCGGGTGTGGATGGGGAAGCGTTCCTCGCTGGTGCTCCCTACGGCCCGGGAGGAGTTGCGGTCACCATGTACGTTGAGGGGACAGACCACCAGGCACTCATGCAGAACTACGAGTTCCTGAATGGTCTGTTCCTTCAGCGCCACAAACTTCTCAAGCTCCGTCACGACTACGATACTGCCGGCACGGTGTATCGAGAAGCAGACGTGAAATGCACTGTCTCGACTGAGCTGAAACTGCTCAACATGAACGCTGGGCTCGTCGACTACTCACTCGAGATTCCCAAGTCGTTCTGGCGTTCGGCTGAGGCAACCACGACTTCGCCCGTGCTGACAACTTCCACACAGACGTACACTGTTGCGGCGCTCACGGGAGGCAACGCTCCTGTGTCCGACGCGCTCATCCGCATCAAGGGCGCAGTCAGCGGCGCAACCATCACGGACGTTGCTACTGGGTCATCGATTACTTTGACCGCTCCTCTGCTCGCTACCGAGTACTGCGTCATTGACCCGGTGAACTGGGCTGCACGAAAGCAAACAACCAACACCTGGGCGCTGACGGGTGGTACTGACTACTCAAACAACGTTGTCTCCAACGAAGGCTTCGGCTCACAGTTCGTCATGGAACCGTTTATCTCGGGCGGTGCTCTGGTGTACCAGGTCACGCTCACATCATCTTCACCAGCGACTTCCCCCGTCGTTGAGTTCCGCGCCAAAAAAGCTTTCCTGTAGGAGCATCGATGCAAACTCGCTTTGTCGCATATGACCGACTGGGGGCTCGTCGGGGTGTTGTCCCCGATCCCCTCGAGGTTACGGTCACAGCCACCCTGAATGAGCTGTCCACTGTCAGCCTTCACTACGCACGTTCGGGCGTCAACGCTACGATGCTCGACAACGTCCCTGAGCTCGCTGTAGAGCGCTGGGACGGTACTACATGGGTCGAACTACGCGACGCACGTTTGCGGCATCTGACGGTCGATTTTGATCGTCTGGAGGAGGTGCCCACCCGTCGCTACGATTTCATTGGCGTCGGCGAGGCGCTCAAGGGCGTTCTTGTGTACGGTGTCTACGGACTGCCCACCAACAAGGATGGTAACCCGCAGTTCAAGACGTCGAACGCAGGTCGTATCCTCTCGACGATCTGGGACAACGCCGTCAGCCGAGGATGGACAGGCTTCTCCTACTCGTTCTCGCCGACGGTCGACTCGAACGGTCAGCCCTGGGCGAAGACGTTCACCATCTCGTACAGCGTAGATCAGAACCTGCTGAACATCCTGCAGGGCATGGTCGCACAGGGGCTCGTTGATTTCTACTGGCAGGGACGAACCCTGCACGTCTACAACTCAGGCACCTATCTCGCACGCGAGAAGTCGACGGGCGCTTCTCCCATCAAGTTCGATGGTGGCGTTGGCGGTGTTGACGCGGCTCCCGAAATGGAAGACGTCAGCAATCTGGCTACCCACGTTGTCGTGCTTGGCGAAAACAAGCTCCGTTGGGAATTTGCGACTGGCACCATCGTCCCCGAAGGCCGCCGTGAAATCGTGCTGTCCTACTCTGGTGTGGATGACGTCGGAACTGCCCAGATGCTGGCTGATCCACACATTCTGCGAGCGCAGAACTACCTCAAGAACACGACCCGTCAGTTCCACATCACTGACGACACGAAGATCCTGCCGTTCGAGACGTACTACGTCGGCGACTGGGTGCAGGTGCTGCGCGGTACCACGTACGAGCGGATGCGTATCTACAGCATCAACCTGCAGCGCAACGCGAACGGTCTTCAGGGGTACGTCCAGCTGGGCGACCGCATCGATGATCTGCTCGAAGTCATGTACGCGCGCATCCAAGGCCTCACTGGAGGTGTGGCAAACGAAGGCGGTACTCCTCCCGCTGCTACTGGCCGTATCCCTGCAGCACCGACTGGTCTTGTCGTAAGCAGCGATGTCTACATTGACAAAGACGGTGTGACGCAGGGCATCCTGACGATGTCCTGGGCTCACTCGGGCAAGGACACCAACGGCGAGACCATTGTCCTGGGCGAATACGACGCCTACTACCGCAAGGCAGGCACCACCAGCTGGTACCCGCTGCTGAGCTCCTCGACAACTTCAGGCTCGGCCTCACCCATCACGGTGTACGACGGCAACCTTGATCTGATCACCTACGAAGTGAAGGTCATTGCTGAATCTGGCGCCGGGCTTCGTTCGGCCCCCTCTTCCATCGTCAGTGTGCTGATGGACGCAGATACCACCGCACCTTTCAAGCCGACCACACCAACGGCGAGCACGTGGTTGCGTACGGTTACCATCAACTGGGATGGCAAGGGCTTGTCGCCCACGTCGGTTGTTGTCAACATGCCGCCCGACCTGGATCACATCAACGTCTGGGAAGCCACCAACGCTTCCATGACTGGTGCGGTCAATGTCGGTACGATGGTCGGACAACAGCGATCCATCACGATTGGTCCCAAGACCGCTAACACCGCGCTGTACTACGCGCTCAGCGCCGTTGACTTCTCGGGCAACGAATCAGCGAAGACTCCTTCTGTCACTGTCACCCCCGTGAACAACGTCAACATCCAGCAACTGTTCGCCAAGATCGACTACAACGATCTGGCTGACAAGGCTGTCCGCGAAGCCGCCCTGGGTGACAATGCTGTGTCGCAGGTCAAGCTGCAGGATCACATCATCTCGCTGGACAAGCTGGAAGTGTCGCTGTCCACTACCGTGACCAATGCGGCGTCGAACGCCTCGAATGCGCTGGCGAACGCGGCTACTGCTGACGGTAAGGCCGGTGATGCGCAGTTGGCGGCTGACAAGGCCAAGCTGATCGCTGACACTGCTGTGTCCCAGGCGCAGAACACGGTGCCCGACTCTACGTTCGATCTGGGCTTTGAACGCTGGGATGCCCAGGCGTACAACGTCAATAACGCAGCCGTTATCACCGAAGCAACCGCTCACCGCGGCACGAAGGTGCTCGAGATGACGGCATACAGCACCAACACCATTGTGCAGATTGCGTCTGACTACTTCCAGCCGGTGTCACAGGGCCAGATTTGGGAAGTGTCTGCATGGGTGCGAGTCAACGGGGCTTTGCCGACTACTGGCGATATCCGTATAGCGTGCATCACGAAGTCGGACACAGGCGTGCTGGCTTACCCGTCTCAGGCTACCGTCCAGGCTAACACCCTGACGAACACCATCCAGAAGGTCACCGGCTACTACACCGTACCTGCGGGTATTGTGGGTCTGGCTTTCCGTATGCGTCTTGACGGGTTGACGACTGCAGGTGCGAAGATCCAGTGGTCTGACATTGCTATGCGCGATGTCACCACCGCGAAGACCGCGCTTGACAACGCTGCCGCCGCCCAGTCCAAGGCAGACGATGCGTTTGCAGCCGCTCAGGCCGCCGCGGGTACTGCCGGGTCTGCACTGAGTTCCGCGAACGGCAAGAACAACGTCTACTACGTCGCTTCACTGCCGTCGGGCACTGGCTTCGTGGATGGCGACACCGCCTACATCCGCACCGCTGAGGGCCAGCCCTACACTGCCATGTACCGCTGGGACAAGCCGTCGCTGACGTGGAAGCCGCAGACCATGAGCCACCAGGTCATGGCATCGGTTGACCTCGGTAAAGCCACGGTCGGCGAACTGAATGGTCAGTACATCTCGGCAGGTACGCTCTCAACTGACAAGATGATGATCGGCATTGGCCTGAACGCTATCCCCGACCCGGGGTTCCTGCAGACGCAGATGAAAGATAACCGTATCGCAAGCTCCACCTCCGGGGCTACGGTCTGGTCATTCAACGCGACCACCGGCAACTTCGATCTGGTAACCGCCAACACCGGCAACTACTACTTCCGGGCTACCGGCGTGAACCAGGTGGCTTCGACCATCGCAAACTGGATTCCGGTTCGCCCGGGTGATAACTGGCGCGTCGAGGGTGGTGTGGTAGTACCCGCCGGTGGCTCAGGCGACATCCGCATGACGTTCCGTAACCGGGACGGCTCAGCAACCGTCCTGGCAGCGTCCCCGACTAACACGGCGTTCAGCGCGTCAGGCTCTGTATCCTACAGCACGATAGTACCCGATGGTGCTTACTGGGCAATCCCTGAAATCAGGTTCGCTGGAACCGTCGGAACGAAATTCTCTGTGCTGCCCGGCACACTGTCGATGTACCGTATGACCGAAGGATCGATGGTCGTCAACGGCACCATCACCTCGCTGGCGCTGGCAACCAACGCCGTCACGGCTAAGCAGCTGCTCGTCGGCGACTTCCTGAACATCGCCGTTGGTTCCGACTTCGAGGACGCCACTGCGGTACCGTTCACGCTCGACAGCCTGCACACCATCAGCACGACGCAGAAGAAGTTCGGCACGTCCTCGCTTAGGCTGGCGTCCGGCACTGGGGTTCACTCCTCTACGCTGGTCGCAGACACTCGGGTGAAGGAAGGCGAACAGTGGTACGTCAAGTTCTGGGCGTACATCGACGCGAGCTTCAACGGCACCTCTGGTGGGTCCAAGCTCCGAGTTGGCGATCAATCCAACAACCACATCCAGTCCGCGCCTTTCGATGCAGGCTCACTGCCGGGCAGGTCCGCTTGGCAGCCAGTGAACATGACAGTCACGGTCCCTGCCGGTGACACCTCGCTGACGATCCAGCTTCAGTCTGACCACACCGCAGGGTTCGCTTACATTGACGACATCCAGATCCGTCGTGTATCCGAAGCGTCGCTCATCATGAACTTGGGTGTGGAAAAGCTCGTCGCCTCCAGCGCTTCGATGGATCAGGCTGTGATCGACAAGCTCTGGGCTGATGTCGTGTCCTCTCGTAAGATCACCACGGATATGATGATCGTCGGCCAGGGTATCAACTTGATCCCGGACCCGAACATGATGGAACCTGACATCACGGCTCTGAAGCGGGGCAACACGACAGGGTGGACTGAAAACACCGCCTCCCAGGGTATCTACCAGAACTACAAGACGACCGGTACTACCGCTGCTACCGCATACTGGAACTTCATCCCGGTGAAGAATGCTGCGGCATCGGCTCCTGACAAGTCTGACTGGATTCCCGCCATGGGCGGCGAGCGTTACCTCATCCGGGCTCACTGGTACCAGTACGCTGGGGTTACCGACGGTCACCTCTATGTCAACTACGAACTCAACGATGGAACGACAGGGTCTGTATCTACCGGCAGCCCGGTCAAGACCACGGTCGGTCACCAGCAGGTTGACTGGGAAGTAACACTGCCCACCAACACTCGTTGGATTTGCCCTCGACTGTCGCTGGCTTACAACGCGGCTGCAGTGGGCACTAACGTCGCCAACGTGTACAGCGACCTGACGGCTGTGTTCCGCAGGACTGACTCGTCACTGATCGTAGACGGCACCATCTCTGCCCTCAAGATTGACCTGAACGATCTGTCCTCTGACACTGGCTTCGTAGGCTCGATGCGTACCAACATCTTGACCGCGGATGTCGTAACGTCCACTCTCATCAAGGCCGACGCGATCACGTCCAAGCACACCATCACGGGTGCCACGATTCAGACTGTGTCTACTGCCAGCCGAGGCATCAAGATCAACTCCTCGGGCATGATGGGTTACGACTCGACTGGCGCCACCATCATGAACATCGGCAACGGTTCCCAGAACCTGCTCGTCGGTGACTTCATGACGTCCAAGGCTGGTGTGGGAGGCGTTCGACTGATCAACTCCTCCGAATGGGGCCTGCCGGCGATCATCTACTCCTACAACGGTAACCAGACCGTTCAGGAAGCCGCGAGCTTCATGCGCTACTCCATCAGCGGTGATCCTGAACTTGTGCACCGTGCGCCCAACAGGGCAATCGTGGGCGGAACGGGTCTGGGCTTCGTGCGCGTCGAAGGCGACCTTGTGCTGTCCCTCGGTAACGGTGTGGGTGGCGCTCAGCAGATGCGCGTTGAGCAGCCTTTCAACCTCGATGCTTGGTCGCCGCAGACCGGGTACCAGGCAATGACCCTGAACGGTAAGCTGACGACCATCAACGCCGTCGGCGGTAACCTGAAGCTCGACGCTGGTGCGTTCTACGTGCAGATGCCTTCGACCTACGGAAAGACGACTGGTACCTCGGGTAACGTGGTCATCTCCTCCGATGGTGGTCTGTTCCGTTCAACGTCTGCGTTGAAGTACAAGGCTGACCCCCAGGTCATCGAACCCGACGAGCGTCTGCTCGATGTGCCGATGAAGGACTGGGTCGATAAGTTCGCCCTCGAATCCAAGGAGGCGCTGGAGGCTATCCCGGTTGAAGACTGGGACGAATCCATTCAGGCTCGCTACGACTCCATCAGCATCGAGCGTATCCCCGGTGCTATCGCTGAGGACGTGATCGCTGCGGGCGGTGAACGCTACGCAACGTACGGTGCGTCTGGCGAGGTCGAGGGACTCATGTACGACCGGTACACGCTCGCACGCACCGATATCCTCGCCCGTAAATATCGTGCTCTGTCGGAGCGTCTGCAGGCTCTAGAAGAAGCGTTCTTCGCCTAGGTCTAGCGCTACTGATGTTACAGTGGGCCCACCCCCAACTAAGGAGATAAACCGTGGAAGAAAAGCTCATGCTGATGATGAACACCTACCAGCAGGAACTTGCCAACGAGCAGGCGAAGCGAATCCAGGCCGAGGCCGATCTGCAGCTCAGCCGCAAGGAAACGCAGGTTGCGCGTGAAGAGGCCAACCAGCTGCAGCTCAAGCTCGACGGGCTCGAAGCCGGCGACAACGACGAGTAGTCCCGCGGTGGTAAAATTGGGGGCATGAACCCGACAGGGGGTCATGACTCTTCATTGACCACACCAAGGGGTATACCCAAGTAAGGAATTCAAAAATGGCAGTCAGCTACCGAAAGTTCATGGAGCTTCTCGATCACTGGGCCAATCACGGTGTCCCGCAAATGTTGGGCACTGTTATCTCATTCGTCGCCGTCGGCCTGGGGGTTACCATGTTCATCAACCCCCAAACGTTCGAAGAAGCATTTGCGTTCAGGCAGGTCTTCTCGTTTGCCTCGCCTTTTGCCTGGGGTACGGTCTACATCTTCACTGCACTGGTGGTCCTGATCACCGTCTACACAAACCACAAGAACGCTCAGGCTCCCTTGTTCGTCATGGCAGCCACGTTCGTCATGATGGGCCTGCTGCAAGTTCCCCAGATTGCAGCGGGCGGTGTTCCGTCTGGGCTGTTCATGTATATTGGTATGGGCTGGGTATGCATCATCACGCAACTCATTTGCGGAGCAAGAAAGGTGACGCATGAAAAAGCCCCTGTCCATTACTAGTCCAACTCACGCCTGGTCGCTTGTCACGTATTTCATGCTTGGCTTTGCTGGCCTGGCAGGCGTCCTGAACCTCAACAAGCAAAGCGCGGTCACCGCAGCAATGGGTGAGGGTGTGGCCGATATCTGGAGCACCGCCCTCATGCTGTCCGCGTTCGGGGCGTTTTCCGCTGCTATTGCGGCATCAAAGAGCCCTACCCCTGAGGTCAATCTCAGGACTGAGGCCCTCCTCTGTGTCGCTCTGTTCTTCAACCTCGGGTACTTCTTGTTCATCGTCCTGGCGATATCCGGGTTGAGGGGTTTTACAACCAGCATCTTTGCTCTTCTGTTCATCGTTGGTTCTGCTGGTCGAGCAATCCAGATTTGGTTTGAGCTGAAGCTCATCAGCAAGGCACGTGCCCATCCCTCCGAAGCTGACCCCGTCATGGGAGACCCTCGCGACGAGCTTGAACGGGGGTAAGCTAATGAGTTTTCAGGAGACAGCTATTGCTATCGGCCTGCTTACTCCCCTTATCCTCGGTGTTTTGGCATTCATTGAAAAGTTCATTCATAAGAAGAAAGAACCCGACAACGAAGAAGAACCCAAGGTGGTTCAGGGTATGACCGTTCCGATGGACAGCAATCCATACGTGGACCAATTGATCGGCGAACTCCGCCGTGAAATCAGGGAACTCACTGTAACCAATGAGCTCCTCAATGAAAGACTACGACAAGAACGAAAGGAGTGATATGAGCCTCTACGAAAGTTTCATTACCTGGCTTCCGCTGGTAAAGAACAAGTACATCAACGTGGACTGGGATGCAAAGACCGAAGGCTTCGGTGCGCAGTGCTGGGATGTCTGCGCGCACTGGTCGAAGTTCCTCGGCCTCCCGGTCATTAGCACGTTCGGCCCGAAGGGTGGTCGCTGGCCGGGTTGGGCTGGCAATATGGCTGACGCCTTCCCGCAGAACGACGCGGTAGCCAAGGCTTACACGAAGCTGCCGCCGAACTCGCCGATCTACGCTGGTGACATCTTGGTGTGGAGTGACCAGAACTCTGGTTGGTTCCCCAAGACTCACACTGCAGTAGCCATCGATGAATCGGGCTCCTGGGTCGATTGTGTGTCCCAGAACAGCACACCGTCCCGCGCTGACAATCCGTACCCGGAATGGACCACTGGTCCCACCATCGTCGGTCAGCGTCTTCCGAAGGCGGGCTTGCTCGCCATCATCCGTCCCAACATCGGCTCTGTAAACGTACAGGGCTCCATCTCCACACCTACCGAATCCGAGGAGGATTTCATGGCTGGTCTCATCGACGCCAAGCAGGCCGAGGCAATCGCACAGCGAGCTGCCGCCCTGGTTGTCAAGCAGCTCAACGGCAAGGTCCTGATCAACCCGGTCCAGGCCGAATCCATCGTGGCTGCCACCACGAGCCGCACGGTTGAAGGGGTTGACGCCAAGAACACCGGCAAGCTCATCAACGCCCGTCAGGCCGACGATATCGCTCGTGCGGCTGCCCGATACCAGGAAGAGGAAGAGAACAAGTGACCACGTTTGTCATCTCCCTGATCCGGTCCAACGTTGCACCTCTCGTCGGTGCGCTTGCGACCTGGCTCATCCAGCTGGGCCTCGAGGTTCCCGAGGACGCGAAGCAGGGGCTCATCACGTTCCTGTTCTTCTTCCTGTCCGGCATCTACTACCTGATCGTGCGGCTGCTCGAGGAGCGCTTCCCTCAGGTCGGTATCATGCTGGGCTACGCCAAGACGCCTGACTCGTACAGCAAGGGCCCTGGTGTGGAATTGACGCAGAAGCCGAACGGTGACCCCGAAGTGACCATCCGGGTCGACGGGGCTATCAGTGCTGCTCACCTGGCGGAACCGGTCGTTGAGGAAGATACGCCTCCGCGTCACTCCCTGTAACTACTCGAACGCCCCGTGTTGTCATTCAGCACGGGGCGTTCTGGCGGACATCTGGGCATATCTTGCAGACATTTGATTGCGACGTATGCACACGCACACGCGCGAACGATTCAGCGCTCTGTACGATAACTTAGGTTGTGCTCCCTTTTGATACCCAGGACGGACGCTCGTTTGCGAACAGCCATCATCGTGCGTCCCAAAGATTCCGCGATGTCGAGCACCCCCTCCGTTTCCCAGAAGGCCCTGAGGAAATCATCGTTCTCCCTGCTCCAGGGCTGACGGCGGTGGATGGCCCTTTTGTCGGACTCATCGTTCATGGCCTTCTGCTTGGCACAGTGGTCCACGTTCACGTTCGGGTACTTCTTGCGGTACTCGACGTAATAGGGCTTGGTACATTCCTTGCAAGTTGGCCGGTAACCTCCATAGCATTTCTTGTCCTTGTAGTACTCGGACATCGGCTTTTCAGTTTTGCACTTCTTACATATGCGCGTCATGTGTAGATCATCGACTAACTGATGAAGTTACGTCTATGTTCAGAGGAAAGCAACGTTTGTTTCATTGGCGGCAACAGACGATATTGACGCTCAGCATCTACTAAAAAACCCCTCGTCGTAAGTGACGAAGGGTGGGTCAGTGCAAATGTCGTACGTTGCGAGGCGACTGTGTGAACGATATGTCATTTGTAAAGAATGTATCTATCGTATCACATATATAAAAACGCTAGTCACCCATCACGCTTCATGGCTTCGCCGTCGCGTGAGAAACTCTGTGCGTACTTCATTGCCCTCTGACCTAAGGCCCGAACCATTTGTCCTGACAATCCCAAAGTCTTAGTCTTCTGTTGCATGTACAAGCCCGTACGTGTAATGTTTTCTGTGTTGCACGAACACGCGACAAAAACGACATACGCAAACGACTTCTCCACTGTTGTCACACCGACCGCAAAGATGTAGTGTTTGTATCTGTTGCTGAAACAACTCATCTGCTACACCCACCTGACATAGGAGCACATCATGGCCCCCGCACGACGCACCAAAGCTGCCAAGCCCGCCGTTGAGGTTGAGGAAATCGAGGAAGACCTCGAACTGACCGCGGAGGAAGCCCCCGCCGTCGAAGCCGACGTTGAGGATTTCGACCTCGACGAGGACGAGGAAGCCGACACCGAAGAGGTCGAAGCTGCACCTGCCCCGAAGGCCAAGAAGGCCAAGAAGGCTGCCGCTGAAAAGCCGGCCAAGGCTGCTGCCCCCAAGATCGAATTCGGTACCAAGGAACTCGCCGCCCACGTCAACAAGGAAGCCGGCACGAGCTACGACGCGTACAACCTGCGCATCCTGCTCCGCAAGCTCACCAAGGACGGCGTCCTCGAGCGTGTCGAATCCGAAGGACGCAGCCGCTACTCCTTCACCGGCCCGAACGACCCGCAGGTCAAGGCCATCGTCAAGGCTGTCAAGGAAGGTGCCGCCGAGAAGGCGAAGACCGAACGCCTCGACAAGCTGAAGGCCGACCGGGCCGCCAAGAAGGCTGCTGCCCCCAAGACCTCGAAGAAGAAGGCTGTCGTTGACGCCGAGCCCGAGGCCGACGAAGAAGACTTCGACGTCGAGGACATCTAAGTCCTAACGAACGATGGGTCCCTGCGAGGAATCGCTCGGGATAATCACGACCGTGTCCAATGACGGTGCCCATCCCCTCGACTGCCGTGCGGGGCTTGTCCCCCAGGCCTCGCACGGCGCACAACCGGTGCATCACTGAGGTTTTCGCTAATGGGTCTAGGCCTATGGGAACCAAACGTTATAGGCCGTCCTGAGCAGGATCAGCAACCATGACGTAAAACTGGCTCAAACGCTCTAGGGCGTGCAGTACATGTGACACACTCTAGGGTGTGGAACAGGAAGAAGCTGTTCCGGAGATGGCCTAACGGTGATTCATGCAACAGCCTTTACCCCAGGATCCGCATGAAGGTAGGGTAGGGCGCAGGGGTTCGAATCCCCTCAGCTTCTCGGTCTCTCCTGAGACTACCATGAGTAAGACGATGGGCCATTCACCCATCAACAGATCAGACACTGGGCGCGTCAACACTTTCTTGGTAAGCGTTCTGGTGAAGGTGAGGTATTCCACCCCCGCGAAGGTCAAGCTCACCTGCGTGCCCAGTGTCCTGATTTGTTTTGAAAATTCTCCAAGATGTGATACGTTTGTTTCGTGCGAAACATGCACGCTTGAAAACTTCATAATCTTCCCGACGACGTTTCACATCCGTTGTCGGGAATTGCGGAACCGGGTTTCTTTGTCGTTTCCCCGTCCGCACAGGAGCCCCCGTTGAGCTTGCCTCCGGGGGCTTTTGTGTGAGCCGACTAGAAATTTTCCTACCTTACCATGAGCCAGCTAGAGTAGTCTCTAGGGCTGGTATTCAGTGATAGTGTTTGTTTATCACTTGAAACGACAATCAAAGGGGAAACCAAATTGGACGAAGAAAAGGTCATAGTTCAGATTCCTGAGAAGGAAGCAACTGAGCTTGCCAAAAGGCTGAGGCATTCGGATGCGCTCAGCAAGGTATCGCTCAGTGTCTACGGCTACGTCACCAAGTCGGGTGTCCGCGCCCTGCACGTCGCCATCGACCGAGCAGTTGGCCGCACAGGCAAATACGAGACTTGGGATATCCGCTACAAAGCTGACCACCCCAAGGGTGTGGAAGGCCTGTACAAGAACGCCGTCAAGCGGATCGTTGCGCACTTCAACCTCTAATCACTTCATTTGATTTATCGCATCTCAGATGATAATATTCATCTTATGAATGAATTACAACAATGTGATTCACTCTGAAAAAACGACAAGATTAACCGCATAATCTAAAAACGACAGGTCTCCTAAATGAATATCTACTCCTCCATGGACGCAGCAGCGGAACTGGGAACCACTGCCCGTCTCTTGAGGCGATTCATTCGCCAGAACGACTCCTGGAAGAACGCCACCCACGCTGGGCGTTATTCGTTCACAGAGTCCGAAATGAAGTCCCTGAAAATCCAGTTCAACAACTGGCAGGGAACTCGCTCCTCACGCAGGACCGTATCAAAGGTCGAAGCCGAGGAACTGTTCCATCTCGACGAGGATAAGGGAATTTCGGTCGAGGATATGCACCGCATGAAAACCGACCCCGCGTTTCGCCGGCAGGTGAAAGCAAGGCGCATCGAGCGACAGCGCAAGCTGGAAGCACGCATCGCCGAAGTCGGCATCCGCAACACACCCGTCTACGACCTCGAGGATTCCAATGTCTGACCTTCGAAAACGACTGTCCGAAGCAATTGAGAACAGCGGCACCATGGGATGCGGGTGCTGCTCGAACTACAAACCCACTGATGTGCAGAAGGAGGCGGCGAACCTGATGAACGTAAGCCCTTCCTCCGTTGTACTCGCCGACGAACTACTGGAGGTAATCAATGCCTGAAAAATCCGAAGGTGAAATCACCAAAGAATACACGAGCAAAGACCCGTTCTCTGCTGACATCCTGGTTCGCCAGGAATCACATGAGCTGTTGCTCATGAAGGGCAATGGCTACAACACCAAGATGATCAGCGTTGACGGCGGAGTCCTGCTGAAGATCAGCCTTAGCGCCAAGACTCTCCAGGGGCTACAGGCGAAGATCGCCGGGCATGTAGCATTGATCGAGTAAACAAACCAACTGGTTCTTGGTTATTGCAAGCGTCACGGCTGCTGAACAACCCTGTCAGACCCCAAGCTGATGGGGTTGTTTGGTGGACACGCTAGAACGCGCTGTAAGCGACCAGCATTTCGATGTGACACAACGACACACGCGACACGCGTTGGTAGCTGTACGACGCGCCTGGGACGCTGTGAGAGCGTCTCTTGAACGCGTGACACAATCGAATCAACGCACACCGACAAAAGGAACATGATGCCGCAGCGAGTATCCGACGAACAAGTGACCGATATGATGCAGGATCAGCTTGCCATGGTCACAGCCCTCCACACAATCGCCTGTGAATCCGAGGACGCCGAGATAGTACGCACGGCAATGGCTCCTCTGATGAACACCCAGGCAGGAAGGAACTACGTTGAGCTCCACCCAATCTACGTCTGACGAGCCCCTGGTTGGTGTGGTAACCAAGCACACGACGCCGAGCCTGTTCGTGACCATGTCGCCCGATGATTCCCATGACTGGGCCAAGTTTGGATGGATTGCTCAGGACAATGCCTAGTTACAAATTCAAGACCAAGCCGTACAAGCACCAGCGTCAGGCGATCAAAAAGATCCTGAAGCAGGGCTACGGGGGCGCGCTACTGATGGAACCAAGGACGGGCAAGTCTAAGACAACGATTGATCTTGCCTCGATCTGGAACCAGCTGGGTCAAATCGACCGCGTCGTGATCGTCTGCCCTAACCGAATCATCGGCACGTGGGTTCAGGAAATCCACATCCACTGCCCTCGCCTGGTCAACATTACGGTGTGGGATGCAGAAGGTCGCAAGGCTCCCCCTCCTCCCGTTCGCGGTACGTACCAGCTCGAGGTTCTCATCGTGAACTTCGAGGCGTTCGCCACACCGGGCAAGAAAACGAAGTCGGGTCGAACGAGCAAGGCCTCGGGTCGATACAAGAACCGTGCCCAGATTCTGAAATGGATCGGTGACGGCAAGACTGCCCTGGGCATCATCGACGAGTCGCACAAGATCAAGTCGCCGTCTGGCAAAGCCTCGAACTTCATTGTCGGTATGGGTCCGAAGTTCGCCAAGCGCATGATCCTCACTGGTACGCCGCTGACCAAGGCCAAGCGCGCACACGACATCTACATGCAGTGGAAGTGGTTGAACCCTGAACGCTTCGCTGACCTGGCAACCGTCGGCGAGTTCAAGGCGCACTTCGGTCGATGGAAAGATGTGCCCGTATCCGCTGAGCCTGGCGCACGCACGTTCCCGAAGTACATTGGTCCGAAGAACATGAAGGAACTTCAGGCTCGCATGGGCGAGGACGCTGTCGTGGTTCTTCGTGAGGATTGCTTCGATCTGCCTCCCCGAGAGGACATCGTAATCCCTGTTGACCTCAAGGGATCAAAAGATGCCTACGAGCAAATGGCTGCGCGCATGATCGCTCTGCTCGAGGATGGCGACGAGGCGTCCGCGTCAATTCGACTGGTACAGACCCTGCGTTTGTCACAGATCACTTCCGGCTTCGTCACGACTGACGACGGCGAAATCAAACGGGTGGGCTTTGAAAAGCATGACGCCCTGCACACGATCCTGGAGGATATGTATGAGAAGGAACAGAAAGTTGTCGTCGCTGCGCGATGGAAGCCTGACCTCGATCTCATCGAGGCGATGGGCCACGAGTTTGGGTTCAAGACGTTTGCAATCCGTGGCAAGGTCAAACGCGCAGATTCTGACAAGGCCATCCTTGATTTTAGGGACCACAATGGACCTGGACTCATGGTCATCCAACCTCAGGCAGCCTCTATGGGTATTGACCTCTCAACCGCAAGTACAATGGTCTGGTATTCGCATGTCAACTCATGGGTTGACTTCACACAGGCCTGCGACCGAATCGCGCTCAGCCGTAGCTCTACGACGTTCTACCATCTGGTCGCCCGAAATTCGGTAGACGAGATTGTCATGGATACCCTTGCCAACGACACCGACGTGGCGAAGGAACTCATGCAGCATCCCGAGCGACTGCTCAAGGGTAAGCACCTCGATCTGGACGCATCTGGCCGCATCGCTGTCAAGACTGCTCCCAGCAAAATCAAGTAGTATTGACATATCAACAAAACGACAAAGAAGGACAATCATGATCATTCTTGAGGGACCAGACGGTGCGGGTAAGACCACACTACTGCTGAACCTGCTCGACGAGTTTCCCAGCATCGAACAGCACGCCAAGGCCAGCACATCGACGGGCGGTCCCGTTGACGAGATTGCCAAGTGGGCTCGTGAGGACATCAAGTCCTGGCCTCTTCAGCCGCTGTCGTTCTACGACCGTCACCCGCTGTTCAGCGAACCGATCTACGGCTCGATCCTGAGGGGCACGTACGACAAATGGTTCCAGAGTGCTGACGCACAGCGAGTCGGCCAGAAGATGATGATGCAGGGTCTCGTCGTGTTCTGTCTGCCGAGCCTCGAAACTGTGATCGAGAACCTCGACGCCGAGGAACAACTCGCTGGTGTGGAAAACAACATCGGTCAGTTGTGGGGCAGCTACTCGGCGCATCTCGATTACTTCGCCTCGAAGTTCCCGAACAGCGTCTTCCACTTCGACTACACCCGGCCCACCGACTTCGACGAGCTGCAAACCCTGATCGAAGCACACCAGGTTCGCTACAACCGCAGAAACAAAGGACTCAAGGCATGACCCTCGACAATCACCCGGACACCTTCGTTGGACTGTTCAACGCACAGGTCAAGATCCAGACCCTTGCATACGGCAAGGACCCGCGGGACATCATTGATCCCAAGGAACGTATCCAGTTCATCAAGGATATGCACACGGCGATCACCATGGAGCTGGGCGAGATGCTCGACGAAACGGGCTGGAAGCCCTGGGCGACGAGTGACCACGTCAACGAAGATGCCATGCAGGGTGAATTGGCTGACGTGCTGCTGTTCTTCATCAACCTGTGCCTTGCGGCCAACGCATCGCCCGAGGTTATCGCCGCCAAGACGTTCGAGAAGATGCAGCGGAACCTAGACCGACAACTTGCAGGTTATGATGGTGTGACCGGCAAATGTGTACGGTGCAAGCGTGCCCTCGACGATACAGCAGTAACCTGCTACGACGTTGACGAGACCACCGGTTGGTGTGGTGAACTCGACAGCGGAGGCGAAGAGGAATACGGTTTCTTCATGAAGGCCGGTCGAAAGGACCCCAATGTTTAGCGAAACTTACCCGACGATGACCGATCTGTCGTACGGGCTGACCAAGCACATGGTGTACGCCAAGCCCGAGGACTTGGACGTAATCAACACCATGGACTTCCAACTCAACAACGTCATGGTGAAGGCGGAATCTTGTGAGTACGACTTTGCACTCAAGCAGGCTTGGGTCACCAAGAACCGATGGACCTCACTGGTACGGCAATACCTGGACCCAGTTGCACTTGATGGATTCCTGGGACAAGTCGGTGCGAAGCTCAAAGGCAAGAAACGGGGTGTTGCTTTCCTGCGGACGCAGATGGTCGCTCGTCGTACCACAGCCTCTAACAACAAGGAATGGCGTCGTTGGGGGTCTTGCATGCTGGGTTTCTCCTACACAGCCCTGCCGAGGCCACAGCTTACCCTCCACTCACGAACGACATACCTCGGATACATCGGACAGCTTGATCTCGCTCTGGCTCACGTCCTTGCTCGTGAGATTGGGCTGCGCGTCGGGCTGGAACCTCGGGACATCGCGTTTGTGTGGGTCATTGACGGAGCTCAGTTCCACTCTTTCAAGTCACTGGCCTGGTTTTTCCAGAATGAGCGTGACGCTAAGTTCCTCACAAAGAAGCCTCACACTGATGAGCTCAAGAAGCGAGCTCCTGTCCTTTGGCGAGCCCAGCACCGGTTCATGGAATACCTCAAGATGGACGAAGATGGCATTCTTTATTGCGATCTATCGTTCAGCCAACAGCTCAGGATTCGTCGGCGTTACCACACTGAGGTTATGGGACCAGATTACGGGCTGCCATTTGAAGGAGGCACCCGACTCAAGTCAGCGGGCATGGCAGTTGTTGCTCCAGAACTCCCGGAGAATCACGTCAGCACGCTGGACTTCTCGCCCCTCGACCTTATCCGCAAGCGGCTTACGGAAGACATGGTAGTCGACGCCGAACTGAAGGCCGGCTACATTCCGAAGGACGACATCGAGGAAGACCTCGACGACCTGCCCGGCGACCTGCTCGTGCTCGAGGATGAGGAAGATGAGTAACCTGAAACTTCCCCGAGGGGCCATCGTCACGGGGCGTATTGAAATCGTGACTTACATCGATCCCGCGAACGACGACGACTACATGATCGCCGCCATTGCTGAGGATCAGCAGGGTAAAAACATGCCCCTCCTCACGAGCTACGGCATGCTCGAACTGTCTAAAGGTTTGTTGCTGGAGGCCAACGATGAATAACATTCTGTCCTGGTCTGACCTGGACGACAACGGTCACCTGTTCGTAGCCAACGACCAGCACTTCATCGATCTGCGCCGGGCGCTCGCTAAGCGGCTGTTGCAGACCGAGCCGGTCAACCACGGCAAATGGCAGCAGCTCGACGTGTCGCAGTCAGACGCACACAAAACCTACGAACTGCTGAACGTCGCAATCTGGTATCAGATGCCGTTCGGCCAGAAGGCTGCGGTTGACTTCATTGAACCCGACCTGCCCTGGGCTGAACGCCATTTCCAGGAACGCGTAGGCGGCCAGGCTATCAACCCTGGTGTGGAACATGCGAACTGGCCATATCACGCGAACGGCGCCAAGCTGCATCTCAAGAACGGCAAGTACGACCACAACTACATGGAACGGTTCTGGCCGAAGGACATCTCGATGCACCCGGTCCTGCCCAACCTGTTCGGTTACAACGTACCTGCACAGTGGAACGGCTACCGCTTTCCGACAGGGGATTTGAATGACGTTGTTGAACAGCTCCGATCCGACATCGGAACCCGTCAAGCATACCTGCCCATCTTTTTCCCGGAAGACACTGGAGCCACTAAAGGCCAACGAGTCCCATGTACTCTTGGATACCACTTCATTGTGCGGGAAGGCAAGCTGCACGTCCAGTACAACATGCGCAGTTGTGAGATATACCGGCACTTCACCAACGATGTTTATATGGCTGTGCGGCTCGCCGAATGGGTGCGGGATCGCGTCAACCCTGAACTTGACTTGGGACAGCTGACCATGAACATCGTGAGCTTCCACGGCTTCGTGGGGGACACCAACGAAATTGAAAGGTTCCTGGACTAATGAGGATCAGCCGTCACGAGATGATGATGAGAATGGCCGAGACCGTCGCCATGAGGGGAACGTGCGAACGCCTGCAGGTGGGGGCCGTTATCGCTCGTGACGGCCGATCTATCTCGACCGGGTACAACGGGAATGTTGCGAACGTCGCGCATTGCAAGCATGACGATGACACGCCCTGCAGCACTGCTATGCACGCCGAAGCAAACGCTATCGCATACGCAGCGCGCAACGGCGTTGCAACGTCTGACGCGTATCTGTACACGACCCACATGCCGTGCTTCGACTGCGCGCGTTTGATCATCAACGCCGGCATCCGGGCTGTGATCTACTACATCCCTTACCGCAACCAGTCTGGCCTCGACCTGCTGGGTGCGGCTGGCGTTGAGACTTTCCGGCTCAGCGCTAGTTACTCTCTGATTCAGGTGAGATAATCAATTGGTGAAAGTTCCCGTACGCATAATGAATCCGCGCATCCAGCGAGAGGTGCGAGCCGAAGGCGGTTGTTACTCATGCAAGCTTGGCGAACAGGCGACTGGTCTCGACAACTGTGTCACTGCACAGGGAAACGACAAAGCGGACCTGCTCATCGTCACGGCGAAACCCCTCGGCAAAAAGCAACGTGAGGAACTCGACAACTTCCTGGTCGAAGGCGGGATCGACCTCAACGTCGTTGCCTACACCGCAGTCAACAAGTGTTCGGTGTGGGATGCAAAACCGGGCAAAGCCGACATCCGAATGTGCGTCGATCTGTATCTCAACAAAGAGATAGCCCTGATCAAGCCCAAGGTGATCCTGGCCCTGGGCAACGAAGCGTTGACCGCGACAGCTGGCCGATCCGGCATCATGAAATACCGCGGACAAACCCTCGAGCACAAAGCAAGCGGCGGTCAGGTGTTCGCCACCATCAGTCCCGCGATGGTTGCGCGTAACCCGGGACAGCACGATAGTTTCGTGGCTGACCTGCGATTCGTTGACGGGTTGTTGAAGGGCGTAAACGCGTCTGACGCGCTCAAACCCAAGGCGTTCCGATACGTCATGACGAAGAAAGGTCTTTACCTCCTTGCAGAGCACCTGAAGACCGTAGGTGGCTATTCCTTCGACATTGAAACGGTGGGATTCGACGAGTTCAAACCCGAGTCGAAAATCATCTCGCTAAGCCTCACGACCTGGATGCCAGGCGAATTGCCCAGTGAGGTGTGGAGCATCCCGCTGTATCACCCAGAGTCGCCGTTCAAGTCGTCGTGGAAGTCGATCCTCAAATGGCTGTACAAGTACATGCGGATTCCGAAGGCTCGGGCTGCGCACAACGGCAAGTTCGATCTGCGCTGGTTGCGTCAGTTCGGAATGCCCAACCTCACGCTGACGTTTGATACAATGTTGGCTGCGCATTTGCTGGACGAGAATCGCCCGAAGAGCCTTGATTCGCTAGCCAGAACAATCCTAGGGGCGCCTGCTTGGAAAATCGATAACAAGAACCTTATCGATGAACCTCTTCGGAAAGTGTTGAAGTACTGCGGGCTCGATACGTGGAACACAGCACACATCTACGTCCATCTTCGCAACCAGCTAATTGCGAACCCTCGTCTCATGAAGATCATGAAGTACATCATGGTCCCTGCCTCCAACGCATTTACAGAGATTGAGATGAAGGGTATCTGGGTTGACACCGAGAAGCTCGCCACCAACTCGAAGATCGCCAAGGAAACCCTGGACGACATCAACGAGCAGCTCATGCAGTACGTACCCGACCGCAAGCTTTGGCCCAGCAACATCAAGGAAGTGAACTTCAATGCATCTAACTTTGCCAGGTGGTGGCTGTTTGAGCACCTCGGACTACCGGTACTTGGACGTGGAAAGGACAAGGAGGATGGTTCTCCGGGTGCCCCTAGCATGGCAGAAGGGCTCATGCAGCGACTCGCCAAAGACTACCCTCACCCAGCCATTGACCTTCTACTTGAACGCGTCAAGTGGCAAAAGTTTCACTCGAGTTTCTTCACTGCCTACCAGGAGCAGATTGACGAGCGGGATCGAATTCATACGACGTTCAAGCTCACTGGTACTGTTACAGGGCGGCTCTCCTCGGGCAAGGGTGACGACGAAAAAGTTACGGGACGGGTTCAGAATCGAGGGGTCAATCTTCAGCAAGTTCCGCGGGACAAATTTGTCAAGGGGATCTTCGGAGGACCGCCTGGCTATGTTTTCCTGGAATGTGACTATTCGCAGGTCGAACTGCGTATCGCAGCATTTATAGCCGACGAACCGACGATGAAGCATCTGTATGCGACGAACCAGGATATTCACATGGCAACCGCCATGAAAATGACTGGCAAGCCTGCAGCGCTCGTCACCAAGGATGAACGCAAGAAAGCCAAGCCCGTGAACTTCGGGTTCTTGTATGGAATGTCCGCAACGACATTCATCACCACCGCATGGAATAACTATGGTGTGGAAGTCACAGAGGAGGAAGCAGTTGCATTCCGGAAAGCATTCTTCGAAGCCTACCCCAAGCTCCTCGAATGGCACAAACGTCAGCGTCGGCTTGGACATAAATTCGGTCGTGTCGAGTCGCCACTCGGCCGTATTCGACACTTGCCCGATATTCACTCAGCTGATCGAGAAGTACGCGGCAACGCTGAACGTCAAGCCATCAATAGCCCTGTTCAGTCTTTTGCCTCGGACATGGCTGTCATCGCACTCATCACCCTCACCAAGGAATTCCGTAAGCGAGGACTCAAATCCCGTTCAGTGGGAACGGTACACGATGCCATCAACTTCGAAGTACCCATCGAGGAACTTCCCATCGTCGCTCCCCTGATCAAGCAGCACATGGAGAACCCTCCTGTGTGGGAATGGTTCGGCGTTCATCTGGATATTCCCATCGTCGGCGACGTTGCGTTGTCTCGTATGTGGGGCGATAAGGAGGAGATCGATGGTGATACGATTGTCGATCCCGTCAAGTGGCAGCAATGGCTGGCTGACCACGACTTGCTAGTTCCGTCTCACGCTTAGGTGACAGAATTGAACTATCAACAAAAACGACTGAAAGGATAAACGTGGAACACAACGAGCTGCCGACGTACCGACACGGTGCAAAGTGCTCCTGCGGTTGGTTCTCGATGGGTGTTGCTGAAGACCCTGCGTTGTTCAGCGACCACCTGCGAACCATCAGCCTTGCTGACGAGGCTGATGCACTGAGCCTGTCGGAGGTGAGAAACCGTGGCTAAAATGCCTGCTGACCCGTTCACCTACGTCGGCCGTATCGCACGAGATGCCAACGGCAAGGTTGTGTCTATGGAAGTGTTTGGCCCCAACGACACGCTCACATTGGCCGACAACGACGAGTTCATCACGTTCACCACGGTGATCGACCTGGAGGCTAATCGTGGCTGAAGGATCAAAGACCGTAAAGGTCGATGTCGAGGTCACGCTGACCAACATGCAGGCTAATGCTGTACAGTTGCATGAGGTCTTCGACACCTACGTCCAGGCGGGGTTCACCCGTGAAGAATCAATGCAGATCATCTTCTTCATGCTCGGTCAGTTTGGGAACGCCTAATGCCTCTGTACATGACCGATGATGGGAAGATGCCGGTCACGACCCAGTCGATGATCAAAGCGTTCCGTCAGTGTCCGCGTGAGGCGTACTACAAGTACCACTTGCGCCTTAGCCCCAAGCTCGCATCCGTGCCGCTGACGCGAGGCAAATGGATCCACTCCGTCCTCGAGGCTCATTACCTCGGCGAGGACTGGAAGCCCGTTCACGCTCACCTGTCCAACCAGTACTCGAAACTGATGGACGAGGAAAAGGAAAAGCTCGGCGATCTGCCCCGTGAGATTGAACTGCTCATGGCCTCGTACTTCTGGCACTACGGTGATCCTGCAGTTCAAGGCAATGACTGGACTGTTCACGAGGTTGAACGTCTGATCGAAGCCAAGATGCCCAACGGTCACCTGTTCCGCGGCAAGGTCGATATGATCATCGAGAACGAGTTCGGGCTCTGGATCGTTGACCACAAGACGCACAAGAAATTGCCTCGCTGGGAATACAGGATGCTCGACGAACAGTCCACGCTGTACACCTGGGCTGCTCGTGAGAACGACATCCCAGTACAGGGCTTCATCTGGAACTACATCACGACGTCTGGGTTCCCGAAGTACCCTGTGCTGAAATCAGGCAAGTCGTTCTACGCCAAGGCCCTGACGGCTGAATCGTCATACGTCGCATTCACCCGGGCGATCAAGAAAGCCCAGGCCGAATACGGCGATGTGTTCCTGTCCGAAAAGAAGGACAAGGACGTGGTCAAAGCTCGTCTCGCCGAACTGAAGCGGGACCGTTGGCAAGGACCCGACGTTCTGCCCACGAGCCCGTACTTCAGACGTGACGTGCTCGAGAAATCCCAGGATATGATCGACCGCGTCCTCAAGTCGGTCATGCGTACCTCGGACACCATGCACTCCTACGACTTCACTGACCCGGATTGTGTGGAACGTGACGTCAAGTCGTGTGAGGGATTCTTCTGCAACTTCAAGGACTTGTCCATGGCCGACCTGGTCACGGGTGATTCGACGCTGCTCCAGCGCCGCAATTACAAGTCACAGGATCCGCTGGCGTACCACGCCGGCAACGACGAACTGAAGGGCTAATGGAAAATTCGACAGCCTCCGTCATGGCGCTAGGCATCATCGTCCTGGGTGTCATCCTTGGTGTGGCAATCCAGGTGGGCCATGAGGACAACAACCGAGAAAAGCAATTGGTTACCGTCTGCATTCAGTCCGGCGGCGAACCTATTTACGAGAACCGCAACGAGTCAATGAGAGGGTGTGACCGGCCATAGCTACTGCATCTGCGGCAAAGAAGGTTGACTACAAAGCAATCGCCGCCAAGAAAATCAAGAAGCCGGGTGAGTCTGCTCACCACAAGAGGTTCCTGTTCTACTCGAGGAACAAGAAGGGCAAGACGACGCTTGGTTCGTCGGCTCCCAAGACCCTCGTACTCGATCCCGAACGTGGCGCTGAGCAGCTGGGCGATAACGTCGATCTTTGGCCCATTGAAAAGTGGGACGATATGAACGACGCGTTCCGCTACCTGCGCTTCGGCGATCACGACTACGAGTGGGTCAACGTCGATGGTCTGACGCGCATCAACAACATGGCTCTGCGCTACGTCATGAGCCAGCAGGAAGAACGCGACCTCGACCGTATCCCCGGTCAGGTGCAGCAGCGTGATTATGGAAAATCGGGCGAGCTCATGAAGGGCATGCTGTTCAACTTCCACACGTTGCCCATGGGTGTGATCTACACCGCTCAGGAACGCCAGGAAATCCCCGGCGAGTTCGACTCTGAGGATGAGGATTCGGAGCAGGCCGATGCCCGCTTCGTACCCGATTTGCCGAAGGGAGTGCGCTCATCAGTGAATGCTATTGTTGACTGCATCGGACGACTGTACACGGTGAAAATCGAACACCCGAAAACACCCGACCTCATGGTCGTCCAACGCCGACTTCATATTGGGCCGTCTGAGGCTTTCGATACGGGTATCCGTTCGAAGCACCCGATGCCCGATTTTGTCAAGAACCCCACCGTTCCGAAGCTCGTCAACCTGATGAACACCGGATCAATCACCACTGCTCGAAAGGCAAGCTAAAAATGGCAAAAGACCCGTCCCTCGTTATTTCCGTTGACTTCTCCGACGTCAAGGAGTCCTCGGGTATCAACCCGAAGCAGCAGGCCGAAGGTGACTACCTGGCCCGCATCATCAAGGTCGAGATGAAGAAGACCAAGGAGAAGAACGAGCCGATGGCGCTCATCCTCTTCCAGGACGCCAACATGCGTTCCGCGGTCTACCCGTACTACTGCACCTTCACCGACAACATGCTCTGGAAGATCCGCAACGCGTTCATCGCCGCCGGCGTTCCCGTGCCGAAGTCCAAGGGCAAGATCGACCTGGGCAAGCTGATCAACAAGGAGGTCGGCATCACCCTCGAAGACGACGAGTACGACGGCAAAATGAAGTCCGTCATCTCCGCCGTGTTCCACAAGGACGAGCTCGAGCCGACCGAGGCTGAGGACGACGACTTCGAGGACGAAGAGGAGGACGACGAAGAAGAGACCATCATCGACGCCGCTCCCCCGGCCAAGAGGAAGAAGGCTGCCCCGGCCCCCGTCGAAGAAGACGACGAGGAGGAAGAGGACGAAGAGGGGGAGGAGCCCGAGGAACCGAAGGTTTCCAAGCGCACCGCCGCTCGTCGTGCCGCCAAGGCTGAGGCCGAAGCAGCTGCCGCCGCTGCCGAGGACGAGGATGACGAAGACGAGGAAGAGGAGGAAGCTCCCGCTCCCGTCAAGAAGCGCAAGGCCAAGCCGGCTCCCGTTGTCGAGGACGAAGACGACGAGGACGACCTGGACCTCGACGACATCTAATCTTCACCCCGTAACAAACTGTGGGAGCGATTCAACACTGGGTCGCTCCCACAGTTCTTTCTCAAGGAGATACCATGCACGCTGAACTGAAACGTCTTGCTGAACTACGCGCCAACATCACCCCTGGGGTGTGGGGACCAACTACTGCCCCGCCCAAAGGCAAAGGTGAACCTTACAACCTCGCCCAGGGCGAACGAGGCAAACCTTCATGGGGCGCCGTCGTTGCTGACTCTGACGGTCGACCCGGCATCGATCACCCCCGTTACGAAGTTGAAGGTGACTGGTACAACGAAAAGGGTTGTGACTCCTACGGCGGCACGCTAGTCTGTGAATCACTGCAGCAGGGCAACGGGGAGTACATCGCCGCCATGCACGCCACCGTGCCGGGCATGCTCGAAACAATCCGCAATCTGCGCGCCATGGTTGTGTCCGTGGGCGTCAACGAGGACATGGTCGATCAGATCATTGCCGATTCCATGAAAGGTGATGATCCCGTTGACCCAGCGTAGCGAGTTCATCGTCAGCGACAATCCCGACGAACAGGGCAAGCGCGAAGGCAACGACATCCTGGTCGAACGCAAGTTCCCCCGGTACACGATGTTCTGGGCTATGCCGTTCGAAGACCTCGTCGCCCTGCAGGAATCCATCGGCACGTTCATCGCGGGAGAACGCCTTGGGTAAGCAGCCCGAGGGGAAGAAGTCCCTGGCGATCATCCAGGCCTGGAAGAAAATGGGAGCCTGGGCGTATAAGGTTCACGGCAACGAGTTTCAACCGTCAGGTATCCCCGACATCTGCGGTGTGTTCATGGGCCATTCGGTGTGGTGTGAGACGAAACAGCCAGGCAACAAGCCCTCGATGATCCAGTGGAAGCAGATTCGTGATTTGCGACGACGCGACGCGCTCGTAATCGTCTCATACACTGTTGCAGACGCCGTACAGATGCTCGAACACATACGCACGGGTGAACACGCACGCGAACAAAACGGGTGTCTGTATCAAGCGCCCATCGATCTTGCTGAAAAACTACGAACCGGGGACTACCGTGATTAAACGACGATCCGAATACACCAAGAACGCTTCGCCCGTCGAGACCGACGAGTACAAGTTCTACTGCCAGGGCTGCTGGTTCAAAACCAAGGAAGAGCAACAGCAGTACCTGACGTTCCGCAACCGCCGGGCCAAGGCACGACGTGTCGGCGTTGACCCCAATAACGAGAAAGAGTACCGGGCCTATATACAATGGCTTGAACGGGGCGAGAACCGAACGTTCCTCGATGAACCCCAGATGAAGCTGGATGAAATAAACGAATTGATCGATCAGAGAGGACTCCCCAATATGGAGTTCATCATAAGAGTGATCGAAATCGTTGAAAGAGGGACGAAATGACCGACGAAGAGAAGTACCGCACGTCCATTGCCATCGTCATGCCGGCGACCCACTACGGCGCCCATGAGCTGAGCCACTGCACCGTCGCATTCCTGGGAAGCACCACAGAGGTTGACTACATCCAGGCTCAGGCCCAGCGACTCGTCGACCGCTTGGGTCAGCTCGACCTTTGGCTGCCCGACCAGAGAATCAACACGTTCTCCTGCGGCTACGAATCCTTTGGTGTGGAGAAGGACATTCCCGTCGCGCTGCTCAATGACGAGCGGATCTTCGATGTGCGCGAACGTGCGGAGCAGCTCATGCTCGACTACGGCATCGACTGGTCGAAGAACTGGGAGTACAAGCCACACATCTCGTTGAGGCCGAACGAGCGAATTGCCAACCTCTGGCAGAACGGCTGGGAAATGCGCGTCAGCCTGCGCCGTCCCGTACTCTGGTGGGGCAACGATCGTCCGGGAACGAAAGACTTCGAGGCACCGTTTCATGTATGATTCATACGTACATACACGCATACACGCAAAGGGAACAATGGTTACCAACGACACGACCGTATCGCTCGCCCGGCACATGCGACGCATCCAGCTCGAGAACGGCCCGACCGTCTCGACGAAGAAGAACAAGCTCAAGCGGCGTCACTCCTTCCAGGTGACCGAGCTCCGACTGTCCTGGTACGGCGAAGACGATCCGATGACCGTCACGGCGTACGGCTACTACATCCACAAGAAGGGACACCGCGCATATGCGGATCGCTCTTATGACCTGGCCTCCGGCAACGTACCGAAATGGATCAAGGACGCCATCAATGGCTGAGTACTCGAACACCGGCCGAGTCATGGGGCGCAAGGTGGGACAAATGGCTAACGGCTCTATCAAGTCTGGTCCCGTCAAGTCCAGGTTCCTGACCCCCGAACAGCGGGAGGAAGCAGACCAGGCCAACCTGCGTGCCTATGAGGCATGGCTGGCCGAACGCAATGAACGCCTTGACCGCATGAGGCGGTCCTACATGAACATCAAGTTGCAACATAAAGACATTGTGATGTAACATGTGTATATGCGTATGTGACGCATGAATGATTGAAAACGACAAAGGATTAGATGTGAAACTGAAACAGCAGGAAGAGCAAATCGCGTTCGACGTGATGACCAACTTCGTTGAATCCGGCTACAGCCAGTGGTTCATGAACCTCGACTACAAGCGCAAGGATGTTGAGGCCGACGAACTCGACATCATCGAAATGTCCTTCGAGGAATTCGATGAAGGCACGATGCAGCCGCTCCTCGACGACGACGGGAACCGCCACGTGTTCACCATCACCCCCGAAAAGGTGATCGCCGCTATGCAAAAGATCTCCAACGGGGACGTCGAAATCAGCCCCACCGTCCAGGCACGAATCCACGAGTCGCTCGTCGACCGTGACTACGCGAACATGGACGCCGAGACCGACGACTGCATCGTCCAGGTCGCCTGCTTCGGGACGCTGGTGTACGGCTGATGAAAAACGGAACCGAGGTCAACGTACCCAAACACCGCTACTGCGACTTTTGCAAGGCCGCAGGAAAAACGGTCATTGCGAACATGGACGCCAAGACCACACGATTCAGCCCGGGTCGAGGATCGTGGGGTTACATGTGCGACGAGCACTTCGAAGCCTACACCGACAAGCAGCTGGGCACGGGTGTGGGACAGAAACTGATCTACCCTAATGGCTAGCAACATCTCTGCTGAAAGGCTGGCCATCGCCGAGAAATGTCTCGACGATGGCTGGTCTTTCTGGCAGATAACCCAGACCCACCACATCGGCGCAGTCACGTTGAGGCGTCACTTCCCCGGCCGAGGCATGGACGTCAAGGAGGCCGCGAAGGTGGGATATGCCGCCATGAAGGCCTCAAGGGCGATGAAACGCATTTCGTGATGTGAACCACATGTGATAACATGAATGTGTACATGAAACGACGCATGAAGGAAACGACAATCCATGCCGAACGAAAACTACGTATCTCGTCTTACCGGCCGCCGCAGGAAACTGTCTGACGGGGCTATGCTTGACATCTGCAAACAATTCGCCGAAAACGTGTCTGTCGCGTCCCTGGCGAAGCAATATGGGGTATCGACACACACGATCTATTCGTGCGTCTACTGGACCCCTCGCAAGCCGCCTGCAGAGCTGCTACCACGCCCGGTGTCGAACGAGCAGGAATTCATCGACAAGGTCAACCAGGCGTACACGAAACTGCTCGACAAGGGGACAGAATTCAGCACCAACGATGTGCTGATGGAAGTAGGATACGGAACGCCCGGCGAGGTAATGCGGGCCTTAGCAAAGGAAACGACAAAATGACATCTTGCATTGCAGTAATCACCGACACCGACGATTCTGGCCTGCACCGCACCATCGGCCCATACCCGACCTACCATGAGGCGTCCATCGCCGGTGAAAAGTACGTCGACTGGCTGCACGATGAATATGGGGTGAAACGCTCCAAGCGGGAATGGGAGTACAACGTCATGTACCTCCAGACCATCGAGGAAGCGGCCGCTGAGGAACGGGTCGAAATCGAAGAAGAACGAAAGATCGAGGCGGGCGAGTAATGGCACAGAAAACAATCATCCTGTACGTGTGCGACCGATGCAAGGGTGAGCACCGCAAGCCCCTGCCCGGCCAGATCAAGGTTCTCGTCTCGGCCAAGAAATGGAACACCTGGGAGCTCTGCAATGACTGCAACGAGAAGTTCGGCGACTTCCTGATGGCCGGCCTCTCCGAGGTTGAGGCGCGTGAGGGCGAATGAGCTACCCCGACAAGTTCCCGCGTGACTCATTCAAGAGCCATATCAACATCACCCACGATCCATCTGGGTTCAAGTTCTACCAGCAGGCCGGCAGGATCATCGTGCTCAAGCACAATGACCACACCGGGTTCTGGGGCATCTACTCCGACTTCACCAACGACTCCCTCCAGGAGTTCGGGGCAGTGCTGTCCGAGGCTCAACTCATCCGGTCAGCCATCTCATGGCTACAGGACAACTGGGTCCAAAAATAGTTCCTGAATTGGGTTGCATCAGGAACTGTCATGTGATTGAATGTGTATATCGCATGAATCGCATGTGATGATGTGTGAAAACGACAAAGGGGCTTACCATGAAACTGACCGACAACGAGCGTATGGTCATGAACCGCTTCAATTCCGAAGACCGCTACTCGTTCTTCGACGGGGGCTACGTCGCTGAGGACTCCGGCACGTACCAGTCCGAATTCATCCCGGAAATGGCCGCCGCAATGGGCAAGCCTGATTCCTCCGCCCGCGCCGTGCTCACGTCCATGACCAAGAAGGGGATCTTCAAGATCTCCGACGTCGCCGGCGAAGAGCCGATCACCGCCGAGGACGGCACCGTTGTGCAGGAAGGCAAACCTGCCGATCACTGGGTCGAACTCACCGAGGCAGGTGTGGAATTGATCGCTGACCTCCGCCTCGAAGAGGACGAAGCCATGCTGAACATGGACGAGGAACTCGAGGACGACGACGAGCCCGAGATGCAGACGAAGTCGATTGCTTCTCTCGAGGCCGACAAGCGCGTCAAGGCGTACAAGGAACAGACGAAGGGTCGACAGGCCGCGGCCAAGGAATCCATCGCACAGGGGAAGCCCAGCCTGCGAACGTCGCACGCCGACTGCACCCACGCGACCCAGGGCAAGGAAGGTAAGACCGCCCGGGCGAAGTGCAGGCGTGACCGCGCAGCCGCTGCGAAGGTTGCCGAGGAAAAGGCGCTGAAGAAGGCCGAACGTGCGGCCAAGAAAGCCGAAGCCCACGCCTAACATCGCCTGACGAGGGGTCCGACTTCACACCGAGGTTGGGCCCCTTGTTCGTCTCATGAAGAGTATGCATGTACGTCCTGTACATGATACAATGAATTCGTAATGATGAAACGACAAACAGGATGTGATGAATGTGATTGAAGTTACCACCGCACAAATCGCTGAATTGGCTGAGGACCCGAATCTCGAGGCGATCTACGCCGGCAGGATAATTAGTACAACAGAGCTGTACCGAGTGTATGACCACGGCACAGCCTACTCCTCGATCACCTTGGAGCCGAGTGACGATGTGCTCGTGACCAAACACAAGGATGGTACGTACTTCATGCACTTTATGTCCATCACTCCCAACGCGTACCACTACAAGGCCCCCTGGGTCACCGATGATGAAGTAACTATGGAAGATGAGGCTCTTTACCATGTCTGAATTCAAGCTGCGCCGCGAAACCCCTCCGCCTGCAACCCGCAAGGTGGGTGACTCGTCGAAGATCGACCGCGAGGTCAAACACCTGCAGAAGAACGCAGGCACCTGGTTCAAGGTCCGTGAGGCAGCATCCTCCGGCGCGTACATCGTCTACAAACGACGTGGCTGCGAAACCCGCACCAAGACTGTGCAGGGCAACAAGTACGACATCTGGGCTATGTGGCCCGCCGATACCGAGGACTAACACATGGCGATGTCAGGAAAACTGACCCCCGAGGAACAAATCAAGTTCCTCGGCAAAGTATACGGCTACTCGAGGAAGGGCTACGTATTTCTCCCTTGGGTTGACGGGTCTGCCACTGACAAGGTATCTCGTCGTAACTCGTACCACGAAGGCCGCGCGTTCAAGTGGCCTGCCGAACGCAACACGGCAATGCTCGAACACATCAAGGCTCATGCCAACGACGATGTGTACTTCTGCCCCAACCTGTTCGAGGGCAAGCGCCGCATCGAGCAGAACGTCGCAGCCGAGACCGTGCTGTACGCGGACCTCGACCCCGTCGATCCACGCAAGATTCACGACTACAAGCCGACGTATGCCTGGGAATCAAGCCCGGGCAGGTTCCAGGCGATCTGGTCACTGAACTCGGCGAAGACGGGTGCAACGTGGGACAATCAGGAAAACCACCGCCTCACGAAGGTGCTGGGCGCTGACCCGTCAGGCTGGGATTCAACCCAGCTGCTGCGCATTCCCGGTCGACCCAACTTCAAGCCTGAGTACAAGGGCGACAATGGCGGCGAACCCGTCATGGGCCGAGGACTCATGTGGATGGACGGTCCGAGGTACACCTGGGATATGTTCTCCGATCTGCCCGAAGTGGGTTCGCTCACGAAGGACTCGGGCTCGTCGGTTGACGAGGCTGTGCTCGAGGGTATCGACCGCCACAGTGTCTGGGCACGCGTGCGTCTCAAGCTGCCCATGCGCATCCGTGAGTACATGGCGCTCAAGGAAGTACCCGTAGGTGCTGACCGGTCCGATGTGATCTGGGACATCTCCTGCGAACTCGCCGACGTAGGCTGTTCCGCGATTGAAATTGTCGCGCTACTCAGGCCTTCGGTGTGGAATAAATTCACCAACCGTCCCGACGAACTGCAGCTGCTCCTCAAGGGTGCAGTCAAGGCAGTCAACCATCGATCAGAAGAAGCAGTCGAAGCAAGCGAAGATGAAGACGCGGAACCGAAGCCAGGCATCACATGGCTCAATGACGTGGTGGCCACACGTATTCCGAGGCCACGATGGCTCATCAAGGATATATGGACTAAAGGTGGGCTCGGCTTTATTTCTGGTGCCCCGAAATCATACAAGTCCTGGATGGCCCTTGACATGGCTATCTCGATCACGACTGGGACGCCGTTCCTGAATCAGCCGGGATACACCGTGACGAAGGCGAAACCCGTGCTGTACCTGCAGGAAGAGGACGACATCCGTCTCGTGATGGAACGTCTGGCACTCATCACTGAAGGCAAGGCGCCTGATCTCTTCTGGAACGGTCAAATCACGTTCACGGGTGACGTTGACGAGAACGATATTCCGACGTCTGACGCGCTCGTATGGGCTCCGCCGGAACGACCCATCCCGCTCGCCATGCATGTGCAAACGGGATTCATTGCGTCAGACCCCGGGTGGCAGTCATGGCTCGATGAGATTGTGCAGCAGGGTAAATTCGCCATGGTAGTCATCGATACCCTGGGTACCGTTGCGGGTGAGATTGACACAGACAAATCGGGTGAGCTGATGACCCGGATGCTCAAGCCTCTCCGCGTGATTGCGCGCAAGAACGACACCGCCATCTGCATCGTGCACCACAACAAGAAAGCAGCGAACCAGGGTGGGCGTGCGGGTCAGGATATGCTCGGGTCAACGGCTCTGCACGCATGGGTCGAATGCGCCATCTACGCACGCTCGAAGGATGCTCACGGGGAAATCGCAATCGAGCGTGAAGCCAAGCTGGCCATGGATATGTCGTTCCGTGTAAAGATCCCGACCATGTTCGAGAATCACATGACTGGCGCCCGCCAGCTATGGGACCCGGAGGTGATCACTGACGGCCTTGAACAGATACACGATGCACCGACCGAGAACAGGCCTCAGATGAACGAGCGGGGCACTGCAGGCAAGCAGCTCGCGTTCAAGATGAAGCAGATGGGCAAGGGGCCGTTCTCCGTCGAGGACCTTATGGAACGCCTCGGGTCGGACTCACCCGGACCGATCAGGAAGCAGCTGACAGAAGGACAGCGTAACGGCTACTTCGATGAAGTTGACGGCATGTGGACTGTCGTTGCTTCATAGCGCTTCATGATTTTGAATCATGCGCCTCACATGATAAAATTGATGTATCGCATGAACGTATGCGATGCACGAAAACGACAAGGCTGGGAGCTTTGATTATGACCATTTTGACAATCGCTGAGGCGAAGGCAAACCTTGAAGAAGCGATGCAGGATTACGCCAAGGCCCGCTCGGGAAGCGAGTCCACCGTACGCACTGATTACGTCTTGTGCGTATCGGCAATGGACTACAACATGCCCGTCGCCGCGACGTACTACTTTCATGAATCCGCAGGTCCGATCCATTCACAGGCCGGCCTCGCGTTCATGATCACAGAGGAACACAAAATGTTGAATCGTGAGGAAGCTCTCGCGAACGACGAATAACAATCTCCTGCCGGGTCTGTTCTTCCCCCATAGACAGGCCCGGCAGGTTCAATCTAAGGAAACGACAATGAACACGCTTACCTCCCTTACCCCTTCCGCGATCATGGCGTCAGGCCTGAAACGAATCTCCGCCCTGACTGACCAACACGGCATCACGTCGCCCGAAGTGCTCGATGCCTGCACCCGCTGGGGAAGCATCCTCGATGATGTCAACCACCCCGACGGCACGTGCCGCTACTGCGCCGAGCCTGTGACGTTCGATTCCAACTCACAGGCCTACGTCCACAAGGGTAACATGGGCCCCAACTGCATCAAACGTGCAGGCACCGAGGCTGACCCCACACCCAACCCCGTGACCACGACCCCGGGTGTGGAAAAGGTCACCTCCACGCGCCCGTTGCTCAAGGGGAAATAGTTCCCGCCTGCGTACGCATACGTGAGCAAGTTGAGATATAACCCACTACGTATCCATATATATTACCTAAAGGAATAATATGATTGATTACGTTACCCGAACGTTGAGGAAGATGCCATGACGACGCTGAACTACAAGAAGCTCCAAACCCTCGACGGCAAGGCTGCCGTGTTCGTTCGGGGCATGATGGACCACCTGACCGATAACGCCCTCGAGGCACAGGACGACGGACTGCCGATGCGCAAGGCCCAGGAAGCGGGCCAGGCAGCCGTCAAGGAACTGGGCGAGGAGATATCGATCCCGTATATCTCGAAGCTGTCCGTGCTGCTGCAGGAATGCAACGTGCTCTACAAGGAACGCCGAGGCAAGAAATTCATGCTGTTCCCAGGGGTGGAATACGAGCCGTTCGCCGACTTCATCGTTGACAAGGGCTACGGCTTGAGCATGACCCGCGAACTCCCGATGGAACAGGTGAAGGCTAGGTCCGAATTCCTCGAATGGATGAAGGACATGGGGGCCGTGAGAATCCAGGCTGACGAACCGCTCGAGAAGGCCGCTTACCAGATAGCTATCGACAAGTTCAAGGCTGGCGATTACGACATGGTCTTCGTTCGCCGGGATACTCCGCTGATCAATGATCGACGCGGCTACCGTGTAGAACGCCTCAACGAGCAGCATTCAACGCGTCTGTAAGCGACTGAAATAATGAACGCGCACGACGACACGCGACACGCACACAAACGTCCGTGGGACGTGTCACAGGATCTGTCGTCGTGTACAATGAACGTATTCACGACACGAAACGACAGGAGTTGATGTGAACATCTCTGATGCGATTCTCTTAACCGTGATGATCAGCTCCATGCTCGCACCCGTTGTTCTGGCTTTCGTAAGGTTCGGGGGGCCCACCGAAGGATTCAAACAAACGGGCTCGTTTTTCACCCGCGTGTTCGAGTCCATCTCCATCCTGTTCGGGGGCAAACCTCCCAAGCGTCCCGCCGTCGAGGCCAAGCTCACGCTCGATGAAATAGGCATGACCCTCTGGGAAGCATCCGATGCCCATTATGATGTCAAGGCCCTGAACCGCATCAAGCAGTCACACCAGCTTGAGCACAAGCTATGGCTGAACTTCGCAGGCGAAGGACATTGGGCAAACAACGAGGAGCGTGAACTCGTAGGTCTGCCCAAGAAACGTACCGCCGAGGAAAACGCGCGACTGGGCCTGGTCACGGCGGATCACATCGTCACCGTCCGTAATTGGGAAGGTGATGTCATACGGACCAATCGTGGAATTACCCACGAACAGGCGGAACGCATCCTGAACCGGGCCAAGCAGATCAACGCCGACCGAGATGACTCGTTCGACATCTGGGACGAGGACGCTGACGAGACCCTGCTCATGCAGAAATGTTCCGATCATCCCGCCGACCAGGAATGCTACTACTGCGACCCGGACATCCGACATACTTCATACCCGAAACGACAAAGGAGAAAGCAATGAGTGCAGCACGTACCGCGAGGCGCGAACGCAACAGGGAGGACTTCCTGCGCGCCACACGACAGGGGCTTCGTGAGGCTGGGCACCACAAACTCGTCAGCACCGCCGGCGTGAACGCGGGCAAGACCATCGAGGAACATCTCGAGGATGAGATTGAGAAGGCAGTGCGCGTGTACAAGCGACTGTCCGAACAGGCCGCCGCAGAAAGCAAAGGCGTCGATCAATGGGGCGCCGAGGGAATCGAACTCAAGAAGGGCAAGGCACGGGGTGTGATTCGAGGACTGTGCAAGGCCCTCTTGATCTACCGTGACTCGTACAACAAGGACGACAAGCACATGCTCGCCCAGATCGAGAAGGAATTCCTGAACTAATGGCCGCACAACCCAGCCTGCTGCGTCAATGGCAGTCGAGGTTCAAAGCAACCGTCGCCGCGTACATCAAGGCTAAGGCGGACCTCGACCGCCTGGACAAACTGTTGCGGGAAACTAGCCCAGACACCGCACTGATCCAGGAACAACAGGCCGCCTTCGCCCGTGAACGCATGCTCCGAGGTGTGGTACGGGGAGGGGCACAAATGCTCATCATCCTCGTCCGCCCCTGGGAATGGAAGGACAACGCAGCGATCCTCGACATGGAGATTGATTACGGAATGCCCGGCAAGCGATCGAAGCCCAGGCCCGGTGTGTCACCCAGCATGAGCAAGTTTCTCGAGGACAACCGATGAGGACATTCACTCGGGACACCGATGATATGAACGAAGTCCTCGCCGACTTCATCGGACACCCGGTCTTGGTGACGTTGAGGGACGGGTCTTCTACATACGGCGTGTTGGCCGGCAACCCTGACGTATGGTCCGACGGCTATATGATAGGCCCGTTCTCTATTGAAAAAGACGAAGTGATCTCACTGATCGACCTAGGAGACAACCCATAATGGCAATGACACTGACCGCAAGCCTTGACCTGATAGGCGTCACTCACGCCGACCTATGCGAGTTCCTCGATTACGTGCCCGACAACGCGGACCTCAGTACGGGCATCGAGGTATCGGGTACGGGGGAGTTCTTCGACGAACACAACATGCCCAAGATGTCGCTCACCGCGAAGTGGACTACGGACGAGGAGAAGTCCTGAATGTCCCAATGGTTTGAAGAGCCGGGTGTCTACATCGCGCCCGCTAACACTCCCCTCGAAGAGATGGTGAGGATGATGCGGCACGTTGCCAATGACGGGTTCGTCTACGGTCGAGGGTACAGCCACATGTCTGATGCACAGGGAGAGCTGTTGTATCGCGTCAACGCCCGCATCAAGGGAGATAACCCGGGGGAGCCGATGAACTGGAAGGGCGAACGTGGCATTCGGCGTTGACGGAACACCTGAGGCAGACGAGATAATTCGTACCCGTCTCGAAAAGTGTCTGACTCAACCTGATCCCAAGACGGGTCGCGGACACACGGTCTACTTCGATCCGGCCGACACCCGCACATGCCCAAGGTGTGGAATCAACCGACCGTTCGCCGCAGAACGCGAGGAGGAGGAAGACAACTACCGACTTCCGGGTCACGCCTACACATCTCTCCGTCGTATTGTCTACTCCAATGTTCGCCTGATATAGTACTACTGCTTCCCGGCTCGAGATACCCCGTTTAGGTCAAGCCCTGACGGGGTATTTCACTAGCTTACCAAGAAAGGCAACACAATGGCATGGGGTTCAAAGTCAGGGCGAACGTCTCCTCTGCCTGACAAATGGCGGTTCATTCGTGGCAACGTGCTCAAGCGGGACAACTACCAATGCCAGTGGGTCCGTGAGGATACCGGCCTACTGTGCCTCGAGCGGGCTACGGACGTTGACCACATCGATGATCCAGACAACCACAAACACTCGAACCTCCAGTCCCTGTGTTCCTGGCACCATGACCAGAAGACCGCCTCCCAGGGAGGCCGGGCCAATGCGGCCAAGTACAAAACTCGAAAGTCCCACCCGGGCATTCAATACATCACGGACGACGATTGAAATATGCGCGTGTACGCGCGTCGAAAAGGGTTCTGAACACATGCCAGGGTCGCGTGTAAGCGTCCAACGTAACGCACGTGCATGAATGTACGCAAACGTATGTACGGCGTCTGAAAACGAACCATGGACGTTCGTACAAAACTCGCAAAAGATCAATGACGCAACACGCGATACACACGCGATACACACGCGATACACACGCGATACGCACATACGTCCCAGACGAACCAGGGACGTGCCCAGGGATCTTATCGTGCGTCGTGCGCACATACACACGCGAACGATATTTGAATCGCCCAGAGACGCGCACAACGCGCGTTCGGGCCAATCTGAAATTCCCACCAAAATGCCCGATCCCCCCAACGAAGGATCGGGCAAGTTGGAGTTTACGAGCGAGGTTGTTCAGTCGGGTACGTTGACGGATCGGTACCGAGGCCGAAATGGTAGGGGGTCACGGTCACGGAGTCATCGAACCAACTCGTTTCGGTATTGGGCCGAGTCTTCTTCATGACGATGTGCCCCGGGGTATTATCCCACATGATGTACCCCTCGAGTTCGTCAGGTGTGGTATAGAACGGGGTTGCGTATCCCTGCATCTCGGACGGTGAGTGATGCAGTTCGAGCCCGTGCGTTTCGCGAGCCCAGTCAACGAGTTTCTGGTGAGTTTCGTTGTACCAACGTTCGCGTTCGGCTTGGGCGGCGATTGCCTCTTCAGCGGTGGCCTTGCGGCCTCTCATCAGGGTGAACAGTTCGTTGGTGATGGACGAGAACGTCATGGAGAGGATGTTGTCCTCCGGGTACTCCCAGTCATCCTCGTCGTCGTCAGGGTATTCGGGGTTGGGTGCGGGCTTGGCGTTCAGATCATCGTTGAGTTTTTCGTACCCGTACTCCTTGAGATGGTGAATGTATTGGATCGCATCCAGGTCGGCGTTGGCGTCGTCAGTTGCATCACCCAGCCATTCGGGATACGTGTTGTGCAGGAAGGAATCTGTGCCCATCTCGAGCAATCCCCGTCGGAACATTTCGAGAGGGGCAGCAGAGCCGGGTTCGACGGAGATTTCATTGAGGAGTCGTACGTCGAACTTGCCTTCCTCATCCTTCGGGATCGAGTCGATGGAGGCGAGAAATTCGATGGCGGCATCCTTGTTGCTCTTGCCGTTGTCGTCGGTTTGGTCGCGGTACCCGGTCAACGGGAAATCACGGGACAGCCCGGACTTCGGTCGGTTGAGCAACGGGACATCTCCCGTCGATTCGGCGAAGGATTTCAACAGGTTCGCTTCCTCATTTTGGGGGGTCGATTCCTCGTTTTGGGGGGTCGTTTCGTCAGACATCGTGCGATCCTTTGTTTGTCGTTTCATGCGTTCATGCGTACATATGTCATGTTACACGAAAGGGACGACACATACAATATGCATCGTCCCCGTGTCAATCGTGAGAGTTATGCGGTATGATCCGAGTGGATGCAGCTCCCGTTCTCTTCCTTCTCAGCACAAGCCTCGACCCATTCACCTCCCGGCTCGCGCTTGACGAAGACGGTATCGTCAGGCCAGGTCTTCATCAGGTGATGGTACTGGCCCAACGCCCGCTTGAGATGGATGCATTTCATGGTGTACCCGGAGGATCGGTTATGAATCCCGTATTCAGTCAAGGGGGGCCCCCATCAGGTGAACGACGGAGCGGATTCCGGTTTGTTCCATCGCCTCGCGTTCGTTGGTGTGGAAGATCTTGCCCACCCCGTCAGGCGAAGTGAAGACGAACCATTGCCCGTCCTGTTCGTAGGTGTACACGCGGTCGGTGCTCCAGGTTTCAGACATGGTAGTTCTCCTTGTCAGCGGCTCGGTCAACGTTGTTCTCCTCGTAGTCGTCAACGAGACGGGAGACGATGTCGGCGAGGGTCGTGAGATTTGCTTGCTCGAAGTTAGCCTCAACCCATTCAGAGATGAGTTTCTTGGTGGTTTCGATGTCGGACAGGGTCATCCCGGTGAAGGCGGGGTATCGAACCTGCATGGTGGACCAGAAGTAGGAGAAGATCATTTCGTTGGTGTTCGCAATGACAACCTCCTTCTTCACCGAAGGGTCACGGAATTTGTGGGTGAAGTACATCAGATTGCCTTATCGAGTTGGTGGTCGGCGGTCTCGCGCAGTGCGGCGATCAGTTGTTTGTTGAACTGAAAATCGGACACGTCGGACACGTTGGTGTGGGCCCCGATGGCGGATCGCATCATCCCGTAGGGAAACAGCGAGATGATGGACGGGATGTCGTTGCGGGACAGGCGGAGCATGTAGTACCGGCGGTACAACTTCTTCGCCTCATCTTCGTTGCGGATTTGTCCCACACCTACCGCGTACATGATGTGCGCGAGGGCTTCCATGTGTTCGGGGGACAGATCCTTTTCACATTTCGAGGTATCGATACGGAGAGGCATTGTGTAATCCTTTGTGCGTTGTCGTTTCATGCGCGTAATGCGCATACATTCATTGAATCATGTTAGGGTCATGTTTGACAACTCAGTTGCCTTCCATATCCTCCCGTAGGGAATTACCCATCAGGGTGACGGCCTGATCGAAGGGAACGAGCTGGAGAACATCCCCTGCCCACACGGAGGAGAATTCATCGATCTGGTCCATCTCGTCGATGAACTTCAAACGGGCCTGTTCGGCCTCTTCCGTGGTGTAGTATGGGCCGAAGCTCCATTTCATGAAGTCGATGTCGTCCGTGTTTTGGAATACGACGATGAACATTAGATCTTTCCCTTCAATGGTTGGAGGTCGTACCAGTACCCATCATCACCTTCAGGGTCGAGGTGGCGAAGAGCAGCCAGGATGTCGGCGGTGTTGGTGTATGGACCGTAGATGGAATCGAGCCCACCGTCGATGTATTCGAGGATGAGCAATGGCCAACGTGATGTGTTGTTGGTCCAGTCGGTGAGTTCAAACGAGCGGTCGGGTAGCCGGGGCCCGATCTTGGCCATCTCGTCGTGGAGATTGCGCAGTCGGTCGATGCGGTCGGCTTCGTCGTCGGATATCATCCTTGCACCCTTATCCTTCCCATTTCGATCAGGTCAACGATGGAGAGGACGATGGTGTCTTCCCATTCGCCTACCTTGTTGGTTACGTCCTGTCCCAATTCGGGGTATCCGAGTCGGGTCATGTGAGTGACAGCGACGGCGGAGTTGGCTTCGAGCCAGACGAACAGTTCCTCCTCCCAATCACGGGGCGAATACAGGACAGACCCGCCGTTTCCATGTTGAGTAGCGGTGACGGTGTGTCCCGTCGCCTTGCTCCTGAATCGGATCAGGTAGTACCCTGAGGGTGTGGTCTGGCAATCAACGACGGTGAAGTCAGGAGTCAGCATTGGTCATGTTCCTTCCGGCCATGTAGTAGGTCCCGGCGATGAATCGGGCGATGCATTCGGCGGCCTGTTCGGTGGAGTACTTGGCGAGGTTGTCGATGATGAATTCCGACCCCCGCGTCGAGATGTGCAGGTAGGAGTCGTCGTAGTGGAAGCCCATCAACAGGTCGGGAGAGATGGACATTCCTTCACGATTGATGAAGGCCGAGATGTAGTTGTACTCCTTGCTCCACATGATGAATTCACAAGGGCCGATGTGCGGGTCATCCTCGGCGTAGATCGTGATCCCCTTCGCCTCAAGAGCGCGGGTCAATTCGATGCGAGTTGTCATTTCAATCCTTTGTCGTTTCGTTCATACATACGATTCATATGCACATATTCATTGAATCATGTTGAGACGCAACACGCAACTCTGTCGCGCCCTCGTATGTGTCGCGTGTACGAACACACGCAAACGGGCGTTGTAACGCGCCAGGGATGCGCCTACGGCGTCTGACGCATTGTTCGCGTGTCATTGTGCATCACGATATGCGACGAACCCAGAGACGCGTGTATCGACGCATGTACTCAGCCCATGCTACTACTGGGCCGCCCCCAGGTCCCGGGAAACGACTACCAGGCAGGGGGCGGCGGATCAGAGAGAGAAAGTCAGCGAGTTACAACGAAGGCGCAGACGATCAGCAGGAGGGAGAGAAAGAAAGATAGGGAGAAGATTCGGACGGATCGGGCCTCGGGGCGGTACCAGGGGCGGCGGCGGAGGTGGCGCATCAGTCATCCTCGACGGAGAGGTAGCGGGCAGAGATCGAGCGGAAGTACTGATTGCGGGGATTACCGCCGGCCTCGATGATTTTGAACTCGCCGGGTACGTCGCCGAATCCGATGATTACGAAGAAGTCGCCGGCCTTGTGAGGGTTGCGCACATCCTTCACGATGGGGCAGTCAGGGAGAAGATTGACGATGGCTCCCACACGGAACATGGGATTGATTGGAGGGGCGGTGTCTTCCTCGAATCGGACGGGGGTGAAGATGGCGGCGTTGCCTTTCACCCTCCTTCCGTCGGAGACACGTTCGACAACCCAGTTGACCCTGTTGGCCTTGATGAGTTTGTACTCAGTCCCTTGACGATCCTTGACAATTTGCGGCATGGTGGTATCTCCTAACGAAGTTGGTTTGGCGGGGTAGGCGAGTCGGCTGTGCGGACGAGCATGATGCGGATAGCATCGACGAGTGAGGATCGTTCGTAGCCGGAGGCGATCAGTCGGGCCCGTTGCAGGGTATCGAGGTGTGGAGCAAGGGCGAACACAACGGGTAGGTAGTAGAGCATGAAGGACTGGAGGTTTTCGTTCGTGCGTTCCTCCGCAACGGATTCGATCATGGCGCAGGCCCATTCGACGGTGAGGTCGAAGAGGTGCGATTCGTCACGGATGTAGTCGAGGTCGTCCCCCGCATTCGTGACGGTTTCGACTATCTCCCACATGATGGTGGAGTTGATGTCGTAGGTCTCGGCCCATTTCATAATGGAGGTGGGCAGCATTATGCGGCCAGTTCCTCGGTCAGGACACGGACGACGGTCGGTGCGGGAAGGTGGCGGTGGCGGTTGAACGCGCGGCGGATCGTGATGGAGAACGGGTCGCGGTTGTGTTGCGCACGGTAGAGTTTCGTGAACAGGACGGAGAATTCGTCGAAGGTCATTGTCGTTTCCTTGCGTTGTCGTTTCGTGCATTCATTCATGCACAACACACACATTACACACATGCGTGCATGAATGCAACATGCGTAACAATCGCATATGTGTATGTAACATGATCCCAACATGATACAATACATATGTACGCATGAATAAATGAAACGACAAAGGAGATACACAATGAAAATGTCCGACATCGACGCAACTGTCCGCGAAACAATCGAATCCCGCGAATCGTTCGACCCCGACTACGACCGCATCACATCCGCCGAAATCGTCCGCTCATCCCGCGCACACGGCCAGGACTACACCGTCGTCCACGCCGTCGTGATGACCTCCGTTGACGAAATCGACCCCGACGGCCGCGTCCCCGTCGAAACCCTCCAGGTTGTCCTCCACGACGACACGGTTGTATCCGTTGAACGACTGTCCCTCCACCTGATCTGAGGCCCCGCCATGACTGACCTTGACATCATCCGTACCCGCGCCCGTGAATGGGCCGCTACCGTCCCCGACATCCGACTCGACATTGACGAGGATGAGGAGAGAATGTACGACGACGCCGTCCAATTCTCCGTCAACGATCCGTCCGACGAATACGCGTGGGTTGGATTTTACTACGGGTCCGACCACACCGTCCGCGTTGTCGACCAGTCCGACGACATGGATGAGGAACAGGCCGACGTCCTCAACGAATACGCCAACCAACTCATCGCCGCCCTCGGAGAATAACTCACCGTCCGCCCCACCAACGTTGGGTGTGGGATGGACGAAGAGTATGCAAACACGTCCCATGCGTGTACAATGAATGTATGCGCACACGCGCGCATGATTGAAACGACAAAGGACACACAATGACAGAGTTCATCGACAATGAAATCGTTGCCTACCTCCGCAATCGCGCACACAAGGAGGAGGATGAATTGATCCGCATGTACCTCCTTGAATACATCGACCTCTCGACCGACCCCGACGTCGACCACGTCGAAAACATCCCCACGTATTTCATGGGATGCGGACGGTACATGGATATCGCGATACGAACCGCCCGCGTGCAGGCCAGCGCCGACCGCCTGTGTCAGGCATGGTTCGGGGAAGAGGCCGATTACGTTCACATCGACCCCGCCGTCCCGAGCCAACTCACCGTCATGTTGGTTGACTCCCAACGGGAGTTCATCATCGACGTCCACGAACGCACGATTACCAAGAAGGATTGATCCCATGACCAACTCGACAACCGCCCTGATGGATTTCAAAACGACCCAACATTGGGCCCGTGCCATGAACGTCCCCGCATCCGTGATCATGGAACACACGAACGTCCTGCAATTCGCCGTCTCGCACGACACGTGGTTCATGCCCGACATGGACGAGGAGGGTTGCGTGATCGACAACGACCGTCTCGAACAATTCCGTCTTGCCTGCCTGTACGACTGCCTCTCCAACATGTTGGACATCGGAATCAACCTTGATGACGACGCGACCGGGTCCGTTGCCTTTTACAATCGGTTGACGGCCAATGATCACGACGACCGCAACGCGCCTTCCTGGTTGACCCATCCCGAGCCGTACCACATCACGTGGCGGACGCACAATTACCCTCACGTCCACACCCACTAACCTTCCCGCCGCTCCCACACCATCAGGGATGCGGCGGTGGAGTAGGTTGTGCAGTCGGGCCTACGTCACGCATGACGCAACGCGCACGTACACAAGGGTTCATCACACGTCGCCAGGGTTGATTGTAACGATCTCTAACGTCATGCGACATACACATACACACGCGCAACGTTCGACGCCGTGGGACGATTTTCGGCCAGCAACCCTCAGGTCGGGCCGCGTGTCATATGCAACGCACACGCGGTGCACAACACGCTCCGTACAACGTCCAGGGACGCGCGTAACGCGCCAGAAATCATCGCGTGAACAATCATGCGCAAACGTATGCCAGCGTCCGAGAGACGCGCGTACGCGTGCGGATGGCATGACACGTACACACAGGGAGAGAGGGAGAGATAGTCGGGCCGCGCGCCGTCCACTCATGCTGCTACTCCAAATCCCACACGGTTGGGTGTGGGATAGGAGAGAGGATCAGGGAGCGATCACGATGAAGGAGTCGTCGCCTCCGTCCCATTTGCAGGCGGCGACGCGCAGGTGATTGGACACGGCGGTACCGTCGTCGGAGTCGCAGGGAGGGAGAGTGGCAGGATAGACGATGGAGACATTCGTGGAGGGATCGTACACAAGGGCGACGGGTTCATCCGACCATTCGCGTTCGGAGGGAGATGCGATGGAGTCGATGGTGTAGTGCGGGATGGAGGACGGGGAGGGAGAGGGAGTATCGGACACGACGGCGGTCGCCTCGCCATCCTCGTCGCGGAGAACGTGCGTGTTCGTGTCGCCTTCCTCCGGTGTGGGAGAGGGAGAAGCAGCAGGGGGAGAGATGATGGATTCGTATGCGATGGGGAGAGAGAGAGGGAGAGAGAGAGTGGCAATCGTAATCGTGCCGACTCCGATCAATTTTTCCATGCGTGACATGATGATCCTTCGTTTGTCGTTTCGCGCAACGTGTGTTGCGCATGTTCACATGATACACGTGAACGGACGAACACGCAACATTGTGTCCCGTGTTCGCCCGACCTCGTATATGCCTACGCCATGCCGAATGCGTTGATCCCCATCCGTGCCTTCCTGACGATCCATCGACGCATCAACGCCGTCTGCTCGTTGTCGTCGTCGTCGTCCTGCTCGTCGTACGCCATTGCCCCGACCATCGCATTTTGCACGATGGCCTTGTCCACGTCGACCGTGTGACCGTCCATGTTCCATCCGTCCGTGTCCGAATAATACTCGATCATCGCCGTGACGAAACCCGCGTGCACCCCCGCATCCTTCGCGATTGCCTGCACCGTTGCGTTGTCCGCGTCCACACCATGCATGTTCCGTGCCATTGCTCGACCTTTCGTCGTCCGTCGACCATCCGTCGACCGTCCAATTTTTATTGTTGCCGTTTCCATCGATCGTCCGTGATTGTCGCCCGCCGTCGCACAATTGCGCGCGCCGTGTGACAACGCATGACGACCGTGTGACATCGATTGTCACGCCGTGTGACACGTCGCGTCACGTCATGTGACACATTGTGTCATACGCATGACAACGTGCGTCATATGCATGTCATGTTATACGAATTCGCAATTACACATTTCGCGCATATTCAATTGTTATTCAATTATGAATTGCGTTTGTGTTATTTCGTTTTTTTGTCATTCGCGCGTGCGATTGATGCACGACATTTTGAACGCGCGTTTTTGTCGTTCGCGTGCGCGCAATTCGTGTGATCAATTCGCAACGCGTTCGTTGACGTTCGCACGACAACAATTTCGTTGTTCGCGTCGTCGCGAATGATTTTCGTTTTGTCGTTTTTGTTCATGCGCACGTCGCGCAACGCGCGT
>Ga0163162_10000288_pt1 | contig 46072 bp, 39 predicted proteins | sample S55metaG_FD_115310 | JGI IMG/M metagenome (GOLD analysis project Ga0163162, IMG submission 115310) | Switchgrass rhizosphere microbial communities from Kellogg Biological Station, Michigan, USA - S5-5 metaG | ecosystem: Host-associated > Plants > Roots > Rhizosphere > Soil | place: USA... | reverse complement strand
CAAACTTATGGTCGGCGACATTGACAGTGTGCTCAATCATGCTCAGACCGTCGTGATCGGAAACAAGGATCCGGCCTTCAACAAAGTGCCCGAGCGGATGCGTGAGGGTCAATTCCTGGTTGATCTTGTACGAATCATTGATGGAAGGAACAATAATGGCAAGTATGACGGCATCTGTTGGTGAGCAGCGTGGGACCAAGGTTCCAATACTGCCTTGAAGGCCGCAATCTATAAATCCATTGAGCAACTCTCTCACTGGCTGGAAGAGAATGATTATCGCGGTTACGATACGTTCGATGGCCTCAATTCCCGATTTGTGCGTCCACTAGCCTTCGAGACCAAATTCCTGCGCACAGTACTCCAGCAAGGCGTGAGACGGTTTCCTGTGAATTTGCGTCCCGTGCCGGGAATTACCAAGGAACACTCCAGCAAAGGCATGGGTTTTTTGGCGCGAGGCTTCATGCGGCTTCACAAAACGACTCGCGACCAAGTGTGGAAGGACAAAGCCGAGTTTGCTTTGCAGTGGCTGGTTGAAAATCGGCTGCCGGGTTACAGCGGTGCGTGCTGGGGTAATAGTTTTGATTATCAATCGCGAGGTTTTTATCTGCCCAAGAGGGTACCCACAGTGGGGTGGACCTCATTAATCGGGCACGCTTTCCTGGATGCCTACGATCATTTTCAAGAGGACCACTATCTTCAGATCGCCGAGAGCGCGTGCGAGCACATTGTCCGCGACCTTGGCACCGTGCGCGATGGCGACGGGATCTGTATTATCTACATTCCGATCAAAGACACCCAAGTCCACAATGCCAACACCCCTGGGGGCGAGTTTGCTCGCCCGGACTTATTCGCACAGGGTAACGAAGCCTATCGGGAGTTGGCACAGAAGGCGATGCAGTACACGGCGCAATAAAGACCCGATTCATCCTAGTGCTATGCCGAGAAGGGAAATCATTAATGGGTCGACAACTTTCATTCGGCGTATGTTCTCGACAGCTTCAAGCACTACCTGCAAAGCACGGGTGATGACCGGTTCAATCAGAAGTTGACGAGCGGATATGAGTACTGGAAGAAGACCTTCTTCCTTGCGTATGGAACACCACGATACTACGACTGCAAGACCTTGCCCCTTGACATCCAGTGCAGTTCCCAGGCGATCGATACGTTCGCTTCTTCCAGGATCGCGATCCCGAGAGTCTGGCATTAGCGATCAAGGTTGCACAATGGACGATCACACACATGCAAGACCGCGCTGGCTATTCCTACTACCGTCGATATTCGCGTGGCTGGTCAACAAGACTCACACACTCCACTGGGGGCAGGCTACGATGCTCTGCGCTCTCGCTAGACTCTATCAACTGTGTAAGTCTAAGAGACTCCAAGTGAAGAAAAAAGTCCTCATTGTCGTCGAGAACCAATCTTTCCCTTTCGATACGCGCGTCCTGAAGGAAGCCCGTTCACTTCATAAGGCCGGATATCAGGTCACCGTGTTGTGTCCCAGGGGCGAGAGTGCTCAACTAGGACACGAAATTATCGAGGGGATTCATGTCTACCGGCACCCCATGCCCGAGGAGGGGAATAGCTCCCTCGGGTACCTATGGGAATATAGTTGCGCGCTGTTTTGGGAATTTTGGTATGTGTGGTGTATATATCTGCGGCACGGATTTCATATTATTCAGGGCTGCAACCCTCCGGACGATATTTTCTTAATTGCACTGCCATTTAAGGTGTTCGGAGTTAAGTACATCTTCGATCACCACGATGCGATTCCAGAGCTGTACTTCTCAAAATACGGCACGCGGGGAATCCTCTACAAAGCGCAGGTCTTGCTGGAAAAGCTGACCTTCCGTTTCAGTGACGTTGTGATGGCCACGAACGAAAGTTACAAAGATCTTGCCGTCAGCAGAGGCCACCACGCTCAGGAGGATGTTTTCATTGTTCGCAACGGACCCGACTTGGAAACATTCAGAGCCGTTCCTCCGAACCCTGGGCTGAAGTATGGCAAGGCTTACTTAGTCGGTTATGTGGGAAACATGAGTGATCAGGAGGGTCTGGACATCCTCTTGGACGTGGCGCTACACCTCAAGAAGTTGGGGCGTCTTGACGTCCACTTTACTTGCGTGGGTGCAGGGCCTGCACTCGCAAGTCTCCGAAATATGGTACGGGACAAGAATCTCGGAGACATGGTGAATTTTACTGGCAGGGTTTCCGACCAACAATTATTGGAGATCCTCTCTACGTCGGATGTCTGTGTCAATCCTGACAGGCCATGCGAGATGAACGATATTTCCACCATGATCAAGATCATGGAATACATGGCTCTAAGCAAACCCATCGGTCAATTCGATTTGCGCGAAGGGAGATTTAGCGCCCAAGACGCGGCCGTGTACGCCGATCCGCGAAACCAAGTCAACGATTTTGCTGCTAAGATCATCTGGTTGCTTGACCATCCTGATGAAAGACGCAGGATGGGTGAATTCGGCCGCCGACGAGTTGAAAAGGAACTAGCTTGGGAGTATTCAGTTCAGAATCTGCTCGCAGCCTATGAAAGAGCTTTCACTAAGAAGAGCGCTTTCAAGAAGAGAGCTCGTGGCGAGAAGAGAGTTTTCAGCAAGAGAGGTCTGCCGAGCGGACAGGATGAAACCCAGGTAAATGATTGTCTGGTCGAATATTATCGGTGTCCTGAAAGTTATGTACAGCTGAATCAAAGAGGACCACTCTCGGAGCGAAGAGGCTATTTCGAGTTTGGGGCTGGCACGACGTGCTACGGGAGGTGCGCTGGCCATACTCCGTCTGATTCTCCTACGGAGCTGCTTCCTGACGTACTCTCGAATGCGGCGATTGACGGAAATGCCGTGTACCTACCATTCGATTTGAAGGAGGTGGTCGATAACCTCCGCTGTGAATTGTACTCCGAGGAAGCTGCGAGCTCGACAGAAGCTAGAATGATGACCCGAGCCTACTATGTAGTTCGCCCCCTTCTTCCTGTGTCCATTCGAAAGCATATGCAAAGATGGCGTCTCCGAGATTGGGAGCACCTGCCGTTTCCGCACTGGCCTGTGGATAGGACAGTGGATCAGATGTTCGAGCAAACGATGCTCTTGACCCTCAGAGCACAGTCGGTAGATAAAATTCCCTTCATTTGGTTTTGGCCGGAAGGCGCCACCAGTTGCGCGATCATAACCCACGATGTGGAAACCGCGTTGGGCGTACGTTCATGCCCTCATGTTATGGACATGGAGGACGCACACGGTATCAAAGGGTCATTTCAGATAGTCCCTGAAAACCGCTACGAGGTAACCGACGATTTCTTGAATTCCATTCGGCGACGTGGCTTCGAAGTTGTGGTCCACGACCTGAATCACGACGGACGTCTGTTCAGAAACAGGGACCAGTTTCTTGAGCGTGCCCAAAAAATCAATTCTTACAAACAACGATTTGGCGCCTCCGGATTTCGAGCTGCGATCCTGTACCGAAAGCAACTATGGTTCGACGCCTTAGACTTCTCTTATGACATGTCGGTGCCCAATGTGGCACACCTGGACCCACAGCGTGGAGGGTGCTGCACCGTCATGCCGTATTTTGTGGGGAAGATTCTAGAGTTGCCCGTGACGACGACCCAGGACTATACGCTGCTCAACATTCTCAATGACTATTCGATCGATCTGTGGAAGAAGCAGATCGATCTGATAATGGAGAAGCACGGTTTGATCAGTGTCATTGTGCATCCCGATTATGTTGGTGGTCCTCAGGAACGAACTGTTCACGAAGCTCTGCTGGCGCACTTGGCAGATTTGAGGAGCGAGAAGGGCATTTGGATTTCGACTCCCGGTGACGTCGATCGTTGGTGGAGACAAAGAGCAGAGATGAAACTCGTCGAAGACGACTCGGGTTGGCATATTGAAGGTCCAGGCAGCGAGCGAGCCCGTGTCGCGTACGCCAATCAGAAAGACGGGCGCATCGCCTACACCCATACCTCTGCACTGGCGGAGCTGAGTCGAAGCTCCGGCTAGTTTCTCCCGGCTTCATTCGAAATTGCTCCGCAGTTCGCTCATGATCGGTAAGTTTGTTAGGATGGCGAAAGCCAATTCGGTCGGGCGCGAGAAAGAAAAACTGTGCTTCTGATTTCCATTTGTCTCCTGAAGAACCGTAGCCCTTGTAATCGGAACATTCGTTCGCGGCACATTAGGGATTCGGCAGGCCGCATGCCTGCCGTGGGCACCAGATATTCCGAGCGTAACAAGTTTTAGGAGGAAGGTAAGCAAGTGGTTAAAGCAAACAGTTTGGGCGCGCATTCCGTGCAGACTCGCAGTAGACCGGCTTCGGCTCAGTGTGATGTCGCGGTGATCAATCGACAGTTTTAAAGACTGGGAGCACACTTGCACGTCTCGGTGTTTTTTTAAGGACTGAACAATGAAGGAGTGAACAATCCCTGGGGGGGGACTGAAGTTTGGTCCGGATGGGGACCTTTTCATTGCGGAGGGTGGAGCTGGCGGCACTCTCTGGACGGTTGGGCAGTGCAAACAGGCAGCTCTATGCTCAGTCACTTACCCTGCCGCAGCGCTTTCGCATAGGAGACAGACTCGTGTGCGATTTTTTCGCTTCACCGAAGTAGGCTGGACCGCGGGCGTTCTATAAAGAGAATTTGGGGGAGGTAGAGTATGACAGAAAGGTTGCACAAACTGTGGATTGACGAACAGGGGCAAGACATTGCCGAGTATGCTGTGATGCTCGCCGTCATTCTTGTATTAGTCGTGGGCACCATCCGGCTGGTCGGTTCGAATGCGAATAACGTCTTTTCCTCTGTGGCGAGCTCGGTCCAATAAGGAGAAAGCGCAGCGCCACCGTCACTCTGACAGAGACGGGCAAGGGAATTAATTAAGGAATGACCATCGTTAATTCGTTAGAGTATGAGCTCTCCACAGAGTTTGCGTCTAACGAGGTGGCAACGTAGTAATACGTTGCGCCGGAACGGACCGTGTCATCGGAAAAGCTTGTCCCCGGCTGGGGAGATGAGTTCAGCTTCAAAGGATACGGCCCTCCGGATGTAGTCCCGCGGTAGATGTTATAACCAATCACCGAGGACGGGCTCGGGTCCCAGGAAAGGTCCACACCGTGCATCACTGGCTGAGTCCCTGTCCCGGTGAGTGTTTCCCTGGTTGGAGAATTGGACGCGTCACTAATAAATGAGATGCTGCCGGAACTGGTGCCCGAAGCCTGGGGCACGAAGGTTACCTTAAACGGGACACTCTGTCCCCCAGTCAGCGTAACCGGAAAGCTGATGCCATTCACGGAATACCCTTGACCATTCCAACCTGCCGAGGAAATCGTCACAGAGGAGGCGCCTGCAGTGAGCGCCCCTGTCTGAGTGCTGCTGTCGCCGATAGTCACGTTGCCAAAATCAAACGTAGAGGGAAAAATGGAGAGCGCCGGTAGGTCACCGGCACCGGTTTTAGACGCGGCTGTCCCTCCTCCGCAGCCGGTCAGCAGAGTAGCCGCAATCAGTACCAGTGCTGGGCAGTATCGAGGCATAAGTCAAGCCGTTGCCCCCAACTTGCAACCAACATTGTGGCGGGAGGGGAGGACCTTTCCAAGAGACCCGAAATACATAGTCCGATTGACAATGGAGGCCAATCCTTCCGTAACTCCTCTCCGGAAGCGGAAATGCTTGCCGGGGCCCATTTTCCACCTGCAACTGGCGTTCCGCAAAGGGCCTCTACCCGCCTTTTTCATCAAGCTGCTCCGCTCAGGTACCAAGGTCTTACCGACCCCTCTTTCCCGGGCGCCTGAAAGGTTTCTGTCCCCCTAAGAGGAGATCTTCTTATTGTAGAAACGAGGGGAACTGCATTGCAACTCAAGACGCCTCCCGCTCTAATCTGCGGTTGCAACAGTAGCCCCGATTGAATCCCCTTTTCCCGCTCAAACCCTGTGAAGATTTCTTGTCATGCCTGGAGCTCGATTCCCGCCGGTGTGAATCGAGCTAAAAACTTGCACGACCTACCGCTAAGAACTGATCCTAATTTGAATTGGGCAATGTTTACCGTGACAACAATGATTGCCAGATGCTCGTGTCTTGTCGATGCCCGGTTATGGCGAAGGGATCACCATCTGAAGTTGGTTTGAATAACCGCTCTCCATCCCCGTGGCATCCACCGCCGTACTGACGTAGTAGTAGGTCCGTCCGCTCTGAACCGTACTGTCGGTGTAAAGCGTGCTGGAATCCAAGCTAGAATTGATCTTCGTGTAAGGCCCGCCGGGCGTAGTACCGCGGTAAACGTTGTATCCGAGAACGGTAGACGGACTCGGATCCCAGGACAAGTCGGCACTGTGTTGTATTGCCGATGCGCCTGTTCCGGTCACGGTTTCTGTGACGGAAGAACTTGACGCGTTGCTAGCAAATGAAATGTTTGCAGAGGCCGTGCCACTTGTCTGGGGCGTGAACTTGACCGTAAATGGCACACTCTGGCCTGCAGCGATGCTCAGCGGGAAGGCCACACCGCTTAAAGCAAATTCAGAGCTGCTGGAAGTGGCCGAAGACACTGTGACGCTAGAGCCGCTCGCGCTGAGTGTTCCTGTCTGACTCTGGCTGGTTCCGACGACAACATTCCCGAAGATAACAGACCCCGGTGAGACGGCCAGTTGCCCAGGGCTCGTGCCGGTACCGGATAGCGATACGCTAAAACTCGTATTGGAAGAATTGGACACTAATGTAAGCGCTCCACTCACTGTCCCACCCGAGCTCGGGGCAAAATAGACGGAGAACGTGAGGCTTTGCCCTGCGGCCAGAGTCTGCGGGGCAGTGAAGCCGCTAAGGCTGAACCCTGCGCCCGCCACCGTCGCCTGAGAGATCGTCAGACTTGAACCGCCAGAGTTGGTTAGAGTTTCATATAGCATCTTGCTGTTGGCTACCTGGATGCTACCGAAATTCATGCTCAAAGGGCTTGCGGCCAGGAAACCAGGTGTCGCCCCAGAAAGGGGGGCCGTACCCGTGCCCGCTAGAGAAATCGTAGCGGTGCTGAAACGCTGCTTGTTGCGGTTCCACAGAGTTGAAGTGACAACTGACATGCTGCCGTTTGCGCCGCCGGGGGACAGTGGTGTAAAGGTGGCAGGCAAGCGTACGCTTTGCCCAGGCGCGACGGTCATCGGCAAGATCGGGCCGCTGTAGATGAACGCGCTTCCTGACACCGTTGCTTGCGTGATAGTGAGGTTTGATTTGCCAGTATTGCTAGCCGAAATCGCAAGTGTGCTGCTGCTGCCAACCTGAACGCTGCCGAAATTAAGGTTCGAAGTACTCGAAGTCGAAGAACTGAGAGCCAGTTGTCCGGCCGCACCGATCGAACACAAAAGAACTTTGAGCAGAACTACTCTCGGCCAGGAAAATCTCCATAGCAAGCCGGGCCTTTTTGCCATTGTGCCGCCTCTCATGCTCCGTGCTCGCGGCACGGCGGGGGATATGGGGCGACTGCATTGCGGCCCGGACCGCAAAGGGCAACGCAAGTACAGCTTGCCCATTTTCCCGTTCCCACCCGAATTTCGATAGATCACGGAAGGACATGCGGCACTACCCAGTAGTACAGGTATCCGCTTGTCAAGAAGGACCTGAGCATTGGGCCTCGGGTTGGGATGGGAGAGCTGTTCCTCTAGGCAAAAAATGTCAGAACCGAAGGCATTTGCCTCGGAGAGACCCGCTTCGAAGAGGCGAAACCGAGCCGCAGGGCGATGCTATGGGGGTGCAACTACCATGTGCATTTCATTGTTCTGGGCAAGGTTTCAACTGAGTAAGGTTCAGCGCGGTTGGATCCCGGTACGGTGATTTTTTCAGCTTCCACCTTTGTAAAGGGCTAGCCAGGACCAAAAGGGTGCTGGTGCTTCGTGTCCGAGCTAGAGCATGGCTCCGGTACCGGCGGTCGCTAGCAGGTGGCAAGAGCGGTCGATCTGATGGCTCTTTGCGAGATCCCTTCACAGTGCGGTTCCAGTGCGACACGTCAAGGACACGCATGAGTACGATAAGGTCAATCAGAAGGTCGGTTCGTACCAATAAAACTACACTCTTACTGGGCCTGCTTCTCCTACCCATTGTGTTTATCTTATGGCGTATTGTGGTTTACCTTTTATCCTGGTTGACGTCGCCATAAGAAGATCAGAGTTATCGTGGCAAAAGATAATCCAGAGTATTCTATGATCGCGATTCAGGTAGCTGCCAATCTGCTTGCCGCAGCGCCCCCCTGAGCCGATCATCAGCACAAAAGCGAAGGCGGTGAATGAGGCCGACGCCAGGATAAGTAACCATCGGCATGTTCCCTCATTGGGCCGCCGGCGTCGCCTTAAGAACCGAAAGTGCACTCCGTAACGGCCGTTCCAGCCGTCATCCTCCAACCAGATAAGTGCAAATTTTCGCTACATGTGAGGACAACCACTTGCCACATTTGCGATCGGCAAACGCTTGTTCCACGAGTAGCCCATCCGTGCCATTCACGTAGACTACATGGAACGTTAGGCTATTTAGGAGCAGACTTCGGGGGAGGGCTGTTCGATAGGCGTCCCATGACTCAAACGAGTCTGGGGCGCTTTTGTCATTTTGGGTTGGTAAAGACTTGGACACCCCGATCAGTACGATGATGCGCTCGCCCTGTGCGGCGTGGTGGCGGCGCTGCTCTCCAGTTCCAGCACGAGGGCGATGGCCGGGTTTTATTTGACTATTTCTTCCCGGTGGGTTGCCAGGCGACCTGTTGCACACACCGAACCTAGGCTTCTCTCCTGGCAGTCCAACCTTCCCCACGGGCACAACTTTTATGACAACACCGGACCGTGTATTCCGGGTCAGCTGATGATATTGCTCTGAACACGGGAGTCCAGCGGTTTTCGGCTGTGCCGACAGGATTGCGAAGTACTACACGCCGACCGGACACCTACGCATACCAATGCTTACACTTCATACCATGGAGGATCCGACCGTATCGTTTTCCCAAGAGCACGCTTATGCAGATGCTGTCGTTTCAACGGGGCCATCAGAGTTTCTGGTCCAGCAATTTGTCACCCGATATGGACATTAGATACTGAACCCATTTCAGGATCTCCTTCTATGGGTGGACCTTGGCATCACGCCCGGGCGGAGATGTAACCGTGCCGTAGCCACAGGATGCGGTAGGTCATAGCCAGCGCCTTCGGATACACTCCTTCCTTCGTCGTAAGCCACCAGATGCTACCGACAAAACAGCCCTCTCGGGGCTGTTTTTGTTTCTTGACACACTCCACGCGATAGCGCCGGAGCGGTGCGATGGCGTACTACAAAGTTCGGATTGAGGTCTGGTGTGATTGGAATCCAGCGGAGAGCGACCTCGATGACACTGCCCGGAGTATTGGTGTCGGTGAGGCGATTTGCACGATGTGCGAGGTCGGCGCCCATCGGGCCTGTGGAAATCCGTCGGGGGAGTTCGCTCGGCGCGACAATTTGAAACCGGACCGAATCGCCCTCCGCTGAGCCTGCCGATTATGTTGCCACGACAGGGCTTGAAGATTAGAATTCGACGCAAGTAACCACTTCTTGAAACTAAAGTAAGTCCGATAAGCAAGTCCCAGCCTATGTCCTCTCGGACAGTGCCCCTTCGTGCTCTGGCAGGGCGTTAAGCCAAGTGTGAAGATTCAGGTAGGCACCAGGGAAGCCACAACTGTTATGGGAAGACCCAACGACATTGGCCGGCCATATCAGCCAGAACGCAAGCACCGTCGTTTCTCCATACGCTATCCCGTCCAAGTGAGGTTTCCTCTCGGCAACGCAATTTCTGGGCTCCAAGCCGTCAGCAATAACGTAAGCCTCGGCGGTGTTCTATTGGAGGCCGATTCGCCGATTCCGCAACATTGTGATGTGAGTTTCATTATGACGGTGAGGGAACATCACGATGTAGGTCCCATTCAACTCGTCGGTGAGGGCGAGGTGGTCCGGGTCGAGCGGCACCTGTCAGGTGCAGGATTTGCGATTGCGGTGAGATGCAAGCGTCCGATATCACAGCTGAAGGATTATCTTCCTGCATCTGCGAGTTAAGGCAGCCTCCCTAAAATTGCTGAACATAGCGATGGTTTCAGGCGATTGCGGCAAAGCCAGACGCAAACCTTAGGTGTTCACTGAATATCGCGAAACTCATTGCGTGCAGGTCCGACATTGTAATCAGGTTTCCTGGTGACCTGCCCTCGAAAAACTCGACCAGCTAGAATTGGGGGACCTCCCGTCGATGAGTGGCTCGGTTTTACTATGGCAGCGCTAAGGGAAGTTTTCGGGCGCCTGCGAGCGTCGGTGGGCTAGCAAATTCCGAACCCTTATCACAAAACAGCACCTCCTGTGCTCCCGCTGCAGCGTGATCCGATTCAGCACCGAGACATCCTCTCGCTTAAACTCTGCACGCTTCAATCGCCACGCTCTCTCCCTCTAAATGTCAACTACCGTTAAGGCACGAAAGCACGGTCCATCGGCCAGCTGATCGGCCACGAAATCTGGGCTCGGACCCGTGGAACGAAACCGCTCTCGGCGTTGTGCCGCGCAGCTCCGGGGAAACCGACTTTCAAATCAATCAGGGCGCAGGAATCACCCCTTTTTATTACAATCAGAGCGGCGAGAGTCAATGCTAGTAGGAGTTTGCTGCACAGGGCATGGTTTACTCACATGGAAAAGACGATTCTGGTTACAGGTGGAGCTGGATTCATCGGTTCCAACTTTATCCTCCAATGGATCGAGCAGGAGGCGACTCCGGTGGTGAACCTCGACAAGCTGACGTACGCGGGCAACCCGCGCAACCTGCTCCGAGCGGTCTCCGATCCAGGGTATTGCTTCGCCCACGGAGATGTGTGCGACCGCGAGCTGGTGCGCGGATTGATTAAACAGCATCAGCCCCGTGCCATCGTGCACTTTGCGGCTGAAAGTCACGTGGATCGTTCGATCCTGGGACCGGACGATTTCATCCGCACCAATGTGCAAGGAACATTTTGTCTTCTGGAAGAAGCGCGAGCATATTGGGAAGGACTGGCCGATCCCGATCGTAGTGCCTTCCGGTTCCTTCACATCTCGACCGACGAAGTGTACGGCTCGCTGGGCCCGAGTGATCCTCCGTTTTGTGAGACCACGGCCTATGCGCCCAACAGTCCGTATTCCGCCTCCAAGGCGGGCGCGGACCACCTGGTGCGTGCCTACCATCACACCTACGGCCTTCCCACTCTGACCACCAACTGCTCCAACAACTATGGCCCTTACCAGTTTCCGGAAAAATTGATTCCGCTCATGATTCTGAATGCGCGCGCCGGCAAGCCCCTCCCCGTTTACGGCGATGGACAGAATGTCCGCGACTGGATCTTCGTTGAAGACCACTGCCACGCAGTGCGTGCCGTTCTCGCCAAAGGCAAGGTGGGAGAAACTTACAACATTGGTGGGCAGAGTGAGAAACCAAACCTCGAGATTGTCGAAACTGTTTGCTCGGTTTTGGATCAGGCTTGTCCGGACGATCCGGTGATGCCTCACCGAAAACTGATTACGTTCGTGAAAGACCGGCTCGGTCATGACCGTCGCTACGCTATCGATGGCCGCAAGATCGAACGCGATCTGGGATGGAAGCCGCGCGAGACTTTCGAGACAGGCATTCGCAAAACCATCGACTGGTATCTGCAGAGTAGCGAGTGGATGAGAGAAGTGACCAGCGGTGAATACCGGAAGTGGATTGCCACTCAGTACTCGTAAGACTTTAACCTTTCCCGGGCGCAAACAAAGGGCGATCTCATGCGAATCACAATCTTCGGCGCAACCGGCCTGCTGGGAAAAACGCTGATTCGCGAGTGGAGGGAGGATGACGTCACAGGATTCGGCTCCGCCGATGGCGACATCCGGGACGAAAAGCAGGTACTCAGCCTGGTTCAGCGCACCCGGCCTGACTGGATTGTTCTGGCCGCTGCCTACACCGATGTCGATGGCTGTGAAAACAATCGCGATCTGGCTTTCGAAGTAAATTGCAAGGGAGCGGTCAACGTTGCGCGTGCGGCCAGAGAGTTCGGTGCCCGTTTGCTTTTCGTCAGCACCGACTACGTATTCGACGGAACCAAGACGACTCCTTACGCTACGGATGACCCGCGCTCACCACGGAGCGTTTACGGCCAGTCGACAGGCGAGGCGGAGATTCAACTCGGTAAGATCCTTCCCGATTGCTGCATCGTTCGGACCTCGTGGCTTTTCGGGTCTGGCGGAAGGTGCTTCCCTGACACAATTCTGAAACTGGCCGCGACCCGGCCCCATCTGGAAGTCGTGGGCGACCAGCGCGGATCTCCCACGTACTCGGCAGATCTGACACGTGCCATCATGCAGCTTTGCCGTCAGGGAGCCGGCGGAATTGTGCATGCCACCAACCGCGGCGAATGCTCATGGTTTGAGTTTGCCAAAGAAATTATTGTTCGAGCCGGACTCACAACCGTCATACATGAAACCACGAGCGAAAAGTTCGTGCGTCCAGCCAAGCGACCGAAGTATTCCGTCCTGTCGCCCGAGAGTCTGGAGAAATCTGGCATCGTCATGCCAGACTGGCACGATGCCCTGCAGCGGTACCTGGCACGAACCGCGTAGGGACACGCCCTTGTCCGTCCAGTCGAGCGCAGCTCGACTAAGAGTCGTCGTCGGTCATTGGTCGTTGGCCAAAGACCAATGGCCAACGACCAAAGACGGTTTTTAGTCAGTCTTACAACTGCTGTATCAACGCAGCACGCATCTCTTCCTGGTGTTTGGGATCCAGCTTGGCGCCGGCGCATGTCACGTGGAAGACGTCGGTTGCGGTTTGACCCTGCGTATCGATAATCGCAACTTCGATGTTGCAGCCTAGTTCGGCCATGGTCGAGCTAATGTCGTAGAGCAGTCCGGGACGGTCCTGAGCGATGATCTCGATCAGGGTGCTGTGCTGCGAAAAATGATTGTCGGTCTGGACGCTTGGTTCCACCGTGATCTTCGGATTCTGGACTGCTGGCTTGAATTTCGTTTCCATCAGTTCGACAACATTGATCTCGCCGGAAACAGCTTCTGCCAGTTTCCTTTTCAATCGGCTAATTTCTGATGGATTGAGCTCAAGCGTCCGGAAACGGTCTGAAAATCGAAACGTGTCCAGCACCACCCCAGCTTTGTTGGCGAAAGCTTCTGCCTTCAGAATGTTCATTCCCCAGGATGACAATGTTCCCACCACGTGTGAAAACAGGCCAGGGCAGTCCAGCGTAAGCAGAATGAGTTCGAAGTAACCGTCGCGCGGCAGTATTTCGATTTGTGGCTCTTCATCGCTTTCTTTGAGCCGGTCGTACATCCGGCAGTGCGAGACGATTTCGACCGGAGTGTGCATCAACAAATAGCGTTTCGGAAAGCCTTCCAGAAAAGACGTGATGTGCTTTGGATCGGAGTCGCCGGCGGCAGCGACGGCTTCCTTAATTCGCTCGCTATTGCTGGTATTGCCGGTCAGACGCTGATCGTCCACGGTCCGGCTCAGATGGTTGAATGCAGCTACGTAGAGCTGCCATAACAGTTCCGCCTTCCACGGCGTCATGGCTTCAGGGTTGACCGACTTTATATCGGTATAGGTAAGAAGTGTGAGCATCTTGAGTCGTTCTGTTGTGCCCACAGCCTCGCTGAATTCGGCCACCACCTTGGGATCGAAAATGTCCTGACGCCTGGTCGTAGCCGACATGCGCAAGTGGCTTCCAATCAGAAAAGTTACGGTTTCACTGTCTTCTGGCGCCAGGCGCAGGCGCTCCAGAACAGTGGCGGCGGCTTGCAGGCTTCCCGTTACGTGATCATCGGCCGGCATACCTTTGCCGACATCGTGAAAAAGCAGGGCAAGGAACAACAAGTCGGGACGCTCGAGTCCGTCCAGAATGTCACGGAAGCGGCGCTCCACTTCGCTCTCGGGTGTTCGCAGGGCGTGGATATTCTCGATTGCCACCAGCGAATGTTCGTCGACGGTGTAGCGATGGTAGTAATCGCGAATGACCAGTGAATCAACTGCCTTGAATTCAGGAAACAGACTGACCAGCGCCCCGGTGCGATGCATGGCCCGCAGGGCGATGCCGGCATGTTGCGATACCAGGATGCGCCGGAAGAAAGCCCACACTTCAGGAGAATCCTGCGCCCATTTCTGCAGGCTGGGAAGCGCGGTCTCGACACAGCGTTCGCTTTCAGAAGTGAGTTTCAGACCGTGCCGGCCGACAAATTCGAAAAGACCGAGAAGGACAGTTGGGTCCTGCACCGAGGAAAGCTGGCGCAAAAAGACCCGGCCCTCCACCACGGAAAAATCGGCGTTCGACAGGCGTGACTTGCGGTTTTCGAAAAGACGATAGAGGCCCGAGCGGCCCGGCTGTACTTCATCGAAAAGGACAGTCAACCGGTAAATCGATCGCACATGCCGGAAGTAGGTTCGCATCCAAGCCGCTGCCGCGACCGGCGCCCCGTCCGGCATTCCAATTCCTGCCGCAGCCGCTTCGGACTGCAGCTCGTAGCTCAATCCGTTCAAGTCGCGGCCTTGGCGATAGTGCAGGAAGCAGCGCACCGCAGCCAGAAAATCCATGGCTGCATTGCAGTCGGCACGAAACGCGTCCGGCAGCAAGTGTTCCGGCGCAGGCCATATCCCTGTTTTTTCCAGTTCCGAAATCACGTTCAGCCAGCACGCTACCTGATAGTCACGCAGTCCGCCCGGACTGTCTTTTATGTTCGGCTCCAGGTGAAAGATGGTATGGCCGAATTTCTTGTGACGCGCCGAGGTCAAGTCGATGAGCCGCTGCTGCAGTTCCAGCGCTTCGCGAGCCACCATTTTCGGAATCACCTGCGAGCGCAGTTGTTCGAACAACTTGGCATCGCCGCATATGTAGCGGCAATCGAGCAGGGAAATATTGAATTCGAGATTGTCGCGATGCAGCTTGCCGCACTCCGCGAGAGAACGCGTGGTGGGGCTAAGGCGAAGATGCAGGTCCCAGAGAGCCTGCGAGATCGGCGAAATTACGCGCTTCTGCGCATCTTCACTCAGGGGCGAATCGTGCAGGAAGAGGACATCGACGTCCGAGTGCGGAAAGAGCGCTCGTCGGCCATATCCACCGAGCGCGGCGATACAGAGGCGGTCGCCTGAGCCAGGAGAAACCTGGTTCCACAACTCGCTGATGAGAGAATCGGTTAGATTCGAGCGCTCGTGGATCGCGGCCTGCCCGTTGTGGGAGTGCTCAAATCTTTCTCGGATCTTCTGGGACTCGGCCTGATAGGCGTCCTGGTTCGCGTCTTGTGATATCGCGCTATTCGCCAGCACGGGCATTGAACTCCGCTCTCCTGATGTGAATCGGCGTCACAGGCCTGCCATTTAGACTCAAAACCGGGGCAGTTCTTCGACGTTGAAAGCGCGGACACACGAGGAAGCTCGCCCGGGACGTAATTATGCGATTTCCGCTCCACGATGGCTAATCTATAGTTTTTATCCGGACGATTCAGAACGGTTATAGGTTCCGAAGGGGGGCGGGTCAGGGAAGCCACCTGAGGAGAGCGCTTTCGGCATAAAGAATAACGGTGATCACGGCCATCATTTCCAGGATCACTGGAGTCAATTCCTTGATCCATTGCACGGGAGTGTAGTGGGCATCCACGTCACGCTGAATAAAGGCATAAGCCACAACCGATTGCGCGGACCCGATGTGCGTCCAGCAACCGCCTAGTGCGTAGCCGGCGATCTGGGCCAGGGCAAACAGATGCAGGGTTGCAGTCTCCAGATTGTGGAGGCCGTGGGAGGCAAAGTCCGCCACAATGTTGTTGTCCAGAATGGCCGAGAGGAACGTGCAACCGAGGAACTGCGCGAATGCCACGTGAGCATTGCCCAGGGTTTCAATTCCGTGATGAATCAGGCCCTGTAGCTGCTCAAAAAAGCCGGCGCTGGTCAGGAGCGTGATCGAGAGAAACAGGGGAAACAAAAAGTAGTATTCAGCGTATTCGTGGCGCGCATCGCGTAGCGCCACGGCTCGCATCTTGGAAATGCCTGCGATACCCACGACGGCCGCGGCAAACCCCGCGAACGACGCCAGGAACAGAGGTACGTTGTGATAGAAGCCGTGCAGCACGAGTAATCCGGCAAAAGGTATGAGTGCCAGGGCGCCAATTCTCTGCGCCCGCTGGCGCAGGTGAGCCATCGATGCCAGGGTCTCGTCCACCGAGCGCTCTGCCGCGAGAGCCGATTCGCGTTCTCCGGCAGCATCCAGAATGTAGTGGCGATCGAGAGCGTCCGCCAGATCTTCGCTGACCAGATGGCCCAGCAATCGCTTGCGCGTTGCTTCGGGCACTCGTTCACGGACCAGGGCGAGTCCCAACGAATCGCCGCCGCGCAACCTCTGCAATACGAACTCGGCGCGGTCGCCCAGTTGCGCGGCATTGTCTTCGACCAGTTCCACCGGTGTCACAACCTCGCTGTGGCGAGTCGCCTGGAGAAATCGAACGTCCTCTGCGTTGGCGTCGATTACATCCATGGTTTCAAGGTTTACGTGGCGGCCCCGCAACCGCTTCCGGACATGCCGGGCGACCACCAGATAACAAGCCACCGCAACCGGAGCACAGTAGATCAGGAAGAAGGCGTTGCCCAGGCGAGGATACAGGTTCGCCTTCATGATCAGATTAGGCGGCTCGCCATAAGCCAGCCAGATACCGCAGATCGTGGTCACGGTAGTGCACACCATGACTGCATGTCGGATGTCAGCCATCGGCGCCGCCGCAAGCAGCAGGATGATGACCAACGTCCGGATGGTAAGGCCGATCATCGAAACTCCATCCAGAACTCCGGACGCCAATGCCACGACTGCCGTCACCGCAATCACAGTGGAGAGGATTTCTCCCCGGTTGCGGCGCAACAGGGAGAACGTCAACCCTTCGAGCAATCTGGTCTGCGCAATCACGGATACGAAGAAAGTCAGGCCGAGAATGAACAACATCGTGTCGGCATGCACCAGATCATCCAGGCCGTGGAAGGAGAGCAGATGGTGTTGTGTCCATTTCCACCAGCCCTGCTGCGCAATCTCGATATGCCACTTTGAACTCTGCAGTCCGCAGAATGTTGCGACGATGACCAACAACATCCCGTACGTCAGCGCGTTTTTGTGAATCTGGTATTTGAACGAGCCGAACAGAAATAATCCCAGGATGGTGGCCAGTACTTCCGCCGCCAGCAGCCACATGGGAAGAGATGCGATCCGGCCCAGGAGCAACAGCGTCGCCGCCACGATGGCGCAGCCGAGCATGAAATTCCGCCCTGAAAGCATTACGACGGACGGAGGATCGGACGGTGCACTCGGAGGCGTAGACGTGGCGCTTCCCTCCATGACTTGGTGATCGATAATTTCCTGATTGACGATGATGGATTCCTTACCTGGTGGAAGTAGCGCCGGCGTCCCGCCGGCTGTCTGGTGGGCGTCCCGCCCACCCCTCGAGCCGGCCGGAGGCCGGCGCTACCAGAAACCCTACCTAGGACTTCCGGCGCTGCGCGGCCATGCTCGCAAAATACACACGCCAACCGCCAGCAAGCCGCCCGCGACGATGGGTAAAACGGGCGCATGCGCGACCACGACCAGCAGGAGCCCAACGATTAGCGCCCATGACCAGGCCAGGCGCTGGCTCTTTAGTGTTTCCAGAAAAGTATTCAGCATGTGTCTCTCCTTGCTCTCTACCAGTGAACATGCAACAGAAGCGCCGCGATGGCCGCCGCCAGCCCGCTGCCCGCAAGAAACAGTCCGGGTTTGCTGTACGGCTTGTTGAACCATGGACGCGCAATCCCGTGTCGTTCGCGCGCACGTTCTTCCTTGAGCAACTGGGTCAGCATCTTGCGCTGCTCCAGCGTGCGCACACAGCGTAGAGCGTTTTCCGCCGCCTCGTATCCCTTTTGCGGGATGCGCAGCTTGAAGTTGAGTTGCGCCAGCGTGTAGTGCGTTGCGAAATTGTCTGGCTGAAGCCGGGTCGCCAGTTCGAGATGATCGACTGCAGGATAAATCCTGCTGCTCAGGGCATTGGCGAGGCCCACAAAAACGTGGGCCTCCCCGAAGTCTGGCGCGAGCTCGATGCTGCGGGAGAGCCTAGCCAGCGCGGCTTCAGCATCGCCCGCCTGCAACTGCTCCACGCCCTCCCGAAAGCAAGTGACTGCTTCAGCAGGGAGTGTGAGCGAGGACGGGCATTCCCAAGCCATGGAATGTCCGTCCAATTCGCCGTTGAGGATGAGATCGCCGGCGATCACGCCGTCTCCTGCGCAACGCGCAAGCCACTTTTGATTTCAGTGGCTTGGGTCGTACCGGCGTGCGTCGTATCCAGTTTGAGGACGAACTCGGGATAGCAGAGAGCACCCATTTCTGGGATGTCCAGGCCTTCGAGTTCATCCGCCGCGGACACGCGCTGTCCGATGAAGACATCGATCAGCCAATTCACCCCATAGGTGAATGGGAAGACGAAGCCCAACAGCGTCGCCACGCCAATGAGTTGGGCGACCAACTGGCCAGGATCCCCGTAGAAGAGTCCTTTCACTGTGTTGGTGCCGTCCGCGAACAGGCCGACGGAGATTACTCCCCAGAGTCCGCCAGCACCGTGCACGGAGATGGCGCCGACCGGATCATCAATCTTGAGAACGCGATCGATGAATTCGACACTCACGCAAACCAGAAAACCGGCGATCAGTCCGATGATGCACGCTGCTACCGAGTTTACGTAGCCGCTAGGAGCTGTGATTGCGACCAATCCAGCCAGCAAGCCATTGCCCGACATGGATGCGTCCGGCTTACCATATTTGATCCACATAAACAGGACTGCACCGAACGACCCGGTACATCCCGCCAGCATGGTGTCGACGGCGACAGTGCTGATGCGCAACGCGCCTGACGCGCCCAGCGTGCTGCCGGGATTGAAACCGAACCAGCCAAAGGCCAGAATGAAGCAGCCGGTGAGCACGATAACCATGTCGTGTCCTGGAATCGCATTGGAAGATCCGTCGCGGTTGTATTTGCCGATGCGCGGGCCGATGATGAGAGCGCCGGCCAACGCAGTCACAGCCCCTACGGAATGGACTACGCCGGATCCGGCGAAGTCGGCGTAGCCCGCACCCAATCCAAAATTTGTGCCCAGCTTCGCAAGCCATCCTCCACCCCACGCCCAGTGGGCAAACAGAGGATAGGTAATCCCGCCCAGCACGAGAGACGATACACAAAACGCAATGTACTTCCAGCGCTCCGCAACCGCCCCCGTCACGATGGTCAAAGCCGTGTCCATGAAAACCATCTGAAACAGAAACAGAACCATGACGCCAACGTCATAGGTAGACCCGCTCAGAAAGAAGCCCTTCATGCCGAAGAGTCCCCAATCGTGTCCGAAGAGATGGATGGCGTACTCCGAATTCAGCGGGGCCGCTCCGCCCAGCATGCTGGTGCCCGCCGCGCTGCCCATCTGGATGGCGAAGCCGCATACCCAATAGGCGAACAAGCCAAAGCCGTAGACCATGAAATTCATCATCATGGTGTGGTTGGCGCTCTTGGCGCGGCACAGTCCGGTTTCAACGATAGCGAAACCAGCCTGCATGAACATTACCAAAAAGCCGCAGACCAGGGTCCAAGTGAAATTGATGCCGATGCGATTCTGGCCAATCTGGTTCACCACGTCCGTCAGCGTTAAGCCCTTGCTCGGATCGGAGCGCGTGATGTCATTGACGGTGCCGGTCTTGGTCCCGCTGGGATCACCGGCGGTGAGATCGTCGGATGAAGGACCACTCACTGCTAATGGTGCGTCTACCGCTGGGGGTGCAGGTGCAGCCTGAGCGGCAGGGGCTGGAGCTGCGCTCTGGGCCACAGCCGGTAGATTGCATACGAGCAACGCAACGATCGCTGCCCACAGACATGGCTTCAACCACGTGCAACGTGTCATCTCGAATCTCCTGGTGGGTTATGCGAGCGCTTGCCGATCTCGCAACCTGATTTTTAAAACTTGGGCGAAAGTCTGTTCGTTACTACCGTCTCCACACCGCTTCCTTCTGATGGGCTTGATTCAGCAGCTTAAGAATGGCGAATAGCGCGACGCCGATTCCCAGGACGCACAGAGACATCCTGGCTCCCGTGGACGAAGTCATGGTCAGGCCAATTACTGGAATCAGCCATCCGAACACCGCTAACAGAATTCCCGCGAGTTTCATGATCGTTTCCCTTTCGTGATGGTCGTCTTGAGTTGGTCTATATGCCTTTGATCTTGTAAAAACCGGCAGCCGAAAACAGCAGCAGCCCGGCCCCGGCGATAGCCACAACAATGCCGAGGCCACCGCCGGTGTACAAACCAGCCGGCAGGGCGGTGAAACCCGCTAGAGTCGTGCCCAGATACGTTCCTTGCTTTGAATTGGCAGGCATTCTGTTTGCTCCTTGTGGTAGTTTTTTCCAGATATCCCATAAAAATCGGCTACAGCGCAGCTGCTCCAATTTGCTGGTTGCGTATACGAACGGCGTGATCGATTTTGGAAAGGAAAATCTTTCCGTCACCAATCGCGCCAGTTGCTGCTGTCCTGACGATGGCGTCAATCACGTCCTCCACAATGTCGTCAGGAAGCACCGCCTCGATCTTGATTTTCGGCATGAGCCCCAGAGAATATTCATGGCCGCGGTAGGTCTCGGTATGATCCTTCTGGTGCCCGTGACCACGGACATCCGAGATGGTCATGCCCGATACGCCGATTTCGATCAAGGCGTCCTTTACCGCTTCAAATTTCCCGGGTCTTACCACGACTTCGAGTTTGGTCACGCGTGTTCTCCCCGACGTGTAAAGAAAGGCCTTCGCGCGCTCTTTTCAGCGCCACGAGATACACCTGTCCGTTGATCTGGACAAGAAGCCTGATTTCTGGACTGTTCGAAACGTTAGAGAGACGGAGGGGAGCGTCCAAATCCTAAGGACACATCGTTGGAGAGGTGGCGCTGAAGATGCGCAGACGAGACAAAATGGAAGTCCCGGAGCGAAGCTGAGATGGTCTTCGGCGGAGCAAGCAGCTTGGAACCCGTTCTCCTCGAAGAGGCAGCGGATCGAAGCTTGGCCGGACTCCACTGCGAAAAGGACGCCGTAGAGCGACGGGCAAGCGAGAGGTCAGGGTTATGAGACTGGGACTGCTGAGAGTCGAAGGTGGAAAAGGCCTGTCCGGCGGACCCCAGCAGCAGGCAGATGACGAGGCTGAGAGATGGGAGCAACCTGGTTCGTCGAGATGTGAACTGCAGATCCAAGGAAGCTCCCAGATCACGATGGTCGATTCTGTGTCGCCGCTGACTCAAAGCCGTCAGACTGCAATGGCCCCACGTTCCAGATTGCGAATGCGAATGACTTCATCGACCTTCGACAAAAATATTTTTCCGTCGCCGATCTTCCCGGTGGAGGCAGCTTTGACGATGGCGTCAACCGCAGCGTTGACTTGGCCATCGTCGAGCACAACTTCAACTTTTACCTTGGGCAGAAGATCTACGGAGTACTCCCGGCCACGGTAAGTTTCGGTGTGACCCTTTTGACGACCGTGTCCTCGTACTTCGGAGATGGTCATCCCAGTGATGCCTGCTTCAGTCAGGGCCTCTTTAACCGCATCAAATCGCCCGGGCTGAATGATTGCTTCGACTTTTGTCATCTTTTTTCCTGTCTCGGTCGCCGGTCAGGTGCCGGAGGCAAAATGGTTTTGCCTGCGGCACCTGATTCCAGCGTTCCGGTCTGTTTAGCTGGCTATGCCAGGTGCATGTTTAGGAGCGCCTACCATTCCCTTGACGCCGGCCATCGGCAGTTCCTGTGACATGCCGCTAGGTGCGCCCAAGGCGGAAATGACGTATTCAGGGTATGCCGAAATGCCGTGCTCGTGAAGATCCATACCGTAGGTCTCCATGTCTGCCGGCAACCGAAGCATGCCCATCGCGTTCACCACCAGCATCACCACCATGGCAATCGCGAACGTAGATACGGTGATGACAGCGCTGCCGATGAGTTGTGCTTTCAGCACCTGCAATCCGCCGCCGTAGAACAATCCTTTCAGAGGCGCAGTGTTGTCTGGTGAGATCGGTCCGGTTAAGCCGTACTGGCCTGAGGCAAACAGCCCGAGTGAAAGCGTTCCCCAGATGCCGCAGAGCCCGTGTACCGGTACTGCGCCAATGGGATCATCGATGCGAAGGTATTCGAGGGCGTCAACACCCACGATGACCAGAACTCCAGCGATTCCGCCGAGTGCAACCGCACCCGTCGGACTGACCCAGTAGCAGGGGCAAGTGATGGCCACCAGTCCAGCCAGAAATCCGTTGGTGGTGTAACTGGCATCCCACTTCTTGAATTTCATGTAGCCGTAGAAGATGGAAGTGAGGCCAGCCGCGCAGGCGGCCAGCGTGGTGTTCGTGGCGACGCGGCCGATGCCGACAAAGTCCATCGCCGAGAGGGTGCTGCCAGGGTTAAACCCGTACCAACCGAACCACAGAATCAGACCGCCGCTGACAGCGATGGTCAAATCATGCGGCAGCATAGGCTCGCCGCCATCGCGTTTGAACTTTCGTCCCAGCCGTGGCCCCAGAACAATGGCGCCTGCTAACGCGATCATTCCACCAATGGTGTGGACTACGGTCGAGCCTGCAAAGTCATGGAAGCCCATGCCCAGCGATGGGAAGAAATGGCCATCGCTGCCCATCAAGGCCAGCCAGCCATCCGGCCCCCATGCCCAGTGTCCGATGATGGGGTAAATGAAACCCGTCACGCAGACGCTGTAAAGAAGGTCGCCGACGAATCCAGTGCGGCCGATCATTGCACCCGAAGTAATCGTCGAGCAGGTGTCGGCAAAGGCGAACTGGAAGATCCAGACGGCCAGGAAGGCTACCCCTGTTGTCTCATACGTATCGGGCGCTCCTTGCAGAAAGAACCAGTGATAGCCGATGAAGCCGTTGCCGTGGGAGAACATGAACGCAAAACCGATAGCGTAGAAGAGGATGCCGCAAAGACAGGTGTCCACTACGCATTCCACCAGCACGTTGACGGTTTCACGGGAACGACAGAAGCCGGCTTCCAGCATGGTGAATCCAACCTGCATGCCGAACACCAGGAAGGCGGCGACCAGCGTCCAAGCTGTGTTCACAGGGTTCACGACGTCAGCCGCCTTAACTTCCGGGGCGGCCGTTTGTGCGTACACGTGAGCAAAGAATGCCGCCGAGACGACTGCCATGATCGCCAGCACCAGGCCGACGCCCAGTACTTTGCCGGCTAGCAACGTCCCGCCATAGGTGCGCCATTCCGGATCCCGCAACCGACCTGCTAACCGGGATAGCTTTTGGGCAAAAGATAATCTCGTGCCCCGTTTTGATTCAACAGTCATAGGGTCGCTCCATTCCTTGATTTGTCAGCTTTAACCATGCGAAGAACGTACTCAATTGCGTGTCTCGAACCAGAATTGGTGTGGGCACGGCTTGGGCGCTGGCACTAGGGGTAGTTTGAGTTGAGCCCAAGCCGTTAGCCCACATAAAGGCGGCACTGTTGCCGCCGGGTAAAATCTGTCTTTCCAGTGCGCCATTGCTTTCGGCGACCGGGTAGAGCTGAAGTTGTTTCAAGTCGATTGCCTCCTGTCGATCTGGCATCGTTACTTGGCATCCGCACTGGTGAACGCGTAAACCATCCCCAAGGTCACGGTGTTCTGCGAATCCCTGAGGCCGGTGACGTGATCCGGGAAAACATTCTGGTCCGACATGTCACGCCGGAACTCCAGCCGGGTCATGAGTTTGCTGGCCACCATGCGTTGCAGCGTGAAAGTGAATTCGCTGAGCTTCTGAGGGGTCCCAGTCTGCGTGCCGCCGTTGTCGCTGAAGTACTCGCCGCGGGTAGCGAATGCCCACTTATCGTTCGGAGCGTACTTGATATATCCGGCAATGCCGCTCCAGTGTGCCGAAGACGTCGCCAGCGTGAGATGGTCGCGGCCGTAATCGTAATTCGCCATCAATGAAAGCTTGGCGTTCGGCGAGTAGGTCACCACCGTGTCCGAGAGATGCCTGAAGTTAGAGTTGTCGTTGAACTGTTCCGGTCCGACCAGGTAATTCTGAATCAGGCTGAATTTGGCGTTCGGTGTCCACGCGGCGCTGAAGCCGGTGGTCTTGCCGCTGTTGTTGTCGATGCTGTTGTTCCATCCATTGACCAGGTATCCGGTCACGGCGAATTTGGGATTGAATGCGTACTTGGCGCTGGCGCCGAAATGGAAGTAGGGGATGGCCAGAGCGAAGAGCAGTCCGCGTGAATAATTCCAGTTGTCCTTTGTTTCGATCACTTCGGCGCCCGCCGGAGTTACGAACTTTCCGACGTTGATCTGCAGGCCTTTGCCCACAGGCGCGAGGTACTCCAGATATCCCTCTTTGAGGTATTGATCGAAGTTCGATTCGGTCGCGAACTGGCCAGGTTCGGTCGAATTGATGATGTTCATCGCCTGTCCAAAACCCAGAGCGACGTGATAGCCGAGGCGGCTCGCCGTTGCATCCGGCGCTTTGTCGGCCACCAGTTCGATCATGTTCAGTCCGAACTGGCCGGAGTTGATATCAAAGTTGCGAAAGGCCGAGGTGCGTCCGATCGGCTGGTTCGAGTTGTAGCCGTAGTAAACATCCACGAATCCGCTCAGAGTGGTTGGTCCCAGCAGGCCCGCAAGGCCAGTAGGAGCGGGAGTCGCAGCCGGCGTAGACGTTGCCACCGCAGCCTGCGCGGGCACGGGAGCAGGAGCAGGCGCTGTCGCCGCCGCCTTTTGCGCCTCCATTTGAGCCTTGAGATCAGCCAGTTGTTTTTCCAGAGAATCGATGCGACCGGCCAAATCCGGCGCCGGCTCGGTTTGTGCCAGAGACCGGGTGGCCGAACTACAAACGATCCCAAGAGTGACGGCCAAAACTAGAACCCTCCAGCGGAAGGCAAAATTCATCTAGACAACTCCATTTCTCCCCTAGTTATGTGTGTAATGAGACACTCGCACAGTCCCGTAACCAGCGTGGTGCACAGTACCGCCCTGCGCCCTTTTGAGTCCAATGCATAATTCTTTTCGCGCTTATCACAAATACTTTTGAAAACATAAATTTATGGAAGAGATAAGCGAAATTTATTAAACCGTCTCAATCCAGGTGCCCAATCCTCGCCTCTCCGCTTTTGGAGAGACAGGGTGGGGAATTTTGTGAACGATCTGGCAACTCTCAGCTCTTCGGACTACTTAAGAAAATATGTACCGTGGTACACTGGTACCATGAAAGACGGCGGAGTTGTGCTGGTAGAGCGCGTCCAGACAGGTGTCCGGATGGAGAAGCGCCTGCTCAAGGTTCTCAAAGGGTTCGCTGAGTACAATGATATGACGCTGGGGGATCTACTCGAGGGAATCGTCTTGCACGCCTTCGACGGCAAGACGCCGTTCAGCCAGGCATCTCTCGACCGGATCAAGGCGTTGAAAAATTTCTACCATCTGGATCTGGATTCAAGCACCAGCCATCGCCTGAAAGAGCACGGTTTCAAGAAGAATGACACCAAACGGCGGATCTCCCGATGACCGATCAGGAACTGATAAGGCGCCTCGAAGACGGTACCCTCTCGCACGAGGGCTTTCATCATCGCGAGCACGTTCGGGCGGCTTTCTTATTTCTAACCAGATACCCGGTTCTTGAGGCGCTGCAGGCGTTCTCCAAAGCCCTGCGCAGACTTGCAGAGAATCGCGGCAAACCTCAGGCCTACCACGAAACCATCACCTGGGCGTACGTCCTGCTCATTCAGGAGCGCATGAAGCGGGACGGCAATCACCAGAAATGGGAAGCGTTCGCGGAGAACAATCCCGACCTGCTGGCGTGGAAGGATGGCATCCTGACGCGGTACTATCGGCCCGAAACTCTCGCATCCGATCTGGCACGAACCATCTTCGTCTTACCCGACCGCGATCTAGTTTTGTAGCGCCGTCGCTGCTCACCCCTCGCTGCCGTATACCGGAATCACCGCGCCATTCACATCCTTGCCGGCATCACTTACCAACCAGGCAATCAGACTCGCAACCGCAGCGGGACGAACCCATTTCGAAAAATCCGAGTTCGGCATGAACTTGCGGTTCGCCGGAGTGTCCATGGTCCCCGGCAAAATTACGTTGGCAGTGAGTCCGGCGTCCTTGTTTTCCAGCGCGATCGTTCTGATCAGCGATACCATCGCGGCTTTCGAGGCGCTGTAAGCTCCAACGCCCGCCCCGGGTTCCACCGCAGCCCGGCTGCCGATGGCGACAACGCGCCCGTCTCCGATTTTTCGCATCACCGGAATTGCCGCGCGCAGAAGATAGAACGTGCTGTTCAGGTTGATGTCCAACATGCGTTGAAAAGTGGCGTCGTCGGTATCGGCAATCGACTGCCCACCTGCGAAGCCACCCACGGTGTGGGCAAGAATGTCGAGTTTGCCGAAGCGATCCACTACTGCGTCGATCGCAGCCTGCGCGCCACTGGCGGTCGAGATCTCCCCGCGCAACGCGATGAAGTTCGAACTGCTGAACTCGGATTGCTCAATTTTTCTCGCCAGGCCCATGACGGTTGCGCCGGCATCCAGCAGCGCCTTCGTGACGGAGGCACCCAGGCCTCCATTGGCTCCAGTGACCAGCACAACCTTGTCTTTCATCGCTTTCTCCTGATTCTCTTAATTGGATTCTGTTGTCCGTAAAAGGTAACGGAGATCAGCCGCCGATGCTAGCCGGTACCTTTTGACAAAAATTGTCATCCGGTTGATTTAGAGTGTCATTCGAAGCAGGCGGTGACCAAGACTGTGACCAGATGTCATTTCTAAATGATTGATTCTGCCTCTCTTCCAAAGACCGGCTCTTGCCTCGGGGTGGCCCTTTAAGTGCGGATGCTAGCGGGGCGAGCTATCTACGTTGTAGCCACACCGGGAGATTCACTGTGGGAAAAGGTAACCGGAAATACAAGCGGATCAAAATGGTTCTACCGGTGCGGATTGTGGGGAAAGACTCGGCCAACAATCCGGTCAACGAACTGGCTCATACCCTAGACATCACTCCGAATGGGGCCCGCTTGGGCGCGATTCATCACCCGCTGAAGACCGGGGACAAGCTCACCCTGCAATATCGGCAACGCCGGATCCAGTTTAAGGTCGTGTGGGTAAAGCCAATGGAAGGGTCCCGCGAGTTTCAGGTTGGACTGGAAGGACTCGGCACCATGGGCGAAAACTGGGGGCTTGACCTTCCCGAGTCCGATCTGGTCGATGAATTCGAAAAGACTGCGCGCACATAGGTGACTTCGTCGTTGGTCCTTGGCCTTTGGTCGTTGGCCAATCCATTGCTCCCGTGCCAAAGCCTAACGACTGACGACTAACGCCCAATCACGCCGCAGTGCCGTAAAGTTCACGCAACGACTTCACGTTGGTCGCCGGCTTTTCGTGAAGAAGTAATTCCGTAGCCTGCACCCTGCGGTCTCCGTGGAACCAACGCTGTACCACGCCGTCGTGCAGGAAGTTTGCCAGGGCGAGCAGGCTCATGCCCTGGTGATGAGCCATCCAGCAGCGCACCAGTTCATGGCGATGCCGCCAGGAGCGGCGGCCAGTATTCGTTGTGTAGTCGGCTGACTCGTAAAAGCCGTACGGACCCAGCCATCCCTCGCCTTCCATTCGCCGCAAATTCCGCAAAGCTCCTGAAGGATCCACGTGCAGTCCCAGAAAAGTGGAATAAGGCGAGATCACCAGAGGAGTAGGGTCTCCCCGATAAAGCGAAATGTCAGGCAGCCCAAAAGCCTGGTACTGATAATTCCCCGAGTCGTCGCGTTTCGCATAGGCCGATTCTGAAATTCCCCAGGGCACGCCTTTCTGGTTGGCATAAATCTGTTGCAGGCGCACCGCGGCGATGCGCGAATTATCCAGAAGAGTATTGGGATAGGTGCGCATCCACAGCACCGGCATCAGATACTCGAACATGGTGCCAGTCCACGAAAGCAGGATCGGATATCCATGTTCGCGAGTGTGCGACCGGCCGAGCTGAAACCACACATCCTGCGGAATATCTTCCTTGGCGATAGCCGTGAACACGGCGATGCGAGCTTCCGAAGCCAGCAAGTCGTAACAGGCGGATGCGTGCTTTCCGTTTTCAACCTCGAAACCGAGCGACAGCAACTTGCGGTGTGGATCGAGCAGGAAGCGGAAATCCATGTCGTCCGCAAACTTCACGGCCGTGCTGGCGATCTCTTTTAAGTCGTCGATCAATTCCACGGCTCGCGATCGCGCATCTGGCAGCATGTCCAGCAGTCTCTGATAAAGCTCTTTGCGCTCACCGGCGCCATTCGCGTGGTCGAGAGCAAACTGCAATCGGGTAGTGAGTTTGTCCACTACGATCGGCAAGCTCTGGATGGTCATGCTCTGCGCGTCGAACTTGAAATCGAGCGTGGCATCCTTCCAGAGCGGGATGAACTCCGGCAGCATCCACGGAGCGTAGACCTGGACTGCCTTCCTCAGATTTCTCACTCGAGAGAGGGACTCGGCCGCGAACCAATGCACGTCCGACTCGTCCTGCGGGTTATCGGCCTCCAGGTCAGTCTCCAGCAATCCTTCTTCAGACGGCGCCAGCAGACGTTGCAGCCAGCTTTTCTTTTGAATCTGTTCTTCAAATGTGCGGAAGCGCTTCGCAGGGAATGCATGCCTTTCAACCAGAACGCGCAGGTGATCGGCTAGTCCGTGCGCCAGTCGTTGCTCCAGCAGAGGGCGCTGCAAGAGATCGAGACAACCTTGCCTCAACGTCCATAGCGATGCCACGAGGTTGCCGCTGTCCACTGCAGAAACAAATCGGGGACGAAGTGGCTCAAGCGTCCGCGTGTCGTACCAGTTCAGCAGATGTCCATGAGACATCTGAAGCGTCGCCATCGTTCCCAAAGTTCGAAGAGTCTGTTCGGCAAATTCGGGGACAGTCAGAAATCCGAATTCGCACGCCGCCTGGCGCGCGTTCAAAAGAAATCCCAGGTTGGTAGGCGACATCCGGCCCGCGACGACTGCAGGTTCTACCTGCACGTTGTCCGGAATCAGCCAGTGATGCTCTTCCGTGCTGAACTCTGCAAAGTACCGCCAGGTGCGGAGCGCGGTCCGGGCCAGAAACATTTCGTCCTTGTCGGGAGTTTCAGCGCGCATGGCCCGCGTCGGCAGATTCAGCCACATTGAAATCCATTTGCTGCAACCCCACAGCAGCAGGATCGGAAGCGCGGCGAAAAACGCGCGGCGGCGTGCGAAGAACACGAGAACGCCCAACGCCAGCGCCAATGCCGGAATCCAGTCGAGATAAATGTCTACCGGAGTGCGTTTGCGAAGACTCAGTTCGGTCTCGGCTGCGGTTTCCCACTCGAGCAAACGTCGCCGCGTCACCAGCCGCCGCACCAGTGTTCGGACCACGGCATCGAGCGAAAGCAACATCTGATGCGGCAAAAACGACAGCGTAAAAAACACGCTGGCGTTTGCCGTGAGTAATGCCGAGCGCGCGTCTTTGACCAGTTGCGACTTCCGCTCGAATGCAGCCCTCACCAGGTTGAACAGGAACTGGAACCAGGTCGGCACGAACAGAATGCTCAACGTCGCCAGTGTCCAGTAAAGGGGATTGCCCGGCAGCACCAGCCATCCGAAAACCAGCAGCAGGAAAGTTGCAGGCTCGACGAGGCTGCGGCGGAGATTGTCCAGAATCTTCCACTGTGAAACCAGCGAGATGGGGTTCGGAACCTTGCGTCCCGACTCATCCGGCACTTTCGACAAAAGCCAGCCCGTGATCTGCCAGTCGCCGCGCAACCAGCGGTGTTTGCGCCGGTTGTACGCGCTATAGTGCGAGGGATAGTCCTCGATAATTTCAATATCGGTTGCCAGGCCGGCACGGGCGTAAGCGCCTTCGATCAGATCGTGACTGAGCAGCGCGTTGCGCGGAAAACGCCGGTCGAGCACTCGGTGAACCGTATCCACTTCATAGATACCCTTGCCTGCGAAGATGCCTTCGCCGTAAAGGTCCTGGTAGACGTCAGAAATGGCGCGCGTGTAGATGTCGAATCCAGTCTCACCGGAGTAGAGGCTGGCCAGCCGTGAACGCGAGGCACTCTGCACGCTCACTCCCACGCGCGGTTGGAGAATGCCGTAGCCCGCAACGACGATGTTTTTCTCCGGGTCGGGATCGACGATCGCCTGGTTCAACGGATGCGCCATTGCGCCAATCATGCGATCGGCTGATCCGCGCGGCAATTCCGTGTCCGCGTCAAGCGTGATGACAAAACGAATCTTCGGCAGGATGGAGAGATCGCCTATCTTCACCGGGAAGCTGTCGTGCTCGGCCCGCAGCAGCTTGTTCAAGTCCATCAGCTTGCCGCGTTTGCGCTCCCAACCCATCCACACTCGTTCGCGTGGGTTGTAAACCCGGTGGCGATGGAAGAGCAAAAATGATCCCGAGGCCTGACTGGCGTACTTTTCGTTAAGCTCGCGCACCATCTGCGCGCAGTACTCGATAACCGGATCATCCTCGGCCGCAGGCACCGCGGAATCCGGCAAGTCAGTCAGCAGAGCGAAATGAATATTGGGATCGTGATTGCCCAGAAACCGAACTTCCAGATCTTCCACCAGCCGGCGAACCTGTTCCTGGCTGAACAGCAGGCTGGGAATCGCCACCAGCGTCGTGCAGTTATCGGGCACGCCCTCGGAAAAATCGAGCTTGGGCAAAATTTTCGGTTCCAGCAGGGAAGTGATCAGGTAATTCACCAGCTGAATTGCGCTCTGCGAACAAGGCAGAAGCAACATCACCATCGAAAAGAGAATGAGTGCGGGCGAAGTGTACGTATTGGTCAGGAGCAACACGATCGCCGACATGATGGCGAGGGTGAGCACTTCGGTGCCAGGCAGATAGAACTCGTTCGGATGCCGCTGCAAAAAAGATGTGATCCACTGCCCTGCCGGCGGTGAGAAGCCAACTTTTCGGTGCAGCGCCGGAGCTCCTTCCGCAAGAAGGTAGTACCCAACATGTCCGAGGCGGGCGGCAACACGCGGACTGGTGTGCGTTTCTTGGTGCGCCGCTCGGGCCAGAGCGAGTGCCGCGGCAGCGACTTCTCCTTCGCTCAGGTCGGAATGTTCCGCGATGTTCGCGATTTCCGTGCGGTAGAGATCGCGACTGTCAAAATCCATGCGCCCGTATGCGCCGGAGGGGTCCTGCCGCAAGATGCGATCGAAAAGAACCATCGGTTCCAGAAGTTCTTTCCAGGAGGTGTGTCCGATATCGCGCAGGCTGCGCACGCATATGCCGACTCCGTAAGAGCCTCCAGGGTCGTCGGGCACTTTGGAACCGCGGGCTGCGATCTCTTCCAGCAAAACCAGCTTCAGCGCCGGAACCAACGCCCACAGTTCGACCACTCGCAAGGGTGTGTTCTGCTGAAAGGCCTGGACATAAGCAAGCAGCCCGTTCTGGCTGAAATCATATCCGCTGGTGGAGAGATATCCCGCCGCCAGCGCGACCACACGCGGCGCGGTGGCTCCGTCGGGCGTGCGGACGTGAGGAAGCTTGCGAACTAGCTTGAAGCCATCTTTCGTTCCCCGCAAGTCAGAGTGCACAAGGCGAAGGTTGTCGTTGATCCAGCGATAGTCATCGCCCACCGATTCCTTCGGCGCGGGCCGATGAAAGGCCCGTAATACCGGTCGGAGCGCGCGGGTCAGCGCGCGGTAACGCTCGAAGAAAAAGCGAGGAGAACGTGTGTCGGGAAGCCAGACCAGTCTCCGCCCCAGATCAGCTGCGGCCGAGCTCAAGGCCTCCAGATTGGGAGCGGGTTCTTTAGGAGGCTCGGGCTGATGATCTGCGTCCGCGCCCAACGTCTCGATATGAGTATCTGGTGGCATGGCTGATGATTTCTAACGATAACTGGCGGCCTGCATCTCAAACATTTCCTTGTACCGCCCGCCCAGGCGTGCGAGCTGGTCGTGGTTTCCTTCTTCCGCGATCCGTCCTTTTTCCAGCACTACGATGCGGTCTGCCATGCGTACGGTTGAAAACCGGTGCGAAATAAAAAGCGCCATCTTTCCGGTCGTGAGTTCGGCGAAGCGTTTGAAAACTTCGAACTCGCTGCGGGCATCGAGCGCCGCTGTGGGCTCGTCCAAGACCAGAAGTTGCGCGTCACGCAAATAAGCCCGGGCCAGCGCAATTTTCTGCCACTCGCCGCCGGAAAGATCGACGCCGGTTTCGAAACGCCGACCCAGCATCTGATCGTACCCGCCGATCTTCGCTACAACTGCGTCCGCCAGGCTTTTCTGGGCTGCGTCTTCGAGCAGTTTTAGATCGTCAATTTCTTCAATCCGCCCCACTGCGATATTTTCGCGGGCCGTCATCTCATAGCGCATAAAGTCTTGAAAGATAACGCCAATCTCACGGTAGAGATCCTCAAGACGATACTCTTTCAGGTCCACGCCGTCGAGCAGCACCTGGCCTTCTGTAGGATCGTAAAGCCGCGTTATCAGCTTGACGATCGTTGTCTTGCCCTCGCCATTTTCTCCGATCAGCGCCACTCGTTCTCCGGGATGAAGATGAAAATTCAACCCGTTCAGCACCATCCGCGAACTTCCCGGATAGTGAAAAGACACATTGCGGAATTCAAATCCGCGGACAATCGGCCGAGGCGCAGGCAGGGCATTCGGCTTGGACTGAATGGTGGGCTGCATATCAAAGAACGCCAGCAGGTCCGTGAGAAACAGAGCCTGGTCCGCGATGCCCGAGACAGTCGAGAAAATCTGCTGGATGTTGCTGCTGGCCTGCAGGATCGCGCCGGACAGCAGATACCAGAGACCAATGGTGTAAGCCCCAGTAATCGTCCGCCAGATAACAAAAACGTAGGCCGAGTAATAACCCATGAACGCGATCACGGAAAGAAACGCGCCCGCGATTAGTTTTCGTCGCGACAGCGCCACGTTCTCTTCGTAAATTCCATCCGAGAGCTTAGTGAAACGCCGTGTGAGGAAATCGCTGAGTCCAAATAATTTAAGTTCTTTCGCGGCTTCCTTGCTGCCACCCACCTGTCGCAGATAATCCAGCTGCCGCCGGACCGGAGTCTGCCGGAAATTCTTGGCGTATCCAAGAAACGCGAAATGGCTCTCACCCAGAAACGCCGGGAGCACTCCGGCAACCAGCAGCAACATCAGCCACGGAGAGTAAACAATGATAGTGACCGACAAGGTCGTAGTCGTAATTACTAACTGGATCAGGCGCCCGATCTGCTGAATCATTCCCAGGCGATCCGTCGCCTGCACACGCGCCCGTTCCAGCCGGTCATAAAAGACTGGATCTTCGTAAGCGATCAGATCCAGTTCTGCCGCGTGCTTCATCACCTGAATGCTTACGTGACGTGTGTATTTATCGGCGAGTAGCGAGTCGGAGTAGTCGATGGCACGCGCAAGAATGCCGCCCACAACTGCGAGACCGAATTCGAGACCAACCAGCCACCACAGTCGGGGAGAGACAGCCTGATCGGCGACCTTGGCGTGAACAATAGCATCAACAATTAATTTTGGAACCCACAGAAGCGCCAGCGGCAGCAACGCAGCGAACAGGCGGGAAAGCAGTCCGAAGATAACAACTCCCGGACCGGACTGCCATACGATCTTGAGCACCGGCGGCGTATTGCGAAGCGCTGTAAGCCGCTCCTGCCAGCTACTTAAGAAGGTCTTCTGCTCTGCCATGCATGAATCCTAACCAAGTTCAGGGGTTTCTAGAAGCTATACCGGAAATTCATGAAGATCGTCTAACTTGGATTAGCGCGAAGAGTAGATGCCCAGAGGACTCGTAAGGTTTGTCGGCTCATAGACTTATGGCGTGGGGCGGACACTCCTTTCCGCCGCCTTTGACTTTGATCTTTGCGACCCCCAACTACAAAGCTCAACATCAAAAGCGGCGGACAAGAGTGTCCGCCCACACATTCTTATTTGATGGCAATCACGGCCAGGCCATCGGGCGGCAGCGTCAACGTCAACTCTCCCGCTTTCAGGTCTTGCTTTTCCGGTGCAGCAAGCACCACCGAAGCACGCAGCTTCTCCAGCTGCGCCTGCGTCGGATAGACAGGCGATCCCATTTGCTCGTATGCCGGATGCGGGTCTCCATGATCGCGATCAACGCGAGAAATAATCGCGTGTCTCTTACTCGTGTTCTTGAATCGCAACGTCACCGTTCGTGCGGTTCCTGTCTTCTCAGGAACAAAGATGTTCCATACCGCCACCACCAGCGAACCGTCTTTCGCACGTGTCACCAGGGCAGAATCGGAGTCGAGCGCGAGACGTTCGTTCCCCAGTTGGTGGAGAACCGTAAAAGCGGCGAACGCCGGTTTAGGAATTCCCCCGGCTGCAATCAGGCCATAGCCGCCGTAAAAGGGAGTTTTCACTACGCCTTGTTCTTCGAACACATCCGAGAAGCTCCAGTAAGACATCTCATCCACCAGCCCGTCGCACTGGCGAATGGTGTCGGCCATCCACGGCCCCATATAGATGGAGTCGGTAACTTCAGTTTCGTTCTTGTAGCTGGCGTTGAACTCGCTCCATATCAATGGAAGCGTGGGCAGGGCTGAAGCCTTGATCTGATCGTGAACCTTCTTTACCGAGCGGCACACCATGCGATCCCGTGGAATATTTTCATTCGTTCCGAAGACATCTTGTGAGCCGTCATTTCCGTAAACGTGAGAGGAAACAAAATCGACCGGCACATGCTTTTCGACACAGTGTTGAATGAAAGCGTCTGCCCACGCTGCCTGCGCCGTCGCCGGACCGCCGATCCGCAAGCGCGAGTTCACGCGCTTGACTGCAGCTGCGCTGTGGTCGTAAAGCTCGAAGTAAGTAGCCTGCTTCGGTTCGCCCGCCCAGAAGTCGATATTCGGTTCGTTCCAGACTTCGAAGTACCACTGTGCGACCTCATCGATGCCGTAGCGATCGACCAGATGCTTGGTGAACTGATAAATCAGGTCATCCCATTTCGCCCAGTCTTTTGGAGGCGCAACATTTTGCTTGTACCAGAAAGCATGCGGCGCATCCTTGGACGCGAGCTTCTTCGGCATGAAACTCAGCTCTACAAAAGGACGCACGCCGTTCTGCAGAAGTCCGTCGTAAACCTGGTCTACATAGGAAAAGTTGTAAATCGGATGGCCCGCTCCGTCCTCGTCGTACACCCCCATTTCGTCATGAAAAATAGCGTGGAAGCGGACGTATTTGACGTCGGTCACTTGCTTCACCCGGCGCAGGTCCTGGCGATAACTGTCGCGCATACTCAGGACAGCCCGTCCCGAGCCAAACATGTGCTCCCAGAAATGGGGGAACGGATGCGCCGGCGCCGCCGCGTCGATTACCAGGACGTCTGGCGTTGTCGCCGATGTTTGTGCGCTCGCCCACGCCGGAAAAATCAGCGTCGCGGCTAGAACCAGCCAGAGCATCGTACGGTCGAGCCTGACCATTTTCTTCATCATATGATTTTCATTCCCGCGTTATTTAGCTTCTCTTGCTTGATTATTGCCCCGGTCTATTCGGACCAGCCAGAAAGCCGCCATCCAGAACCAGGCTCTGACCGGTCATAAAACTGGATGCACTGGAACACATCCACACCACAGCCTCAGCCACTTCGCTGGATTGGCCAAAACGGTTCATGGGGTAAAAAGTGAGCGCCATTTTCTTGACCTCAGGCGCTCCGAACAGTCGGTCACCCATGGCAGTTTCGATTGCCGCCGGACAAACCGCGTTGACCCTGATTCCATTGCCCGCGACCTCGATCGCAGCCGCTTTGGTCAGACCCATCACGCCGTGCTTGCTGGCGGAGTAGATTGCCGTCCCACGGCTTCCGATGAAGCCTGCAATCGACGACATGTTGACGATCGCGCCTCCGCGGCCTTGCTTCTGCATCTGTTGCAGTTCGTATTTCAGGCACAGCCACGTGCCTTTGAGATTGATATCGATCGCCTGGTCCCATTCTTCCTCGGTTTGTTCGACGATGGGCACCCAGTTACCCTCGATGCCGGCGTTGTTAAACGCATAGTCCAAGCCGCCAAAAGCTTCGACAGTTTTATCGACCATGGCTTTGACATCGGCTGCCTTCGACACGTCGCTGTGGACGAAAATTCCTTCGCCGCCGGCTTTGCGTATCAGGTCAACCGTGGCCTGTCCTTCATTGTCGCGCCGGCCGGTCACTACAACCCGAGCGCCATTCTTCGCGAACAAGACCGCAGTTTCGCGCCCGATGCCTGATGTCCCGCCCGTGACCAGCGCGATCTTGCCGTCGCACGCCGCCATCCATATCTCCCGATCGCTATCTCGATTTGGAAAAAACAAACTCAAGACTCCGCCTTCGTGATACCAGATTGGTGGCGGCTCATCGTGAAAGATTCTACATGCTAGTGGATTTCGAGATCGTGGATTCGCCAGGATCAAACATAAAGAGTTACCGCCAGCCCGAAGCTGGGACTGTAACGACGACCAAATCCGCTAATTTTTATTCCTGACTGAAGATTAAGAACGGGGAGTTGACGAACAGCACAGAATAAAAGCGAGGAAATACGGCCGGCTAGTTCGCCGCTTCGGTGGGTACCGGATACGACTCTTTCATGTGCTCGTCGAGAGCACGATTCAGCTGTTCGATCAGTTCCATAAACTTCTTAGGATCTGTTTCGTCCCGCGCTGCCTCAGCCAGATGTTTCCAATCGTGACTTTCGTTGTCATTTTCACTCACGCTGTACCTCCTGGGAGAGAATTCGGCGTTTTGAAACTGGCTGCAGTTCGTGTGCCAAAACAAAACATCATTTATTTTCTGTAAGTTATGGAAACACCCAGGTTGTGCAATTCGCCAGACCGCGCAATTCGTACCTACTCCAATTGCTAAGAGTGGCTTCAGAAACATCGGCGCCGCAGAATGCGCGGCGCTTTTCTTGCTCCTCTGGATTTCTCTTTTTTCGTTTCCTTCTTTCTCTTAATTCCTATGGCCAATCTGCAGGGAACGTCATGAAGAAAAGCGCGTGATGCATCCGTCCTATAAAGAAATTCGATTGGACGACTTCGGAACCAGCGTCTAAGGTTTCTTGAGCCAAGTCATCTCGAAAGGTTCTCAAAAGTGCGGCAGCGCCGGAAACGTGTGCTGATTTCCTCCGGACTTCTTTGCGTCCTTTGCGGGATCCTTTGCGAACTTTGCGGTTCAAGATTTTGGTCTTGTGCCCAAGTTCGCCGACCCGGGAGTCCGCTACGGTCCAGTCAACGTGATTGACCAAAGCCGTCGCTCTTTGGTGTGAGGGAGCCCATTCGTAAACTATGCGCTTCGTGATTCAGCAGTTACACTGTTACCAACACAGCGCGAGTAACCGCGCCCACTAAACCCTAAATTGGATCACAAGAGACAATTCCAAACATGAGTCAACCTGCTCCTGCGCAAGACGAGAATCACGTTCTGACCCTCGAGGAAATCGCCAATCTGGCCGCCGAGGGCGGCAAATCAGCCGAAACTCTGATGAATGTCGTGGCTTTGATCGCCAAGCGCTTTCAATCCGACGTGTGTTCGGCATATCTCCTGGAACCTGACCGGGCCAATCTGGTATTGGCAGCGACTGTGGGCCTTCGTCAGCAGTGCATTGGCACCCTTCGCATGGGACTGCACGAAGGTCTCGCAGGCCTGGTTGCGGAGCGTGTCGGTCCCGTGGCTGTCGAACAGGTAAGGAACCATCCTCGCTTCAAATACTTCAGCGAGGCGGGTGAAGATGCATATCAGTCTTTCCTCGGCGTCCCCCTCATCGATCGCGGCGTGTTGCAGGGAGTTCTGGTGGTACAGACCGCGGCGCCCCGCGTCTTTCGCGAAGACGAAATCCGGATGTTGAGCGAAGCCGCGGCCCAGGTGGGTTCGGTCGTGAGCGAAGCTCGCACTCTCGACCGCTTTATCGCTCCCGCCCGGGAACGTCTTTGGGCGCTGGCCCGGAATCTGTGGTGGTGTTGGGACCACGATGCCAGCAGCCTGTTCCGCGACCTTGATCCCGTTCGGTGGCGGCAGCTCAACCACAATCCGGTCGCTCTGCTTGCGGAGATTCCACTGGCCGTAATGGAACGGCGCGCCCGTGAACTGGTGCTGCACAGCCGCATCAACTACGCCTATCGCCGCCAGCGCGAATATCTCGACGCAGACCGCACTTGGGGAGCACGACACGCCGGAATTCTCCGTCCTCGTCCAGTGGCATACTTCTCCGCTGAATTCGGCTTGCACGTTTCCATTCCGGAATACTCCGGTGGACTCGGCGTGCTCGCAGGCGATCACGTCAAGAGCGCATCGGATTTAGGAATTCCCCTGGTCGCTGTGGGACTTTTCTACGGCCAGGGATACTTCCGTCAACGCCTCGATCGCGCGGGATGGCAGCAGGAAGAATATATCCAGACCGATGTCAACAAACTTCCCATGGAAGCTGCCATCGGAGCCAACGGAGAGCCCGTAACGATTCAGGTCGAAACCCGCGGCGGAGTCATCCGGGCAAAAGTATGGCGCATGCGGGTCGGACGCTGCGATCTTTATCTTCTCGACTCCAACATCGAAGGCAATCATCCCGAGGATCGTGAACTCACTTCCCGTTTGTATGGTGGCGATTCGCGTATCCGCATTCGCCAGGAATTACTGCTCGGCATCGGAGGCTTCCGCGCTCTCCGTGCCATGGGAATCACTCCGGGCGTGTTGCACATGAACGAAGGCCACAGTGGCTTCGCGATTCTGGAAGCGATTCGCGATCGCATGCAAAGTGAGGGCATCGGTTTCGATCATGCTGCCCGCCGGGTCTCGCGCACCTCCGTTTTCACGACTCACACTCCGGTTCCAGCCGGGCACGATCGTTTTCATCTCGAATTGATGGAAGAGCACCTCGGCCCCATGCGCGAAGCGCTGGGCATCTCGCGCGAAAAGTTGATGGAACTGGGACGAGAAAATCCCGGCGATCCCAACGAAGACTTCTGCATGACCGTCCTCGGTCTGCGGCTCGCTCGCCGCGCCAACGCAGTCTCGGCTTTGCACGGAGAAGTTTCACGCCACATGTGGAGCGGCCTCTATCCTGGAAAGCCGGAGGATGAAGTCCCCATCGGGCACATCACCAACGGCGTGCACGTCCCATCGTGGCTTGCGCCGCAAATGTTTCGTCTGTATGACCGCCATCTCGGAACAGGATGGCAGCAGAACAATGCCGATCCTGCAATCTGGGAAGGAATCGAGAACGTTGACGATGGCGAACTATGGGAGACGCATCTTCACCTGAAATCGCGTCTGCTGGATTTTGTAAGGCAGCGCGTGATCGAACAGGCCGAGCGCCGCGACGAGTCTCCGGAAGTACTGCAGCGGCTTGGCCGTGTGCTCAGTCCGGACGCGCTGACCATTGGATTTGCCCGCCGCTTCGCTACCTACAAGCGCGCTGACCTGATCCTGGCCGACATCGAAAGACTTGCATCGATGGTGAACGACCCCAAACGTCCGGTGCAGTTCATCTTCGCCGGGAAAGCGCATCCCCGCGACGAACCCGGCAAGAAGATGCTGCAGCAGATCGCTAAGCTGATGCGCAATCCCGAGTTTGCCGACAAGTTTGTCTTCGTCGAAGACTATGACATCAACGTTGGCCGCCACTTTGTGCAAGGCGTTGACGTATGGCTGAACAATCCCAGACGCCCCCTGGAAGCCTCCGGCACCAGCGGACAAAAAGTTGTTCTCAACGGCGGCCTTAACCTGTCGGTATTGGACGGCTGGTGGGCGGAAGCCTATGACGGTCTGAATGGCTTCGCCATCGGCACCGGAAAAACCCACTCCGATATGAGCATTCACGATAACCGCGATGGCGAAGACCTGTACCGCGTGCTGCAGGAAGAGGTCATTCCTCTTTACTACAGCCGCGATCGCGACGGCCTGCCCCGCGGCTGGATCAAGCGCATGAAGCGCACGATCCGCACTCTGGGCTGGCGCTTCAACGCCAATCGCATGGTGATGGATTACGTCCTGAAATGCTACGTGCCCGCTGCCGGCGGCATGTCCAGCGACCTCAGCAAGAAGCTGTGATTGTGTAGCGCCGGAGTCCCGCCGGCTGTCGGGCAGGCGCCTCGCTAGCCCCTTCGGGCCGGAAGCCTGGCTCTAGTCCGCGGCGAATTCGGCGTTGGAATGTTTCGGCTGCGTACGCGGCATGGTCGCCACCACCTGCGTGCCGTGGCTGTCCGAATCCATCTCCAACTCCCCGCCCAGTTCGTGGATTCGTTCACGCATCCCCGCCAGTCCCACGCCGCCGTGAGCGCGCTTGCTGCGAAAACGATCGAGCACATCCCGCGGAATTCCCTGGCCGTAGTCCCTGATCCGCAACACAACCTGTGCGTCTGACAGCTTCACCGACACATCTGCCTTGCGGCTCTTGGAATGGCGGTGAACGTTCGTCAGACTCTCCTGCAGGACCCGGAAGAGCGCAAGCTCAAGCGGCGACGAAAGCCGGCCCAGGTCTTCCGGCATATCAAGACTCGTCTGGATGCCGCTCCGTGTTGCGAAACCCTCCACGTACCACTTGGCGGCCGAGGCAAAACCCGTTTCATCCAACAAGGGTGGATGCAGAAGGTGAGAGATGGTGCGAGTCTCGGTCATGGCCTGATCTAGAAGCTTCAAACACTCCGCAATCAGGTGGTTGTTTTCCGGCAATGATCTGCCCAGCATTCCCAGGTTCATCTTCGCGCCCACCAGATATTGCCCGAGGCTATCGTGAAGTTCGCGGGAAAATTTCCTCCGCTCCTGGTCCTGCAGTTCCAGCAGGCGGACGCTCAGGGTCCGTAACGATGACTCAGCCTGCTCTCTCGCATTGAGCTCGGCATTCAGCATGCGGTAATGGAGAAAGAACAACGCCAGCGCAATGACAAATGCAGCGCACAGGATGTAGGCCGCAATCTGGAACAGCAATTCCGACTGCTGCTGGCGCGCCTCTAGCAGTTCCTGTTCATGGTCCTGCATCTTCTGAGCCAGCGCGTCGGATTCCGCCGATATATCGATAATCTGTTGCCGGAACTGCGCCTGTTGCGTCAGGTCAGGCGCACCGCTGCGTTTTAATTCAACCGAGGCGCTCAGCAACTCCAGTCTGCGGTTCGTGACCTCGACGAGGCGGTTGCGCAGGTCATGCTGGGCTGGATTGTCCGTGGTGAGGTGCTCGAGCAGCTTCAGTTTCTCCGGAATTTCGTTGGCCGCGGTCTGATACTCCTCGAAGAATGCGGTATCTCCGGTATCCACATACCGCGTGCGCGCCCGTCCTGCTCTCGTTCCCAGGCTCTCCACATCGGACAAGGTGGATTGCACGTCGCGCGTGTGAGCAACCCAGCGTTGCGCAGAGCGCAGGCGAACTGCAGTGCTGTAAGCAGCAATTGCGCTGATCAAAAGGAACACCACGGCGCCGCCAAACGCAAGTTGGGTTCGCGTTCGCTGTGAAACTCGCCTGCTCAAGGAGCTTTCTTTCGACATACCGACCAGGAAGATTCTGAGGCAACGGTGACACACACATGAGTGCATCCCGGTGCTGGATAGACAAAGTGTATACCGCGCAGGCCGAATGAAGAACACGGTCCGAATGTCCTGATTTCGCCTCCCGTTTCCTGTGCGTTCTTTGCAGAATCCTTTGCGGTTAAGACTTTGATCCCCGCAGCCATCTGAAGGGACAAAATCTTGAACCGCAAAGTTCGCAAAGGGATTCCGCAAAGAACGCAAAGTCTTTTGAATTAGGCAACTCAGCCTGGCCGCGAAATGTTGCTGAAGAGAATCGTTAGAATTTCTGGTTTGACAATGACTTGCAATTCCTTCAGTGTGCTGAAACGCTGCCTGTAAGCCGATTAGTGCGCGTCAGGCACTTGGAGAAAAAAGGGAAAAATATGTTCGAGGAACAAAGAAGAAGAGACTTCCTGAAGCTGACTGGTGCCGGAATCGCTGGCGCCACCCTGGGTTCGGTAACCACGGCTCAGTCGGCCCCTCCCAGAACGAACTCGCCTTCCGGTATCTCTTTTGATGTGAAGGCCTTCGGAGCCACTGGAGACGGCAAGACCCTCGACACTCCCTCCATCGACAAAGCCATCGATGCGGCCGCCGCCACGGGTGGCGGCGTAGTCCGTTTCCCGGCCGGAAACTATCTCTGCTTTTCGATCCACCTGAAGAGCCACATCACTCTGTTTCTGGACCCCGGCGCAACCATCGTCGCAGCGGACACTCCCGCTTCCGGCGGCGGTTATGACCCTCCCGAACCCAACGCCTGGGACCACTACCAGGACTTCGGCCACAGCCACTGGCACAACAGCCTGATCTGGGGTGAAGGCCTGCAGAACATTTCCATCGAAGGCCAGGGACTCATCTGGGGCAAGGGCCTCAGCCGTGGAGATCGCGATCTTGCCTTGGCCGCCGGCGTCGGCAATAAATCCATCAGCCTGAAAAACTGCCGCAACGTCACTCTGCGCGATATCTCGATCCTGCATGGGGGACACTTCGCTATCCTGGCCACCGGCGTAGACAACCTGACCATCGACAATCTGAAGATCGACACCAACCGCGACGCCATCGACGTCGATTGCTGCCGCAATGTCCGCATCTCGAATTGCAGCGTCAACTCGCCATGGGACGACGGCATCTGCCTGAAAGACTCCTACGGTCTGGGTTTTGCCCGCTCCACCGATCACGTCACCATCACCAACTGCTACGTCACCGGCGGCTACGAAGAAGGCACCATGCTCGATGCCACCTTCAAACGCTTTCCCGTGGACTACAAAGTTCCCCGCAACGGCCGCATCAAGTTCGGCACCGAAAGCAATGGAGGCTTCCGCAACATCACCATTTCCAACTGCGTGATCGAAGATTGCCGGGGCATCGCGCTCGAATCCGTCGATGGCGCGATTCTGGAAGATGTCACCATCACCAACGTCACCATGCGTGACCTGGTGGACGTCCCGTTCTTCATCCGTCTGGGCGCACGCATGCGCGGTCCGGAGGGGACGCCAGTCGGGGAAGTGCGGCGTGTGCTTATCAGCAGCGTGGTCGTATCGAACTGCGCCTCGCGCCAGGCCACGCTCATCACCGGAATCCCGGGCCACTACATCGAAGACCTCCGGATGAGCAATATCCTGATCGAACATCGTGGCGGAGGCACCAAAGAAGATGCCGCCATCCAGCCTCCGGAGCAGGAAAAGGACTATCCCGATCCCAACCGTTTCGGCCCGCTGCCCGCCCACGGTTTCTACATTCGCCACGTGAAGGGAATCGAGATCAAGGATGTCGAAGTCCGCCCCATGAAGCCCGACATGCGTCCCGGCGTTGTCCTGGAAGATGTCGAAGGAGCGGAACTGATCCACATCAAACTGCCTAAGACAGCTGACGTTCCGTCGATTGTGCTGAAGAACGTGAAAGACTTCAGCATCACGCAAAGCAAGCCGGTGCTGGATACTCACGTAGATAGCGCGGAGCAGAAGACGCTGTAAGGCCTGGTGGTCCGACCCCGAGAGCTCACTCCGCAGGTGGAAGTTACTTTAGTGATGTCTACGGATTCATGGGAAAGAACCCGCATCGACTAATCCGTTAAATTGATTCGGCTTTTCAAGGTGAATCGACGGAGTCAGGCATGAAGCGGCGCTCATTCTTCCAGCTGCTGTGGGGCTTACCCTCAGTAGCGTTCTTCCAGCACGAATCATCGGCTGAATCGTTGCCTTCTGGAAAAGAACCGCTGCACGAGTGTGTCGATCGTCCCGAGCTGGCGTGTCCGGCTTGTACGAAGTGGAGTGGTGATCCCCTGGCTATCAAGACCAATCTGGGAAAGGTCCCAAGGTTGAGCAGGTTCTTCAGGCGCCGCGCAAGCTGACCATCTTCATTAGGCCGCTGGCTTCCAAAGGCGGAACTGAATACTGATTGCGCGGTGGCGCTATCGGGAGAGCGCAGCTGCCCGGGCTGTTTATCATCAAGCTAAACCTTGCGAACCCTCGCCGTAAGCACTGTGGGATTGGTTTCCTCGGGGCGGTCCCTCTCAAACAGCACTTTAAACAGTTGATAGGCCGCGACCGGAATAACCAGGAAAACGCTGCCTGCCATTCCTACCACAAACATCCAGCTCAGGATATGAGCGAGACCTTTGACCAGTGAATCAAACATTACGCGCCCCCGGCACCTTGGCACATTCTAGCAGGCGCCGAAATCCTGCAATCCGGACAAAACCTGGTCCCGACCTCCAAATCCGGCAAAACCCCTAAATCCCAGATCTTTACGACTTTTTTATAAATTTTTCGGTTAACTGGAAGCGGAGAGGCGAAAACGTCATGCTGACCGCTGGTATTCGCACCATCGAAGTCTTGTTTGTAGTAGGAGTGGCCGGTTCGGCGCTTGTGATAGTTCTGACTACCATTGAGGACGTCAAGACATTGTTCAAGAAGGACAACGAGCACTAATCGCGGTTGTAAGCCGTTGCAGCTGTACGTTACTGCAGACATTCACCTTCCCGATGCAGCTTCCCCTAGGGAAACCTCCTCCCATTCGTACCAGAAAACCCGTATGGCGCTGGCCCGATTTGTTGTGAAAACCTCTTAAAATAATGACTTCCAAACTGCTCTCGCACCCGGAAGAACGCGTCCGTCTGCTGACTGATCGGGCCATTACAGCCAGGACGCAGAGTGAACTGGACGCTATCCTCCCTGAACTTAAATTGGCCATTCGAGATCATATTCGCTATGTTCGGGCCATCGCCCTGGAGACGCTTCCAGAGGCGTTCGGGGCACAGGACAAATCAGCAGCCTGAATAGCAGGATGACGGCAGGACCGCGGCAGGCGGGGACGCGCGTCGCCGTGGACTGCTACGACAAACTCGCCTGAGGCCGCTCCACAGCACGGATGGTCTTCTGCTTTTCATCCAGCAGTCGAACAATTTCACTCGTCAACTCGACCAGTTTCTGCGGATCATGTTCCCTGGTTGCAAGTTCACAAAGTTCCATCCACTTTTCTCGCTGCTCCATGGGGTCTCCTAGAATTGCCTCTCTGCCGTCATTGAGAATTCGACTTGGCGCTTCTTTCGTTCGGCAATAAGATCTGCCATCTTCTTGGGGTCGCTGATGATTTTGACTCGCGTCGAAATCTCGCACCACGATACTTCTCGCCTGCTCAGACGACGGCATGTTCGGTTCTTCCGCGTGGTCAAGTTCTGCACCATGGAATTAGCCTACCCCGTCCACTAAAAAAAGGTGGGAATATTGCGAAAACTTCTGTACCGCAGCCGTAGGTTCGAAGTCCCAAGATTCACCCATCAGCCAGACACTCATGGCCTAGAATGTGCGCAGCAAACACAAAAATATTAGTATCGTATACGTATTGACGTAATCGTATAGTTGTAGTATCGTAAAGTTCGAGAGGTTGAGGATGATGGCGCGAACTCCAAAAAACGACGACAAACCGGATTTGAAATATCGGCGAGTGAACCTCGATTCCCTTGATCGCGGACGCCGCGGCAAACACCATGATCTCGTTCTTGGGATTATCCAAGAATTAAAGATGTTGGCCCCAGGTTCCGCTATGGAAATTCCGCTTTCCGAGGTAGGTGGCATTGAGCTCGCCAACCTCAGATCTGCTGTTCACCGGGCCTCAACGTCTCATGGACTGGAGATTGAGACACTGGCGGACGACAAAAACTTTTACGTCTGGAAGAAGCAATAGGCGTAGATGGTTAACCACGCGGGGGTCATCATGACCACATACAAATGGACCGAAGTCTATAAAGCAGCTCTTCTTGAAACTGACTGGACAAAAATGCAGGAACGCCTTCAGGCTGTAGAGGCTGCTTTGCAGGGAAGGAAGCACGAGTTCAGCCTGAATGGTGGCGGCTCTGCAGACGAAAATCAGGCAATCGATGACGCTCTCCGCTCACTGATGACCCTGCGCAACGAAGCCGCGAATTGGCCCTCACAAAAGACCGGGACGCGGTGAGCTAAAGCAGATAATCCGTTCTGCGATAGCGGCCACTCCGTTATTTTTTTCTCCGCCCTGAGGCTACCCTCGTTCATTGTTCGTTGCGTCAGCAATCAACTGTACGGTAGCGTACATGGTTT
>Ga0163162_10000287_pt1 | contig 46077 bp, 70 predicted proteins | sample S55metaG_FD_115310 | JGI IMG/M metagenome (GOLD analysis project Ga0163162, IMG submission 115310) | Switchgrass rhizosphere microbial communities from Kellogg Biological Station, Michigan, USA - S5-5 metaG | ecosystem: Host-associated > Plants > Roots > Rhizosphere > Soil | place: USA... | reverse complement strand
GGCGATCCATGCGACCAAGCGTTTGGCGGTGTGGGCTGGCATGGGGCTCGGGAAGAGTGTAAGCACTGCCACGGCGCTTGAAGATCTGTCGCTTACCGAGGATGTCTACCCAGTGCTTATCGTTGCGCCGCTTCGGGTAGCACGCACCACCTGGCCGCAGGAGTACCGGAAGTGGAGCCACTTGAAGCATCGCAACGTCGTGACGATCTGCGGCACGGCCAAAGAACGCCAAGCGGCACTGCGCACTAAGGCGGATATCTACACGGTAAACTTCGAACAGCTTGAATGGCTGGTCGAGCAGTTAGGCGACAACTGGCCGTTCCGCACAGTGGTAGTTGACGAAGCGACCAAGCTCAAGGGCTTCCGGCTGCGCCAGGGTACGCGCCGTGCTAAAGCCCTTGCCCGTGTTGCTCATACCAAGATCAAGCGAATCATTCTACTGACGGGTACGCCGAGCCCTAACGGCCTTCAAGACCTTTGGGGGCAGATGTGGTTCGTGGATAAGGGCGATCGTCTCGGACGTACCTACGACGCCTTCAAGCAACGCTGGTTCAGGGCTTCGCATACTGGGTTTGGCGTCGAAGCGACCGAGCAGGCGCAAGAGCAGATCCAGAAAGCTTTGGGCGACGTGTGTATAACGATCGACGCTGCAGATTGGTTCGACCTCAAAGAGCCGATCGTGAACGTTATCCGCGTAGAGCTGCCGCCGGCCGCGCGCGTCCTGTACAAGAACATGGAAAAGCAGATGTTCATGGACCTTGAAGGGTCGCAGGTTGAGGCGCTAAACGCGGCTGCGAAGACGCAGAAGTGTTTGCAGATTGCCAGTGGGGCAGCGTACGTAGAGGGCGGCCCGGCGTGGAAAAAGATCCATGACGAAAAGCTAAACGCACTCGAGGAGATTCTAGAGGAAGCAGCCGGTATGCCTGTGCTGGTGGCTTATCACTTCAAGAGCGATTTGGAAAGGCTATTGGCGCGGTTCCCGCAAGGTCGCCACCTGGACAAGAAGCCGGAAACGATCGATGCGTGGAACCGCGGTGAGATCCCGATCATGTTTGCCCACCCGGCCAGTGCCGGGCACGGCCTGAACCTGCAAGACGGCGGCAACATTCTGGTGTTCTTCAGCGTCAATTGGAACCTGGAAGAGCACCAACAAATCATCGAGCGTAACGGTCCGGTGCGCCAGTTGCAGGCCGGCCACAACCGTCCGGTGTTCCACCACTTTATCCTGGCAGCAGACACCGTGGACGAACTGGTGCTAGAGCGCCTGCAAACCAAACGTGAGATCCAAGACATTCTGTTACGCGCGATGCGTGATAACGGGTTCAACCCAATAGAGGATGCAGCATGAATATCGGAAGCACTGTACTGATCACTTGCGACAACTGGTTCTTCGCGCCCGACGGCCAAAGCTATCGTGCGGTATGGGGAACTGTGAAAGCGGTTCGCACTGATAGCGAAGTTCTCGGCCTGAAGACCAACGCCCGTTCGACTAACTGGTACATCGAGATCGGCAACATGATCTTGGCGGGCTGCCAAATTCACTACGCTTTCGAGTGTGGCGAACCGCATTTCGGGAAGTGCAAAGACGACGAAGGTAAGGAAATTCCTTCCCGGATCTACAACTCCAACGGGGACGCAGCATGAGCGCTAAACAACCGACACCGATGCCTGAAGGGGTAATCCGTCCGCCGGCACCAGCAGCGCCGCCTAAAAGCGCCTTGGACGTGCAGATCGGCGGCGGCCACTACAAAGACATGGCAATCCAGCCGATGGAATACTCCATGAAGAATGGCTTGGACGCGTGCCAGCACACCGCGATCAAGTACATCAGCCGGTTCCGTGACAAGGGCGGCATTGAGGACTTGAAGAAGGCGAAGCACGTCATCGACATGCTGATCGAGTTCGAAGAGGCAAAAACCAAATGACCAATTTCTTCGGCGCTCGCATGGTGCGGGCCGCGAAAAGGAGTGAAGCGGAATGAGTAAGCCAAAACACTATAAGCGTGGTAAAGGTCATCGTATCGGGTACGGCCTTTGGACTTCTGATCTGAAAGCTACGAAGGGCGACGCTAAATATCATCTTCACTTGGCCGCAGAGATATGCGACGCGAACCATGGCCCGGCACACCTTGCGAAGCTTAAGCGTTATTTGGAGCGGACTAAATGAAAATCCTAGCCATGCTCTACATGCTAACTGCAAACGGCCCGGTGCCAGTGGCCGCGTACTTCACGCAGGACGCCCAGGTTATCTGCCAGGCGACAGCCGCTGCGCAAAATGCAACTGAGGAAGAGGAGTATTACTGTGAATAATCGTGAGTTGCTCGAACTAGCGGCGAAGGGTGCGCGCCTATACGTTTGCACCGACCTTGAGTACCTAGGCTTAAAAGTGTGGGGTGACGAGCTTTGGGTAAAGGAAGATAAATATGGCAACTACAAGCAGTGGAATCCAATACTAGACGACGGAGACGCTTTTCGGCTCATGATCAAGTTGCGTATCCAGATTGAATACGTCGACGAAATGGATAGTGTTATGTGCTCTCTTCCCGGATCTATGGGCGCCACTTCCGTAGCGGCCATCGGCGACGTAGAACTGCGTTACGCGATCGTCCAAGCTGCCGCACAGCTCGGCGCTACTCTTTAGCTGACCTCTTCCTCAATTCCGACCGGCAGAACTGCAACTCGGCGAACTGCCGGTCGAGTCCTCGCTTCAATTCGAAATAATCCGATCTAACAGAGGCGTCAAGTTCTGCGGTTCCGCTTCCAGTTCCGCCGGAAACGGTTCCATCGGCGCGCACTGCTGGGGGACAGGTTGCTTTGATCCGCAGCCGCTTAGAACCATCAGCAACAGCCCGCTCAAGAGCACTCGTCTCATTCTCTTTACCCGCCTTGTACTCGATGAAAGTTTGCCGGATGGCTTCTGTCTGTGCGCGTGCCGCGATTAGCTGTTGGTTCACTGCGTCCACGTTCGCGCTTATCGCCGTAGCAGTCGCCAGCTCGGCGGCCTGTACGTCGTTGTCCCAGCGCAACCCCTGGACGTACCACGCGCCGCCAGCCCCTACGAGAAGCGCCAGCGCGTAGCCGTAAGCGGAGTTCACTTCAGCACCGCCAACGCGAACTTGTATCGCGCTTTGCGATCCTCAAGGCCGTTCGTGCCACCGTTGATAGCTTTGGTGATATCGGTAAACCGATCCTGATCCGCCAGCGCATTCAGGTTGCGTGTCGTCCAGTACCAGACAGCGGACTTCGCAGCCCAATCCGGTACTTCCAGCAGATCCGGTTTACGCAGCAGGCGATCATCGCCGAACAATGCTTGGCTCGCTTTCAGGTAGTTCGCGCGGCCGGTTACCTGAATCAGCCCGCGGCCCGCAAACCGCGCTCCGTCACCCGGTTCGGTATTCCCAAGATCCTTACGTCCGTCGTACTTCGCGAAGTAGCTAGGGCCGCCCAGTTCCTTCGAATAGACCAGTGAGCCGGACTCGTGGCCGATCTGCGCCAAGAAGGCCGCGATACGCAATCTGGTATTGATCTGCCCGCCGGCCATCGCTGCGGTAAGTGCGTCTGCCCACTTCTGAGCGCGGGCCAAAGGAATATTCATTACTTCGGATAGCTGAGCTGGTGTCATAGCAGGAATCTCGTTGTCATAGGAGGGATCATCTTCGCGACGTTTCCTTTAGCCTTGATCAGCAACCCGAGGACACAGCCGAAGGCCAGGATCAGCAACGCGTGTACCATTGCCGGCCCAGGTTTAACAATGTTGAAAAGGATGAGGGTGAACAGGCCGACGTTCGCTGCGGCCAGGCCGACGGCGAGCATTGAGACGCCCCAGCGTTGTCTAGAACTGTGGTCGCGGTAGACCCACAGTATTAGAAAAGTGGCAAAGTGGATCACGCACTCTACCCAAAGCAGAATAACGTTAAGCTCCATCATTGCCACCCCGGCTTTTGAAAAATGGAATCAGTCCGATAATGGTCTTTATCCACTCTGGCACTGGGCCATCTTTCTCTACCATATAACCAAGTGCTGTAAACACTACGGCGATTAGCGCGGCGACGGCGCCAGCAACGAATAGGGCACGTTCGTCGAAAGGAGGACCGCCACCGTACCAGTAGACCCCACCGCCGTAACCCATACCGTATGAGAACACGGAGAGCAGAAAGCGTTCCCGTAGCGTGGTGGCTTTCGGCGCAGCGAGGAAGAAACAACAACCGATGGCGGCGCCCGCTGCGGCGTACCCATTCACGCCTGCCAGCAGAGCGCAGACCCAAAGGTATGCGTAAAGTTCACATTGCTCCCGCATATCCCACCCCTAATGTGTTTCGGGGATGATACCACGCGTAATCAGGATGGCGGCAACGCGTCGTCGCTCAGGTACATCCTCGGGTCATAGTTCACTGCTTTAACGCTACAGGTCCGCGTTCCGCTCGGTGACACGTCCGTGATAAGCGCAGGAAACGCCCATGTAGATTCATGTCCGAACTGGATGATCGGCGGCGTATCGATGTTGCCCGACAAGTCTGGTACGAAGTCCAGGGTTGGAATCGTGAACGTATAATCGTCAACGCGCGTCGCATCGTAAGGTCCCGATGCCGAGCCATCTAAACGGCGCACCACGACTTTGTAGACGCCGGGTACGGACCAGTCGAGTGGCTGTGACGACTCCAGCGTGACCGGCGGACCCGCAGTGTAACCGACGACTTCCGCACTCTGCCCATATCCTGGCGTCGCAACGCCGAGCGCCACGTAGTCGAAGTAAGCGCTGTTCAACGCGTCCAGTTCCGTACGGAAACTGTACTGCCGCTGGCGGTACAACTGGCCGCGTCGACGGCGCATACCCCATTGCCACGCTTTTGTGCGGTTACCGACGCCTTCAAGTTTCAGCTTCTCGACACGCTCCCCGGCGTCACCGTCCAGGCGACACTCGACCGTCTCATTCTGCTTCGTAACGTGGTCGTAATATTCAACGTCCACGCCGTCGAAGTCGTCCGGCTGATCCGGCATGGTGAACTCATAAGACAATGGCTCGAGCATTACATGTGGGTTGTAAACGTGGTCGAACGATGGCCCGCGGGGCTCGTCTCGCACTGGCACCATTAGGCCGCGATCAATGGTCAGTTCCGAGAAGCCTACGGTCAACGCGTCCAGGAGGTTCGACTTCACCGTCTTCGACTCCATGACGATTCGATCGTACGTGTCTCCGCGCGGCGTCCAGCGAGTCGACTCAAGCCGATCCAGTTCAACCAGGTCGATATCAGCGGTGTCCGAGTACCCGACGTTACGGATGATGTGCCCGACCGCTGCGGAGATCTCCCGAGTCGGTTCGGGGTCTTGCCATACGCCGCCACGGAGCACAGGAAGAATCCGGGTGCAGGCCAGGTTGACCAAGCTTTCGCTTTGCGACGAAATGCGGTCACCACCACGGATGTCGCAGGTCATCACCGTCATACCGGGATAGCTGGGAGGAGAGGATGTTTGAATTAAGCCCTTAAGCCGTAGCCACATCGTAACGTCATGGATCTCCTCGGGGCGCAGACTGCCTTGCGGAATGTTCAGTTTCTTCATCCTGCACTCTGGGCGCATCGAGTACGGCAACTCTACCCGATGGGACTTACCGATGGCGTCAAGCGAGTTGTTAACCGTGAAGAACGTCGCGGCCGTCCATGCGCCGCCGATCGCCATGTCGCGGTACTCGAAAGAGTAGTTCGCCTGGATGAAGATGTACTCGCCTTGCGAACCGAGGCCAACGATGCCGCTCGGGAAGAACATGTCGAACTCGATATCGGTAACGACTTCGCCTTCAGGGCACGCGGGGAACGGCCCCCGGTAACCCCCCTGCAGATTAGAACTGTCGAGACGGACTTGTGCTACGTTGGACGAAAGGCTATCCCACCCAGGCCAGTCGTCGTCATCCGCACCACCGGCGGTAAGCCGCTTAACTTGAAGCGCTTGAGCCGCGTAGCTAAGGATGCGGAACCGGAAGCCGCGGTAAGACATGCCCATCACGACAGGGCCGATAACCAGGCCTACGCCGGGCGCGCCGCCTTCATAGTCCAGTTCCAACGTCGTTGCCGTCACATCGCTTACGACGTAAAACCCTTCGTTGTCCCCGATGATCTGGATCTCATCACCTATGACGAAGTTGAACTGGGCGATAGGCCCGTTGATTACATCGCGGCCCCCCGTACCGGTGCCATCGTCGATGGTGAAGTTGTAAGGCGCTACTGGGTTGATTAGCGTTCCTGCTACCCAGTCAGCAGGGAACGTGCCGGCGCCTACTGGGATACCTACCACGTCGCCGTTAAACGTGAAGACAGACGCTGAGGCCGATGCTGTCAAGGTAGTTTCTACCGTCAGCTCCAATCCGGCAGCCCCGGTGTTACTGGCCCCCACTTCAGGCGCCGTGTACCAGAAAAAGTGCGCCGGTTCAGACGATATGTCCGCACCCGGCGCGTGGATAGTAAAGGAAGCATCTGCGCCCAGGGATAGAAGCGGCGTCTGCCCGGTTTTAATGTCTTCCAAGTCGATTTGATACGAACCCTGGCCGACGCCCAGGCACATCTCGGTGCGTGGCTCTCGGAGATCCGCGAAGTACGCCCGTGGGGGAATCAAGTAATCCGGGAAGCGCTGCGGGTTGTAGCCGAACAGCTCCGGGCGCACGTCGTTAATCTTGACCTTGTTGCCCTTACTGCTCCCCTGATCTAGCGGGTTGCCGCCAGAAGAACGCGAACCGCTAATACCGGGAATTTTCGGGGTGAGCAGTGACACTGCGGCGATAGCGCCAAAGATCAGCGCGAAGGTAATCGTGAAGGGGTCGGTGCCCTTCGGCTCCCGGTAGATCTCGACTTTATCTTCGGCAGATATCCGCGCTGTCTTCCACTGGCGCGGCAAAAGGCGTTCGCCGTTCACATAGAGGCTGATCGCCAGCTTACCCAAATCCGTATCGCGGGAAATACCATGGCGGTACAGCCACTCGACCATCGTCTGCGGCTTACGGATCTTGTAGGTCTCTTTGCCTTCATCCGACAAGCGACTGGCGTAAATCTCGATCATGGTTTGTCCCGGTGAAAAGTAACCGTTGAGTGGTCCCGCAGCCAGCGGTGCAGCGGAAGGCAGCGAGGCCCCCTGGTCGGATTGATCTCCAGAATTCGCATACCGTCCGGCGACTCTACCACTAGTGCAACGTGAGTGCAGATGCGGCCGATCATTACAGAAGCGATCGCGCCCGGTTCAGGTTCGCACAACTCCATTTGAGAAGACTCGGCTTCGTAGGCCCTAGTGAACTCTCTCGGATCGGTGTTGCGCAAGCTGCCATATTCGGCCAGTAGGCGCTCACCTAGTTCCGCATGGCGGACGTGCCGAACGAGGCCCCAACAATCGTACCGGTCAGGCCCCCGGGCACCGTCTTCATAGACGCATGAAAGGTACTTATTAACGAAGTCCATCACAGATACCTGAGTGCCGGTGCGAAAGTCGTAGTGTACAACGCGCGCGGCCAAGCGACACCGATCATGTTGTAGTACCCGGTTTGTAACTGCGCTTCCTGCCCCTGGATGGAACCGGACAGCAACGTCAGGAAGTAAGGCCGTTCCGCCGGGGCAGATAGGTTTGTGTTCAGGTACGTCCGGTAAACGGCGGTGACCCTGGCGTTCGCGGAGATGGCGGCGTCGATAAGGCGTGACGCTTCGCCGGTCGTATTGTCTACCGCGAAGGCCAGGGTTTGGTTCCCCTTGTTGTTCTTAGCGGCCAGGGCGATGTCGATGTTCGCGCCGATGAAAGTAACGGTGCGCGCGTCTTCAGTGACCGCCGTTACGTCCTCGAAACCGTTGCAGATAAACACCGGTTCGGCCCATGCGTCGCAGTTGAGTTCAAGCGTCCTGATGATCGCATCAAGACGCCCGTTTGCCCCTGCGTTTACTTCAGCAAGGATTTGGCTCATCAGATGATCATATCCAACGGGGTCATGATTACTCGACAGCTCAGAAGGTTTCTGTTCGTCGTCCCGTTATGCTTGATGTTGAGCTGCCAGTAGGAATCGGGCACCCCGTAAACATCTGCGGTGAAGTGGATGCTGTCACCGAACGGGTTCGCTTTTCCGTCATAACCGTAAATGGCGCTTACGCCTTTCCAGCGGGTGCCGCCCGAGTCCTGAAGCTGGACGGTGATCGCCTTGGCAAGACTGTCCCCGGCATCGAGCACCGCTTCGACTTCGATCCGCATCTTGGAACAGCCGTTCGGCATGATCAGACGGCTCGGCGTGGCAGCCACGAAGGCGCCCAGTACCGCGTCGTATTCCGGCGTGGTGCCGAAGGAAATGATGTTGTTTGCCGACCCGTTAACCATAGCGGGCGTACCGATCGTGGCGATCCGGGTGTTCCGGCCACGGATGAGGTATTTGTACATTTCATTTGGCAGCATCGGACGCGTAGGCGAGAACGCCCGGACGTTGGTGATGATGTCGCTGATGTCGTACTTGAAGTACTCCGTGGCGGACCGGCCGGTAGCCGTTTCGAAGGCTGCGTAGTACGCCGGCAGGTCCAGCGAAGATAGGTTGCGGACGATAGGGCTGCTGACCGTCCCGCTGAACCCACCGATGTTCATTCGCTGCGGCGCTTGACCCTGAAGGCCGACGATGCAGGCCGTGGTATCGGCGTCTGGACCGCAGAAAACCAAGCCGCCGCGGATAGTGATTTCGGTCGTGTTCCATGGTAGCGCGGTATCCAGCACGGCCAGGTGGTCTACGATTCGCATCCCTGCGAATTCACCGCCGTAACGGACGTCATGCGAGATAAAGGAACCCCAGTTGTCGACCCATCGAATGTTAGCGGGGCGATCTACGCCGAAGGTGCCGACATCCGGGATAAAGAATCCGCGGTTGAAGAACAGACGAGTTTGTGCATCCAGGTCCGTAGCCGAAGCGCCCTTATTGTTGAATTGCGCGGTACTGGCGGTCAGGTTCGTTACGCTCGGCTGCACCCAAGGATCATTGACGACCATAGAGTCGCAGCAGTTGTCCATAATCTTGTTATTCGATACCCAGCGACAGTGGTTGAATACAGCATTACAGGACATGTGGGTGAACGTGCCGCCAGTGGCAAACGTCTTGATCGAGTAGCTGCGCGACAGGAAGAACTGGCAGTAGTCGACCTTGATCATTGAGGAGTTGATGTTGGCGTTAGAGAACACCAGGTGGTGCCGGCCGCCGACAAACTGAACGCCGGTCATCTCGAACTGGTACTGATCGACCACGAAGCCGTCAGTATCGTTGTCGATTTCTTTGATGATCGCGTTGTCGCCGACGATTTTGGTATAAGGCCCCCACGGAATCGCGCCGTTCTTTAGGTAAGTGCCCGGCGGGATGTACGCCGTCGGGAAGGTGCCGGTATAAGACGAAGTCAGCGGACCGGAAGTGGTCGGTCCCGACTGGCGTACTGAGTCCAGGTAGGCCGCAAAGGCGATCAGGCCGGCGGTGTCATCCGCGATGCCGTCACCCACACAGTTAAACGGGGCGTCCTTGCAGCTGACGTGTTCGCCCAGTTTATCGAACAGCGTCCGATTGCCGAACCCGATGATAGTGGTGCCGTTGGAAGCCGCCAGGGCAGCACGCAACGAAGCGTCGCCGGTCGACACGAACTTCGGCTGATCGATTACCCAGTTGTTAACGGTCGTGTACGGCAACGCCAGGGCGGGCCCAGGGCGCCAGTATTCACCATCCTTCGACATGATCTGGTTAGGGCGCGTAAAGGTCAGCTCGCCTACATCGTCGTAGTCACCGATGAACTCGTACCCGCTCGCCAATAGGAAGTTTTCGAAGTCCAGTTCGATACCAGCCCACGACTTACGGACGTTGCCGAATCGGTCAACCCAGGTAACGGGTGTGCCGTTTACCGCGTCGTCCAGGTTGGAGGCGTTGTTGTACAACACCTTGACTTCGGTCGACCCGAGCGGGAACTGTGTGGTTGGGTACGTGTTCGCCATTACGCGGCCCCTTCAGTGAATCGGCTTTTCAGCAGAGCATGACATTCCTTCAGGAAGTCGATTTCCTCCTGCGGCAATGCAGGCATCGGCGGTTCCATCACGGCCAGGTGGGCGTTAACGGCGTCCATCTGCTGCTGCACATCGCCAGTAAGCTCGACGGCAGTGCGGTGCCACTGACAAGAAAGCTCCGCATCGTCCTCGACCATCAGTAGGCCGAGGCGGATCTGGAGCAGGCCCGAGCGGTGCAGTTCGGGTTGGTCCAATACTGTTTTTCTGTAAATCATTGGTAGCCCCTTATGCGGACGGGAAGTGACCAGTTAGGAAAATGCTTTTCTGCACGCCGCTCGCAGCATTAGCCTGCGTTAGCGACGCCGCAGTGCCTGCAGCAACGTTCATCACTTCAAGCAAAATGTTGGACGAACTTACCATCGCAACGATCTGCGGGGTAGCGACAGCCGATACTACGCCTGTCCATCGCGAGAGGGCGACCGCGGGTATACCGCTAGCGGGCGCGAGTGGCAGACCGCTAATGCGAAGCGAACCTGTCGCTGTCGTGAAAGTAAACGTCGAAGTAGTGACGGTTGCGTCGAACATGTACGCACGCCCGATCTTCGTGTAGCGGCCACTTTGGGTGCTGTAAACAACACTGAGATCCCCCGGTGTGGCGAAACTAATCGTCGGTGTCCAGGTCCCTTCCTCGTAATCGTCCAGGGTGTTGGGGTCCGCCGAAGGGATTTGCGTAGCAGGGAACGCTGCCTGCCCTCCGGTAAGACTCAGCAGGCCGGATATCGTCGGTGTGACCAGTGCCAGTGCGTCAGGTAGAGTCAACGTCGGGTTCCCGGAAACGCCGTCACCGTTAGATACGGTGACCTTGTTGGTCGTGCCGGTAAGCGTTCGAGCGGCAGCAGTGCCTGCGCCCGTGCGAGCCAACAGGCCTGCGGTGCCGATCCCCGCCAGGGCGGCTAGATCGGTATCATAAGCTTGGACATCTGTGCCGATCGTAACGCCAAGCGCGGTGCGCGCATTCGCTGGCGTGGAGGACGCGAGAAAGGTACGGATAAACGTTTGCCATGCGCTGAGAATCGCCGTGCGAAGCTGGGCGCGGGTTTGCTTACGGCTCTGGACGGCTTGAACGACTAGATAGAGATCGTCCTCTGTGCCTGCGCCGGCAACTGGCTGCTCTGTTAGTTTTCCAGCCATTAGGAGTTCTCCAGATAAAAAGGTGAGCCGTCTTCGAGAAGCATTGGCGTCCCGTCCTCAAGCAGCATTTGAACAACGGAGCCCTGATCGAACAAAGGCCATTCGCGGTTCATGGCGTAATCGAAAATTTCCGGGTTCAATACAAACGATGGTAGCAATTCGGCCCACCCTGGCGGCAATAATGGTCGGTTACGCAATTCGCACGTAGTTCGGTAGCGCCAAAGGAATTTCCCGGTCAGCTCACCACCCACGGGCACTTCGGTAAACCGGATCTCATGTTCGTTATACCCCATCGGGCTCAGCAGCGTCATCGTGAACCAGCCGGCGCCTACAACCTGCGCGGCCCACGCTTCAAACAACATGGCCTGAGGCCCGGTCATGATCCAGCTAAGCGACACCATGGCCGGAGCGTTCGGGAACTCTATGCGCTGGCGAGCACGACCGCTATCCATCGGCGTACGCCGGATATTATTGACCGGCGTGAACCCGTAGTTCTCCCGCAGCGGGCAGGGCAGCCCTTCCGGGTAGACTGGAATCGCCATTAACGCCCCACGCCTTGCAAGCCGGTTTTGCGGTTCAATGCTTCCATCACATCGTCATCCGAATAGAGTTTGGCGATCCACAGGTCGATAAATTTCTGACCGTCCTCTTCGCGCGTCTCTTGCTGCCCGGCGCGCGATGCATCTTCGATCAAGTTTACCGTAGTGTTGCCCGTCCCGGTTGGGGTTTTCATATCGTTTAGCGTTTTGTCCAGCTTAGCGCTGGTCTGCGCCGTGGTCACGCGTTCGCCTTTCTGAAGCAGCCAAGTGCCGGTCTCCGGCACGGAATCTATACCGTCGTGCGCCATACCAGCGAGAGCCGCGGTAGAGACACCGGCCACTAGAGGAGCTGCGAAGGCGGCGGCGCTGGCCGCTGCTGCCGGGGCTAGGAGAGGGCCAACGATAGGGATAGCCGCCGTCGAGGCGAACGCCGCCAGGGAAGCCTGGAACGCTGTCGCTTGGGCGTTTGCTACGAGTGTCACCGCTGCACTGGCCTGAGCTGCCTGCCCTGTGAGGAGAACGACGCCTTGGTACACAACCCACTGCGCGGCCATCTTCACAAGTGCGCCAACAATCTCTTTAACCAGGGTTGCACCGAGATCCGCGAACGCGTCGCCTACCGACTTAGTGCCGTCGAGGATCGACATGAATGTGTCAGCGAGGCCGTCGGAAAGCGTGTCCAAAGACCCGGTAACAAACTCGGCCGCTTGCGCGCTGTAGTTGGTTGCTTCCTCAGCCCAGTTTGCCCAACCCTCAGACGCACCGAGGAAAAAAGAACCCTGCGCTTCGTCCAGCTGGTTGTAGTAGTCCTGCTGCATCACCAAACGCGATGCCAGGTTCTCTTCGAGGATGTCTGTTTCTTGCTGGTACAGATCTTCATTGATCTGCCCCGTGTTGAGTTGCTTATTCAGCTTATCGACTTCCGACTGGTACTCCTTGCGGATCGCCAAGTCTTCTTTCAACCGCTCGCGCAGCTTCTCACCAGAGCCCAGTCCGGCCAGTTGCGAGTCTAGGCCCTCCTGTGCGCTCTGCAGCTTCGATTGCTGGTTCTCTTGGAACGCGGCCAGCTTGCCGGCTTCCTCCGTCGCCTGCTTACGCGCAGCGACTTCCTGCTCTAGCGCCACGTTGCGCTTTAGCTGGGCAGTGATCAGCGCTTCGCTAGCGAGGAGCGACTTCTGGTCGGCGGTCTGAATGTCCTTCGACTTGATGTCGGCGATTTCTTGCTGAAACTTCGCTAGAGCTTGCGCCTGGGTGCCGAGCTTTTCGCTGGTCTCCGACTGGAGCTGAAGCGCGGCGGCCTGCTGACGCAAGCTGTCGAGCATCTTCTGCCCCGCATCTTCACGAACGGCTTTAACCTTCGGCGCAGCGGCGGCTTTGTACTGCTCTTCCGCAGCTTTGCGCAGCTGGGCGATCTGCGCTTCGCTGTACTGAACTCCGCGAGCCGCTGCTGCGGCGACTTGCTTATCGATTTCCGCGAAACGCTTAGCGAGCTTGTCGGTCTTCGGCGCCGTTTCGTCCAGGGACTTGTTCAAGGCTTCGACGGCAGCGATGCCGCGTTTGTCCTGTGCGACAACGTTCGCCTGAACGGTGGCGCGCTTGCGGCTCTCTTCCTGCTGCACGAGCAGATCTGTAATTTCCTTTTCGGTTTGCTCTCGGCGCAAGTCGTCGCTTGGGGTAGCGCCGAATCCACTGCCCGGGGCGTTGTTAATCGCGTCCGCGTTGGCGATGTCCTGTAGCCGGTCGTTCAGCACTTTGAGTTTCTGCTCGAGCGTGGACTCTCGCCCGATGTCGAGGAACGCGTCCCACGCGTCCTTAGCCGCATTCTTCACAGCCAGCCAGGCAGATTCGACGTAACCGAGGTTATCCCGTACGCGGTCGGCTCGGGTCGTCAGTGCTTCGGCGTAAGCCTGCTCGGCCAGGTTGGCGGCGCCCTGCACATCGCCTTGACGTTGCAGTGCTTCAATCTGTGCATATGTCGAAGTGGTCAAATAGTTCAGGGAGTCGTTCAACTCTTTTGAGAACTTGACCGGGTCCTTCGCCAGTTTCTCGAAATCCTTGACGGTCTCTTCAGCCGCTTTGCCGGTTGCTTCCTGCATCTTCAGCGCGGCGATAGCGATACTGTCGAACGAGGATGCCGGGATCTTACCGGAAGCCGCCAGTTGCGCTAGGACAGCCGCGGCCGCGCCGACAGTACCGACGGACTGGCTTACCGACTGCGCTTGACTGGCGAGTGCGTCGGCGTTCGTCCCCGCGGCGTTGCCGTTCAGGATCAGCGCATTGGTGAATGCGGTTGTCTCGTCGCTGCCTTGCTTATAAGCGAGAGCCAGCACAGCCGCTGCCGCTGCGGCCAGGGTGAAGGGGTTTACTAATCCGAGGACGTAGCCCCCTAAAGCTCGGGCCGCTGGACCTATTCCGCCGAACATGTCTTTGAGCTGGCCGCCTTGTTGCAGAAGCACCGTCAGCGGGTTCTGCCCGGCGGCAATGGACGTTGCGATGTCAGTGAACTGAGCGGGGACGCCGCGCAGGTTAGCAGCCAGTTGCTTTGCCGTCAGACCATTGGCGTCGAACTGCTTGGCGTTCTTGGCCAAAACGTTACTAGTGGACTCAACAGACTTACGAGTTTCGTTCAGCTTGGCCAGGTACGCATTGTAGTCGTCGGTTGGCAGCCGTCCGGCGTCACGGTGCGCTTTGAGCTGCTGCTCCATCTTATCGAGGCGGGAATACGCAGCAATGGTCGGATCGATCTGCCCGACCAGTCGATCGAGCGCGTCGCCTTGCTTCTTGGCTTCGCGGGTAGCCGACGCCAAAGCGCGTTCGGCCTGATCCATACCGCGTTCGAAACCGGCGGTGTTCGCTACCAGGTCAACCGTGAGCTGCCCGAGTGATCCTACCGCCATAGCTAGGGCTTCCTGGATGCTTGCAACACTCGCAAGAAGTCTTGCGGCGTGGCGTACCTGAGTTCGTCGTCCGATTCCCTGTTAGGGATGAAATCTGCGACCTTTACCTTTTTGTTGCCCATCAACTGCGCGCCGGTGGTGCAAATCAGCGCGGCGGCTTGCTCGATCCGTTCAGCAATGTTCAGGCCCCCGTGACGCTGCAAGTACCGAGCCCATTGCCGCGCTTCGACCAGTGACATGTTCTGTTGGGCTTCGGCGATCGTTCGACCGCCTATGCCGTTCATAACTAGTTCGAACCAGAGGTCTTCCGGGGGCTCGTCTTTGCCGATTGCGCTTCGTTAACCGCGGTGATCAGCGCCAGGAACAGCGTGTCGCAGATCGGACCGCGATCCGGCGAAGCGGTGCCAAGCACATCAGCCGTCGTGAAAACCGGAGCGCCGTTCTCGTCGCAGATCATTGTAGCGATCCGCGCGGCCAGGTGTTCCTGATTGCCTTCAGCAGCTTTCCAGGTATTGGTAATAGTATGGTACGACGCCAAACGCACGTAGATAGTAGCTTCCTGTTCTACGCCTTCGGTGTTGTGCCACTTGATTTCGCGCTTCACGAACGGTTCGGCGGCGCTAACGAAAGCGCCGGCTTCCACGAGGTCTTTAAGGTTGAAGGCCATGGATTAGCTCGACGACTTAGGAATGAGAACCGGCTCGCCGGAGACTTGGATACCAACGGTCGAGGTGACCATGGTGTTCAGGCCGAAGGTGAACGGGTAGCTGTTCATATAGCCTTCGAAGGTCAGCCAGCTGCGGGTCGGTGGCAGAACGAATTCGTCGTCGCCGTTGCTGTCGGTGCCTACGGTCGGTGCGACGGTGCCGTCAGAAAAACCGATAGCCCACTGCAGGGTAACGCCGGAGGTCTTCAACTGGTGCAGACGGATATGCGCTGGATCGGCAGGGTCGAATTGCAGGCCGAAGGTAGCGGCGCCAGGAGTCGCCAGGCCGGCTTCGTAAGTGCGCGACAGGTCGTTCAGGCAGGTCGTTTCGATCTGATCGATCGCGGTGTCGATACCGTCGATGGAGGTAATGCAACCCACGTCCAGCAGAGTGCCGGTATCGGGGTCAATCGCATACAGGTCTGTGCCCTGGCTCTTGATGGTCATGGGTGAAGCCTCGTCGGAGTAATGAACGTTCGACGGAAGCATACCATGCCGTTTGGGTTTCGCAAATTAGCGGTTGACGATCCAGTCCAGGTCGAAGCTGGTTCGGTACAGGAGCGTGTCTTCCTCTCGTGTATCGCCGCGGTAGCTTGTGATGTAGCTGTCGAGTTCGATGGCGTATCGGATCGCTTTTGCGACAGCGGTTGTCGACTGCGTGGTCAGGCCGTACACGTCCACTTGTAGGCTCGCCTGATCGGCGTCAGGACGGCAGTTCAACATATTGAACGGGGCGCCCCCGATCCACTGGTAGACGACGTAGGGTTTGGTGACGTTCTGTGGTGCGGTAGAAAAAGGATATATCCGAGGTGACGTGCCGCCGAGCAGCGCTTGAACGGTAGGGTCAGCTTTGCACACCGTGTAGAAAGGTACGTCCATCAGTTGAGCCCCAGTTTCACAAGTTGGAATTTCGCGCTTGAAATGAATTCTTGGAACACGGCTTGCTGGTTCTGCCCGAGCGCGTTACGCATGAAGGGTTGCGCACGAATGCGACTGGTCCCCAACTCGACCCACCACCAATAGAAGGTATTGCCGCCGCGCTGTCCGCGTTTTGTCTTACGAACACCGACCGATATTTTCGTGGCTCCAGTTTCGTTGAAAAACTTCGTGTCTTCGATCAGCGCAATGTTTTTCGAAATATCCGGAATAGTGCGCGGATCATCGATAGCGCTGGCGCGCTGGATGGCGTCCTTAAGCACGATGTCCATGGCGTCTTTCGCGGCCGGCACTACTACCTGACGCTGCAGTTCCTGCGGCAGCGTCTTGAAGACCCGACTAAGCTCATCGGCGCCCTTCAGGTTGTAAGTGATCCAGCTTTTACCGGCCATGTCGTCACCCTCGGTTTGAGCGGAGTTTACCACAGGCAAGAAAAAGCCGCCCTAGTTAGGCGGCTTTGGTACAGCACCGAAAGATTTGGGCTTCTTCGATAGGCCTATCGGTTATCACAGGGAACGCGTGGTGTGCGGAGTTATCCTACTACGCCACTCGCTTGAACGCAAAGGACGTTATACCTTCCCGGCCCAATTCCGTTTCGGCATGGTTCACTTCCATAACCTGGAAGCCTTGGTCTTCGCACCAACGGATCAACCCGGGGATTGAGAAGTACCAAAGGTGTTCCGCTGGCTTGAAATGCTTGGACTGCAAAGCCTCTTCCGCACTCTCGAACGTTGGTAGCGAAACGAAGAACCAGTCGTCTACTTGGGCGAGAAGCTTTTCAGGCTCAGGGATGTGTTCCAAGCTATCCCAGCAGGTGACATGCGAAACCTTTTCGGAGTACGGGTCTTTGTACGATCCGGTTTTCTTCAACCACTCCACCGCTTCGCTACTCACGTCGTAGCCGTCACCCCACGACTCCTTGACGTAGCGCCCGCCGCCGATACCGATGTCCACGCCGAGTGAAGCTTTCGTGTACTTCTCGACCAGTTCCAGCCGGGCTTTGGTCAGCAGGCCCCCCATTGGTGTCTCGTCAAGCTTCTGGTAATGGGCGAAATACTCGCCGCTGTATGTCATCGGTGGCGCGCTGTGCCAGCCGTAGCCGAGTTCCTCAGACCACCATAGGGATGGCTTGATCAGCCCACGCGGTAAGCTTTGAGTCATAATCGGAAATCCTCTTGTCGCAGTTGTGGGTCTTAAGGCGGCAGCGACAAAAGTTGTCAGGAACCGCAAAGGTAATTGTACTGCCCGGCGGGCAAATCTGCTGCGGGGAATTGAAGCCGCCCTGGCCGCCGCAGATGATCCATGCCGGAACCTTGACCGCGAGCGCCGCCGGCACCAACCACCCTATACCGCCGATCACCGCCGCGGCGTTAGCGACAAGCGACAAGAGTTGTTCGACTGGCAGTTCGCCTTTGTGATATCGCCTGTCTGCATGCGGAAGTGGCTCTACTGCCCACTCTTGCCCTTCTACCAGGTCGGCAACGCTGACAACTCTATATCCCCTAGCCGAAGCCTTAACCGCAGCGCGCATAACGTACTCAGGATCAGGGTTACGTGTATCGGCGCGCCACTCACTGCGCACCGTGGCCGGGCGCACGACGACGTAGGGGCCGGACTCAGGCGAAGCTGGCAGCGGTGGGAGGTCGAACTCGCCCGGCATTACGCCGAAGCTGGCGATCATCCCGGGGATAATTCCCTCGGCGCCGTAGCGGATCTGTCGAGTCGGTTGACGCGTTGGTGGCATCGTCCATGTGTCGTGACGCGCGATGTTCTTCGCCTGGGTGCGCAGCGTGGTTTGCGGGCGGATGAAGTGAACGCCGGGAATGTCGCTGTAAATTTCCGGCCAGGGGGTATCGAGGTAGACGGGTTTGGGCAAAGCTTTTATGAAAGGGCGCATGAAGAGATTGTCACCGAGGCCGCGCATTCCATGGATGATCATTTCTTGATCTCGATCTTAAAGCCGTATTGCACGATGAAGTCCGTGAACGCTTCCGGGAATTCGCTTTTGCCCGCTAATGTGTACACGAATGCCGCCGTGTACACCAACGGTTTTACCCACCATTTCTGCTTTATGTCGGCAGTAAGATTAATTTTTGCCATTGGTCGACTCCGCTGAAAAAGAACCCCGCCGAAGCGGGGTCAAGTGAGGGCACGGCGAGGAAATATGCCCGGGAATTTTTATCGAGGCTCCCGGTCCTCTTTGCGGCGTTGGTCGACTGGCGTCAAGGCTAGGATTCGAACCTAGAACGCACGGCTTTGGAGGCCGGCATGTTGCCAATTACACTACCCGGACAAATTCGTTGTGATGCGCTTTTTAACGAGTGCGCACCGCAGTTCATCTCGTATCGCTTACCTCCTAGGGGCCTACCGCGCCAGGCGATAACGGCGCTGCTACGTGCCTAGGACAGCCGGCTTAGTGTCACCTTCCCCGGAACCCTGATCCGGCTTTTGCCGGTGTGACTGGGTAAGTCTTTGATTCGTTGCCGTCTTTCCGGCGGTCACCTATGCGCTTTGACAACCTCTAGAATTCAGATGCTATCTGTTTTCCCGGTTCAGGGCGTCAACCTTTCGGCCTGGTTCATCCTGCGTTTGGGGCGGCTGCAGGGAGTCGAACCCTGTCTTTTAGCTTGGAAGGCAAAAACACCCCCAGGGACAACCGCAAATTCTTTGGCAGCACGACCTTCGGTCTAATCGAAGCTATTAGTCTGGCCGGATCTGCGAGCCGGTGAACCGCGCTGTTGAAACAAACTTTAGTCAGTCGCATCACAAGTGTCAACAACCTTTTGCAACTCTTTTTCCAGCGTGCCTAAACGATACGCTTCGAGGGCTGTTTCTCTACTGCAATTCACGACTTGAGCCTTTTGCGGCAGCCGGGCGTGTTGCGCTGCCCATTTGCGGCACCGGAGTTCGTCCGGGTTCTTCGTGTTGGCGTGGTCACCGTGCCAGTGCGTACCGTTGGACACTGTGCAGTCGTACCCAAGAAGCAGGACGCGTTCTGCGCCGAGCTTGAAGGCCAGTTCGATTGCCCGTAGGCCGCTATTGTACTCCCCGTAGGCTTCATGCCAGTTCAACCCGTGCTTTGCCACTGCCTGGCGCGTACAGCTCCAACGCTTAAGCCCCGGGGTGACCCACTGGACGTTTGCATCCCACCACGCGAGATCACCTGCATAAAGGTGATCGCACCATGGGGCTAGCTGCCAGGAGTTGTTCACGGCGATTGTGGGAAGGCCGGCGGCGCGGACCAGTTCGCAGTCGTGCGCGTTCAGGCTCGGGCCGGAGGCGATGCAAACGAAGGTTTTCAATTTACACCTCGCATAGAAAACCCGCCGAAGCGGGTTTTCGTTTTGCCCTAAGAATCAGGCTTCGTCGTGCAGCTTCTGCCGGAGCAGATAACCTTCGAAAGCCCAAATCTTGTTCCGCGCATTGTCGCGGGCGATCTTGCGACCAAGTTCAACGTCGAAGTTCGCAGGCGAGGCCGCGGCGCTTTCGCCGGTCACGATGAAACCGTTTTGCAGAGTCAGCGCGCAAACTGTCAAAGTGGTGCTAGGGAAAATGTGGTAGTCCTCCGACTTGATCGCAGCGTCGATCAAGTCGGGGGTAAGACGTGGCGCATTAAGGCCCTTGTCTTGGATTTCTTTTTCGATTGCAGCTTCAGATTCGCTCATGATTCTTCCTCTGTGGGATGAGCTAAGGGAAGCTGAACTCTAGCAAGCATTTACCCTTCATTCAAGCCGAGACTCACAGGAGCGCTGCAGTAATCTCGCCCGCTTTCCTGATCCGGCAGCCACGCATGTACGTTGTAGATATCGCCATTGTGCAAAATGCGTTGCTTGGCATTCAGGCCGGGGCGCTGGCGGATCACAATGCGCGCGATGATCTCCGACTGAATCGCCGCAGCGGCCAGGAATTCCCGTCCACTGGCCGGAGCAATGCGCGCGGGGACGTTCTCGAATACGGTTACCCACGCCTCAGTGAAGCCGCCCGTCTCTTCGTCCCGGACTTCGGTCCAGTCCTGAATGTCCACTCGATGGCGGTACTGGCCGGCGCGGCTCATGGGCGCTCCTCAATTCGGCCTTTAAGAACTCCGACCGCGGCATTAAGCTGAAGAACCAGGTAATACGTCCCTGGGGCCCGACCTGCTACGAGATCAGGTGTGCTGCCGACGCTTGACGCGAAATTGGAATTGTCCGCAGATTTTACCCTGGTTACCCGTATTGCAGTACCTCCGGCTAGGGAGCCGCCTGTGGGTATAGCGGTAATGACAATTTGCGGAGTGTACGCAGCTGGAGTTTCAGTCATGGTATTGGCCGCGATATATGGTAGCGTTTCGCTAAACGATCCGGTTGGTGTGCCGCCCTGGAACGTGGCGAGTCGTACTGATCCCGCCTCGAGTTCGATGGCGAGATCCTGAAGAATAAAGTTGACCGGCGATACGACCCGCATCACATACGTAGCAGTCGTGGCCGTCGCGAATTCACGGAAAAGCTCAAATTCCCGCTTTTCGAAAAAACCGGTCTGTCCTACGTCCACGCGCAGCCGCGGCTTCGTTGTTCCGGTAACCAAGTTCGCTGGGTGGGTAATGGCGATCGGTTGATCGTTGATGTGGACCGGCAACGGCGACGCAGGCAGCGTAACGGCGATAGGCTCGTCCAGTTCGACTTTCATACGATCCCCGGAGACCATATCCGCAGGTGGCGCAGCTACTACGCGTTCCGCCCAGGTGCCGTCGCCCATGTCGACGATGCGTCGGAGAAAGCTTCCGAAGACGCGTGCGAATTTGTCTGCCATGACAGTTTACCTCAGTGCTGGATCGCGGAGTGGGTAGAGCAAAGCGGTAACCGGTTTAGGCAAGTACCCCATTTCATAGGCGCCATCGCTGTTCTCGTCGCGGTCCCGGTAGAGAAACCCGAGTTGAAGCAACGTAGCCGCCTGGACAGCATAGCGCACTACTTTATCGCCTGAGCTGTCAACTACGTATATCGGATCGCCTGAGCTGTCCAGAATAGGGTCGTCGTTGCTGTCGCGCTCTACCTCATAAGGCGAAGCACTCTTCAGATAGTTCTTCACAGCTTCAGAAGCCGCGCCGATGTACGCCGTGATAAGCACGTCGTCCAGGTTATGGTCCATGTTGAGATGCTGCTTCCCCCTTTCGAGGGTGACGTACATCATAGCTTGACCCCTTTCGCCGGGTCGAAGGTGCTTGCGTTCTCGCGAAGGTCTTTACCGTTACGTCCGGCCTTAACGACCAGGGTCCACGCATCGCTAGAGCCCGGTTTATCGGTGTTCTCCGCTTTGGTCGAAGTCCACTGGCTGCCGGCCCACGTTACGTTGTCATGAGCGTCGTAGGTTTGCTCTTCGCGGAACACCCCTTTGTAAATCTGGATCGGCATCGCAAACTTCTGGACGACTTCAGCCCCACTCGATTTTGAGAGGGTCACAGAGAATTCCCGCTCGCTGTCCTGCGTCACCGATACGGCTTTCAGACCTTCCACGATGCATTCCCAGCCCCTCATGCCGCTAGTCTGCTCGAAGCTGCGCCACAGGCCGCCGTCATGCTTGGCGTAGGTGTTGCGCGCGTAGGTCTTCGCTTCATCGATGGTCGGAAGGATTTCCAGGTGCAGCGCGTCGCGGCCATCTTGGGGTTGGCGAACTTCCGGAACGTGGATAAGCTCAGCAGCAGAACGTGCCAAAGCTTGAAGGTCTACCGGGTCGGCGTTTTTGCCGGGCAGCGGTTCAGGAACGTCAACGAGCTTCGCCGCTTCAGCGGCAAGCAGAGCGATATCAATTTTAGGCAACTGGACGAACTCCGCAGCAGCCTTTGCCAACGCTTCCAGGTCGACCGGATCAGCGTCTTTGCCGTCCTTCACTTCTGGCAGCACGACGAGCGCCGCGGCGGACTGTGCCAAAGCTTCAAGGTTTACCGGTTCCGGCGCCACTGGCTCAGGACGATCGGCCAAGCACTTTCGAAGGTCGGCCAGTTCGAGGTTCAGCGGTGCAACAGCCTTCGCCACCGCTGCGGCGATAACCGGCGCGAGGAATTCGGCTTGCGCTTCAAGTTCACGCAGGTTCATTAGCGAGCCTCTTTTCGATCAGCAGAGCGAGCATTTTCGCGCTGTCTTGGATTTGTTCGTCACTTGGTTCTGTCGGTGTGCTTTCGGTAGCTGCAGATTGCGCCGCGCCGGTAGCGAATGGGTCCGCTTGCGCGTCTCGTTTCGACAGAGCCTCTACGCTGAAATTTTGTTGTTGGCTGAGTACCGAATCGCCACCTGGTACCGGTGGAAGGTTCATCCGGTAGCGGGCTTCGTTCGGTGACATGATAGTGCCGCCTACTGCGAGTTTCAGCGTTTCGACCAGGGAGCCGAGGTCCATCCGCAGGAGGCCGTCAAGGTCAAGCTCTACACCGTAACGGTCAGGAAGCGACAAACCGTCATCCATGCACGCTTCGAACTCTTCGATTAGGCTTTGCAGGCAATCGGAGTAATAGATCTGATTGAGGTCCGCGATCTTGGCGGTGCCGGCTGGCATTGGGCCTACGCCGACTTTGAAGCCTGGTACGTGGAACGCAGTGCAGATCATTTCAGCGGTCAGCTTGAATTGCTCGATCAACTGCGAATCGGTCGCGCTCATCCGCATCTGCTGAAACTTCAGATCGTCGCCGACCACGGCCACTTTACCCGCATTCGTGCCGGTGTAGTTTGCATCCCAATGTGCTTTGAGCCGTGCCGCTGTCTCGTCGCTGATAGCGCCGGGGGCACTCAGAATGCCGCCTGGGCGTGCGCCGTTCTCAAAGAAGGTCGAGCTATCGTTTTGCATTTTCAACGACTGGCAGGCCGCTAGGGCGCAAGCGTACAACGGAGAGATACCGACCAGGGGGTGAAAAAGGCAATTCATTCGATCGTGGATCATCTCGGACGCTGGGACTGTTACCCCCTCGCTACCTAGTTCGTTAAGGTCGTCGCCGTTACATTGGTAAAAAACTTCGCCATCCGGCGCGACTAGCACAGTGACTTTGCACGGGTCCAAAAGGTAAATAGCCGTGACGACGCCCCGCTGGTCTCGCTGCTTCAAGCCGTAGGCGTTGCCGTTGGTCAACTTGGAAGTCTGCCACCACTGTTTGAACTGGATATGGTTCTGGTACGGGTTCGGCTTTTTCAGCACTGGGCTGAAAGCGGGGCTAGAAGTCTCTTTCCAGATCCCGTTCGCGTCCAGTTGCATCAAGCGCTGGCGCAACTTGCCGATGTCGTTCGCGATCAGCGTGACGCAGGCATATACGGCGTAGTGCGCGAGCACGCTTTCAGTGCGCCACTCGTCGTTCTTTTGCCATGCTCCAGTGTATGGCTCGTGGATGATCGGCCACCAGCCGCCGGAACCAGGTACTCGGCCCGAGACTGGCGCACGCTTAAAGGTCAGCTCTCGGCCGAAAATTCGCATTAGGCAAGATCCTGCGCCGAGATCACCGCTTCAACGTCAGACTTTTTTATCCGACCATCTTTGCCGGTGCCGACCACTTTGTCGATATCGACGCCGTTTTCCTTGGCGAATTCAGCGATAGCTACGGATGCTTTTGGCTCTTCGATCACGGGCGCCGGCGGCTCCGCGGTAAGCATACGGGTTTGATAAGTACCATAGCCCATCTTGCGCAGGGCTTCCGCCGTGCGGCTAGCCATTTTGACTTTCTTGCCGCCTTTGGAGTAGATGAATTCGACTTTTGACATAGGGGTTCCCCTTTAGGTTGATTCAGTGTACGGGGCGGGCGTTGTTGCGGCAAGCTTAGCGGCTTTTTCGGCTCTTTTCCGCGCCCAATACTCTTTCATCTTGGCGCCTTGCCTGGCTCGGACTTCTGGCGTCATGGCTGCCGCCATCTTTTCCCGGCGCGCTTCTAGTGCCGCGGCCTGCGCCGCTCGTTGTTCTTCAGTCCAGCGTGCGCCGTGCATCTTGGCCTTCGCTTCTGGATCTTTCCAGCGGCCCTTAAGCCTTTCCGCTTGGTCGGCTTTAAATTCTTCGGATTGTACGCACTTTTCCAAAGCGCCGCCTGAGAAGTTAGCACGGGCCGCAGCGGACTTCTTGGCCTTCACTTCCGGTCGGTCTTTAATCTCTGCCAGTGCGGCCAGGTTCTTCTCCCGGTATTCGGGCGTGGCCCGGACCGCCGCCAAAGACTCTCGGCGTTTGGCCTTGGTAGCCTCTGACTGTGACGCTTCTTGGAACGCCGCAAAAGCTTCTGGATTTTCCTGAAACTCTTTACGCCTTCTTTCTGCATGCGCGGCGGTGTAGGCGGGGTCTTCATATCTCCTCGCAGAAGCGGCTTTACGACGTTCTACGGCATCCGGCTGCCGCATACCCTCTAGGATATTGTTCCTTAAAACTTCGTTTTGCCACGCTTCAGTAAGGCGCTTTGACATGTACTCTACGAACTCGGGCCGATTCCTAACCTCCGTCATTATTGCGCTCATGCGAGCGCGATGCGCTGGTTGCATTCTGGTTACCCTGTTCGCTGCGACCCTCTTGGCGATAGCCTCAGGGCTTACATCGAAGAACCCTTCGCCGCCCCCTGTCGAATTAGTCAGACGATGCCCTTCTTCTTTGAACTCCGCGATAAGTCGAATTTCGTACGGTTCCCACGGCTCTCCTTCCGGCACCTGCAACAAAACCTCGACGGAGGGCTTTTCTCCTTTTGTGAGGAGAGATCGTATCCAGTTCGCTGCGTGGTGTTTAGTCTCCCCTGATCTAGCACGTGAGATGTGTGATCGTAATCTAGAGGTAGGATTCGTACTTTTCCCTATGTAGCGGATTTCCCCCTGAGGGCACAACAGCGCATAAATGTAATCAGTCATGGATATTTCTCGTGGAAATGAAAAAGGCCGGTACAGAATTCTGTATCGGCCTTTAGTGTACCAGACTAAAAGTGTCTGTCTACAGTTATGGTCCTACCCCCCAATTCACCGAATCGAGGAAGGCCACAGCCTGCGGTCTCCGCTTCTGCCATCGTACCCAGCGCTCGGCGCGTATGGCCGTTTGGTTAGTTTGAAACATGCTGACGAGCTGCGCAGCAGTTGGCGTGGCGTTTGCAGCGTCGTCGTCGAGGAAGATTGTTGCTTCCTTCGACAGATCGATGGTCACCACGCCGTCGTCAGCCAGGTAGATCTCGCTGGCAAAAGCCAGGATGAACAGAGAGCCGCTGGAGTCAGACGGTACGTAGTTCGACACGATCAACGGAACCGAATCGATGCTGCCGCCGGCCATGGTGACGCCCGGGAACTCAGTAGCGCCGAGCGGGTTACGCAGGAGCGACAGAGCGCGAGCAGTCTTGGCGTCGGTGATGTAGACCGCGCTAGCCGTAGGCAGGTTGGTAGCATCCGCCTCGGCCCACAGAGCCGCGATGTCAGCGCGAACGCTGTCAGCATCGGTGCCACTGGACGGAATTGGGGTGACGCCGTTGGTGATAGAAGCGGGGCTAGCCGAAGCGCCGGTGCCTACTGCCTTGTCTGGATCGACAAAATCCACGTCCATACGCTCGATCACGGCGTCTGCCAGGTCGTCACGCACCAGGGTTTGGATAGCTGGGTCAGAGAAGCGCGACAGCTCGTCGGTGACGACGGAGATTGCTGCGATTTTCGCCCAGGTGAGGGTTTGGGCTTCATAGCCGGACTTGGTCACTTTCTTGCGGTAGCCCTCGCCAACCCACGCTGCGGAACCCGCAGAGGTTTTGCCGGGGATGCGCACGTTGAACGGCACACGGCGCAGCGACGGCACGTTACCGGCGCCGAACTGACCTACAATTGTGCGAGGACGCAAAAAGTCGATAAATTCCGACGAAAGGTTGGTGTAATCGACCAGGTTGCCCGCCCAAGTTGGGTCGGTAGTGGTGCCCGCGGCTACGGCGGCTTTCATGATGCCTTGCAGACGGACGTCGTCCGGGAACTTGTGTTCCGCGAAGGCCTTGGCGCTTGACACATCGCCTTTACCGGCGTACATCGCCAGGGCGAACTTGGCGAAGCCCACGCCTTTCTCTTCGTTCTTCACCGATTTGACGATTGCGGGAGCGCGGTTGCGTTCCTGCATACCAGTTGTGTCTACCACGGGCTTAGCGGCGGCAACGTTGGACTTCTCCATCACTTCCAAGCGCTTGATGTGGGTTTGGGTGGCGGTGATTTCGTCCGACAGGGTGTCGAACTCTTCCGACTCGGTAGCGTCCAGGCTACGGCCTTCTTCGCCCGCTTTTTCCATCAGCTCGGTTTGTCGAGCCATTTTCAGTTCCAAGGCAGCTTGGAACGATTTAATTTGTTCACCGAATTTCATGTCTTGGCCCTCCTCGGGCTTCGGAACTACAGGAATGTGTTTTACAACGGGTGCCGAAGCGCCGGCGGGTTTTTCAAGCTTGACGACAGTGAATTCCTTTTTGCCGGACGCGGCAGGTGCTCCAATGTCGAACGCTTTGATACTGGTAATCGTCGCCTCCGCGTTTGCGGGAATGGTGACGAGTGACAATTCGTAAACTTCAGTTTTCAGGAATCGGGTGCCCCAGCTACCTTTGATCGGTTCCGAACCCATGTCGCGAAAGCCGATCGACACCGCACGAACCAAGCCGGCTTTAACCGACTGCCATGCCTCTTCGATACGGTTGAACAAGCCTACAGGCTCTGTCACTTCGGCGAAAGTCGCGGTGAACGGAACGCCTTTAGCGGTCGGCTTGCCGAATTCGACCAGGCCCACAGGTTGCTGGTGATCATGCTGCCACAGGAGCGGAAGCGGGTTTTTGTACTGCACGCCGAGCGGTTCCACGATGTCGCCTACACGATCGACACCCGGGGTTGTCGCCCATCCGGTGATGGTCCGCGTTTCAGCGTTAACCGCTTTTACGTCAAGAACGCTATAGGCTCTGTTCATGTATACAGCTCCGGTAAATTACGCGCACTGTAACTCATAAAAACAGCATTTGAAACTTTTTGTGCGCTGCTGCCGGGTTCAAGGCCATCAACGACACCGCGTTGAACAGCGCCATCACCGGGTCGATCTTTGCCGAGCCTGAAGCCTGTTTCGTGATCAGGATCGAGTTTGCCCGAGGCTCTACACGGCAGTTCGATACGCACCACGACATCAAAGGCTGCTCCGCATGCTTCAGCTTCCCTTCGGCCAGGCGGCGTTCAGTGGTCTTGATAGCGCCGCCGAGTTTCCAACCCTGGCTAATACCGACAATCTTGTCTTCCGGGATCGACCGCGCGACCAGTTCGTCAAAAATGGCGCCGATGCCCACGGGGTCAACGCCGATCTTGTCGAGTAAGCCTGAATCGTAAACGCGTTCAACGATGTCGCAGACTTCCGTCACGTCGTCACCGATGTGGGAAACCATTACCAGGTCACCGGCCCGGGCGAAGTCTTCGAACCTGGCCGCTTCCTGCAGGTTGCGTTTCATCGCCGAAGGGTGTGCCCATCCTTTGCACCACACCAGCCAATCGCCTGTGTCCCTCTCCCGTCCTACCAGGGACAACCCTAGCAAGTCGTCCAGGCCGCCGCCGTCGATCCCTACGTCGATCACCTCAGCGCGATCTAGCAGAGCGTCGAGGGTTACCGAACGATCCGACTGGGCTTGCCAGTAATCGGCGCCCGCCCATCGATCGGTCCGCAGCGCCAGCCCGATTTCGACGTTCAGATACTTGGCTAGAACGTTCAGTAATTCCGGCTCGCCCATTTCCCGGGCCTGCTTGATCTTGCGCAGGATGAATTCGACACTGGTCGAGCGGCCAAGGTTGGGGTTCGTGATGTAGAAGTTTTCCGGATCAAGGTAGGCCTTAGACTCGATCATCGCTTCCGGGAATTCGTACAGCACTGGGAGGAACTGAGGATCTACGATCTCGCCGTCACGCACCTTACGAGCGTAAAGCAGCTTGGAACGGAATACGCCGGCCGGTGGTTCATCCGACTGCGTTGTCAGGTACAGCACAAAACCTTCCGGACGAGAAGCCAAGCCGCCAGTAGCCTCAAGCAACATTTTCTCAGCGTTCGGATTCTTGCCGAACAAGTGGATCTCATCGACCAAAACAACCGCAGCCTTCTTCCCGCCGACAGTGTTCGTATCCGCCGCTACGACTTTGAGTGTCGCGCCGGTGGCCAAGTGCGTGATGGTCCGGAGGTGATCCTGAACCTGCATCATGCTGTCCAATTCCGGATCGTTCTTCACCATGTCACGAGCGGGGGCGAAAGCGTTATCGGCTACCTCCTTGGTCGGCGCAAGAATGATGAACTCGGCAGACATCCGCCAGTTCTGGATCAGGACGGTCATCATGATCGCCGCGGCCAGGGTTGACTTGGAGTTCTTCTTGCTGATCAGAAGAAAGAACTCCTTGATCAACTGTTCCCCGGTCTCCGAGTTGTACGCGCCAAAGATCGCGTTAACCAAATCGTCCGTCCAGGGTTCGCACGCTTCGCCTATCGTTGGGCTACCCGGGGCGTCGACGATCCTAAGGCAATGCAAAACCTGCCTGGCGGCGGCGGCCGAGTCAGGGAAGAGAGGTTCAAACGGGATCAGGCTTTCGCCTTTGATGATCCGGTCTTCCCAATTTGGGCAGGCAGTGGTCCATGCCGGAATTCCCATTATTTAACGGCCTTCAGCGCTGCAGGCGCTGCCCGAGCGCCGAACTTGTTGCCCTCGGCGGCGGCGTTCGCTGCGCCTTCCGCTTTCGTCGCTTTCTTCCCCTTCTCGCCGATCTTGGCGTGCTGAAACGGAAGCAAAGTTTTTGCAGCTTCCAGGCGGCGGCCTAGCGGAATGTTCGGGTTCGCGACCACGGCTTCAAGGAATTCCAATGAATCTTCCGTCTGCGGCAAGCCGATATCCGCAACCTCTTCAGGCTCCTTTTCTTCTGGTTGGTTAGCTCTTGGGGCAGGCGCTTTGACAGTCAGGGGTGCACCGGGGGTAGCGAACCCGACAGCCTCCAGTGCGGCCACGATCGTAGGGTGTCTGCGCATTCGCGAGCCGGCAGACGCTGCGGTTTTCTCGCTAAGTCCCGCGGCAATGGCTGCAGCTTTAGGGCCGGCGCCGCGCAGGGTGGCTTCCACGAATTTTTGCTGGGATTCACTGAGCATTTGTTAACTCGCATGTTACGTGTGTTTTCAGATTAACACGGTCAACAAAAGGCTGTAGGACTAAAAAATCTCTAAAAGGGGTCGGCGCGATCAGGGAGGGCGGCACCCGCAGGATACGCAGATACCCCCCGAGGCCCGAGCTAGAGCCATCGCGGCCCGTAAAACCCGCAGGAATTGCGCGCAAAGAAAAGCCCCGAATGATCGAGGCCTTATGCGTTTTAGTTTTGCTTAGAGGGGTGGGCCTAACCTTTTCGGTTGGCTCCGATGCCACCATCTGCTGCCGTCTTGATCCCGTGGCACGGCTTGCACAGGGGCTGCCAGTTACCCTCGCTGTCCCAAAACAGCGTCATGTCGCCTCGATGGTCCTTGATGTGGTCGACCAGGGTAGCTTCAGTGACTCGGCCTTGCGCCTCGCACATCCTGCATAGCGGATGCTTGGTTAGGTATGCAAGGCGTGCACGCTGCCACTTGCCTCCATATCCACGCTGTGCAGTGGTCAGCCCTTCACGCCATGCGTCAGGGTTCAGCATCTGCACAGCCTGCGTGCTGACCTCCTTGGCGCGAGTGGGCTGCATGGTGACGCGGGACTTAGCCATCGGTTGGCTTCCCTAGGTTGGTGATGAACTGCCCTAGCTGGCGATGCTCACGCTCGCGGAAGGATCTCTCCATGCATGCTCTTAGCGTATCGGCCTCAGTAGGACGACTGTTCAACCCTGTCGGCCTAGCGTTGAGCGCCTGTGGTGCGATCTGAGCCTCGCTAACCTCGGGTGGCTCTCCTTGCTTGACCAATGCCTCTAGCGCCACGCATACGCGCTCAAGCAAAGCGTCAGTGCCTTTCTCGATGCGGATATCGGCGCCACCATCCAAGACCATTGGCTCTAAGCCCAGTTGGTCAGCGATCGGTGTGATGTGATCCGTCAGTAGCTGAACCATCTCCTTTCCGAGAACCTGAGGGATCTTGAGTACCAGTAATCCGTTGCTTGAGTTCTTCGAATCGTTCATTGGCTAAGTCCAATAGTTTTTTGAGTTTCGCTCGACGCCGAGCGCATCCGGCACATGACATTTCAATTCTCCGCTGATGTGCGATCAGCGTACCCGAGAACCAGCCACCAGTGAACAGCGGATCGGCCAGGGGTCGTTAACAGCTAAACGCGCAATTTCTACGTGTATCAGTGAATCTGCATTTCTTGCGTCTTTCCTGTTGCGTTGCAGAAAAACAGGGTTGCACGTTGCACACCCCTAAAGGGGAGTGTGTGCAATGCAACCTTAACCGAGTTGCAAATAAGCAATTTGCAACCCTATTTGCAATGCAACCTTTATCATTCTGCATTTTCTGCGTGTATGAAAATGCTCCCGTTTTCCTCAAAAATGGCGCCTTTCTCCAAAAGCGTTTCCATTGCACGTTTAAAAGCCTGATTTTTGTAGCTCTGCCGCTTGCTAGGATCGAACTGCGCGCAGAATTCCGCTTGAACCCTGGCCGTTTCGACCCCTGCTTTCTCGTCGGAGAGTCCGAAAACGTTATGCAGAGCGTCCAGGAAGGCCAGTTCATTAGCACCGGTCTTCTTTTTAGGCTCCGGTTTAGCCTGTCCGGCGCCTTTGAACTCGACAATACAGCTAGTGATGTCGTCGCCGTCTTCGTCTTCCCCGAGGATCACGGTATGCAGCTTGAACAGGTAACCGATACCTTCAACGCCGTCCTTCATCTTGCTGGTAGTGATGCTACGTGTGTCATTGCTTCGCTCTACCTTGATTTCTACATCGCAAGCTGCCTTGATGCTCGAGTGGCCGCGGGAGCCCTTGGACGCATCCTTCCCGCTGTGGTGGACCAGCAGCACCATAGCGCCGCAACGATTGGCGATGCGCTTGCACTCGGCCAATGCGACGCCTACATCCTGTCCGTTATTCTCGTCAGCGCCGGCCATAACCTGGGCGAAGGTATCCATTACAATGAGGTCGTAGGGCTCACGCTGACGGATCTCGCTAATCAGGTCGGTGACCTGCGCCACGTTAGTCAGGTTCGGGGTGATGTCGTAAATGACGTCCATACCAATGCGGGGGATCGCCTGTTGATGGCAGTAGGCTTTAATGCGCTGCCGGAAGCCAGACACGCCTTCTGCGACCACGTAGAGCACTCGCCCTTTGGTTACACGGTGACCATTCCAAAACTCAAGACCACGGCAGATAGCGGCGCTCAAGTCCAGCGTAGCGAAGGACTTACCCGAACCAGATTCGCCGAACAGTACGCCGAGATTAGCCTTCGGCAAGAAGCCTTTTATCAGCCATTTTAGGGACGATTCTTGCGCCGCGAAGTCGTCGTCGGAGGTAATCTTGAACTTCCCGCCGACAGGCATCGGCAAAGCTTCGAATTCATCCGGTGAAGCCGTATCGACGTTGACCGGGCAGCCGAGTGCTTGAGCTTCACGCAGCACTGACCAAAAGGTCTTTTCATTGCCGGTGTAATTGCCCATGGTCGACCACTTATAGCGGATCTCGTCAGGGCCTTCGTAATCGGCAATGCCTTGGCTCCATTCATCCCAAAGCCATTCGCCTTCGCCTTCCGTCTCGTGATGCACGGCCATCCCTACGGCCATCCAGCGGTTGTGATCGCCGCCGGCGGTCCATTTCAGGACTTCTGCTATTTGGGTGTCGGTAAGGCCCACGCGTTCCTTGTCGCTCTTGCCGATCGATATTTGGCGAACGACTTTCGGCCCGAAACGCTTCTCGCAAGTCTCGAGCAGCAAAGGAGACGGTTCGGAAACTTCGTTCTCGCAGCCGAAGGTGATGGTGTCGCCGGTCATGTCGCCGGTGAATGTCACGAACCTGGACGATGCGTAGGTTTCAAAGCCGAACGATCCATCGTCGGGGTGCGCGTCGCTGCGATCGCCGAGATTGCCCTTTACGAACGCGCGAACGCCAGTACCGGATGGGCTAATCTCGGCGTAGGTGCCGACGATCAGCGCTTCAACGTCGGGATGGATTACCCCATCAGTAACGCAGTGGTCGAAGTCCAAGGCGGTAACCGGGCAGCCTTCGACCATTGCCAGGCCGACGCCGGTCATCCCGCGTTCAACAGCAGCGGCTTTGGCTTCCTCGAATGTGACCAGCAGCGGCAGTTCTTCGGGCGAACCCTGGCCGACCTTCTTGCTGCGAGGGCCCGGCATCCATCCGCGTTTAGTGCCCGACTTGGCGTAATAAGGAACCTTTAGGTCTTTCTTCCCGGGTTTAGGATTCGGCTCGAACTTCCATACGAGCCATTGCTTTAAGTCCCGCAGAGCGTCGGGCGCCCGCAGGCTCTCCAGTGGAGATGCCATCTTCGCGGCCCCCATGACTTAAACGTCTTCTGAGAATTTTGGCTCGGCCAGGGCGGCTGCGTATTTCGGGTTCATAAGTTCGGTTCTCGGAATGCCGTAAAGCGCTTCGATCTCCGTCACGCGTGTCAGCGGCACGTAACCTTGGCTCGACCACTGCTGGACGGCTTGATAGGAAACACCCACGTCACGCGCCAACTGTGAAAAGCCGCCTGCCTTTACGATGGCATGGAGAATGCCACTGTATTTCTTAGCCGCCATGACGGCATTCAGCAGGCCGCCAGGTGCGCCAGTCTTGATCATCTCGTCGGTCAGTGCTTTGAGTCGCTTATCCATCAGTTTTGCTCCGGCTTATTAAATTTTCTTTCTTGAAGCATCGCATCAGCGACACGGTACGCTTCGAAAACTATGTAGTTCAGCTGCGCGTTTGTCTCCTCTTCGTTCTTGCCGTCTGCGTAGCTGATGGGGCTAGTAGTCAAGAGAGATTGCATGGCTTTGGCTGCCAAGTAGTCGCGCAGTGATAAATGTTTGTTGACCATCGGGGTAAACCTCGTTTGTGGATGGCGCCATCCTACAACACTTGCTCAAGTGCCTGCAAGCTTGTATAAAGTTTCGAACCGGCCCGAGGTGCGTCCGGATGAACGGTAGGCAAATACTACTAGACAGCACAAGTATTAGATTGTAACTTTGCTCAACACCAAACGGGGATCCACCATGAAACGCATTCTGATCGCTGCAGCAATCCTCTCTACCCTGGCCGGCTGTGACAATGACGCCCGGGTCGCATCTCGCAACCTTAGCCAAGCCGCTGACAACTTCGAGATCAGTCGACGCATCGTCTTCTATAACGGCATTACTGGCGGCTACATGCTGTCGATCGAAGGGCGCTGCAGCTTCGACGCAGGCACCGCCGGCAAACTGGACGTGACGTGCAAGACAGGACCAGCCGAGTACAAGAAGCACAGCCTCGGTCTGTCGGATAACGTGACCTACTTCAGCGAGCAACTAGTCGGTGCCGACGTAAGCGTCTACCACTATCGTGTGATCTTCAAACCACAAACCATCCTGCCTGACGTTGACTTCAAAGGCAGCTCCGAAGCGCTTAAAGACGCAGTGGTGCCGAAATGAAACGCCTTCTCGCCTCAATCGCAATCATCACCCTTTCCGGATGCTCGACCATCATGAACGACCGTATGACCGACGTGCAGGTCACGTCCGAGCCATCCGGTCAGCACTTCAGCATTACCGACGAAGACGGCAAGCGCGTCGCTACAGGCGTTACGCCGGCTAAAGTTAACCTGGACGCTGCAGCGGGTTTCTTCGACGGGCAGACCTACCAGGTTGCCTACGACAAAGGCCCGACGGTGGAACTCGACTCGCACGTAACACCATGGTACTGGGTCGGCTTTTGTATCAGCGTGGTGTCGGGCCTGATGGTCGACCCAGCTACCGGCGATATGTTTTCGCTTCCTGATAACGTGAACGGGGCTTATTGAAATGGGCATGTACACAGAGATTTACGTAAAGATCGAATTCAAAACCAATCTCCCAGTTGAAGTTGTCACGGCGTTGAAATGGCTGAACGGCGAATTCGGGATAGATGACGAGGTAACACTGCCTGAACATCCTTTCTTCAAGCTGCCTCGCGCCTGCATGGTGCTCAGTTGTTCGAGCTACTACCACCAGCCCCGCGCTACGTGCAATTTGTGGTTCGACGACATCCACGGCGGGTACTACCTCTGTGCGAGAGCAGATCTAAAAAACTATGACGGCGAGATCGAAGCGTTCTTCGACTGGGTCAAGCCTTACTGCGCATCGAGTGCAGACCGGACCTTCATCGGATACCACCTGTACGAAGAGGACAACGAACCGACTTTGGTTTACGTGGAAGGTGACCAATGAAAAAGCGCCCAGCTAAACCCAAGATGTCCAAAGTCAACACCAGCGACTGCGCCAAAGGTCAGATGCACGACCAGGTAGCTGCAAAACTGCTTTTCACCACCAGCTCAGGGTTCAACGCATGAAAAAGTTTTTGACGGTTGTGTACGAGATAAACGATGCCGACGCGAGTAAAGCGTATCGGGACGCTATTTGCGATTCGATATCTGAGGAAGCGGATATCCCCGGTTGCGGCATGACGGTCGTAGGGATTTCGACTGAGGACGAAATGTCCCGCGTTGAATACCTGGAAACCCTACTGGACGGAGAGGGCATTTCTTATGACCAGTCTGCGAGCCGGTTTAAATGACCCTCCTATGCCCCAAGTGCGGTAACCCGGACGTGATACGCATGAGCAGCCTGCGCATTATTCACTGCCCGGATTGCCATACCGAATCACCCTGGCCGTTGAAGGACGGTCAGAAGCCTTTGATTGGAAGTAGTAGAGGAGATCGGAAGAAATGAATATCAGACCATGGCGTGAGTTGTACGAAGAGGACCAAAACAGCAACGAAAATGGACTGTCTAGATTTTCGCCTGACAGTTACATGCAAGACGAGATCGATGAACTGCGAGAAGCCTTAGCGAAAATGTCGGCTGATTTTGAAGCGACGGTGGAGCACATGAATGACGGCTGTATTTGCGGACGGGCACCAGCGCCTAAGCATCCGGTAGATCCTCGCTTAATCAAGAAGGCGAAACACTAACCGTTCGTCGGACCTACAAGCAATCGCAAGTAGCGTGTTGTATAGTGCAGTCACACAGTAAAAGAATAGGAGAAGGATTATGGTTTGGATTCTGAACGTAGTAAATAAGCCGATCGAAGTGCGCCTCGGCAGCCCGGCGATGAACGCTGCGGCAAACGTCTACATCTCGGAAGACGAAGCTAAAGCAGCGCAGCGCGAGAACTGCAAACACGAAACTCTTCTCGGCCATAGCGGTACCGGCCGTGTGTTCTGCGCCGACTGCGGGAAGCCTTTCGAATGAACCGCTTCAAACCTAATCAGACCGTCCGCATTAACGACACGCAGAGCGAGTACCACAAGTGCCTGGCGCGTGTCGTGAAGGTCGGTACGAAGAGCTACGACGTAACGGTAGGCGCGACCCGCCTGCGCGTCGTCCCCGAACAACTCCTAGGAGTACGCAAGCCGTGAGTAGGAAATGGATTCTCATTATGTCGATCAGCGTTTGGGCCGTAATGGATCTGCTTCTCGGCGATTCGCTAAAGCCCCTTATCGGCCAAGCAGTGTTCGGCGCGACTTGCCTTTACATCCAGTGGAGTTCTTCAAAATGATCACCCGCGCACAGGCTGAAGCGTTATTGACCCTGGCCGAGTCGCTGGAAGCGTGCGAGCGCTTAGGTACACGTTTCTTCGTCTCGAACAGCATGGCGTCTATCGGGATCGCGCACGGTGACGAACTGGAGTGGGTCGACGACCTGACCAGTATCGCCCTCCGCGTCGCCCTAAGCGGGCTGATCCCAAAGCAGGAGACCTGACATGGACGACGCCGAATGGATGTTCCTGACCGTGCTCTGCCTAATTCTAATTGGCTTCTACTTCTCCTAGGAGGCGCCATGCTTCAGCCGCCAGTATCTGACTTAACCCCATGGCTGCCCGGCCACTGGATCACGCAGACCGGGTACGCACTGAACGAAAAAGATTTGATCGTCGGGACCAAGAACAATCCGGAAAGACGAATGGACATGCAAGCTGCTGTCTTCGAAGTGGATCTGATAATGGAAAAGGTGATGCGCAAATGATCATTCCTAATGGCGCTACCCACCGATGGTCTTGCTCTGACCAGTACGCGAAACGCTGCGGCGACAAGACGTGGGCGATTTGGCAGGACCACCAGTGGCTTTGGATCGGCGATGCCTTCAAAGGGCAAATGGTTCCTCTCGTCTCCGACAGGGAGGGGACGATAGCTGAGATGAAAGAAACGATCTGCACGGCCGTGAAGTACCCGAATGGGCAGCTCGCATTAGAGTACGCAGAAGCCCTATACGACGCCGGCTACCGCAAATTCGAAATCGTCGAGGAGGACGTATGACCAATCTCGTATTGACACGCAAAGCCGGCCAAGCGGTGCGGCTGATCATCGACGGCGTAGCGGAATACGTTGACATCCTCGATGTGTGCGGCGGGTTCTGCAAAATGCGGATCTTGTCCACGCTCCAGGTCGAACGCGTCCGGTTCCGGGACTCCCTGCAAATTGCTGAAGGGATTTCCGTCCAGGTTGTGGACCTCGCCAAAGGCCACGCAAAGCTCAATTTCACCGCACCCCGGGAAGTACAGATCCTGCGTACCGAACTGATAAAGGAGAAGGAAGAATGACCGAGACGGAAAAGCTCTACCTGTGGTGCGGACTATCCAGCGGCATCGCACTGATGGAATTCATTTGGCTGATCCACGAACTAAACCGATGAACCGCTACCCGTGCAGGTGCCGGTCTTGTGATGGCCGCAGAACGCTTACGCAGCTACCCGAGAACATGCGCAACGGTTGCAAGTGCAAAGCGTGCCGGGAAGCACGAGCAAAATGCATAGAGCCGATCGTGCATTGCGACTGCGGCGGCACGTACCGGGTTGACTGGTATCGCAAGAAGAAAGAACACAAACAACTGGGGTGTTACTGCTCAGGTTTCCCTTGGGAGATCGACGGCGCCCCACACCGAAAAGGCAGCGCCAGCCAATCAAACGGATGGTACTGCCATGACTGGAAAGGAGAAGGAAATGTCGACTTGCCCTAGCTGTAAATCTGAAAAGGCATCACGCAGCCCTACGGGGGATTGGTGCAACAACTGCGGTTGGCAGAGTCCTTGCCAATGCTGGGCAGGCGATCACCATGGGTGCAAAGACGCCATGAACAAAAAGCGCGAAGCGTCTGGCTTTTTGCCTCTCGCTAAATCGTGCTGCTGTAAACCTACAAGCAATAGCAATTAATCCACTTGACATACCTTGTGCCGCTCTCTACCATCTGCGGCACACCTTAACCGAATCTGCGGCACACCTTAACCGAAAAGGAACTTGCAACATGTCGATTGAATCCCTGATCCAAGCCCATACCGAAGCGCTGCTCGCGAACACCGAAGCGCTGCTCGCGAACACCGAAGCGGTCAAACTGCTGACCCTATCCCTGGCCGGGCGTACGCCTATCAAGTCGGAAGAGAAGCCGAAGGCTGATCCGAAGCCGGTCGTGAAGAAAGAAGAACCGAAGGTCGAGGACAAAAAGCCCGACCCAAAGGCGGAAGAGTCCGACACAGCTTCGGATGCGGGCGAAAATGCCGGAACCGTGGCTGAAGCAAACATCGCTTACGAAACCGTCCGCGAATTGGTACTAAAACTGGCCCCGACGCAGCGTGAAGCTATCAAGGCGCTCAACGCCAAGCACGGTATTGCAAACCTCAAAGTGCTTCTGGACAAAGAAGACGACTTCAGCACCGTGAACGACCAGGTGAAGCTGGAAGCCGTCTACGCTGATCTGCTGAAGCTCGAGGACTGAGCCATGGGCGCACACGCACTTTTGAGCCCGAGCGGTATGCCAGCAGCGATTCGCTGCTTGGCTAAGCCGCATCGGGAACGCGGGTTGCCCGACCAGTCGAGCAGCTTTGCTGACGAAGGCACCGCAGCGCATTTCCTGATGGAGCAATGCCTATCGCAGAACGTCGACGCGAAGCACTTTCAAGGTCTGCGCATCCGGGTTAAAGACGGCGTAACCGAGTTCCACACCTCCGGCCAATACCCGGTCGGGCTCGACATGATCGGCCCAATGCAGAAAGCTTTGGATTATGTTCGGGCTGTCGCTGATGGCGCGATGATCTACACCGAACAGAAACTCAGCATTGCGCACATCACCGGCGAGCACTGGCACAAAGTCACCGGCGCCGTCTGCTTCCTGCACGACGATGGTTGCTTCGTAGATTTCGACACGAACGAGATCTACGAAAAAGACGAAGTCGAGCCGGCCACCGGCACCACTGACGTTTGGATCATAAAGGGCAGCGTTGCCCACTCGATTGATCTGAAGTGGGGCATGGGCGTCCAGGTCTACGCTGCCGATAACGAGCAGCAGGAAATGTACACCGATGCCGGTTTGCAGGAGTTCGACTTCCTGGGCGAAGTGGAAGAGATCCACCTTCACATCCTGCAGCCGCGTTTGCAGCACTTTGACGAACACGTAATTACCCGGGTCGAACTCGATGCGCGTATTGAACTGATCCGCCAAGCGTCCAAGGAAATCGCGTTTACTCCCAGCGAAATGCTTCCGGCGACACCCGGGGAGAAGCAGTGCAAGTTCTGTAAGCGAGCTGCGACATGTAACGAGCGTACCGATCACACTATGGAGCTAATCGTGGGCGAATTCGTGGATCTGGATAAGGGTTTCGTCAAGGTGGAAATGCCGCAGGCTGAAAAGCTTTTGGCGCAATCGTTCGGCGTGAAGCCCGCGGCGATTACCTATCACGAGTTCGAACCGGGCATGTTGTCAAGTAACGACGAGCAAGCGGCGCACTTCACTGTCAAAAAGCCAAGCATTCGTCCATCCTTGGAAGCGGCAACAGAAGCGGTAGCCACCGCTGACGATGAGCGTTTGGCGACTCTGATGGACGCGGCCGACATGATTGAAGGCTTCGCCAAAGCGGTACGCGCTGAAGTTGAGAGGCGCCTCCTGGCCGGCAAGTTCACCGATGCTCGGTACAAGCTGGTCGAAGGTCGGCAGGGCGCGCGTAGCTGGACTAGCGAGGAGGAAGCCGAAGCCGCGCTGAAGGCGATGCGGTTGAAGGTTGACCAAATGTACGACTTCAAGCTGATCAGTCCCACAACGGCTGAGAAGGTCTTGAAGGAAGCTAACCCACGCAAGTGGACCAAGTTGCAGCCATTGATTGGTCGTAGCGATGGCAAGCCATCCGTGGCACCGGCCAGCGATAAGCGTCCAGCTTTGAGCATGGCGATCGCTGAACAGTTCGAAGAGCTGCCGGTGGAAGTAGAAGACAACTTTGAGGACTTGGTATGAAACCCTGCACTCTCGGAAAGCGTCACAAATGGGTTTTTGCTTTGAACCGAATCGTTCAGAGCGGCGGTCCTAGCACCATCCGTATTTCGAAGCGCGGTGTCTACCGTTGCGAATGCGGCGCACAGAAGCTCGGCGAACCCGCCGTTTAAACCACTGAAATACCAACGACATATACTGAGGATTTACCATGAAACATACTTTCCACAACGCCCGCATTTCCTTCCCAAACATCTTCGAACCGAAGGCATCTGAAAGCGGTTCGCTGCAGTTCAGCGCTGCTTTCCTGTTCGACCCTGCACACCCGGGTATCGCCGGCCTCGATGCTGTGATCGACCAGGTGGGTAAAGCGAAGTGGGGCGACAAGTGGGGCGCGGTTAAGAAGGAATTGAAAGCCGGCGACAAGCTGCTGACTCACAACGGCGATAGCAAAGCTTCATTGGCAGGCTACGAAGGCAACCTGTACTTCAACGCATACAACACCGTGCGACCTACCGTCGTGGACCGCGATCGTAGCCCACTGGTGGCGGCAGACGGCAAACCGTACTCCGGGTCTTACGTCAACGTAATCATTGACGTGTGGGCACAGGAGAACAAGTACGGTAAGCGCGTCAACGCCCAGCTTCAAGGCATCCAGTTCGTCAGGGACGGCGAAGCGTTCTCCGGTGGCGGCACCTCGGCAGACGCCAGCGACTTCGAAGAGATCGCGGAAGGCGCTGACGCGGACGACCTGGCATGAGCGGCGAACCGCCTAAGCCGCCGCCGATGAGGCAGATCAAAGAGCCTTGTGCACCCCTAGCATGGATTCCTTTTATCCTCGCTGTAGCGCTGCTGGTAGTAGCGGTGGCCAAGCTTTCGTAAAACTAGCAACACCAGAGAGCCCGGCTTGCGTCGGGCTTTTTGTTGACCGCTCGTCGGGATACGCAAGACAACACAAGTAACACGTTGTACAGTTGGATTATCGAAACCAAACAGTAGGGAGAAGGGGAATGGAAAAGCAATTGGCGGTAGTAGCGATCCTATGGGTGCTGTCAACTCTTTATTTCGTGTATCACGCTGTTAAAGACGGTTACCCAGCTTACTTCGGTCTCGTCACATCGACGGCCATTTCTGGTGTAGCTCTCCTGCTGAACTATCTCGTATCAGTGGTGGCGAAATGAACGTAGCAGAGCTTATCGAATTCTTGAAAACCCAGCGTCAAGACTTGCAGGTTGTTTACCGGTGCTGCAGCGAACAATGCCTGCTTGAAGCCGAAGACATTAAAGTTGGCGAAGAGTGCCAGCCTCGTCCTGACGGGTGGGTTCAAAACAAACGTCCCGACATGCCTACCCAAACTTATCTCATCCTGCCAGGAAACTGAAATGAACAACCGTCGCCTTCACAGCGGAATTCAAACCGTCGATATGTCAGCCGGCTACGCACGACGCGTTGCGTCTTTCTGTGTTACCGAGCAGTACTACATGCTCGGCGACCATGGGTGCTACTGCCCAGTTTTCTATCGTTGAGGAGAAGGATTATGAGCAAATTATCTGACAGGATTCGGGCGGCGCAAACCAACGAAAGACGTCACATTCAAACGCCTCTCTTGAATTTACAGATCAGCTCGGAGGAAGTGCCTACCGCTTACTCCGCGCCAATGGCTTATGTATACCGGATGGAAGCAATCTTCGGTCACCACTCCGTCATAGCCTTTAACGGGAAGGACGCGGAACTCAAGCTCAAAGCTGTTCGCCGTCAGGTTGTAGAAGATATTTTCGGTGAATTCCGAAACGATATCTACGCCATTGAACGGGCGCTTTTCGAACGTGATGTAGATACCGCTTTACAAGCCGTCGGCGCACTCCTTAAAAACATGTACGAGGTTTGAAATGACCACTTTCGCAAACAGTACCGTCCCTCAGTCCGCCGCGCGCCATGTGCTCGCCCAGCTGGTCGATCTACATGTCCCGGTAAACATCGAGTATCTGCGCGGCAACGTCGTTCTCAGCGTACCGGCCACGTTTGCTAAGACGCTGGACACGGCCTGCGAGAAGGTTAACCAGGCAATCGCAGACGGCGTTCCGCCGGGGTGCTTCTCGTGAACGTTTTCGTATTCAGTGACGATTTCGCCGGGTTTCGTTCGCTGTTCTGCGAAGCGGCCGATGTTACGGCGAAAGACGGTGAAAAATTCGTTCGACTGTCGGACGTCAACGCCGATCTCATCCAGAACATAAAGTCCTGCAGAGAGTCTCTAATTAACGCCAATACCCGGAAATCCGCCATTGACTGGATGGTAGAGGCGGATCGTCTCCTAGCGAAATGCTTAAAGGAGCTGAATAGATGATCACAAAATGCATTCTCTTCTGCCTGATCTTCGTATGGGCGCCGACCATGTATTGGTTAGCGTCATGACCGGCAAGCGTCAGATAGAAGAGCGATGGGGTGTCGAGTTCTGGCAACTCGTAGCGGACTTCGCGGACCAGGGGCTCACGCGCTTCGATACGGCCAGGGCGTTGGGTTACCGCCCGGACAGCTTCTGCAAAATGCTGGCGCAGAACCCAAAACGCGACCCGTTCGACGCCTCCGCTATCGCGCTGGCGTACCTGAAGGACACGGGCGAGACGATCCGCCAAGCTCTGGAACGAATGGCCGCAGAGGGGCGTAGCTGGGGGTACGCCGCCCGGGTTATCGGGTACAGCCAGTGCGACACGCTGAAGCGCGCAGCCATAAAGCGCGGGATTGTAGTGCAGATGAATTCCAAACACCCCGGGCGCCCTCGCATACGTGCCGTACCGGAGAAACGCGGCGACCTAACGCTAAACTGGCCGAGCTGGGAAAGGGTCTACGAAATTGGCGGCGGCCCGGTGCCGCAGCAACGGAGGAAAAAGAAAAGTGGATCTCAGTAAAAGCATTTTCCTCGACACGGAAACGTTCTGCGAAACGCCCATCAACAACGGGACGCACCGTTATGCCGAAGGCGCCGAGATCATCATGTGGCAGTGGGCGGTCGGTGAAGGCGAGGTAATCATCCGCGATGGGGATGAAGACGTTAGCGATTTGTTTGAACTCCTGGCCGACCCGTCTTACGAGAAAGTCATTCAGAACAGCGCGTTTGACAGAACGGTTATGACGCACGCCGTCGGCTTCACCATACCGGTAGAAGAGACGTTCGATACGATGGTGTGCGCTATGGCGCATTCATTGCCGGGCGCTCTAGAGAAACTGGGCGACATCCTTGGGATTGCGAAGGACAAGGCGAAGGACAAGGCCGGTAAGGCTCTTATCCAGTTGTTCTGCAAGCCGCGACCAAAGAATCAGATCCTCCGGCGCGCTACTCGCGAAACGCATCCGGTCGAATGGGAAGCCTTTCGCGAGTACGGGCGTCTCGATATTGAAGCGATGCGAGAAATATACAAGAAGTTGCCGCGGTGGAATTACCGTGGCGCCGAAAAGGAGTTGTGGCACCTCGACCAGCGCATTAATGAGCGCGGTGTGCTGATGGATCTTGACTTAGCGCACGCCGCTATCCGTGCGTCGGACCGTGCCCAAAAGGAACTGTCGCGTCAGGCTAACGAAATGACGGATGGCGCCGTGACCAGTGCTAACCAGCGCGACAAGATGCTTGAACACATCCTCGAAGCATATGGCATCGCACTAAAGGACTTGAAGGGCAGCACCTTGGAGAAGGCCCTGGAAAACGAGGACATGCCCGAAGAGTTAAAGGAATTGCTCAGGGTTCGCCAGCAGTCCAGTAAGTCGTCCAACAGCAAGTACAGCCGAGTTATCAACGGCGTTAGTTCTGACGGCCGCCTACGCGGCCTGCTGGCGTTCTGTGGGGCGTTGCGCACCGGCAGGTGGGCGGGGCGCCTAATTCAGCCCCAGAACCTGCCAAGAGGTACGCTTAGCCCCGAAGGGGTCGACTACGCCATTGAAGAGCTTTTAAATGACGCGGAGGATCTGTTGTGAAAACCTTAATTGAAGGGCGTTTCGTGGTGTGTGCTGCATGCCGATACGGCGAAATGGTTATCTGTGGCGCGCGGCACTACGACTTGGTTATGCACAGCGTTCTGGCCCAGTTGAGAGAAGATCGTCTGTTTGATTTTGAAGTGGCGGGAAAAGCTGAGCAAGGTTTCATAGATCAGCGCGGCGTTTTCATGGACCGGCGAGAGGCGTATAAAGTCGCCGAAGCAGCCGGGCAGCTTAACGTTCGCCGAGAAAAGTCTCCGAACTGTATCGAGCTGTTCAGCGAGGATCTTTACTGATGACAACCGTAATGGACAAATGCTCTAGCGCGATCCGGGGGGTTTTCATCGCCTCGCCCGGGAAGAAATTCGTCGTAGCCGACCTGGCCGGTATCGAGAACCGCGTACTAGCCTGGCTGGCAGGTGAAGCCTGGAAGCTTGAAGCGTTCTTGGACTTCGATCTGCGCGACGGCCACGACATGTATAAGCTCGCATACGCCAAGGCTTTTGGAATACGCCCGGAAGATGTAGGCAAGCACGAAAGATCCATCGGAAAAGTTTTGGAGCTCATGCTCGGCTATGCCGGCGGTGTAGGGGCTTATATTACGGGGGCTTTGACTTACCGCATTGACCTTGAAGACATGGCGGAAAAAGCGTGGGATGTTATCCCGATCGAAACCCGTGACGAGGCCGCTAGTTTCCTGGAATGGCAACTCGGCCAGGGCAAAAGCCAATACGGCTTGAGTGATCGCGCGTTCATCGTCTGCGACAGCTTTAAACGCCTGTGGCGAGAGACTAACCCCGCTATCGCCGCTTGGTGGAAGGAGCTCGAAGACGTCGTGCGACGTGCGATCAACAGTCCGGGGCATACGCTTACCTGCCGTATGCACAAGATCCGGCGCGACGGCGCATGGCTTCGCATTATGCTCCCTTCAGGCCGCTATCTGTGCTACCCGAACCCCCGGGTAGAAGACGACGGCGGCATCACTTTCATGGGCGTCAACCAGTTCACCCGCAAGTGGGAGCGACTGCGCACATACGGGGGCCGCCTCGTCGAAAATATTTGCCAAGCTGTAGCCCGGGACGTATTGGCGTATTCCCTCCCCTCGATCGAAAAAGCCGGTTACGAAATCGTGCTGACCGTCCACGACGAGATCATCAGCGAAGCGCCTGATACCGACGAGTACACACATGAACACCTGGCCGATCTGATGTCAGCGGGTTGCGACTGGACGACCGGCCTCCCCCTGGCCGCAGCCGGCTTCGAAGCATATCGCTACAGGAAAGGTTGACTACAAGTCGAATCTTGCATAAGCTTGCGCACAAATAGAGGAGATTCGATTTGAAAGCCATTTTTCTTTACGACATCACCGGATTCATGGCCGCCCCGTGGTTAGAGGCAGGCTATGAATGCTGGGTGTTCGATGGGCAACACACTGAAGGCGTTAACCGCGAAGGAAATTTAGTGAAGGTCGGCATGTGGTTCTACCCTGACCAAATTCAAGAGCATGCGGCCGAGATATCCACTATGGTCGGCCCGGAGGTCGTTTTTGTATTTGGTTTCCCCGAATGCACCCATCTGACAGTGGCCGGTGCTAAACATTTCGCCAAGAAAGCTGCCGTAAATCCGCAATTCCAAATCGAGGCTATGAACCTGGCTAAGCTTATTCCTGCCGTGTCGAAGGCCTGCCAGTGTGATGCGTGGGCACTGGAGAACCCTGTAGGCGTTATGTCGACCCTATGGCGAAAACCCGACTTCATGTTCAACCCGTGCGACTTCGGGGGCTACCTCCCCATGGATGATATGCACCCCGTTTACCCCGACATCTACCCGGGGCGTGACGCATATAACAAAGGCACCTGCATTTGGCACGGCGAAGGATTCCAAGAGCCGGTGCGCCGACATATCCCGCCTTTGCATAGAGCCAACCCGGGGTGGGCCAGGTGCGGAGGCAAATCGCTTCGCACGAAAAACATTCGTAGTGCTACGCCACGGGGCTTTGCCCAAGCGGTATTTGAAGCCAACGCGCCGCATCTGCGCGACCTAGTTTAAGGAGAAATGAACCATGCTAGAGCGATATATCGAAGCCTACCTCGTCAAGCGCTGCAAAGAGATTGGCGCGCTGTGTGACAAATTCACGAGTCCTCAGCGACGTTCGGTCCCTGATCGGCTGATCACGTTCGGCGGGCGCGTGTTGTTCGTTGAGCTGAAAGCGACCGGCAAAAAGCCTACGGAAGCTCAGGTGCGCGATCACGAACGTCGCCGTGCTGCGGGTGCCGAAGTGGTTTGGCTGGATAGCAAAGAGGGGGTAGATCGGGTGATTTTGGTCTGGGGCGCTTGGAAGCAGGCGGTTCGAGTTGACGAAGACTTCAAGGTGATTTGCTGATGGCAATTGAATATAAGCCTCACGTCTACCAAGGGTTAATCATGTCGGCGATCCATGCGACCAAGCGTTTGGCGGTGTGGGCTGGCATGGGGCTCGGGAAGAGTGTAAGCACTGCCACGGCGCTTGAAGATCTGTCGCTTACCGAGGATGTCTACCCAGTGCTTATCGT
>Ga0163162_10000286_pt1 | contig 46083 bp, 36 predicted proteins | sample S55metaG_FD_115310 | JGI IMG/M metagenome (GOLD analysis project Ga0163162, IMG submission 115310) | Switchgrass rhizosphere microbial communities from Kellogg Biological Station, Michigan, USA - S5-5 metaG | ecosystem: Host-associated > Plants > Roots > Rhizosphere > Soil | place: USA... | reverse complement strand
GGCGCCCTTTTCGTTTTCGGATGTCCCAGTGGCCGCGCGCTGCGCGCTTGCCACTGGCTACCTTGCCACTGCGCCTCTGGCGCAGACGCATGGATCAAGTTGTTGCACTTGAAACTTGAATCCACCAGTTTTCATTTGTCATCGGAAGCCTGCGGCGTGAAGTAAGTACCACCGCGCGGTAGCGCGTACAACGAGCCGCCTGCCGGAATGCGCCGATCAATCACCGGATGACACATGGAAAATGTTTCGGCTTTGAATCCGCAAAAGTAGTATAAGAAAACATGCCGCGCGCTATTACCGATCAGGAAACGATCCTCGCCGCCATCAGCAAGCTCGAGATCATCGCGGAGCTGTTGGAGGAAAAGGACGGTAAGAAGAAGTATGCGACCGATCTGGAAGTGATTGTGCGCGGCCGCGATTACGGCAATGGCAAGAAGGTTGGTCCATATGTGCGCCTGCTGATCTATCCCCCCGGCGAAGCGATCATGCGCCAGGGCGAATGGGGCGGTAACACTTTCTATCTGGCGGTGAATGGATCGCTGGACGTTTACATCGCGGGCGACGATGGCGAGCAGAAAAAAATCAGCCAGCTTCAGCCTGGAACCTGCTTCGGCGAAATGTCGGTCCTGGCTGGTGTCACCCGCAACGCCACCATCATCGTTCCTCCCGGCGATGAAGCAACAGTTCTGGAAATCACGCGCCCGGCCCTCAGACTCCTGCGCAAGCTTCCCCGGTTTGGCCAGGCAATCGATGCGACTTATCGTGCGCACGGTTTCGGGCACGCGCTGGAGGAAGTGAGGTCAGCAACGGGCGACGTGTTCAGTCCTGAGCTGCTGGCAAAGCTGGGCGCCGCTGCTGAATTCAAAGTCTATGGCAAGCACCACGTCCTCTGTCAGGAGGGCAAGCCGATCGATAAAGTGATTCTGATCAAGAGCGGCTGGCTCCGCCGGGTGCGCGGAATCGCTTTTGATCCGGAAACCAGCGGAGTGGCGATGGGATCCGGCGGCGTTATCGGCGTTGACTTCCTGGGCGCGGGAAACTGCCTCGGCCTGGAGGGCATGCAGGCAGACAGATCCTGGGAATACAGCGCTTCCTTAATGGCGCGCAGCGAAGTACTGGAAATATCAATTCCGCCGGTGAAGACTGACGCGCAACTCCCGGAAAAAATCTCGCGCACGTTCGCTGCTTTCTCAACCGCGGATGATCAGGCGCCGCTGGCCCTCGAATCACTGGCTGACCTGCGCGTCGTGTCGGCGACGGAGGAGGAAATCGGCACCGGGATTGTCGATGGCGCCAACTTGCTGGTGATGGACATGGACCTTTGCGTGCGCTGTGGCAATTGTTCGCTCGCCTGTCACAAAGTGCATGGCCAATCGCGTCTGCTGCGCCGCGGCATACACATTCAACGTCCGATCAGGCCGGGGAGTCTCTCTTCGCAGCACGTGCTGTCGCCACAGGTTTGCATGCACTGCAAAGACCCGGAGTGCCTAACGGGTTGTCCCACCGGCGCCATCTTTCGTGATCCGCATGGACAGATTGATATCGATCCGCAGACCTGTATCGGTTGCTTTGATTGCGCGACGCAATGTCCCTACGACGCGATTTCAATGGTCCCGCGCGACGTGCCCGCTGCCGTGCCCACCAGCTTTTTCACGAAGTTGAAGCGTGGCTTTCGGCTCACGCCGGAGCCAACGCCGGCCGCCTTTGGGGAAGCTGACGACATGGTCGCCATCAAATGCAATCTCTGTGAGGCAAGCCCCTTGAATCCTGAAGGAGCGAAACGGAAGGCCTACTCGTGCGAAGAGAATTGTCCCACCGGCGCGCTGGTCCGAGTTAACCCGCATGATTATTTCCGTGAAATCGATCGAACCCTGGGGATAGTCTTTCGCGATCAAACGCACGCGATAGGAAGGAACATTCATCGCAGCGATCCTCTCGCACAGTTCTGGCACATCGCCGGCGTGCTGGCGGCGTTGGCGGTTGCGGCGCTAGTCGGCCGCTCTTTAGCTAAGCATGGTTTCAATACCGTCCTGTTCGGAGGTTGGGTGGACCTGCGCTGGCTGACGGGAATGGTGGGCTTTGCGTGCCTCGTCGCAGTGATGAGTTACCCACTGCGCAAACAAATCTATCGTCGTCGCGCCGGCGCTTTGCGCTACTGGATGCTGGCCCACATCTACATCGGAATCATTGGCACGATTGTCTTGTTAATGCACAGCGGTAGCCACACCGGCGGCATGCTGACGACGGCCCTGTACCTTTCATTTATCGCGGTGATCGTGTCCGGCCTGTTTGGGGTGGCGAGCTACATCATCGCGCCGCGGATCCTGACCAGTATTGAAGGCAACCCGCTTTTAATCGAAGACCTGATCGCGCGGCGAGAGGAGCTGGAGAAATCGCTCAGGGATATTTGCGAAAAAGCGGACGAAGGACTGCGTGGACAAATTGAGCGAAAGATCATCCCTCGTTTCCGCTCTCCCATCTACGCGTTGCGGCAAATGATTTCGCGGCAGGACTTGAAAGCATGGCTCGCCACAGCCCGGGGCTCAATCAGCGACGACACGGCTCGGTTGGAAGATCAGGAACGCCGCGCCGTTCTCATGGAAACCGTGGAAACCGCCGCGACGCTGAGCAGAGTCAACGCGCTAATCCTGCTTCACCAAATACTCAGGATTTGGATCCCGCCGCACGTTATATCAACCGCACTGATGCTTGCGTTGATGCTGGTCCACATTGGCCAGGTGGTGTTCTTGTAGCCTTTGGAGTGCGCCGGCAGAGCGAAGCGGCGACGGCGCTTTGGATTAAATTTTTTAAAGGACCTCAGAAAGAAAACGATCCAAAGCGGGGTCGCGCTGCGCTTGCCCCCGCACTCCAAAAGTCAAACGATCCTTTTACGCAGCGCGGCCAACAGTGCTTTCGCTTCCTCGGGCGATAGTCTCTCAACTTCTGCAGCCCGCAGCTCGTCCAACAATCCTTGATTCGCCAGGTCGAAAAGGGAACTCTGCGCTGCAGCACGGCGACGCCCAGCGCGAGTTGCAGCTTTCTCCAAAGCATCGCCGTTTCCCCCTTCAGCCGCCGTAGCCGCTGCGGCCATCGCTTCGCCCTCTTCGGCAAAAACGTCCAGCTCATATCGTTCCAAACGCTGCAGCACGTCGCGCGCGCGGGCGACGGCGGGGGGCGGCATTCCGGCCAGGCGCGCGACCTCGATGCCATATGATTTCGACGCGCTGCCTCTTTCCAACTTGTGCAGAAACACAACTTCGCCTTCGCGCTCCGTCGCCGTAATCTGATAATTCTTTGCGCCGGCCAAACGCTCCGCTAATTCAGTCAACTCGTGATAGTGCGTGGCAAAAAGCGTCTTCGCGCTGTGCTCCGGCGAATCGTGCAGATATTCGGCGACCGCCCACGCAATGGAAAGTCCGTCAAAGGTCGCGGTGCCGCGGCCGATTTCATCAAGCAACACAAGCGAGCGAGCGGTGGCCCCGTGCAGGATGGCGGCCGTCTCCACCATCTCAACCATGAAGGTCGAGCGGCCGCGCGCCAGGTCATCGGACGCACCCACCCTGGTCCAGACGCGATCCAGCAGCGGCAGCGTCGCTTTCTGCGCCGGCACGAACGAACCCATCTGCGCCAGAATGCAAATGATGGCCGCCTGTCGTAAGACGGTGCTCTTGCCGCCCATGTTTGGACCAGTGATGATTAGCAAACGATCCGTCGAGTTATTCAGGTAAAGATTGTTCGGCACGAAAGGCTCATCATTAAATACTTCGATCACCGGATGCCGGCTCTGCACAATCTCAATCTCATCTCCGTCGTGCATTGCCGGGCGCACATAACGTCGGCGCGCTGCCGTCTCTGCCAAAGAGGCAATTGCATCCATGGCGGCCAACGCGCGCGCAGTGCCCTGGATGCGTTGCGTCTCGGCGCTGATTTCGCGCACCACGTTGGCGAATAACTCGGCCTCCAGTTTTGTGATGCGATCTTCCGCGCCCAGCACTTTGACTTCCCATGCTTTTAGTTCCGGCGTAGTGAATCGCTCAGCGTTTGCGAGTGTCTGCCGGCGTTCGTACTCTTCCGGCACGCGCGCGGCATTCGCTTTTGAAACCTCGATGAAATACCCAAACACGCCGTTGTAGCGAATTCGCAGGGAACCGATGCCTGACCGCGCGCGCTCATTAGCTTCGAGCGTAGCGATGGTTTGTTTGGCGTTACTGCTTACACCGCGCAGTTCATCCAATTCAGCGGAATATCCCTCGCGAATCACATCGCCATCACTTAGGCGTGGCGGCGGGTCATCCTTAATGGCGGCGGCGATTAGTGCGCGTACGTCGCCAAGCTCGTCAGCACTTTCCGCCAGGATTTGCAGCAGGGAAGATTGCGAGCCTGCGAGTGTTTGCCGAATCGCCGGCACTTGATCGAGTGAGCGCTTCAGCGCATTCAAATCCCGCGGCGTGGCTGAGCCAAGATTCAGCCGGCCGGCGAGGCGCTCAACGTCTGCCACCTCTTTCAAAGAAGTGCGCAATCGATCACGCTTCACTTGCGAACTAAGAAGTTCCGCCACGCCTCCGTGCCGGGCTTCTACTTCGCCGCGACGCACCGAAGGCCGCAAGAGCCATGAGCGCAGCAAGCGCGCGCCCATGCCCGTCACGGTTTCATCGATCACGTCCAGCAGCGAGCGAGCGACGCCGCCGGCGCCAAGTGCTTCGACTAACTCAAGATTGCGAACGGTCACTTTGTCGAGTACGAGGTAATCCTGCGGCTCGAAATACACAATGTCGGCCACGTGCGCCGCGGTAGCGCGTTGCGTCTCCTGGGCGTAACGCAACGCAGCCCCGGCAGCGCGGATCGCTTCGGACTTTCCCTTCAAACCGTAGCCCTCGAGCGATTGCGATTTGAATTGCTTCAGCAGGAGCGCCGCGCAATCGTCGGCCTGCCACAGCCAATCGTCGAGCGGGGTCAGCGTCGTACCCGCGAAAATTTCATTCGCGGCTGCAGTGGCAGGCGACGCTTCAGCATTGGTCGATTCTGCCAGCGGCAACGGCGCAGTTTTTGGCGAGTTTGAAAATCCGCTGCGAACCAGCGGCCCCAACGACGCCGGAAAGAGCAACTCGCGCGGCGCATAGGACTCCAGTCCGGCACTGATTGCGGTCCACGCATCAGGGCCGTTCGCTTGCGTCGCACGAAACTCTCCAGTTGAAATGTCGAGCAATGCGACGGCGGCGCTATCACCGGTGGCGCAGATGGCGGCCAGGTAAGCGGATTCGCGAGGCTCGAGCAGTTGCGGATCGATCGGCGTCCCCGGGGTAACAATGCGGACGACTTCCCGTCGCACCAGCTTCTTTGTCTTCGAAGCTTCTTCAGTCTGTTCGCAAATTGCTACGCGATGGCCTTTGCGCACTAACCTGGCGATGTAGTTTGCGGCTGAATGATGTGGAACGCCGCACATCGGAATTGGATCGCCGCTGTCCTTGTGCCGGGCAGTGAGCGTAATCTGCAGTTCGCGCGCGCCGATGATCGCGTCGTCAAAAAACAATTCGTAAAAGTCACCCAGCCGAAAAAAGAGAAGCGTGCCCGGATGCTGTTGCTTCAGCTCGCGGTACTGCTTCACCATTGGGGTTGGATTGGAAGTAGACATTTCTGAAAAGACGAAAGCCTACATCGCGGTCGCATACGACGCAAGCAGGCTCGATGTTTTCTGGTGTAGAATGCGCAGCCAGTAAATTGGCATGGAATAAGTTTAGAGCGGGTGACTTTTCATCGCTGGTGCCCCATGGTCGAAACAAAAGTGAGTTCGCTGACAGAAACAACCTTTCAGGAACACCTGGATGTAATCGGCGCCGTCGTGCGTGAATGTTTGCCGCAGATCGAACAGGCTGCCGAGCTAATCTGTCGTGCGCTGCTGGATGGCAAGAAGATTCTCCTGTGCGGTAACGGCGGCAGTGCGGCCGACGCGCAACACATTGCGGCCGAGCTGGTAGGCCAATACGAGAAAAAGCGGCGAGGCTGGCCAGCCATTTCGTTAACGACGGACACATCGGCTTTGACCGCGCTCAGTAACGACTATGGCTACGAACAGGTATTCGCCCGCCAGGTTCAGGCCCTCGCGGTAGGCGGCGACGTCTTAATCGCGATTAGCACCAGCGGGAACTCGCCCAATATCGTCGCGGCTGTGACTGAGGCGCAAAAGGTGGGTTGCAAGACGATCGCGCTTACCGGGGCCGGCGGTGGCAGGATTGCGGAACTTTGCGATATCGCGGTAATCATTCCCTCCAACCGCACCGCTCGCGTACAGGAAGCACACATCACGATTGGGCACTTATGGTGCGAAATCGTGGATACCATTGACTGAGTCCCAAACCGCAAAGCGGTTCCGTCCTCCAGCCCAGGGTTGCCGCCGCGGCTACCCTGGGAACGCTGCAGACACAGGATCCACCCCGAAGGGGTTGCGTCAGTTCGATGCTGCAAATCCCGAAAGGGGCGTGGTTTTGGCGGTGGCTCAACCCCATTGGGGTTGGGCCTTCTATTTATCGCTTTCCCAGGGTAGCCGATGCGGCACCCCTGGGCTGGAGGGCGGAACCGCTTTGCGGTTCGACCCGCCCCACGGTTCACATCGAGTTAAAGCGCTATTTTGGCGATTTGCTTGACAGCCCTATCTTAAAGAATTAGTCTCTCAGCTTCGTAAAAGCGACTTCTTTGTTCGGACTCCTGGACTTGTCAGAATCGTGGTTTCGGCTACCCCGAATCCACTACCGATAGAAATCTGAATCGGCGGGTTTGTGTTTTTGGTTGTCGGGTAGAAGTGTTGACTCGCGGTATTAACTCCTGGTCCGGGCGCGGCTAGACAGCCCGCCGCCTTCCGCGATTTACCAACTCAAAACCAATAATGTTCCCCTCAGATAAACAAACGTCGGGCGTCGCCCTTTCTCATACCTACTCTTTAGGCGAGAATCCCGAACGCGTCTCCAGTGAACAAACGATGGCCTTGCTGGCCCTAAGTCATACCGTGGCCGAGCACCGGCTCTATTCAGCCATGCTCACGGAGATGATTGCGGTCGGTACCCGCGTGGGCTCGTTCAGTACGCGTCGCCTGATGATGCTGAGTGGAATCAACGGTTACAGCACGATTCGCCGCGGGTTGCTGGGTTTGCTGAGCAAGTTGAGTATTGAGCGCCAGAAAGTGGCCGGCGACAACGGCAAGCATCGGCTGGACACCGTTTACCTGATTTTTAGTCCGGAAGAGATCCTGGAGCGGCGCCGTAACGCTGGTCTTCCATCCTACCCAAAAGAGTTGCAATTGCATGAAGGCAGCGTTCCGTTTGCCCGCGCGATTCAGCGCGTCGTCAATTTGAACAATCTGAGCCGGCGCGAAGCGCAGGTGGCGTTGTGTTGCGCGGACGGCCTGACCAACGCGCAAATCGGAGAGAAGCTGCGCGTCAGCGAGCAGACCGTTAAGTTTCATTTGAGAAATATCTTTGCCAAGTTCGGTGTTCGACGCCGGACCGAGCTGGTTTCCCGTCTGTTGACGCAGAATGGCGACGACATCATGGCGGAGAAAGCCGGGGCCATGCATGGTGGATAGGTATGAGGATGGCCGCAGGGCACAGAGACGCAGAGATAGAAAAGGGTAAGAGGCAGAGGGAGTTTGAGATTTGGAAGTGGCAGGGAGAAAAGCGATTAGGAATCGAGTTTCCAGGCTTACCGCTGATTTGTATCTCCGTGTCTCTGCGCCTCTGTGGCTAACTACGTCACGGGTTTGACAATCAGGAGCCGCCTCGCTTCAGAGGCTTCCCTACGGGGTCGCTGCATGTCTTCCATGAGTTCAAACGGAAGAGCATGCCTGGGACGGAAGTGTGTCTGGGGAGAGAGACTAGAGACTAGAGACTAGAGACTGGAGGCTAGAGACTTGGGGCTTGATGTCTGCGACAACAAAAACTGCTAGATCGCGAAGGCGGCGCATCAACTCCCGCCAATCGTTCCTAGCCTCTAGTCTCTAGTCTCTAGCCTCTAACCAGTCGTATGAAGAAAGACAAGAAGAAGAAAAAGAAAAAGAAAACCGCGCTGATTATCTGTCGCGACCGGAAAGAATTCTGGACCACCCAAGCCCAGTTCTGGCAATGGGTGAGGGAAGGCGTGGTCCTGAAAACTGGCGATAAGCCTTTGACCGGCTCATTCAATCGCGAGCACGAAGAGCTATTGGTACTGGTGAGCAATACCGTGTTGAATCTCGCACACCCCAATCATATGCGCGAAGCACTGCTCTCGCGCCGCATCGGAATTTCCGGAAAGTAACCCTTATGAAATCCAATTCACGCTTGGCTATTTGCCGAGGAACTTTACTCGCCGCAGTTTTGATGGGCCTTTGCCTCGCCGCAACGGCCCAAACCCCCACCGCCGCGACAACCGACGACCGTTATCGCATCGGGCCGGGCGACGTGCTGGACATCCGCATCCTTAACCGCCCGACCCTTTCGCGTGACTCAGTGCGCGTTGAAGGCAACGGCATGATCCGGATGCCTTTGATTGAAACCGAGATCCAGGCAGCCTGTCGCACCGAAGGCGAATTAGGGAAAGACATCGCGGCGGGTTATCTAAAGTTCTATCGCAATCCGCAGGTCGATGTATTCATTAAGGAGTATCACGCGCGCCAGGTCGCAGTGATGGGCGCCGTCATTGAGCCGGCGCGCTTTGAGATGAAGCAACGCTACCGCCTCCTTGATCTGCTTAGCTATGCGAAAGGCCCTTCGGAGAAAGCCGGCCAGATCGTGAACATTGTGCGCGGGCCAAAGATGTCGGGCTGTGAAGGTCAGTCCGCTGCGGCTGATGACGGATCCGACGCGCTACTAAGTCTCAGGTTAAGCGATACGATGAACGGGCTGGAAAAGGCTAACCCTTATGTGCGCGCCGGCGACATCATCACCATCCCTGAAGCGGACCAGGTTTATGTAGTCGGCAACGTTTACACGCCCAAGACGCTGCCGTTGAAAGAACCAATGACAGTCTCGCGGGCAATTGCCATGGCGGGCGGCCCGCTGCAGGATTCCAAGACCAGTCGCATCAAAGTGCTGCGACAGGAGCCCGGCAGCACAGCTAAGACCGAGCTTTATGTTGACCTCGGCGCCGTAGCGAAGAAGCGCGCCGAAGACCCGATGCTGCGCCCGAATGACATCATCGAAGTGCCGACATCTGCCGGCAAGAGTTTGCTGCGCAGCCTGCTGGGTTCCGTCGCTCCTTCAATAGCCCAACTTCCCGTGCGTGTAATTCCGTAAGCCGCGAAGAGCGAAGGGCAAAGAGCTAAGCGCAAGGTGCAAGGCGCAAAGAGCTAAGAGTTCGGATCACAGCGGAGAAACATTAGCCACTTGTAAACGGAAAGAAACAGCATGAGGGCAACCCAGGTGCTCGAAGCAGCAGGAGAGGTAATAGCTCGCATGCGACCGCACTTTCGATTTGAGGATCTTGAAATTTGGCAGCTCGCTCGAACCCTTGCCGTGAAATTGCACAGACTCGCGGAGGAATTGGAGCGGAAACGTCTCTATCGTTACGCAGAGCAGCTGAGAGCTGCTGGTCTTTCCTTAACGAACAATATTGCCGAAGGGTCGGGCAGTCGACATTCCCGAGAATTCCAGCAGTATCTAAATATCGCCCGACGCTCATTGTTTGAAGACTCTTCAATGCTGATGGTCTTCAAGACGCTCGGATTCGTGGCGGCTGATGAAGTGGATGAACTGCTTACGGATTGCGATCTTCTCAGTCGAAAGATAACTAGTTTTTCCCGAACGCTTGGCACTTAGCCCTTGGCTCTTTGCCCTTAGCTCTAGCAACAACCCAAGGTTGAACCCATGAACGAATCATACGATTTGGCCCAACGGCCGCCTGAGTCACAGTACCTGGAACGGCCCGACGCTCCCCCGCCCCCACGCGCCGCCTACGGCTATGGCGCAGACACCGGCGGCGAGCATGAAGTGCATCTGCTGGATTACTGGCGCGCGGTGCGTAAACGCCTCTGGCTGGTGATCGGAGTCACTTTCCTTATCACGGTCCTGGCGATGATCTATGTCGCGCGCAAGCCCGATATCTATCAGGCCGACGCTCGCGTCCAGGTCGATCAGGAAAACAACCCGGCTTACTCCAGCGGCAAGAACACTCCATTCATCTATAGCCCGGCCAACGATCCTGCTTATTTCAATACGCAACTGCAGATTTTGAACAGTCCCGGCCTGTTGCGCCGCGTCGCGAAGACCATGGACCTGGAGCATAACGAAGCGTTCCTACGCCCGCAGGCCGCGCGCACTCGCTCGACCTGGCAAACCATGATGTCGATGCTGGGTTTCTTCAATAAGAAAGAAAGCCCCGACACCAAAGACAAAGTGCCGCAGGAACTCCCGCTGACCACCGCCGTAGCCCCGGCGACGTCAACCGAAGATCTGGCAGAAGCCAAGCGACTCGCGCCCTTCGTCGGCGCCCTGCTGGGGGGACTCAAGGTGGAACCGGTACGAGAGAATCGCGCCGGCTTCTACAAAGAAACCCGTCTGATTGATTTGACCTTCACTCATGGCGATCCGCAGGTGGCCGCTAAAGTTGTGAACACCATTGCGGAAACGTTCGTTAGGGCCAACCTGGAAAAAAAGAGTGAGTCAAATACAACCACCAGTGAGTTTCTGCAAAAACGCGTGGCTGAACTTCAGTCCACCATTCGTTCCGATGAAGAGCGTCTGGTTAATTATGCAAAGAACAATCAGATCCTTTCGCTCGATGCTAACCAGAACACAGTAGTCGAGCGCCTGGGCGCACTGAACTCACAACTGGTGGCGGTTGAGAAAGAGCGGATCGATGCGGAGAGTGAATACAACAGCGCCAAGGCGAAAGGAGCGGCCGGCGCGCTGGCGGAGAAGGACGCGAAGGAAGTTAGCGATACCGAATCGAAGATAGCGGACTTGCGTCAGAAACGTGCGCAGCTATTGGTAGACGCTACTGAGCTTGCTCCTGAGGTGAAAGAGGTCGACCAGCAAATTGCCGAACTGACTAAACATCTTAGCGATACGCGTGGCCGGATCAGCAGCACGCTGCTTACCAATTTGGAAACGCGCTACCGCTCGGCGCTCTCGCGCGAAGAGGCGCTGCGGAAATCCTATAACAAGCAACGCGGCGAGACGTTAACGCAAAATGAAGCGGCCATTAACTACCGCATCATTCAACAGGAGATCGAGACCAACAAGGGACTGCTCGACAGCCTGCTGCAACGGTCGAAAGAAAACGACGTCGTGCTGGCCGGTCGTCCTAACAATATTTCAGTCGTCGACTACGCAATCGCGCCGGAAGGTCCAGTCGGTCCGGCGCGGCAACGCGGCGTGATGCTGGCCTTCGTTCTTTCGCTCGCGCTGGGTGTCGGTCTGGCGTTGTTCCTCGAGTATCTCGACGACACTGTTCATTCCACTGATGAAGTTGAACGCCTGTTGCACTTGCCCGCATTGGCGGTGATTCCGGCAGTGGGCGGCGCCACGCGACGGAAACTGTTGTCGTCGTCTAGAGCGCTGCAGAAGCGCAATGGGGACGGGAATGGCAGCGTGAACCCTGAACTCCTGATCAATCTCAACGGTCGGTCCGCGTTGGCAGAAAGTTATCGCCAGTTGCGCACTTCAATTTTGTTATCGACGGCCGGACGCGCACCCAAGTCTCTCTTAGTAACTTCCAGTCTGCCCGGTGAAGGCAAGACCACCACCGCCGTTAACACCGCGATCAGCCTCGCACAAACCGGCGCCAGCGTGGTGATTATTGACGCGGACATGCGACGGCCGCGCTTGCAGGGGATCTTTAGCTTCAAGGAGCGTGAGGGACTCAGCTCGATACTGTCCACTGAAATGAGCGAGGCGGAGATTCTGAAAATCGTTCGCACGGATCCGGCCACCGGACTTCACGTTTTGACTTCCGGGCCGATACCGCCGAATCCCGCTGAGCTGATTGGCTCGGATCAAATGCGCCGGCTGGTGGCCGTGCTCAGCGCAAACTTCACGCACATCGTGGTTGACTCGCCGCCGATCAGTTCATTTACGGATGGCGTGTTGATTTCTGCGATGGTTGATGGCGTGTTGCTGGTGGTCCATGGCGGCCGCAGTTCGCGACATGTCGTCCGTCGCTCGCGGCAACTTTTGCATGACATCGGCGCCAAAGTCTTCGGCGTTGTATTGAACAACGTCAACCTGCAAACGCACGATTACTATTACTACCAGCAGTACTACAACCGCTCGTACTACAACGTTGAGCCGGAAGTGGAACAGAGCAACTCCGCGGCAGCGGGAAGATAGGAAAGTTTCGAGTTTCGGGTTTCGAGCGAGCCCGCGAAGCAGGCGACCTGGATCAGGCCGATTCAAGCTTTTCACCCAGTCAAATGTTGGACGGGAAGCGGAAAAAACTCGCAAGGGTTTTCTTGAGGGAACTGTCCATTGGTCCCGAGCCTGGGCGTTGATGGTCTTGAGCTACTTTTCGGAAGCTACTGCGGGTGACCGCTCGCGCGACCAGGCCTATTCATGCGCACGATAAAGCACTGGACGCCAAGATACATCGGCAACCGCCTGCGGATCCTGGCTTATGAAAGGCGCCATCCCGAACTGCCCTGGCTCACGCCGCGAATGGTGAGCACGCTTGCTTCCTGGTTGAAACCTGATGACGTGGGACTCGAGTGGGGTTCCGGCCGTAGCACCATTTGGTTTGCTGGTAAAGTTAAATCTCTGACCAGCGTCGAGCACGACGAATCCTGGCACCAGGGAATCAGCAGCCAACTGCAGCAGCGAGGAATTAGCAACGTTGACTACAAATACTGCTCCGACGAGTCGGCCTATGTTTCGGTGGCGGAAAGTATTCCGCAGGAGAGTCTCGATTTCTGTTTGGTGGACGGCATCGCGCGTGACCGGTGCGCGGTGGCGGCAGTCTCGCGGCTAAAGCCGGGCGGTATCCTAATCATCGACAACTGCAATTGGTTTTTGCCCAGCCAGAGCAAGTCACCGAATTCACAGCGCGCCGTCCAAAACTCGAATGGTGCCTCGAATGACCTATGGCCTCAGTTCATGGAGCTGACCGAGGACTGGCGTTGTGTCTGGACCAGCAGTGGCGTAACCGACACTGCATTTTGGGTTAAGCCTCCCCACGAAGTTTCTTCGGGAAACCATCACCGCCAATAGTCCGTTCGCAGCCCTCCTTTCCATGTCTGCTCCAATAGAAACAATTGAGGGTGGCCTTTCGGCCGCCGGCGCCACTCCGAGCAGAAGTGTGCGGCGGCTGTTTCTCGAGGGGGGCATTTCATTGGGGCTAGCGGTCGCCGTTCAGCGACTATTCGCTTTCGTCACCACCGCCCTGGCTGCGCGTATTGGTGGGGTCGCGGTGCTCGGTGAATACTCGCTCGCGCTCTCCACAGCGGGGATGGTTGGGGCCTTCGTCGGAACGGGCGTCGGCACGGTTGCGCTGCGTTACGTGGGGCAATACCCACGCAGCACGCACGCTTATCGAAAGGTGCTCACCCTGGTGGCGGTGATTACTGGCGTCGCAGCCTTGAGCTCAGGCTTGCTGCTCCTGTTTGCCTCGAGGCCGCTCGCGCGAATTGCCCTGGATAATCCGAAGCTGAGCGGTGCTCTGCAGTTCGCCGCTGCCGCAGTGATTGTTTTGATCCTGTTTGAAGCGCTGAATGGCGTACTCGTAGCGCTGAATGATTTTCGCAGCCTCCTTTGGCTGTCAGTGGTCTCCGGCGTTGTGCTGGTTTTGTCCGTCCCATACGCTTCACATCTGGGCGCCAAGCCAATGCTGGTTTTCTATGCGGCGGCATTCCTGACCGGAATTATCGTAGCTCTGGTTATGGGCCGGAAGGCAATCCAGCCGCTCCGATCTGAAGGAGGAGTTGAACCGAAACCGCCGCGCGCCCGCGAAGTCATACTTTTTGGGAACACGCAACAGTTCAATACGGTCGTCATCAGCGTCGCCAGTTGGTGGGTGATTCTGTTAGTCACGCGGCAAGATCCAACCCTGCATCAAATGGGCTTCTACTTTGTGGGCAGTCAACTCAGGCAGATTGCCGGGCAGGCGCCCACGCTTGCATCGCAGCTGGTTTATCCAGCGCTGTCGCGTGTCTCGGCCATACCGGAGCAGCATGATCGAGTTCTTTCCACCGCTACGTTTTTTTGCGCAGTACTGTCGTTTGTTCCCGCCGGCGTGGTGCTGATCGGCATGCCCTGGATCTTGAAGTTGTATGGGTTGGGTTACAGCGGCGCTTTGATCACCGCTTTGATTCTGGTGGCAACCGCTGTTCTTCAGCTAAGCCATTTCCCGGTGGCAAACGCTCTGATGATGATTAGCCTGCGAGCCGCCGCGCTGCTGAACGCCATCTGGTCCGTAGCGCTGGTGCTGTTCGCTTATCTTTTGATCGCCAGATATGCGGCAGTGGGCGCTGCCCTGGCATGGTTTCTCTCGCAGCTAGTCTCGCAGGCCGTCCTCTTCTGTTTGATGAAAAGATTGGGACGGTTGCCCGCCGGTACTTTGACGACCTGGTTACTGGCGGATTTCGCGGTGTTGTCGGTAACGGGGCTGGCGGTTCTTCGATCTTTAGGCCCAAATACGGCGATAGGAATCAGTGCTGCCCAAACATTTGCTTTCATCGCGTTCCTTTACGTCTTTTTAAGAATTGCTCAGCACCGCGGGTATCTCCCGCAGGATACCAGGGCTTTAATAATGTCAGCCAAATCGGTTCCTGCTATCTGCCTCAACAGTCTGATGTCTTTGCGCAGGGCCGAGAGCTAATTAAGGTTTGGAACGCAAACTGTTAGTTTGCGTGAGCCCTGAATGCCGTTCATAAATCGCAAACTAACAGCTTGCCTTACAACTTAGGGCGCTCTGGGAAAATCGTGGCAACGTCAGTCACCTCAGCAGAGATCATTTCGCAGAAGGCGGCCGGTGCGGAGGCAAGAGGCGGGTCGCGCTTGAAGCGCGCCTTCCCCAACATTCTTGTTGTCGTAGTGACGGTAATCATTTGTCTGGTGATGGCCGAAGGTATTTTGCGCTTAACCGCCTGGCCGGCGCCCGGTTTGGAGATTAACGGTCGCGGTCCGATCGCGCTGCGCCAGCCCGGCGCTAACGGTGGTGCCTTTCCTCCGGGAACCGTGGGCCGGCTACGGCATTACGATTATGACGTTTCATGGGCAGTTAACTCCCAGGGCTTTCGTGACCGCGAGCTAACCCCTAAACAACCCGGCGAATGGCGCATTGGCGTGCTGGGAGATTCATTTGCGGCCGGATTTGGCGTCGAGCAGCCACAAAGATTTCCGGAACTCTGGTACGAGGCAACAAAACGAGACCATCCGCGAGTAACGTTGTGGAATCTCGCCAGCCCTCTGTGCGGTACGATCTGTGAAACGGACATCTTCAACGGCGTAGGACAACGCTACGAGTTGGATGAAGTGTTGCTGGTCTTCTACGGTGGAAATGACGTCGAAGATAATTTCGAGTGGGTTACTCATCCCGGGAAACAAGATCCATACAGCGGCCTTTCCCGCTCTGTGCGGACCAGACAGTGGATTCGTGAACACTCTCGTCTGACGACATTTATTTGGATAAATGCAATTCGAGCATTCTCGACCGTTAAACCCCCTGGTATTTACTCCCAAGCCGATTTGACCCGCTACTGGCCTTACACAGCCGAGGCTCTGGGGAAACTTAAACAATCCATGGGTTCCCGCCGCTTCACGATTCTGTACCTTCCCGCGCTACCGGAATGGGACGGCACGAGTTGGCGGCAGGTCAGCGAAAGTACGGGCGCGGCACAGGGCGGCCGCTCGTTGGTGAAGCAAGCGCTGAAGGAATGGGCGCAGCAAGAAAAAATAGACTTTATAGACTCGACTGCATGGTTGGGCCAATGCCGGGTCGCCACGGATTGTACCTTTCCCACCGACGGGCATCTCAATGTGCGGGGCCATGCGATTATCGGAAACGAATTAGCGGCAGCGTGGAAGTCGGCAGCTCACGATGAATGACATAAAGCGGATCCAGCCCCTTACGCGCGTAACGTCCCTGGCATTTGCCGCGATTGTTATCCTGGCGGTGGTCAGTCCCGTAGTCAGTGGCGGAACTATGCCGCGCTTCTGGCCACTAGTGATTGGCGTGCTCTCAGCCGCGATGCTTTACCTCGTAAGATCGTCGCAACGCGGATCGAGCGGGCTGATGCGAATCGGATTCTACATTGGCCTCTTCGCTTTCTTTGTTGCGTTTCCTCTGCTTTCGCCTGACGAGATCAATCCCGATATCGCCGATGATGTTCACTGGACACTGGGCTGGGCACTGTTCCTTTCGGTTATGGGATTTGAAGTCGCCTATTGGCTGGTTGGGGTCATTAGAAAATCTGTTGAGCGTGCGCCAATTCGCCTGCAACCCAGTTGGAAGCAGCGCCGCCTGTTGCTGCTAATTCTCGGCCTCGGCCTAACCGCTTGGTTCTTTAGTGTTTGGGATTATTCAAGAACAATCAACGCTCCGATTGTCAGTGTTTTGCTGTCGATGAGAGGAGCAGTAGAGGGTGCCAGCGACGAGGCTACGAAACCGGGCTACCTCTCCCTATTTCTCGGAAGCGGAATTTTTCTCTCTGCTGTGGCGAGCGCCTTGTTGTTAACTCTCTATCGCCTTACATGGCGGTCGACAGTCCTGTCCTGGGCCATGTTGATAATTTGCGCCGGCGTCGGTTTTCTTAGCGGCTCGCGAGCGCTGTTTCTTTACTCGTTCGTTCCGGTGGCTATTACCGGCTGGAAGAAGCTTTCGAACTTGCGCTTTCTAACGTCACTACGCTGGCCAGGTTTGATCGCCGCCGGTGCGTTGATCATCGTGGTGTGGAGCGCGATGACGGTTATGCGGGGCGCAGACATTCGCACATATGAAGGCAGCATTGAGGAACTAGCGAGCGTTACGCCGGCTCAGAGCGCTCTTGATATCTATTCCATGACGGCCGTAGTAGTCGAAACATTTCCTGACCGGATACCTTTCGTGAATGGTGAATCCCTCGTACCACTCGTGCTCGGATGGGTACCCCGAACTCTGTGGCCGTCGAAGCCATACCCGTTCGGTCTGTACATGAACATCATCAACGGTGAGACGCTCCAGGTCCGGTCCGCGAGTTTGGCGGTAGGACTGATTGGTGAGGGATATGGCAACTTTGGCTTGCTGGGAGCCTTTCTCTGGGCCTTCCTGGTAGGGCTCGCCTGTCGCCAGGGCGACAAACTGATCGCGCGATTTCATCCCGATGATCCCCTCCATCTGTTACTAGGCGGGATGGCAATGGTCTGGATTGCGATGATCGTTCGCGGCGGTGTGCCCGAGATGTTTTATATGGGCGCGCAGATTTTGGTTTTCCCCGTAATCTTAGCCAGATTTCTTTTTTTCCAACAAAAAAGCGCGAAAAGGAATGCCGCACCCTTTTCCGGCGCCCGCGGCTGGTTGTCTAATCGCCCGGCAGCCTGGGGTGGATCGCAAACCTAATCCTGATAGCGCGGTTGCGAGTCTCTTGGTGAGCCAATTCTGATGAAGAGGGAATTCTGCCAAACCTTGGTTTGTCCCGATTGTAAGGGGGACCTTCAGGTCCAGATCGAAGATGGTGACGAGCGAAGCATTCAAGCTGGCGAGCTTTGTTGCCCGGCTTGCAACCGAAGCTATCCCGTTGTTAATGGCATACCGAGGTTCGTCTCCGAGGACCAACAATATTGTGAGAATTTTGGTTGGCAGTGGGAAAAATTTCGCCGTACGCAGATTGACAAGTTCAATGGCTTGACCGAATCAGAGAATCGTTTTCGGGCGGAGACGGGTTGGCAACCTGCAGAAATAAAGGGTGAACTCATTCTGGATGCGGGTTGTGGCGCAGGCAGGTTTTCAGCTATTGCCGCTGAGTGGGGCGCACGTGTAGTGGCGGTCGATATGAGCAGCGCAGTTGATGCCTGCGCCAGCAACATGCGAGAGCTGGGACACGAGGTCCAGATAGTCCAGGCATCACTCTATAGTTTGCCATTTCGTCCGGAAACGTTCGATCGAGTTTTTTCCTTGGGCGTAGTGCAGCACACTCCCGATCCCGCCCTCACCATTCGAACGCTGCCAATGTTCTTGAAACCGGGCGGAACATTAGCGCTGTGGATCTATGAAAAACGATGGACGAGGTTCCTGATGACCAGGAACCTGCTTCGTTACATCACGAGAAACCTGTCGCGGAAGGCGAACTACGGTTTCAGCGTGGCGGCCGTTAGTTGTTTGTTCCCGCTCACAGCCGCTCTTTCTCTGATCCCAGGACTCAGGAAGGCTGTACCACTGATTCCGATTTCCAGCCGTCACTATTGGGGAAAGATGACATTGAAGCAGCAATGGGAATGGACGCTGCTTGATACTTTTGATTCCTATTCCGCCGCGCACGAACATTGTCAGAACGAAAGCGACGTGATCAATGAGCTGCGCACTGCCGGAATGGACAGAGTAGTCCGCTCTCCCGCTCGCGGAATGGCAATACTTGGAGAACGCGCAACGAGCTAGTAGCGCTCCTGACTCGAACCGGCCTGCGGACCTTTTCCCACCCACAAAGTTAGTAATCCCATGTGTGGCATCGCCGCGATTATTGGAAAGTTTGCCAGCCAGGATCTCAAGCTGGCGGTGCAGCGGATGCTGAATGCGCAGGTACATCGGGGTCCGGACGACGGCGGCCTGACGGTCATTGATGCGGGCGAATCCAAAGTGGGATTAGGAAATCGTCGTCTGGCAATCCTCGATCTTTCTCCTCACGGACATCAGCCAATGGTTAATGCGGATTCAGGCGACACGGTGGTCTACAACGGCGAGATTTACAACTCTCCGGAGTTGAAAGGAATGCTTGAGTCTCACGGATTCCGGTTCTGCGGCCACAGCGATACCGAAATTCTTCTCCGGGCTTATCAGCATTGGGGAATCGATTGTCTTCAGCATCTGAAAGGAATGTTTGCCTTTGCGCTTTGGGACCACCAGCGACAGCGTTTGATCCTTGCTCGCGACCACTTGGGAATAAAGCCGCTTTATTACTCGGTGAGGCCGGGGAAAGGCTTGGTCTGCGCCTCAGAAATTCGCGCTTTGTTGGCTGGGGGCTTGGTGAACTTTGAAGTGGATAGCGCAGCGCTAGCCGGATATCTTGCATACGGAGCCGTGCAAGAACCGCTGACGATAATAAAGGGCGTGTCTTCGCTGCCGCCTGGTTCATGGGTGGAAGTGGACAGAGCCGGCGAAATAAGTGCGAGAGGTACTTATTGGAATTTTCCCGCGCCTGACGAGTCAAGATCAGGAGTCAACCTCAGCGATCTGGTGGAGGAAGGAAGAACTCTACTCAGATCGGCTGTGAAGAGGCATTTATTGAGTGATGTGCCCGTCGGTGTTTTCCTGAGCTCGGGCCTGGATTCCACTGCCGTTCTAAAACTCGCCTGCGAGGTTACCTCGACAAAGGTGCATGCCTTTACAGTTTCCACACCTGATTCGCCGGAAATCGACGAAGCTCCTCTTGCCGTTCAGTCAATTCAAGGTTTGGACGTAGTCCATCATGTCTTGCCGGTTGATTCGGCGAAGGCCCTGGCTTGGGCGCGGGACGGAATGAATTCCATGGACCAACCCGCGATGGACGGGCTGAACACCTACATGGTATCGCGGGCCGTACGCGCAGCAGGGATTAAGTGCGCGTTGTCCGGCCAGGGTGGCGACGAGGTTTTCGGCGGCTATCGATCGTTCCGCGCAGTGCCACAGTGGCATAGACGCTTGAGATTATTCTGTCGTTTGCCGCGGCCGATTCAGAGAGGCCTGGTAAGAGTCCAATCTGCGCGACTGGATGAAGTGGCGAAAGGGAAAGTCAGTGACATTGCGCGCAATGGCATTGGCCTCTCAGGTTTATATTTTCAAACGCGGCGACTCCTCTCAGATTCCGGCATCGCTACTCTGGGGTTCGACTCCCGGGCCCTTAACCTTTCCAGCAGCTATCATGTTTCCAACTTGGACACCTATGAACAGACCGGTTCGCGTGATCCAATTGCCATGGTTTCGCGACTGGAATCGAAGTTCTATCTAGGTAACACACTGCTACGTGACGGTGATGTATTCGGCATGGCCAATTCTTTGGAAATCAGAGTTCCTTTGCTGGATAAGGACCTGGTGGACTGGGCGTTCAGATTGCCGGGAGATACGCTCTTACCAAAAGGTGCGCCGCCAAAATTTCTGTTGCGTCAAATGTGCGCGGACTACTACACGTCCGCCCAGACCAAACAATCCAAGCTGGGTTTCAATCTTCCCATTTCGTCCTGGCTGCTCGGCCCGCTGCGTGATGTGATGGAAGATTCGCTTCACCAGTTGAAGAATTCCGGACTCATGGCTCCGCTTGGGATTGACCAGGTAAAGGCGGCTTTTCTGCAAGAGCCGCAAACAGCGGCGTGGTCCCGCGTATGGGGCTTGATGACTTTGGGACATTGGTTGACTAACCAGAACACTGCTGTACCGTCCATTTAAAACACAGAAATCTTCTTCGACCGTTCGTTCGCATGATTCATCTGCTCACCTGGATTCCGCTAGAGTATCAACAGTCGCTCTGTCGTGAGTTTCACGAGCATTACGGGCCTGACTTCATGGTGTGGTTTGCTGAACGAGCTCACCGGGACTTTCCTTTTAAGTCAAATGCGGAGGGCGGCTTCGCCAGCCGATATCTGTGCGATACGGGGTATAGCGATTTCTTTCGCGCGCTGAGGGCTGATCCGGATGCTGTCGTCGTCCTGGGGGGATGGCGCTCTCCCATGACGGCTCGAGTCCTGGCAATTACCACTCTGCTACGAGTTCCTGTTTTCATCTGGGCCGATCATCCCCACCCCAGGAAACGGGGGATCGTGTTTCGCGCCCTGCGCGAGTTCTACCTGAGAGGTCTCAATTTGATCGTAGCCGGATTTCTCGCCTGCGGCGAGCCGACCGTTGAGCACTTGGTATCACTGGGCCTTGCTCGCCGAAAGATTAGAGTGTTTCCCTACTGGACGGAACTGCCGGAGCGCTGGTCTTTGCCGGCGGGCTGCCAGCCTGAAGCAGTATCGATGCGGCGACCGCTAAAGCTGATCGCAGTAGGTAGATTGTCTCCGGTAAAGCAATTCAATGTAGCCATTGAGGCAGTCGGTTTAGTCAATCGGACTGCGGGCCACACCATCGCCGAATTGGACATAGCCGGTGATGGCCCGGAGCGGGCGTCGCTGGAAGAGTTTGCGCGCGAACAAGGCGCTTCCGCGTGCGTTACCTTTCTGGGTTGGCTGGAGGCCAAGGAAATCCGCCCGCAGATTGAAAAAGCTGATCTCCTTTTAATTACAAGTGCTTTTGAAGGCTATGGCGTGGTGGCGCTGGAAGCGATGGCCGCGGGCCGCGCCGTGTTGGCTTCTGACGTGGTGATAGCGGCGATTGATCGGGACGAAGGAACTGGGGCGATAGTTTTCCACCAGGTCGGCAATGCACGAGATCTGGCAGAACAAATTCGCAGCTTTGCCGCGGATCGTGAGCGGCTGTATCGCGCATCGGTGGCAGCGAGGGCGACCGCGGAAAAATGGCCGCCCAGTCGAGCGATAGAAATTCTGGGCCAGAGCATAGGTCGAACATCTGAGGGCCGTCGCTTGATCGAACGAGCCGGTTCAAGCAGATCAACCACGTCATCTGAGCAAATGATCGGCGCGACGGTGAATACCGGATGACCGTGTCGGGAAGGTCAAAAGTCTAGAGTTGCGAGTTCTTCATGTCATCCCGAGCATTGCTTCCGATCATGGCGGGCCATCACGGAGTGTTCCGCGTTTGGTGGGAGCTCTAAAGCAGCAGGGAATCGAAGCAGTTCTGGCCGCCGGCGGATCGGACGGCAAAGCTGACCTCAGTCTGCAACATCTGCCCGTGCCCGGCGAGTTTCTGAATAGCGAATCAAAGAGAAGGTTGACCGCTGGAATCGGGGGCGCCGACCTGGTGGAGATTCACAGTCTTTGGAACGGGACTTCGAGCGCGGCGGCGTCTGCTTGCCGGCGTGCGGGAGTGCCGTACATTTTGACCCCCAGGGGGATGCTCGATCCGGAATGTGTGGCGAACAGGGCGGCTTCAAAACGTCTTTACCGTTTGCTGGTAGATGAATCGAACATCTCTAAAGCCAATGGCTTTCATTTTCTTTCACCGGATGAGCGGGATCGGGCGCTCGTGGGTCGCAAACTCTCGGACAATGAAATAGCGATCTCGCCCAACGGCGCAATGGAACCGCCGGACGCGGTGCCTTCTGGCGTATTGCGCGAACTCTTCCCGCAAACAAAAGGGCGAGCAGTGCTGCTGCATCTGGGCCGGCTTGATCCGATCAAACGAATCGAACTACAGATTCGAGCGCTGGCAAGAATGCCAGAAGATTCGAGGCCGCTACTGCTGCTAGTTGGGCCGGATTACGGTGAACGTCGACGCCTGGAGCAAATCGTTCAGGATGAGCACGTGCAAGGGTCTGTGATCTTTGGTGGGTCAATCAACGATGAGAGACGGTTTAGCCTGTTAGCCGAAGCTGATCTTGTCCTATTGACGTCCACGTACGATTGCAATCCGGTGGTAGCAACTGAGACTTTCATGATGGGAGGCGCTATGTTGGCCACAAACAGTTGTGGGCTTTCAGCTCCCGCTGCTGCTGGCGCGGTGATGTTGGTGCGCGGGAACGTGGATGAGGTCGCAACTGGCGTGCAATCGCTCCTGGTTAATCCCGAAAAATTGAGGGATCTTCGCCGGCAAGGAAAGGAATATGCCGCGCACTCTTTGTCCTGGAAGACGGTTATCCGCCCGCTGATTGATCTTTATGAAAGAGTGGCGACGGCCCGCTCGTCCGCGCTGGAGCACGAGTTCGAGGGAAGCTCATTTGCCGTGCTTAAATCGTAATCTGCATATCTGGTCAGCCGCTTGAGAGTCCTTCACATTACGCCGTCTTTTTATCCGGCGCGCCATTATGGCGGCACGAGCCATTCGAATTACGCACTTTGCAATGCCACGGCAGCATTGCCGGACATCGAGCTGAGGGTTTTGACAACCGATAGCGATGGGCCAGAGCGGCACCAACGAATCAGTGTTCCTGAGTTTCCGGTTCATACACCGCAGGGCTATGACATCTGGTATTGCTCAAGGCTCCTGGGGGCGGATATTTCTTTCTCGATGTTGTGGCGCCTCTGGCCCATGATTCGATGGGCCGATGTCGTGCATTTGAGCGCCGTGTATTCTCCTCCCACTATACCGACACTTTTGTTATGCAAACTTCAGGGAAAGCCTGTCGTTTGGTCGCCGCGGGGCGCCTTGCAGCGTTGGCGCGGCTCCACACACCTATCAATCAAGAGAATATGGGAGTTGATCTGCGACACTCTTTGCAGTCCCGATCGAGTGATGCTGCTTGCCACCAGTGATCAGGAGCGGGAGGAAAGCCGGAAACGAATCACGCGCGCCACGCCGATCATGGTCCGTAATGGCATCGACATTCCCAGGACGGAACAGGCGCCAGCCGCGGCGGAAAACAAAACGCGTCTTCTCTACCTCGGCCGATTGCACCCAATCAAAGGGATCGAAAACTTACTGCATGCGCTCGTTCTTACCGACGATGCGATCGAATTATCAATCTGCGGGGATGGCGAACCTGAATACCGGCAGTCGCTGGAGCGCTTGAGTGGCGAGCTGGGCCTGGCTCGCCGGGTGACTTTCCATGGCTTAGTTGAAGCAGAGGAAAAAGAGCAGCACTTCCGCCGCGCCAGCATCTGCGTCGTACCCTCGCACAAAGAAGCTTTCTGTTTGGTAGTTGCGGAGGCCCTGGCCCATGGGGTGCCTGTCATCGTCAGTTCTTCCGCTCCGTGGAAGGAAGTCAACGGTATGGGCTGCGGCTTGTCGGTGGAAAATGATCCGCAGACGCTGGCCAGAGCTATCAATGACTTGCTGAGCCGACCCTTGGCCGAAATGGGCAAACGCGGCCGTGAATGGATGCGAAGTGACTATTCGTGGACGGTCGTTGCACAGCGAGTCGCGGCCCATTACCGAGAGATAACCCGGCACCGTGATATCGCAGTGGAAAGAAAACAGTTGGGCCAGCCCAGTGTCTAAAGCCCGCACCTGATTCAGCAGCGACGTCCGATGGCAAAGACCTTAAATCAGATGCTGCGGCCATTTGTGCCGAATATCGGGTTGCGCATACGACACCCGGAGCCCGGCATGACTTTGAATGTACGCTTGCGCCAGCATCTCGGCCTGATTGCCAGAGGCGCGAAGAGGTATGAAGCACACTATGTCGATGTGTGCCGGGATTTGATAGGACCCGCCGATTTGGTCTTTGACGTCGGCGCGAATATCGGGGTTTATACGTTGTCTTTTGCTGCCTGGACAGCATCCGCCGGGAAAGTAATCGCCTTTGAGCCCGATCCCGCGAATCTGTCGCTGCTGGAAAGCTCTGTCCGCAAAAGTAAATGCGAGAACGTCGTCATTAGAAAAACTGCGCTGGGGAAAAAGCCTGGCAGAGAGAGTTTCAGCGTTGATAGGGCGACCGGCTCAACCGGACATCTCGGGCATGGTCCAACATATGGCGAAGTAACATTTGGCGCCGCCAGGGAAACACTGGTAAACGTCGAAGTGACCACTCTGGATGACGAGGCCGAGCGCTGGGGACCTCCTAACTTCATCAAGCTGGATGTTGAAAGCGGAGAATTCGATGTGCTTTCCGGGGGCAGATCGTTGCTGGAGCGTCATCGCCCTTTCTTGATTTCCGAGTTGAGTGACTGGAACGACGATAGTCGCGCGGGAGAAAACACGGAGAGCAAAGCTTCACTGGCAACCAAGCTGCTGAGCGATTGCGGATACTCCATTTGGGATCTGGATACCGGGTCTCCGGTTCAGGGCGGCGAAGTTGTCTGGATGGTGTTGGCGCTTCCGCGGGAGCGAATGGACGAAGATCGCGCGAGGAGGGCGCTGGCCCGTTTGTCCGCACTGCCAGGTTGAAATTGTTATGAGTGCTATTGGCAGTCAAATTACTCCGGTGGTTCTCACGCTCGATGAGGAACCCAACATTGGTCGCACGTTGGCTTCGCTGCGGTGGGCCAATCGCGTCGTGGTAGTGGACTCTGGTTCGACTGATCGGACGGAAGAAATTGTTACTCGCTACGAAAATGCCAGTTGGTATTCGCATCGTTTTATCGACCACCAGAGCCAATGGTCATACGCCATTCAAGAGACCGAGATCGATTCGGAGTATGTGCTGGCGCTGGATGCCGACATGCAGGTCACTCTTGAGTTACTAAAGGAGATTGAGGCGAAGTTTTTACCTGGCAACTTCGCGGGCGGAAGCATCCCGTTTAAGTACGGCTACTTCGGTTGCCATCTGGCTGGCTCGTTATGTCCGCCGCAAATAAGGCTGTTTCAGCGGGCAAAAGTGCGCATCGATCAGCCTGACCATACACAGCGATTTGCGGTAGATGGCCCGGTCTATACCTTTTCCCATGGTCTGATTCACGACGATCAAAAACCTTTGGAAAGTTGGGTTAGCGCGCAAGTTTCCTATTCGAGATTGAACGCGAACGCTTTGACGAAGGGCGCTGCGCCGCGTTTACGAGACCGTTTGCGTTGCCTTGGATTCATGCCGCCAATTATGGGACTACTCGCTTACTTGCGTGCCGGTGGCCCAATCAAAGGCGCAGCGGCGGCTCGTTATGCTTATGAGCGCGCCATCGCCGAAGGGTTGCTGGCGATCAGATTGATGGACCAGCGCATGACGAATGGAAACCAGCAGTCTGCGGCGGCCGCGGGCGAAACGTGCACCGACAACATAACTGGCACTGAAAGCTCGAGTGTGACCAATCCTCCCGGTATTACTTCCTGATTGCGCACGTGGAGCTGAACCCAACTCTCAATTCCGAAGCTGTAATTACATCCGCCAGCGATGTACGGCGCCAGTTGTGGCCGAAGCGGCTTTATGTGCCGGTAGTGACCCTGATGTTGGTCTTGGCTGCCGGCTACTGGCTGAGCCGCGCGGCAAAGGTTGACCCGCTCACCGCTGCGCAGAATAGCCGGATCAAATTCAAATCGGGTTCAGACGCCGCTAGTGGCGCGATCAATCAACTGTCGAGTGATGAAGCTGCGCAGGCGGAAGCGATTCTGGTAAAGGATCGCCGGATCCTCGATGAGAATTTGAAGATCCTCTATGTGGGAAACTCGCAGACACTCGCGATCATGGATGAGCGGCCGGGAGATTTAACGACACCGCAATGGTTTCAGGTGCTCCTGTCGCGCCAGGCAAAGTCAGAACAGGATCGCGCGACGGTCATTCTTGGGTCGGAGCCAAACATGACGATGCCGGAGGTTTTGATCAAGCTTGTGGCCGCGGCTGAACAGTCGCCGCGACAATGCGACGTACTGCTGGAGGCGGCAGTGCTCGAGGAATATCGCGGCTTGGGAATCCGCGAGGATATGTTGCGCCTGGTCCAATCGCACGGGATTAAGGCCAAGTTGTTTGAGATCCTAAATGCGAACTCCGATTTGCCGGCCGCGGCAACGAGCCTCGGCGCTGTCGTGCATAACACCGAAGAGCAGAACGGTGCAGAGCGAAAAGCGAAAGACACTTTTGCGCAGAGGCTGGAGGCACGGATTCAGGCTACCGCGGAGAAGAACTCTCTCTTCGCTCGTCGCACCGATTTGCAGGCGCAGACTGGAATTCAGTACTCCGTGTGGCGCAATTCGCTTTTGGGCATCAACTCTTCAACTCTTCGGCCGGTTCCGGAGTCTTCCTATCGCGCCAGTTTGGAATTACTCGAGCTCGCCCTGCGGTATGCGCGAGCAAAGGGAATTAACGTTGTGCTTTACCTCGCGCCGATGCGTTCGGTTCAGCCAAATCCCAACCTCCCGGCGGACGTCGCGAAATTTCGCCATGACGTGCCGGCGATTTGCCAACGTTATGAAGCGCTTTGCATGGATTACATCGATCTGGTCCCGGAATCGTTATGGACGAATTACTCGGACGATCCGGCCAATGCGGGCGGGCAGCGCGACTTTGCGCACTTTACCGGAGCAGCCCACAAGCTGCTGGCCGAGAAACTGATCAGCGACGTGGCGCCACAAATTAAGCGATTGCAGGAGCAAAGGCCGGTGGCCCAGCGATGATGGTTCAGAACCTCTCGTACTTTGCTTTGCTGCCGCTGGTTTGGCTGCTGTCCCTCGTTCTGCGTTCAGCGAAGGCCAAACAAATATTGTTGCTGGTCGCCAGCTTTGCCTTCTATGCGACCTGGGGCCACAGTTTTGTTTTTGTCCTACTGGCAAGCGCGATCGGAAACTTCTTTTTTGGAAGACGCTTGCGACAAAAACAAACGTCGACGTTATTGGCTTGCGGTGTTGCTTTCAACGTGATGCTGCTGGTTGCTTTCAAGTACCTGCCCGGACTGGCTGCGGCAATCGGCGGGCATAGACAGGGGGCGAACTGGCTCGCGGGTTTGTTAATGCCGATTGGCATTTCGTTTTGGACATTTCAGGCGCTGAGCTATCTGTTCGATCAGTACCGCGAGGAGGATCTGGACCCGACCTTCGTTGAGTTCAGTCTCTACCTCAGTTTCTGGCCAACTGTGTTGGCGGGACCTGTCTGCCGCTTAACGAACATGCTGCCCCAATTTAGGAGTATGAAAACGCCGGCTTGGGACCAGGTGGCTGAAGGCACGCGTCGAATTTTGATTGGTTTGTTCCTGAAACTGGTGCTGGCGCGAATTCTGGCAGCCGGCTTAGGGTCGGGCGAAGGCATTAACGATGGTTTCGATCAAATCTCGCGAGGTTGGGGCGGAATTGATGTGTGGATGCTGGCAGTTGGATTTGGCCTACAGTTGTTTTTTGACTTCGCCGGTTATTCCCACATCGTCATCGGCACCGCGCGGCTGTTCGGGTTGCAACTCGAAGAGAACTTTGATCGGCCGTATTTCTCTAAATCACCGTCAGAGTTTTGGACGCGATGGCATATGTCTCTGTCTTTCTGGATCAGGGATTACCTCTTTCTACCACTGGCTACTGTGCGCCGCGAGTTTGGTTGGCGATTGTTTGCCCTCGTTCTGTCGATGACGTTATTTGGGTTGTGGCATGGTGCGACGCTCACTTTGATTTGTTGGGGCCTCTATCACGGTTTGTTGCTGGCAGGCCACAGATTGCTTCAGCGTTATGCACCAGGGGAACTGCCGATTCCGGCCTACGTCATGACCGTGGCATCGTGGGCTGTAACGTTCGCTTTGATTTCACTGGGGTGGATACTGTTTCGCGCGAATAGTTTTCAACAGGCGATGACAATGTATGCGGCGGTCTTATCACCGGGCAGTTACCGGCAATTGGCTCTGCGGCCAAACTTCTACATTGTTACGTTCTTTATCGTGGCTGCGTATTTCATTTATGTGGCTTTCGACGCAGTGGTCAGATATTTCAGTTCAAGAGAAATGTTTGGCCGGTTGATGTGGTTGCTGTCGCCGGTTAAGTATGCGGCCGTGCTGCTCCTGGTAATCATCTGGAGCAAGCAGGAGTCAGTCTTTGTCTATTTTCAATTCTGATTCATCCGTAACGGTGGGTTACCGGACAATTACCGAAGCGCTCGCCGCCGCGCCGGGGCAAAAGACGTTTGCCACGATGTGGCGGGGTGACGACGACTCTGAAACCGTCACGTTCGGCGAATTCAAGCTGCAGGCGAGCGCCTTTGCCCAGGAGTTGTTGCGTGAGGGTGTGGCGACCGGCGAAAGAGTCATAGTGATCATGGAGCAGGGCATTCCGCTGATGGCGGCCTTTGCCGGGACCATGATGATCGGCGCCGTCCCGGCGATTCTGGCTTATCCGAATTTCAAGGTTGATCCGGCCAAATATCGAAATGGATTGGCCGGAGTGTCGGCAAATTTGCGAGCGCGGTTGGTTCTGGTTGATGGCGATTTCCCTGAGGATTTGCTTGATTGCATCTCGGCCGACGGCGCGACCGTCAAACGATTTGGCGAGTTGCCGGAATCAGGAAGCTGGTTCTCGTTTGACCACGCAGCCGATCCGGACGATCTGGCCTTTATTCAGCACTCCGCCGGCACTACTGGGTTGCAAAAAGGCGTGGCCCTTAGTCATGGCGCCGTGCTGCGGCAGTTGGATCATCTTGCGGAAAGGCTGCGCCTGCGCGATGACGATCGCATCTATAGTTGGCTGCCGCTCTATCACGACATGGGGTTGATCGCGTGCTTTATGCTGCCGCTCGTTTACCATCTGCCGGTGATGATGCAGTCCCCGACCGATTGGGTGATGCAACCGCGAACCATGCCGGAACTAATTACCGCTGATCGTTCAACGATTGCCTGGGTGCCGAATTTCGCTTTGCAATTGTTGGCGCGCCGGGTTCGGCCTGAAGATCGCGCGGATTTTGATCTCTCCAGCATGCGGGCCTTGATCAATTGCTCCGAGCCCGTCAGAGCCCAGAGTCATGATGAGTTTCTGAGCGCATACGCCGACTCAGGCTTCAAGCGGGAGGCCCTGCTGAGTTCTTATGCGATGGCGGAAAACGTTTTTGCCGTTACCCAATCGCCGGTCGGGTTTACGCCGAAGCGTATCTGGGTTAATGGGGCCATGCTGCGCAATGGTCACATTGCGCAAGTCGTTTCACCTTCGGTGCCTAACGCGCTCTGCTTTGTTTCATCCGGAACCTGCATTGCGGAAAATCGAGTTGAGGTCACGGGTGACGACGGCGAGCCGGTTGACGAAGGTCAGGTCGGTGAATTGGCGGTGACCGGCGATTCAGTTTTCACGGGGTATTACAACCGGCCGGATCTGACGGCAAGGGCGCTACGAGGCGGGTGGTATTGGACCGGGGACTTAGGCTTTGTGCTGGATGGCGAAGTTTACGTCATTGGTCGCAAGAAGGATTTGATCATAGTCGGGGGAAAAAATATCTATCCCCAGGACGTAGAGGAAATCGTTTATGCGCATCCGTCCATACACGATGGCCGGGCTGTCGCGCTGGGTCATTACAACGAGGAGCTGGGGACCGAAGACATCCTAATCATAGCTGAAGTGGAAAGCGAAGCTGACCTGGCCAACGCAACTGAGATTGAACGGAATATCAAAGCAGCGGTGATCTCAGAGCTGGGGGTCGCGGCGCGCGCAATTTATCTGAAGCCGCCGCGGTGGGTAGTGAAAAGCACGGCCGGCAAGCCTTCACGCTCCGATACGAGGGAGAAATTTTTCGCCGAACATCCGGAAGTGATTGGCGTCTCAGCTTGATCGAAGACGGGGAGTTTTTCCATGAGCCACGCGCAGGAAATGATTGAGCACATCAGCAAGAATGTCATCCGCAAGGCGGACGTGCAGATCGACGAAAACACTCCGTTGGTTTCCTCGGGCTTGATCGACTCGTTCGCGCTGGTCGATATTCTCATGCAGTTGGAGGACGTGACGTCGTTGCGCATCCCGGCTGGGAAAGTTCAGCCGAAGGACATGGATACGGTGGCATTGATGTTGGAAACGGCGGCGCGCGTGGGCAAACCGCGAAAGTAAATAAAATGATCATACTGGGTATTAACGCATATCACGGGGACGCGGCGGCGGCCATCATTCGAGATGGGAAACTGATCGCGGCCGTGGAAGAGGAACGCTTCAATCGACAGAAGCATTGCGCCGGCTTTCCTACTGAGTCGGTGCGTTACTGTCTGGCGGCTGCCGGCGTGACGATCGCGGACGTGGATCACATCGGCATCTCGCGCGATCCTTCGGCGCACTTGCATAAGAAGATTCTGTTTGCGGCGAGCGCCTGGGGCAAGGGGCTAAGGGCCAAGGGCGAGGGGCAAAGGGCAAAGAGCGAAGGGCAACGCGCTAAAAACGCGCCTCGCACTGCTTCGCCCTTAGCCCTTGGCTCTTTGCCCGACGACGCTTCGCCCTTAGCCCTTAGCTCTCCGCCCGGCGGAAATGGCAATGGAAAGCGCTCGGGAATTTTCCGGCAGGTGAAAGATCGTTTAGGGAACGCCGCGAAGGTTCGTGATTTGAGGGACGTGCTTGCCGCGGAGTTAGGTGTCAACAAGAAGAGTTTGCGGGCACAGTTTCACAATGTGGAACACCATCGCGCGCATCTCGCCAGTTCTTTCTTTGTGTCGCCGTTTGAGCGGGCGGCGCTCTTGTCAATCGATGGCTTTGGCGATTTTATCTCGACGATGTGGGCGACCGGTGAGGGGAACTCAATTGAGATTCTGGGCCAGGTTGAATACCCGCATTCTACCGGGATCGTGTATACGGCGACGACGCAGTTTTTAGGCTTTCCCTACTACGGCGACGAAGGCAAGGTGATGGGGCTAGCGCCGTACGGCAAGCCGCGATTCATGGATGAGTTTCGCGAGATCATTCGCACCGAAGACGGCGGCGGTTTCCGCCTCAACCTTGATTACTTTCGCCATCACGCGGAAGGCGTGGACATGACCTGGGATGATGGCTCACCCACGATCGGCAGAATTTTTTCCGATGAATACGCAAAACTGTTTGGACCGGCGCGGGCGTCAGGCGCGGCTTTGACGGAACGGGAACACGACATTGCGGCCAGCCTGCAACTCCGTTTGGAGGAGGTCGCGTTTCACGTGCTCAATCATTTGCAGGCGCGGACGGGATTGACCGACCTGGGTCTGTCCGGCGGCGTGGCGTACAACTCGGTGATGAACGGAAAGATTTTGCTGCACACGCCGTTTCGTCGTGTCTTTGTGCAAGCGGCCGCGGGCGATAGCGGTACGGCGCTCGGTGTTTGTTACGAGATCTACAATCGCATCCTGGACCAACCGCGCGGCGAGGTGATGGAGGGCGCGTACACGGGGCCTGAGTTTAGCGGCGATGAGATAGTGGCTGAGCTTGATAAGGACCAGCTGAAGTACGAGCGATATTCGGACGAGGACGTCACTAAACGTGCGGCCCGGGACATTGCTGACGGGCTGGTGGTCGGATGGTTTCAGGGACGTATGGAGTTTGGACCAAGGGCCCTGGGCAATAGATCGATTGTGGTTGACCCGCGGCGAGCGGAGATGAAGGACGTGCTGAACGATCGCATCAAGAAGCGCGAACCGTTCCGTCCCTTCGCGCCGTCCATTCTGGAAGAGCGGGTGGGCGATTACTTTGAACAGACGCATCCGGCGCCGACGATGCTGATGGTGTATCAGGTGCGCCCTGAGCGGCGGGCAGAAATTCCCGCAGTCACTCACGTGGACGGATCGGGCCGGCTACAGACCGTATCGCCAACCGTCAACGCGCGTTACTACCAGTTGATTTCCGACTTCAACGAGATAACCGGTGTGCCGGTGATTCTCAATACTTCTTTTAATGAGAACGAGCCGATAGTGTGCACGCCAAGGCATGCGATCGACTGCTTCCTTAAGACTCGTATGGATGTCTTATATCTCGGCAACCAGGCTATCCGGCGCAGCGCCTGATAGTTTCGAGTTTCGAGTTTCGGGTTTCGAGTTCGGAAAATCACTGGTCGCAACTGGACTAGTGGACTGCAAGATGTTTGGCAAAGCAAGGTTTAACGATCGTTTCGTCTCAGGGATCAATTTATGAAATCTCGGTGTAACGTTTCTCGAGGTGCTCAGAATTCGATCTGAGCTAATAAATCCCTGGAGGAAAACACCATGGCGACGTTTAGAACTTTTGAGAACATCGAATGCTGAAAGCGAGCACGTGGACTCACCCGTCAGATTTATGAGATTTCGAACCACGGGGTGATGGCCCGAGACTTTGGCCTCAGGGATCAGATACGACGGGCGTCAGTTTCGATCATGTCCAACATCGCGGAGGGATACGATCGAAGTGGCACCGCAGAATTCATCCACTTTCTTGCCATTGCTAAAGGATCCGCTGCCGAGGTCCGATGTCAGCTCTATGTCGCGTCGGATCTTGGATATATTGATCAGAGTAAATTCGATGAACTCAGTGCCGCCGCTGCCGAAACCGGTCGAATGATCGGCGGCTTAATAAAGTATCTTCGAAATGCAGGCCACAAAGGCAGCAAATTTAAGCCGCAATGCTCCTAACAACGCGAACGACAAAACATGAATCCGAACTCGAAACTCGAAACCCGAAACCCGAAACTCGAAACTTCTATGCGAATATTGATCACCGGCGGTGCCGGTTTTATTGGCTCGCATCTTTGCGAGAGGCTTCTAAGCGACGGCCACGACGTTATCTGCGTCGACAATTTTTTTACGGGCCGGCGCGACAATATCCTGCACCTGCTGGATAACCACCGCTTCGAACTACTGCGTCACGATGTGATCGAGCCGCTGCTGTTGGAAGTCGATCAGGTTTACAACCTGGCGTGTCCCGCTTCGCCCGTGCACTACCAATACAATCCGGTGAAAACGGTGAAGACGAACGTGATGGGCATGATCAATATGCTCGGGCTGGCCAAGCGCGTGCGTGCGCGGATACTGCAGGCATCGACTTCGGAAGTTTATGGCGATCCATATGTACATCCGCAGGTGGAAAGCTACTGGGGCAATGTTAATCCAGTCGGCATCCGCAGTTGTTACGACGAAGGGAAACGAATCGCGGAAACCCTGATGATGGATTATCACCGGCAGAACAAGGTGGACACACGCATCGCGCGCATCTTCAATACCTATGGCCCACGGATGGCTGAGAATGATGGCCGTGTCGTGTCCAACTTTATCGTCCAGGCATTGCGCGGCGAACCGGTTACGGTTTACGGCAGCGGCGATCAGACGCGCTCGTTCTGTTTTGTGGACGACCTGATTGAGGGGCTGGTGCGGCTAATGAACATCGATGACGTGCATGACCCGGTGAATCTGGGGAATCCGGATACGTTCACGATCAAAGAGCTGGCGGACCAGGTTGCGGAAATGTGTGGCTCGAAAGGCGGCGTGAAATACTGTCCGCTGCCGGCGGATGATCCACAACAGCGAAAGCCTGACATCTCGCGTGCACAGCAATTGTTGGGGTGGACGCCGAAGATTAAGTTGAGCGAAGGGCTGCGGCTTACGGTGGATGATTTTGCGGCGCGGACGGGGAAGAAGGCGATGGTGCAGCGTTGAGATCGGTGTCTCAATGGGTTCGTATCTCCCGAGTTAGGTATGTTTACCCACGCGCTACCGCGTGATGGTACTGACTTCGTTATTACAAATGCGGGTTCTTCTCCTTAATCAGTGCTTCTATCCTGACGTTGCTGCAACGGGGCAATACCTGACCGAGTTGGCGGTGGCCCTGTCGGAACGCGGGCATGAAGTAACGGTCATCTCCAGCCAGCGCGGTTATGACGATCCGACCGTGGTGTTTCCGAAACGGGAAACATGGCGGGGAATTCAGATCATCAGGCTGGCGACAGTTTCGTTAGGAAAAAAAGGGCGTGGGCGACGGGCCTTAAACTTTGCCAGTTTCTTTATCGCGTGTGCCTGGCGTTTGCTCCTGTTGCCAGGGTTCGATGTCGTGGTGGCATTGACTTCGCCACCGCTGATCTCCTGGCTGGGCTCTACTTTTGTCCGGCTTAAAGGCGGCCGCCTGCTTTTCTGGGTGATGGATTTGAATCCGGATGAGGCCATTGCAGCCGGTTGGTTGCAAAAGGACTCCCTGACAGCGCGCTCGCTTGAATCGCTGCTTCGCAACAGCATGCGTCATTCCGCCAAGATCGTTGCGCTCGATCGGTTCGTAAAACAGCGCGTGATGGAAAAGGGAATTGAGGACAGCAAGATTGCGGTCTTGCCGCCATGGTCGCATGACGGTTCCGTCAGCTACGATCGAGCGGGAAGGGATCGTTTCCGCGAACAGCATGGATTGCAGGGAAAGTTCGTGGTGATGTACTCCGGCAACCACAGTCCGTGTCATCCGCTCGACACGCTGCTGCAGGCTTCACTAGCACTGCGCGAGCGTGAGGAAATCGCGTTTTGTTTTGTGGGTGGCGGCAGTGAGCAAGCCAAGGTTCGGCAGTTCGCGCAGGATCATGATCTGGAAAGCATTCTTTGCCTGCCCTATCAGCCGCTGGACGATCTGGCCGCGTCTCTGTCGGCGGCCGATTTGCACGTGGTGGTGATGGGAAATGCCTTTGCCGGGATTCTGCACCCCTGCAAGATTTACAATATTCTTGCCATCGGCAGCCCATTTCTATACATTGGCCCGCACGAAAGCCATATCGCCGACCTCCTATCCCGACCAGGCGAACAGGATTCCAACTACATGGCCGAACACGGCGAGGTGGCTCAGGTCGTGAAGTCGATTTCGGAATGCGCCACGCGAGCAAATATCGAACGAAGAGAACATAACAGCGGGCTGGCGCGGGGATTTGCGAAAGAGCTACTGCTGCCACGGCTGGTTAGCCTGATAGAGTCAGCTACGGTTGAGGGAGTGGTTAAGAATACAATTCCGGCAAGTGGAGTTGGACTAAGAGCAGGAGCAGGCCCGCCGTCCTGACGCGCTGAAACTGCGTGGAAGCGTCTACAAATCATGGCCCTGAGAATTAGTTATTCAATCAAGGATTAACGCTTGCGAACTTACATTGGCATCTTCGTAATCGCGACACTCTCGTCGCTCGTGCTGACGCCCATTTTGCGGCGGCTGTGCCAGCGCTACGGGATACTCGACGAGCCGCGCGACGATCGCCGTCTGCACGTGCGCGCCATGCCGCGCCTGGGCGGGGTTGCTATTTTCTTTTCCCTATTGCTGGCACTGGCCGGGTTGCCTTTTTTGGAGAATCTGTTGACGCAAGCGCTGGCCCCGCAGGTTCCCAGACTTTTCATAACGCTGGTTCCGGCGACCCTCGTCTTGCTGCTGGGAATTTACGATGACGTGCGCGGGGCTAAACCCTTAGTGAAGTTCGCCGGACTCGCGCTGGCAGGTACTTTGCTCTATGCGATGGGCGGCCGCATTGTTGCGGTGTCGGTCCCTTTCATCGGCCTGGTTACGTTAAAGCCGGTATTCGCATTGTTCATTACCGTGTTCTGGACTGTGGCTATCAGCAACGCGTTCAATCTAATCGATGGAGTGGACGGGCTGGCTGCGGGAGCGGCGCTGTTTGCCTCAGTTGTGATCTTTATTGTTTCGCTTTTGTTTGGTAACCCGATTGTGACGGTGGTGTCTCTGGCTTTGACCGGAGCGTTAGTCGGTTTTCTCCGCTACAACTTCAATCCAGCTTCGATTTTTCTGGGTGACTCAGGCTCGTTGTTTGTGGGATTCACGCTCGCCGCTTTATCGGTTACCGGATCTGAAAAAGCTTCGACCGCAATTGCCGTGGCCATACCTGTGATGGCCTTTGGCCTGCCCGTGGTCGACACTTCAATCACCATGGCTCGCCGGTTCATTAGCGGAAAACCGATTTTCCGCGGCGACCGGGAACATATCCATCACATGCTGTTGGCGAGAGGCTGGTCGCAACGTCAGGTTACGCTGGTACTGTACGCGGTCTGCGCGGGATTTGGATTGCTGGCCCTGGTGTTCATGAGCAACGTTCGCCACGCGAGCGGCTTAATACTCTTCGTAATCAGTGCTGCACTGGTAATGGGTGTCAGTCACCTTCGCTATCATGAGGTGGATGAAATCAAGGCCAGCATGAGACGGAACCTGGCAGACCGTCGAGTGCGCGCGGCTAATAACATTGGTATTCGTCATGCTTGCCGGACACTTTCTAATGCAAAGAGCCTGGGTGAGTTGTTCGATGGTGTGCTGGAAATGCTGGAGTTCGGCGAATTCTGCTATGCCACTGTCCAACTCGGTACCGACGACTGGGCCCAAATCAACGAGCGCGCGCTGCGCGAGTCAGTGCGCAGTCGATCGACTCGAGGGGCGGAGCTAAAAGGCGGCCGAATCCAATGGACCTGGAGGCGTAATGAAGAAGACTCCGAAGACATGGCGTCGGGCCGGTTTTGGACCATTCGATTACCATTGGGGACCGACAGGAAAGTCCTGGGTTACATCAATCTTTATCGCGCCTTCGATAGCTCTGATTTGCAGTTGGATATCAACTACCTTTGCCGGTTCTTTCAGAAGGAATTGAGCGGTGCGGCCGAACGCGTTTTCCAGGCATGCAAGGATGAAGCTTTAACTGGTGAGATGCCGGCGGCAATGACAGCAGGAAAAGCGAGTGGATAGAGATAAGCAACCCGCCATCCACCGCGAATTGGAAACAACTGCCACGCGCCTCCTGGGTCGCGTGGTTTTTTATGGCCTGCTGGTCCTGACGTTTCTGACCGCTATTCCCTATGGTACGGCGCAGCCATGGTCCGAGGGGATTTTTCAATGCGCGGTTTTTGCATTCGCTCTTCTTTTTATCGTGGAAGGTTATCTGAGTGGCTCCTGGCGCTTCGTGGGCAGCATGATTTTGCTTCCAGCGATTCTCCTCGTAGGTTTCGCCTGGATTCAGAGCGTTCCATTTTGGGAGTCAAATCTTGCAGCAGCAACAAGTGGCAAGGTTTGGCTCGCGATTAGTTCTGATCCTTACGAATCGCAACACTTTGCCTTGAAGGCTGGTTCGTTAACGCTGGCCGGATATCTGATGTTGCGCTATCTCAATTCGCGGCGGCGGTTGAGCGCTTTGATTACCGTGATCCTGGGTGTCAGCGTGGCGAGCGCGGCTTTTGGGATCCTGCGTCAGGGGCTGCAACGGCGCCAATCCGGATTTGTTTTGCCCTACCTTTTGTTGGATTCAGGCTATGGGCAGTTTATCAATAGGAACCATTTCGGTTTTCTGGCGGAGATGGCGCTTGGCCTTGGCCTCGGTCTGATCGTTGCCCGGGGAATACGACGTGAACGAGTTCTAACATACGCCGCAATCCTGATAGTCATTTGGACGGCTTTGGTGCTCTCCGGTTCCAGGGGGGCGCTGTTGGCGATGATCGTACAGCTGGTGCTTACCTTCCTAATTTTCGTTCGGGGTCGAACAAAAACCGAATCGGATGCATCCAAATCGTTCCATAGGCGCGTCTGGCACGGGGCCCGTTCAGTAGTAACGCAGGCCGCCCTTGCGATCGCGCTTATCGTAATAGTGATAATCGGTGTGATTTGGATCGCCGGTGATCCGCTGGTTACTCATCTCCGTGACGCGTCGAGCGAGTTACAGACGGGCCAGAGTGAAACTCACCTGGGAACAAGGCGGAGAGATATTTGGCGCGACACGTGGAGTTTGGTAAAAGCAAATCCAATTGCCGGTGTTGGCTTGGGGGGATACTGGACCGCGATACCTCAATATCATGATGCCTCTGGTAAGGAAACTCCCCAGCAAGCCCACAACGATTACCTGGAATTGCTAGCCAGCGGCGGCATCATCGGCTTCTCAATCGGGCTCTGGTTTGTAGTGATGCTGATCAAGCAAGTGCGGAGAGCGATTGGATCGGCGGACCCGTTATACGCAGCAGCATCCTGGGGCGCGCTGATCGCGTTGGCGGGAATCGCCATTCACAGTCTCTTTGATTTCGGATTGCACAAGACTATTAATTCTCTGATTTTCGTTTGGCTCATTGCCATCATAGTCGTCGCAGCAACGCGTACGGACACCACGCATCAGTTGAAGAGAGCTTAAACAGAATCCCAAACTAAGGTCCGCCAGTTCAGGAAAATGAGTCATTACCAAGCCAACCGCATAAGACAAGTCGCAGTTGCAATCACGCTCTTACTTGTTAGCCAAAGTGTATTCGGCCTGCTGCCGCAGGATATCGCGGGCGGCGCCAGCTCTTTGCTCGGCCAGGACATCATGGGTGGCGCTGCGGTTGTGTTTCGCCGGCCGCGCCCGCGCCCGAATCTTGCGATGATCGTCAAGCGGAGAGTTGCGCCCCCGGTGGCGCCTAATGTCGAACCTTCCAACGCTGATAAGGCGGCCGCCTTCAATACGCAGGGAAATACCTTCTACGACCTCGGCCAATTCCCACAGGCCATCGAGGCTTACAACAAAGCCCTCAGTTTCAAGCCTAATGATGCCGTTACTTATAACAACCTGGGCGCTGCTGAATTCAGCCGCGGCAACAAGACTGAGGCTGCGGCAGCTTTCCAGCAGGCCATCAAAGCCAAACCTGACGACGCTGACGCTTATTTCAATTTGGGCGTCGCGCTCAGTAGCTCGGACAAATATGAAGAGTCAATCGAGGCTTTGAAGAAGGCGCTGACATTAAAGGCTGATTGGGCGGAGGCGCAAAATGCTTTGGGCGATACTTATCTGAATGCGGCGCGCTATGAAGAAGCAGTTTCGGCTTACCAGGCCGCTGTGCGTTTGCAGCCGGACAACCTGGGCGCGCTTAACAACGTAGCCTTCGCTTATGACAAGCTGACGCGATACGCCGATTCAATTGCCGCGCTGAAGCAGGTTGTTGCGATCAAGCCTGATGACGTCTTTGCCTATAACAATCTCGGGGCGGCTTCATACAAAGCGGGCAAATACAAAGAGGCGGTAGAGGCTTTCACGAAGGCGCTACAGTTGAAGCCTGGCGACGCTGAGATCCAAAACAACCTGGGGGCAGCGCAATATGCCCTGACAAACTACGGCGAAGCCATCAAAGCCTTTTCCGGGGCGCTCCAGGCCCAGACGAGTTTTGCCGAAGCGCGTTACAACCTTGGTAACGCATACCTGATGACCGGGAAGTTTAGCGAAGCGGCCGACGCTTTTTTAGAAACAGCCCGGCTGAAACCGGACCACTCCGACGCGCAAAACAATTTGGGCATCGCCTACAGCAGCATGGAGCGTTATCCGGATGCCGTGGTGGCTTTCAAAGAGGCCGACCGTCTAAAGCCAGGCGACGCGCTGATCAAGAACAATCTCGGATTTGCTTACGACAAGTTGGACCAGCTGAATGAAGCGGTGGCCGCGTACTCCGAAGCGATTCGACTAAAACCGGACTATGCCAAGGCGCTAAACGGACTCGGTTACATTTATGACAAGCAAGGGCGCAACGCGGATGCGATTGCCTTGCTGACAAGGGCGGTCGCTGCTAAGTCCGACTACGTCTACGCGCATTACAATCTCGGCAAAGCCTACTTCGGCGCCGCCAAATACGCGGATTCAATTCAAGAATTGCAACGCGCCGTTCAACTTAAGCCTGACTTTGGCGCGGCCTACAATAACCTTGGGGCCGCCTATCAAAAGGCAGGACAATTGGCCGAAGCGATTGCGGCCGGGACAAAGGCGGTCGAGTTGATGCCAAACAGCGTCGACGCACTGGCAAATCTGGGCCGGGCCTATTACAGCGCGAAGAAATTTCCTGAGGCAGCGGCGGTTTTCGAAAAAATGGCGAAAGCGGAGCCCGCTAATGCCGAACTCCAAAACAACCTGGGCAATATCTATTACCAGTCGAAACGCTTTCCGGAGGCAGCAACGGCCTATAAGCTTGCCGTCAACATGAAGCCCGATTATCCGGCGGCGCATTTCGGGTTGGCGATCGTCTATGCGACGATTGGCGACAAGAAGGGTTATTTGCAGGAGTACAATGCAGTGTTTAAGCTTGATCAAAACCTGGCGGCCGAGCTTAGGCGACGAGTCCCGGACCGGTAATTCCAATTGGCTTGAACTGGAAAATTTAAGGGGAAATTTCGCAAAAACTCGTTGACGTGGCCATTGAACCACAGTAGACTGACGCCGCTATCAACGCCAATCAACAATCCAGGGCCGGAAAATAACAGGAGACCGCAACATGACTAATCCAAGAAAGCGGGGCGCCATTAAGATTCTAGCGATTCTAATGGCGGTTTCCCTGTCACAAATTTACGTTCAGATGGGAATGGCTCAGCAGCTACTATCCGGCCGGCTGACAACTACCGGTGGCCGTTCGATCACGGTGAACGGGACCAGTGCCGCAAGCGGCGCGAGCATCCTAACGGGCGCAACGATCGAAACCGGAGATGGCGTCGGGGCAACGATCGACTTAGGCGCGCTCGGCGTGGTGGAAGTCGATCCCAACTCGAAGATCGAACTCACGTTTGCCGACGATGGTTCGGTTCGAGTCAAGATGCTGCAAGGCTGCGCCAAGGTTAAGAAGAGCGGCGCCGGCGTTGGCGAGGTTTACACCGCTGAAGGCGCGTCGGAAAAAACCAATGACGGTCGCCGGTCCCTGGGATTCTGCTACCTCAACGGCCAGCTCAATCCAATTCAGGCATCAGCCGCCGCCGCCGGCGGTGGAACCAGCAACGCGGTGTGGTGGGCTGTCGGCCTGAGCATTGCCGGTGCAGTCGGCGGATTAGCTTGGGGCCTGCGCGGGGGCAACAACAGTCCGTAAGAAGAACGACATTTGTAACAACCAAGGCGAGCCTGTCAGAAGCAGGCTCGCCTTTTCCTTTGCAACTCGCGCGTCTTTGTGTCCTTGCCTCTGTCGTAAGTTTCCGTCTAGCGGATTCACCACGACGCAACCAAGCCACCAGGAAAGCGGAAAGCCTCAAATCTAACTAGCTTGACTCGAGAATCATCCAGGTTATTGAGATTGCCGGTCGCCATCTGCCTGGCTGGCGCCCTCGTCTTCGCCTCGTGGCTTGCGGTGCGATTGGGCCTGGCTCGCATTTATGCGGGCTATGGTTTGTTTACGAACGACGTGACCTTAGTCGATCGCGCTGTGCAACTTATGCCGGGCGATCCTGAGGCGCGTTTGAATCGGGCCGCTCTATTGTCAGACAGCGGGCAACACTCGGAGGCGAGCGCGGAGTTGGAACGGGTCACACAGCTTCGGCCGCGCGATTACTATCCGTGGCTCGAATTGGGGATGGCTCGCGATCGAGCCGGGGATGCAGTGGGAGCCGAGCGCGCGTTGCGCGAGGCCGCTCGATTAGCGCCTTACTATGCGCAACCGGCATGGCAACTAGGGAACGTCCTTTTCCGCCAAAACCGTCTCCCGGAAGCGCTGGCCGAACTAAAGCGCGCAGCGAAAAGCGACCCAACGTTTTTGCCAATGGTGCTGGAGCTTACCTGGGCGGCCTCCGGCGAGATGCAGGCATTCATTAACGCAGTGGAGCCTGAGGCTGATTTTGAACACCTCGCGCTCGCGAAGTTTTTTGCGAAAAAAGGAAAGGGGATCGAGGCGGTAGATGAATTCCGCAAGGCCGGCGCCACGACAAAGGATGAGCAGAGTGAGGTAATCAGAACCCTGCTGGCGCAAAAGGAATTTGCCGCCGCCTATCAGATTTGGTTGGGGACCCACAATCAAGGGGAGGCAACGGCCCCCGCGGAAGAAACCATTCCCTACGATGGTGGTTTCGAGAAGGCGCTTAATGTTGGAGAGCCGGGTTTTGGGTGGCAAGTTACGCAAAACAGCACCATCGGCTTATCGGTCGATCCGAACGCCGCATACGAGGGTGCCAAGTGCCTGCGCATCGAATACCGGGGCGAGTCAAGTCCCACGGAGGACGCACTTGCACAGTTAATCGTCGTTGAGTCTGGCGCCAAATATCGTTTGGAGTTCGCTTCTCGGGTGCAGGAAATCGTCACGGGCGGTCTGCCCATGCTGATCATTACCGATGCGACTGACGCAGGTCACGTGCTGGCCGAGTCGCCACCGCTGGGCAGCGGAAATAGTGAATGGCATCCATCAAATATAGAGTTCACCACCGGCCAACAAACGAAAGCAGTCCGCCTCGAAATAAGACGAAAGACATGCGCTGGTGGGCCATGTCCCATTTTTGGACGCCTTTGGCTTGATGGGTTTTCCTTGAAGAAGATCTAACCCCCTCAAGCCCACACCAGGACGCAACAGATGCGAACGGGTTCTGCATTCGTGCGGATCTATAAGGTGGCGCGTTGGCAAACTGTGCGACCACTTCGAATCGGGAATATGTTTGACTTAACAAAGCGTTTAGCTTATCGTCCGCTCACCGAAAGCTCTTGAAATCGCCGCAGATTGCGCAGACGCGCATAACGAAGTTCACTTTGTGTCGGAGCAATTGGCCGCTTGGCTTCGTTCGCAGTCCTTCGCCGGGCGCAACGAATCCCACTTGGACCGAAGTAGGCGGCAATGACTTTAACCTGGCGCCGGGGCAACTGACCGGGAACTCTAAATAGACAAAGGAATCAAGGAGAACATACATGAAGACACTGCCCAAGGCGCGACGAAACAAGCTGGTGATTCAAGAGCTTCCCGATGAAGTGTTGGTCTATGATCAGGAACGCGACAAGGCCCATTGCCTCAATCAAACTGCCGCGCTGGTTTGGAAGGAATGCGACGGTCAGACGGACGTGCCGACCATCGCCGGCCGCCTGACTTCAGAGCTGCAAGCGCCGGTGGACGAGCGCATGGTTTGGTTCGCGCTGGATCAATTGGGTCGCGACAGCTTGTTGGAAACACCGGTCATGGCTCCGGCTTTCATGTCCGGCATGACGCGGCGGCAGATGGTGCGGACGATGGGTTTGGCAGCGGCGATTGCGGTGCCGGTGATCACTTCCATCCTGGTCCCGACCAAGGCACACGCCGTTAGCTGCGTCGCGAATGGCCAGCCCTGTCCGGGTGGCCCGACTACCTGCTGTAGCGCTGTCTGCTCCGCTCCAGCAAATATTTGCGGATCGTAAACAAGCGTATTACCAATCGATCCTGTCTTTGACGAACGGATCATGATCAAGAGTTTCGCCGATACAGCCGGTGCTGCAGTATCTTCGATCCTGGCCGGCTCGTGGCGAGTTCCCCCTCCGGCATTAAGAATTTCGCTTAGCCAGTTCAATGAAGTCACGCCGCTGCTTTACGAATCAGGAGCAGCGGCGCTTGGCTGGCATCGAGTGCGGGTCACGGAATTTGCCGCCTCTCCCTCCGGCGAGCTCCTGCATCAGGCATATCGCCTGCAACTTCTGCACGCTTCGATTAATGAGGACCGCATTCGCAAAGTATTTCGCCTCTTGCGCGCCGAAGGCATCGAGCCAATTATTTTCAAAGGCTGGTCAGTGGCGCGGCTCTATCCCCAGGCAGGATTTCGACCGTATGGCGACATAGATATTTTGGTGCGCCCCGCCCGGATGGCCGCGGCCCGGAGAATTATTGCGGGGCCAGAGGCGCGCGATTGTTGGGTAGATTTACACGACCAGATAGATGAGCTTGACGATCGCAAACTTGACGATCTCTTTGCCCGTTCACAACTGGTTCAACTAGGCGACGAACAGATACGCGTTCTAAGCCTGGAAGATCATTTCGGCTTGCTCGCGGTCCATCTGTTAAAGCACGGTGCCTGGCGCCCGCTTTGGCTTTGCGATTTGGCGGTGATTCTGGACTCTCTCCCCCAGACGTTTGATTGGGATCTATGTATCGGCAAAGATAAAGTGCGAGCTAACTGGATCACGACCGCGTTAGGCTTGGCGCAGATTATACTCGATGCGAAATTACCGAAAGAGGGCGCCGGGCGAGCCGCACAAATGCCGGTGTGGCTGCCGCGCGCCGTGCTGAAAGAATGGGACAGGCCATTCAATACTGAACAGTCGCCGATGAGTTATGTTGCCCCAATGGCTTCATATCTGCGACGGCCAAAGGGATTGTGGCGCGACCTGTGGAAACGCTGGCCCAATCCAATTCTGGCAACGGTGGCAGTGAAGGGCAGATTCAACCGGCTGCCGCGGTTTCCCTATCAACTTGGCAATTGTTTTTTGCGGGCCGTCAGGTTCGCCACTAGTCTGGTTCCCGGAGGGGCAACACAAGAGGGGTGAGCTCGAGTCCGGGACCGGAAAACTCAAATTAGATAAAGCACGGGGAGAGAATCATGAAAAGAGCTATCTATTTTTTAGCTTTGATGTTTTGCATGACGGCGATGGGCAGCGTGGCGCAGGCTCAGCTTCTGCAGGAGCACTTCCTATATTCAACCGGACAACTCACCGATCTGAACTCCGGCGCCAATGTCAGCGGCGGTAACTGGGTAGATTTCTCTGGCACGGGAAACGAGATACAGGTCAGCGCTGGTAGTTTGACGTACACCAATTACCTCGGCTCGGCGGGCAACAAGATCAATATCGTAGCCACGACGTTATCAGCGGAAGACGCCTATCGCGCCTTTACAACGCAGACGTCGGGCACGGTCTACGCTGCTTTTCTGGTCAACGTGACTGACACTACGCTGCTGCCTCTGAATTCCAGCGCGACCGGAGATTATTTTGCCGGTTACCTCTCCAGCACCTCTGTTACAAATCTTGATTCCCGAGTCTCGATCAGACTTGGGAGCACGGCAGGAACCTACCAACTAGGCTTGCGGGCGTCTTCGACGTCTAGTGCTGTCTTCAATTTGACTGACCTGAGTCCCGGGACAACGCAATTAGTCGTTATCAGTTATCAGATTGTGGTTGGGGCGGGAAACGACATCGTAAAGATGTGGATTAATCCAGCGGTTGGTGGAAGTGAACCGGCGGCGGACATTACCTCCACCAGCTTGGGCGACCTGGTGGATGTTACCCGGTTCTTTGTGCGGCAGGGCAGCGGCGGAGGAGTGTCAACCCCGAACGCTTCGATTGATACGATTCGAATCGGCACTGCGTGGACCGACGTCACATCATCACCGACGGCGACGAATGGGACCGTCAGCGGATTAATTACTGATGCGAATGGCGCCGCCGTGGAAGGCGCGGTGGTAAGTTTGAGCGGGACGGAGAACCGCAAGACGATCACTAACTCAAACGGCTTGTACCGCTTCGACAATGTAGAGACGACGGGCTTCTACAACGTCTCGGCTTCACGGGCGAACTATTCGTTCAGTCCCTCGAGCCGTTCGTTCAGTGCCCTCGGCAATCACACCGACGCAGCCTTTACCGGCTCAAACACCGGCGACAACGCGAACCCGCTGGATACGGCGGAATACTTCGTGCGGCAGCAGTACGTCGACATCCTGGGTCGCGAACCTGACGAAGGTGGGTTCAATTATTGGAGCAATGAAATCAATGCCTGTGGTGCTGACTCAGCCTGTACTGACAGACGCAGAAGGGAAGTGGCTGCTTCGTTCTTCATTGAGGAGGAGTTTAAAGACACTGGCTCCTTCATCTATGACATGTACAAAGGCAGCCTGGGCCGGAAGCCAGTCTTCGCTGAATACACCAACGACCGGACACAGGTAATAGGCGGCTCAACTCTGGCGGCACAGAAGGCGGCATTTGCCGACAGCTTCGTGCAGCGAGCGGAGTTTGTGCAGAAGTACCAG
>Ga0163162_10000285_pt1 | contig 46149 bp, 41 predicted proteins | sample S55metaG_FD_115310 | JGI IMG/M metagenome (GOLD analysis project Ga0163162, IMG submission 115310) | Switchgrass rhizosphere microbial communities from Kellogg Biological Station, Michigan, USA - S5-5 metaG | ecosystem: Host-associated > Plants > Roots > Rhizosphere > Soil | place: USA... | reverse complement strand
TGATCCCTTGTCTCTCTATTTTCCCGAATTTCCGGAATGGGCCAGGCAGGTACAGATCAGGCATCTCATCAATTATACCAGTGGTATTCCTCTGCCACCGGCAACAGTAGGTGATACTGATTCGGCTTTATATAAATATCTCAGGTCTGTTAAAGAGCTTGCGCTTGCGTCGGGTACCGGCTATATCTACAATCACGCTAATGTTTACCTGCAAATGCGCATTATTGAAAAGGTTAGCAAAATTAGCTATGCACAATTCCTTGCGAAATACATTTTCAAACCGGCAGGCATGGGCCACGCTGTGGTAGATTACCCTGTGGGGGCGCCCGGAATGGCGCAGGCTTTTGACAATTCCGGTAAAAACACTCCTTATGGCCAGGTAATGGGCGGTTGGGTGCGCTTGCCTATAGACGATATGTACAAATGGACACAGGCATTGGAATATTGCAGGATTTTGTCAGCAAAATCTTTAGCCGAACTGGCTGCTAATTTTCCCGGCGGAGAAAGCAGCCTGGGGTCGACCGGCTTTGAGAACGGCAAACTCATCTGGCATCAGCACCAGGGCTCAAACAGTAACTATGAGGCTACCATTTACAGTTGGCTGCCCGATAGTATTACCATTGTAATGATGACAAATAACCAGCAGATGAAAGTACTACCCCTTAAAACTGCACTGATGAATGTTTTGCAAAACAAGCCGGTAATTGTGCCTAAGAAGTCTTTTTATCTGGAGATCAGGGAGAAGATGCTGACCTGCGCCGACAGCGGTTTGGCTTACTATCATGAACTGAAAGCACATCACCAGGACAAGTATGATTTTAGCTTTGAAATAGCTGATCTCATTAGTGCCGGAAAATATGTAGGCCGCCGTGCACACTATGACGATGCCATCCGGATCTATCGCCTGGCTGCCGGGTTGCCAGCGAGGCCGGGAGATGTATCTTATGCTTATGAACTTATAGGGCAAGCTTTTCAAAGCAAAAACGACAAGGAACAGGCATTACTAAACTATAGAAAAGCGCTGGAAACTGATCCTCAAAATAAGAATGCCGCAGGTTTGATAGAGGCGATTAAGCGTTGATGAGCTCCTGCTTGAAGGCAATTTTGGAGGATAAGAAGTATAAATAAATGATTAACTCAGAGTCGAACTTTAGTTGTTCGAGCCCAATACGGTTCAAGTTGGTATTTATCCGTTCTGAATTAGTTGACTGGTTTATTATAGGTAATTAATTCAAAGAACGATACTCATTCGGTGTCTGCCCTACCCGCTGTTTAAACAGCCGGGAGAAATATTGCGGATATTCAAAACCAAGTGAGTAAGCTAATTCACTGACGGATTTGTTGGAGCTCAGTAAAAGATTTTTTGCTTCTTCAATCAAATAATAGTGAATGCGGTCTTGTGCATTCATTCCTGTTTCTCTTTTAAGCAGATCACTGAGATAGTTAGCAGATAAATGCATCTTATCTGCCAGGAGTTTTACTGTTGGCAAGCCTTTTTTGCTAAGTAGGGGTGATTGTATATATTCCAGCAACTCATTCTCGACCTTTGACAGTATATCCTTATTTACATGCTTTCTGGTTATAAATTGGCGGTCGTAATACCGTGTACAGTAATTAAGCAATAATTCAATATTGGAAACAATTAATGTTTGGCTGTGCTTATCAATATTTTCAAATAATTCGGCATCTATCTTCTGCACAATGTCAAACAACACGGTCTTTTCTTTTTCTGAAAGGTGAAGCGCTTCGTTGGTTTCATAAGAGAAAAAGGAATAATCCTTTATTGATTTGCCTAATGATGTACTCCTGATCAAATCCGGGTGAAAGAATACCCCCCATCCTGAAATATCCACTTTTTTTTGCAAAGGTTCATCCAATGCTATGACCTGCCGTGGAGCAATACAAATTAAACTGCCCTCATGAAAGTCATAGGATTGCTGCCCGTATTTCATTTGGTTGATGCAAAAATTCTTGAACATTACAGAATAAAAGCCTAAGGTCAACTTCATTCCTGAATAGAATTGCTCTTCGTATTTGGAGAAGTCCACAACCGCAACCAAGGGATGCTTTACCTTAGCATCCGGAAGCATCTTATGCATCTCTGAAATAGTTTCTATATGTGTAACAGTATTCATCTATCTAAATTTAAAAAATAGTTCTTATTACCTGCTATTTCAATACCTCTAATATTACTTTGTAATAGATCTCAGCCCTTTCCTGGGAGAAATAATCAATTACCAAACCTGAAATGGCAAATAAGGTGAGGCCAATACTCCAGCCTTGCCATAACGCGCTTTTTGAGAACCAGAATATAAGTAGTGTAAGCGAAAAACAAACTGTTGCCACCACCTTTGAAATGGTATACATGTATTGAAAGGCTTCTACTCGCTTTTTTTCAGATTGAATAAACTCTGATTTGTTCTGACTAAACTTTTGCTGAAAAACCGGCAACCTGGTTTGATTTGAAACATACATTAAGCCGCCTAATGCAGCATACACAAAACCTACGATAATTAAGGGAACGATGAGTGCCCTTGCATTTGGTGTTCCACTAAATTTCCAGAACATAAGCCCAAGAAAAATAATGAAGGTACCGAACACCAAGATCAGGACGCCTTCAAAAATTTCACCCTTGATCCATGCAGATGTGCTATTGAAGAAACTCATAGTCAAAAGGATAATGTTAATACACTGTTACTGATTGTATGGATGAAATGTAGCGGTTTGACCAAACACAGATACGCCCATGTACCCGCGCAGGTTTAGTTTACCGTCTTTGATCCAGACCTTGCATTTGTAAGTATCCCCTGACGGAGGATTATAGATTTTACCGCCTGTAAATTCTTCTCCATCCCATTTTAAGCCGGTCACACTTACAATCCCGATGATGTTTCTTGAGCGCAATTTTTCATCCGGGTTTTTGGCATCTTTTTTTGAGGTTTTGCCGTCACTTTCCACAATTTTATTACCCCATAATAATTTTGCCTGGTATTCGTTGCCCGATTTGAAGAACTCTAACCGTACATCTTTTTTATCAGATTCCCACGTGCCCGCTATAGTATTTTCGGCAGTTTGTGCTTTAACGGTAGTTGTAAAAGCTAATATTAATACAATAGCTATTTTTAAGATTTTCATTTATTTGTTTTTAATGTTATTTAATTTGTTTTTGATGCTGTTACATTTGGCTCATAACGATTCCGTCAAATAGCCTGTCTCCTAAATAGGTTCTCATCCAAACCATAGGTTTGGCAAACTTTCCGACTCTGTATCGTGTTTTCGGATTTTTACTGCCTACTATTTTATTTACAGCATCAGCAATTACCGAAGGCTTTGAGGAACCGTTTCCTTGTGCGGCTTTTTTTGTGCCCTCAATGATTTTATCCATCATGCCTGTGTAGACACTTTGCTTTGAGATTTTTGAAAAATTGTCAATCAAAACAGAACCAAACTCGGTGGCAATAAAGCCTGGCTCTAATACCACCACCTTGATATTGAATTGCTTTAACTCCAATCGCATACAGTCACTCAAACCTTCCACCGCATGTTTGCTTGCATGGTACCATGCACCCATTGGGAAGTACATTTTACCACCCATTGAAGAAGTGTTGATGATTAATCCTGATTTTGCTTTACGCATGTAAGGGACTACTATTTGCGATACCGCGGCAATTCCAAAAACATTTACCTCCATCTGTTTCCTTGCCTCAGCTAACGGCACATCTTCTACCGAACCATACAGGCCATAGCCTGCGTTGTTCCAAAGTACGTCGATTTTGCCCTCTTCTTTAATAATGGCGTTAATTACGCATTGGATGTCACTTTCATTTGTTACATCCATTTGCATTGGATAACCACCCAGTGCCTTTAAATCCTGCATTTGGTCAATTCTTCGTGCAACTGTATAAACAGTATGACCTTCCTGGATGAGTTTCTTAGCAGTTTCCTTACCCATCCCTGAACTTGCACCGGTAATTAAGATTACTTTTTTCATTTTTTTGCTATTTCAAATTGATAGCACAAATGTCTGGCGGATGAGCGGGCTGGTGTTAATACAAATACTGGATAGTTGTATACTAACTCTCGTTTGTGGCTATAATTAAAGTGTAGAAACCGTTAGCGGGCTTTGGAATACGGAAAAACAAAAAACCTCGCTACTTTATTGCAGCGAGGTTTTTAATTTTTACAGTAAAGTTGGATACTACTGAATTTTTTCTGGCGGAGAGGGAGGGATTCGAACTATGTTCGTTTAAGCCGTGGAAACGCGGTTTTTAAGGCGATTTTTAAATAGTGCCACGATTTTGCCATGACACGATATAGAACTCCCCAAAACTATAACCCTAAACGGCCTAAACTATCACCCAAAAAACTACAAAACGGGATTGCCTTTAAGCAACTCCTTTTGTATTCTTGACTAGTTTCTCCTAATATGATAAGAAGCTCCTGCACGAAGCTCATTGATCTTTTAAAGAACTTATAATCCGTTTGATTATATCAAATCTAACAAATTATATAGATATAATGAAATAAGGGATATATAGGAAAGGTGATCATTGTAATAATAAGCATGGTTTTTTTTTAACTAATACATTAAAAAATTCACACAGGCTATATTTTCAATTATTATTGTTATTTAAACACTTATTGCTTAACATTGAATGCTCAGTCTACAAAGCAGTTACAGAGCTACAATCCCTGTTCAAAGAACTTAAACCTAAATCGCACATGGAGTTTAATAATCCCAATAAACAGTTCCCTTTGTTCTGGATAGCGTGCCAGCTTAGTAAAAATCAATATCCTTTTCAGATTAACCATCAACTTAAATCAGTTATGCGAAAGCCCTTCTTGCTGATAATATTCATTATTTTTTTATGTTGCAATAGTTTTGCCCAAGGCCCCAAAGCTACGCCCCCTTCGGCAGATGCAGCTGCATTAGGTAAATACGGCACCTATCCTACAGACCTCGCTCACGGGTTGGTCAACATTAGTATCCCGTTGTATACTATAAAAACGAAACTGTTGGAGGTACCTGTTTCCTTATCCTATCATGCTTCAGGTATTAAAGTAAGCGATGTATCCAGTTGGGTGGGCCTTGGCTGGGTGCTTAATGCAGGTGGTGTTTTGACAAGAAGCATTCGGGGTAGAGCTGACGAATTCGGCTTCGCCAATGCAAGCCACCAATTCTTTACCCATGATCAGTTAAACGCAATGACTGACGCAAGTGCGATTTCGCTTTACAGTTATCTCGACGGCATGTCCAAAGGAACGGCAGACGCCGAATCAGATTATTACAGCTATAACGCAAATGGCCTTGCCGGGAGTTTTCTTTATAATACCAGCCAGCAGATCATTCAGATTCCTTATAGCAACAATAGGATTATTGTAAACAGCCCGGGAAGCATTTATACAATAATCGCAGATAATGGTACCAAATATATTTTTGATGTTGCAGAGGGAACTGTTAACCAGACGACAGGTGTTGGCGCTAATACAGCTTTTTACTTAAGTAAGATTGTTTCGGCAGACGGTTCGGATACTATTTATTTTGATTACACTGATGATAATACCTATTCATATATAGATGTTTATCCCACTGCCCAGATTTCAGAATATCAAGTGCCGATCGACCCTAACTTTCCAAACCGATATGTATTTTCTTCATCTTACACTAATATCAGTACCAGCCATACCAAGTTGCTTTCTAAAATCAGGTTTTCAAACGGGTATGTTAATTTCATAACCGCTAATGATCGCCATGATGTGCGCAAAACGAGGCTGTCACAAATACAGGTTTATTCGTCTGACAATGTTTTGAAACGGACGATCAGCTTGAACCAGGATTATTTTATTTCAACAAGTCCAGCCCCCACCGTCAGTACCGACCCTAGCGCAAACATTGCATATCGGATGAAACTAACCGGTTTGAATATTAAAGACGCCGTTTCTACGACTGTCCAAACATATGGTTTTAATTACAATACAGCCGCGACATTGCCTCCATATTGGGGCGGTGGAGCAGTCCCTAATCCAAATTATTTTTACGGGCAAGACCTTTACGGTTACTATAATGGCATCATTAACAATACACATTTGCTTAGTATAAAGCCTCCAACTTATACCGGGTTTCAGACCGCCGACCGTCATGTCGAACCCTTAAAAGCGCAGGCAGGTGTACTTACGGAAATTATTTACCCAACCGGCGGAAGCACCAAATTTTATTATGAGTCTAATACAACTGCTAACCAAACATCAGGACTGATCGGCGGGCTGAGGATTAGTGCAATTGATAACTATATTAATAATGGCAGTACCCGAATAGGCCATAAAGTATTTACCTATTCGGGGGGGATTTTATCCAGCAGCACTTATTACCTGAATTTTTTTACCACCAGCACCTATCAGCAACACATAATTGACTCCTCTCCCAGTGCCACATATCAGCTTGGGGTGACTAATTATTCCAATGCTCCTACCTTTCCTATGGGGGAAAACAGTAATAATGGTGCTTATTATCAGTATATAACAGAAACAGATAATAATGACGCCGGCGTTACACTTGGAAAGACGGACTATCAATTCGAATATGAGGAGGATGGCATCACCAATACGCCGCAAACCCTTCCTTCCGATGTTTTCACAGCGCGTTACACCTTATTCGGTGGCTCAACCTCTGCGTGTATCAGTGATATGGGCTGGGCGCGTGGCCCGCTGAAAAGCCAGCTGACGTATAAAAGCAATACCGATGGAAGCAATACCCTTGTGAAAAGTATTGTCAATACCTACACCAAATTTAAACAAGCGGATAATTATACAGGAACCAACTCTTTTCGGAGTATCATTTTTCCGAATCAGGAGATTATTTATAACACAGTAGCTCCGATAAAGCAGGAATTTCAATTTTTTGATGTCATAACAAAAAGTGGTGTAAAAAAGCTAACCAATACCTCAGAAAGTATCGACGGAATAACAAAATCGACTAATTATTTTTATGATAATACCAATAATTATTACCTCACCAGGGTTGAAACGACAGAAAGCAACGGAGATATCGTGAAAACAGTTAGTAGGTACCCACAGGACAAAGCTTCACTCACGGGATTGCCTGCGTTTGCTGCTACGGCGATAGATACGATGGTCAATCGTAATATGCTCAATACGGTGATAGAAAATAGCAAGTATATAAACAATGCGTTAAGTAGCACACAACGTTCTAACTATAAGCTTGTAAGTGGAAATACACTGATGGTATTGCCTGATATCCTCCAGGAAGCCGTTGCGTCTAACCCACTCGTTACAGGACCAAGTTTCAATTTTTATGATGGCATAGGCAATGTTAGAGACCTAACTAACTATGGCGGTTCGCACACAGCTTACCAATGGGGATATGGCAATCAATATCTCGTTGCGGAGGTAAAGAATGCATCTTATAATGACATCTTTTATGAAAGTTTTGAAGAGGGTGCCGGCAATTCTTTGTTAGATGATAGTAAAAGCGGTCATTACAGTCATTCGGCAACATACAGCAAAGCATTAACCGGCTTAGATGCCGGTTCGTACATATTGTCATACTGGCAAAAATCCGGGACCGTTTGGTCGCAGGTTATCACACCGGTTACAGTTACAGGAAGTACTTATACGATAGGTGCATCGCCCGCCATAAATGGCCAGATAGATGACGTCTGTTTTTATCCAGCTGGTGGGCAAATGACAACTTATACTTATGATCCTTTGATCGGCATTACGAGCATCACCGATCCGAAAGGGATGACTAACTATTATGAGTATGATAATTTTCAGCGCCTCGTAAACATTAAAGACAAGGACGGAAGTATTATCAAACATACCGATTACCACTACAAACAATAATCATTTAATAAATACCTTATCATAAAAGAAATGGTTACAATGCATTTTAAAATCCGCTTGGGAAAATATGCCCTTATATTGCTGATGGTGTTGATCGTATGTTTTGGCCACCGGGCCTTTGCCCTGGTGCCGGTAGTCAGCTATAGCGGCCCTCAAGTCTACACCCTGAATGTTGCTATCCCGACCTTAACCCCGTCTACGGCGAACGGGACGGCTATTAACGGACAAACGGGAACCTGCCTTTCAGGAGGACTTGCAACAAGTCAGCCGCTCGGCGGCACTACAGATAGTAAAGGCAATGTTTACATTGCAGACGCAGGAACACATTCTATTTACAAAATAACCCCATCAGGAGTTGTCACGACGTTCGCCGGCGGCGGATACCAGGGATATGCCAATGGAACAGGCACGGCAGCTTTTTTTTACCATCCTGTTGGATTAGCCTGTGACGCAGCCGACAATATCTATGTAGCTGACGAGGACAATCATGCTATCCGCAAGATAACACCGACCGGGGTAGTAACCACTTTAGCAGGAACAGGCAGCCAGGGCAGCGCCGATGGCACTGGTACAAATGCCAGTTTCTATTATCCCTGCGGTGTAACCGTCGATGCATCCGGAGTGTTGTATGTGGCAGATAGTTTTAACAATAAGATTCGGAAAATCACCGTGGCCGGTGTCGTTTCCACTTTTGCAGGCAGTGGCGCAGCAGGTTCGTCTAGCGGTTATGGTACAGCAGCTAGCTTTAATCAGCCATTCAGTATAGTGGTAGATGCATCGTCCAGCAATCTCTATGTGACAGACAGAGCAAACCACAAGATTCGCGTGATCAGCGTGGCATCAGCCCTGGTGCAAAATCTTGCAGGTAGCGGGACAGCCGGCTTCGCTGACGGTGCAAGTTCAAACGCAAGTTTCAATGCCCCAACAGGATTGGCGATTGATAAACCTACCGGGAACTTATATGTAACGGATGAAGCCAACCAGCGTATTCGGAAAGTTACCTCTGGTGGAACAGTATCTACGCTATCAGGGAATGGTTCTGTAGGTACTGCAAATGGCTTGGGAACAACCGCTACCTACAATCTGCCTTTTGGCATAGCCCTGGACAGTAAATCTGGTTTTATTTATGTCGGAGATGATAACAACCACTTAATCCGGTCAGTCGCCTTTGGGGCCTACACTATCCGGCCAAATCTGCCTGCGGGATTATCATTTGATATAACGACAGGGCAAATCACAGGAACTCCTACAGAAACCAGTCCAGCCACAAACTATACAATAAATGCATATAATTCCTCCGGAAAAAGTCTTGATGCATCTCTGAGCATAACCGTTAACGCCCCAGGTACGTTAAATCTTAGTCAGGACCAGAATTATATTGCAACGCTCACTCCGAGGATATCCGGAATCACGAATAACACAACGCTTACCTCGTTAGTCGCTGACCCGACAAAGGTTCAAACCACTGTAAGTTATTTAGATGGCATAGGCAGGCCCTTGCAAGCAGTAAAGGTCAAAGGATCACCTCAGACAAAAGATATCGTGCAGCCCGTTGCTTACGATCCATATGGGAGAGAAATACAAAAATATCTTGCATACGCTTCTCCATCTGCCGATGGCAGTTACAAAACTGCTGCGCTTACAACTGAGATCGGCAATTTTTACAATCCAGGAGGTAGCGGGACCAGCGGAACCCAGCAAAGTAACGGCATCGTGGTTAATCCTTATCCATATTCGGTCACGAACTTTGAGGCCTCGCCGCTGGAACGGCAGACCGAGCAGGGGGCGCCAGGTACACCCTGGCAGCCAGTAGTCGGGAACAATACTGGTCATACTGTAAAAATTGAGTATACCACGAATAATGAAACTGACATTGGAACGACGGCCAGTACGATGATCGCGGTACTCTATAAAGTAACAATCAACAGCGACCAGAGCCGTACACTGACTATTGGTAATACTGAAGGGAATTATTATAAAGCAGGCCGACTGTACGTTACCAAAAAATATGATGAAAACTGGCAAAGCGGGCGGGGAGGTACAACGGAAGAATACAAGGATAAAGCAGGACGTATACTGCTGAAACGGACGTTCAACATGGAGAGCGGAATTTTGAAGATTCTCAGTACCTATTATGTGTATGATGACCTGGGTAACCTCGTTTTTGTATTACCACCGACGAGCGGAGCCGATGCGGGAATTACCAGCGCCGCTAACCAGACAGTACTGGATAACCTATGCTACCAGTACCGGTACGATGAAAGGAACCGGCTGAGCCGTAAAAAACTGCCCGGCAAAGGATGGGAGTATATGGTCTATAATAAACTCAACCAACCGGTACTCAGTCAGGATGCAGTTCAGCGGGTTAGCAACCAATGGACAGTAACCAAATATGACGCTTTAGGAAGAGTGATCATCACCGGCTTATGGACAGATGTATCAGCCTTTCCACAATCCACGCTGCAAACGAATATTTACGCAAATGCGCAATGGGATGCCAGGGACAACACGAATGTGACGACCGGGTATAACGTAAGTAGCTACCCTGCCTTAAATTCGGTTCTTACAGTGGATTACTATGACGATTACCTTTTCAACGGCAATCCTTATACGGCTTTCACAAATTCGCTCACCACCGGTACGAAAGGTTTGCTTACCGGTTCTAAAACAGCCGTACTGAATGCTGACGGCACGATCGGCCAGATGCTTTGGGCGGTGCATGGTTACGATAGCTTCGGCAGGGAAAACCTGAGCATCAAACAACATTATAAAGGCGGTTCAACCGGGTACAATACTGGTAATATGGATATCACTTCTACTACCTATACGTTCAATAACCAGATTGACCATTCGACGTTTGCCCATATCCTTGCGGGAGTAAGCAACCCTAAGGTTGGCGTAGGGACCCAGTATTATTATGACCATATGGGCAGACAGACACAGATATGGAAAGTGATCTGGGACGAATCCCTTCCGCAACCCAATAGCACGCTAATCAGCCAGACGGACTATAATGAGTTGGGACAAGCTAAAATAAAACATCTGCACAGTCCGGATAATGGGCAAACGTTTAAACAGGCTGTTAATTACGCCTATAATGAGCGTGGGTGGCTTTCTTCAATCAATACGCCAAATGCAGTTGATGCAACACAGGTATTCGGCGAACAACTACAGTATAATGACGGTACCATTCCTCAATTTAACGGGAACATATCCGGGATGATTTGGCAGACGATGGTACCTGCAGGTCTGGGCCTTACCCAGCAAAAGCAAAGCTATGCCTATACTTACGATGACATCCATAGGCTAACGCTGGCCAACTATACCACAGCAGGAGCGACAGGCAAATTCAATGAGCAGGTCGATTATGACCTGGTGGGAAATATCGGTCATTTGAAGCGGACGAATACTACCATTGCCGGTCAATACTTAAATAATTTTACGTATGACTATACCACCGGCGGTGTAGGTAACAAGTTGTGGGGAGTAACAGATGGCGGTACCGCGGCACAGGGTGGCACTTATACCTATGACGCCAATGGTAATGCGACGACGGACACGCGTAACCAAATCACCAATATCAAATATAACCTGTTAAACCTGCCTGCTACTGTAACGAGAACGCCTGGTAATATGAGCTATATCTACGATGCTACCGGGGAAAAGCTACAGAAGATCTCAGGTGGTATAACCAGGGAATATATTGACGGAATAGAATATAATAACGGTGCGATAGAGTTTGTAAAGACAGAAGAAGGACGGGCAACTCCGAGCGGGAATACTTATGTTTATGAATATTATCTGAAAGATCACTTAGGTAATACACGGGCTACAATTCGCCAGGATGGAACGATCAGCCAGGTCCAGGATTATTATGCGTTTGGAATGGATTTAAACGCCGGTAATTCGTATATGTCAGGTACGCTTAACAACTATAAATTCAACGGAAAGGAAAAGCAGCAGGAGACAAGCCAATACGATTTTGGTGCGCGGTTCTATGATCCGATTATTGCGAGGTGGACAGGAGTAGATTCCAGAACGGAAATAATGCACGATTATAGCCCTTTCGTCTACTCTTTTAATAACCCTGCGAGATTTTATGATAAAGAAGGTGAAGAGCCAAAGGATGGAGCATCAAACCCTCCTGATTTAGCGAAAATAATGAGTGGTCCTAAAATTAATATGTCCAATGCACCACTTTCATCACCAAGAAATGCCGCAGGTTTCCAAAGAAACGGGCCTTGGTTTTGGCGACAAATGTTAAAAGAACATCCGGAAATGTTTACTAAAGATAATGTTGCCCGTATTCGTGGAGGTACCTCGCCTGTGATAAACGATCAATGGATTGAATATAATCCGGCGCAGGCTGGTTATAGCGGAAAGTTGATTCACCACCATGTAGATGGTAGTAATATGGCAGTTGGAATCCCCGAAGAGCTACATTTAGAAGCCAGCGCAGAATTACATGCGAATATACCACGCACACGCTTAGGGGGGCTTAGAAGTTCATTGGAGGGAGCTAACCTTTTCTTAAATGTGATCGGCCTGGTCGTTGATGTAATAAGTGATGACCCACATTCGTTAGGTATGCAGTTTTCAGCAGGGAGCAAGTTGAATACTTTATATTTTGACATTACAACAAAGCAATATTTTGAAGTAACATCTCGTAATACTGACAAAGATGGAAGGGTTACTACAACTTATGACACTTATTCTTCATACGGCTATGATGAAAGGCAAGGCAAATATATTGGAATAGATAAGACAGGAACCTTTAAAGCCGTAAAAGTAAACTCGATTGAAGAAGCTTATCAATATATAAAATCATAGCTATGACAGATGTAGAATTTATAGAGAAAATAAAACAAGTGCCTCTGGCTTTTGAAGAATATAAAAAGGCAGACCTAACAGACGATTTTATTGCTCAGATAATCAAAGGCTTCAATCCCTCAAAGAAGATAGAAGAATTGCCACGGTATGGAAATGACGAAGTAATTAAGCTAATAACTCATTATGATCTTACTAAGACAATGATAGGGATGATAAATTTTTTTGAAGCCCCTATTGTTTCTGACGATAGAATTTATTTCGGAAAATTTGAAATAGACAGATTGTTTTGGGATGTCTTGGATGGTGAAATTAAATGTTGTGAAGGACGGGCTGGTAATATCTTGTTCAGATGTGCCAAAAATGGAAGCTCATTTTTAGCAGCCATATTTGAAGCAGCATGCTTTCTTCAAAAGACAAGTGTAAATGAGGAGTTGTATGATAATGAAGATGTTCACATAGAGGTTGCCGACTATTGTACAGAAATTGCAGGAGGTGATTCTTATAAGGATTTTTATAGAGTTCTTCTATCATAACTCTAATACCTCATCAAGTTTTATCTTATAATCTTTGAAAATTACATTTACAACGATTTTGTGGATATGCTAATTAACAAAAGGTAGGTCTAATCTTAGTCAACGCCCTGCGTTATAGATGAATACATACCTGACTATCCAGAATTACTGGAGCGCTATCTGGTCAATGGGAATTGCCTGGTATGACATATCCATATCCAAGAGACTTTGACACAGGTTACCAATTAAAAAACCATAACATGAAAGCTTTGATAGATCGTACTTTATTTTGGTTTACAGATGGTGACGAACAGTTACTGAATCTTAATAATAAATTCTCACCTTGGGGGCTTATGTTTAATAGGCTTTTAAATGAGAAATATTGTGGAAAGAAGATTAAATATATCAACCTCTATTTTAAGACTAAACAGACATATACTTTAAATCCTAAATCTAAGGAACATTATATGCATTATTATGGAGGGCATCTTTGGTATAACGACGTGTTTGATATGGATGCTTTTATTTCAATGAGTGAAAATGAGCAAGTAAATTATATCTGGAAAAGATCCTCTGAGATATTATTAATATGTGCCGAAAATTTGAAAAACAATGATCTTTCAGCTGCTTGTAATTATGCTTATGAAAAGGGGATCAGTCTTGGATTAAATCCTAATTTTGAAATTTTACAGACAAATTTTATTCTGAATAACAAATCAATTAATGCATCTATTTTGTATGATTTTCAGAAAGAGGAAGTCACTTCAAATCTAATTTTGGAAATTGATCATGTTGTTGTTTTAAAGAAAAATATAGATAGTGCGGCGTTAGGAAACCCATTCTTTTTTATTATTTATAAAAAAATAGAAGTTGAAAACAACGTTATTATTATAAAAGGGCGAAAAGATGCAGGGAATCTTCCTATGCGAGTAGAAATACCGGCAGCGCTTGCGGTGTGTGACGAAACATAATCCGACCACAGTAAAGGGGTATATCGTGATACAGCTTCAAACTATTTACACCATAATAATAAGCCCAGCCGATAATGGTTGGGCTTTTATTTTATTAAGTTGCCTTTGATTTGAAGACAATTTCGCTAAAAACATCGTTACATGGATTTATCGAAATTAAGTACTCCTATGAATGCTGTATCTCATATTAACAAAAGGGGATGCTATCCAAAAGGATTTTCGTTACCTTACAGAAGGCCATTGGAAGATATTGAACGAAAAGCACGGGTTTTCTTCCGTCCTGATAAGTGCCAGCATTTCATCATTGTGAATTTGAAACTCTTCCAGGACTTTTGTCTTTTGAGCAATTCTACCCCAAACAATGTCCATGATATTCGTGGAAGTGACCGTCACATCATTCGAAATCAGGTCCGTTTTTGCATTTGCAATTTTATTGCTTAGCGTATCCAAAAAATGGTTGATAATTCTGGCGTCCTCTTTAGCGCCGGTCGCCCTTCCTGTTTCCTGGTTCCATCTGTCTACGTCCCATTTTCTTTTCGTGGATGTTTCTTTTGGAATTCCGTTAACTGTAATTCTGAGGTAGATGAACCTCATTTTCTTGGTTTTTTTTGGCACCTTCAAAAAGAAGTTTAATCCAAAGCTGGTTTCTAACATAACTCAACATTTCAAGGTGAATAAATGTCGGATTACGGTGCTTTAAGATCAAGTCGTTAACGTGCTTTACATATTGATAGTCAATGTGTTGTAATGATTTTCGTGGCACTTTTTTTAAAAAATAAAAAGTGCCACGATATTGCCACGAAAACTTTGGGTGCTTTTGAAAAATTTGGGAGTTGGGGCTAAAAAAACTAAAGCCTGCAAATTCCAAATTTGCAGGCTTTACGCGCTTCTTAAGATATTTTATGACTAAACAAACGCTTTTTTACGTTCTGTTCATCCACTTGGCGGAGAAAGAGGGATTCGAACTTTCGCCCTAAAACCTCACTCTACAGCCACTTTTACCCTTGAAAACCTAAAAGTGCCACGATTCTGCCACGAATCCGTGTTTTTAGGTTCAAAAATGTACCTGGCGGAGAGGGAGGGTTCAGAACCTGTCTCTGTATTCTTTTGATCTTCAGTCGATTGTATTATTTTTAAAAATCGACTCACCGCGTGACTCACCAGTTTTTTCTTGCCTGAAAATGGAGACGCAAATCTTAACGCAAAGATAGTAAATACATTACTTATTGAATGCATAAACAAATTGAAATCAAGCTTATTAACGGTGCTTAATTTGATTCAGGTTAGCGAAAGCGATATTAGAGAATAAAATCCATTGACCACGCTATACCCCGCTTATTTAAAGGTTCGTCATTATTCCGGTGCAATTTCTGCTGCTATTTTTTTAAGGTCTTCCTTGTTAATAATGCTCTTCTTTTCGTATTGCTCCAAATGAAAGTTTTCCAGTTTTTGTAAAAGATATTGCAACGTGAATTTTTCCGCAATCGTCAGTCTTCCGGTGATGATCGTACCCACATAGCTGGTGTGTTCGAATACCTGAAATAGTAATATTTTTCCCTTATCCGTAATGGCAATATGTTTACTTCTTTTATCCTTTTCGTCGTCCCATTGTCTTACCAAACCGTGGGCGATCAGACGTCTGAGCACCTCCGTACCCGATGTTTTTTCCTGTAGATTATAGCTTATCAGTTCACTTTTTGACAAATGGTTATGTGTTAAAAGGATGGCCAAAGCGGTAAAGTCTTCGGCGGTTTGCAAGGGTGTGCCTTCCAGCGCCTTTTTTATATAAGATTTCGCATAGCGGCTCATAAAAACAAACAAGCGACCAATATTATTATCCAGCTGATAGGCAATATCCAAAGCGGCGCTGTCATTAGCGCCGAACCTAACTTCATTACTATGATTATTACCTGCAGGGTCACCAACTTTATTCAGCAAAAAACCTGTAAAATCCTGCAAAGACGCTTCCCGTTCCTGGTTTTCTTTTTCCAGTTCGGCTACAAGATCAATCAGTTGGTGAATAAGTTGGTATGATTTCATGTTTTTATAAAATTAAGCATACAGACAATTTTCAAATTTAGTTTCTTTTAGTGAGTTCCGGGTTTTGAGTTTTGAATGCAGCGTAAGCCGCCCGGTAATTTTGCTTAGCGTCTCCCTGCGGCTTAAAGCTTCTCAGCAGGTTCAGCGTTTTGATCAGCGTCAATTTATAAGCGGGTAATTCAGGCGCATTGATTGCAAGCATATCCGCCATTTCTTTTCCAAGCAGGTAACGCATTAAGCCAAGGATATCGTTAGCCGTCGCCTTACTTTTATTCACCGACAGGATATGAGCGGTTAACGATCCGGTTAATTCGCGCCCATGCGCAGAAACAGCGAATTGCCTTCGTTTAATAGTGTTATCAAGTTGCTGCGCCATTTTTGAATTTTCGGGGATCAGATCTTCATCTAAGCCGGACAAGTAACCTACCACTGACCAGATATGCATAAACGCTGCCTGATCTTCCTGGCTTACGCTGTAACCGAGCATTCGTAACCCGCGAATTAAGATCAACGAAAATGACAGGTTTGTCCCGGCCATGTCTTCCTGGTTGATGGGCAATCCCCAGCTATCGTTCCATTTGCCGCTTTGAACCGTGTAGTAACGAACGGCCGCATGCATGATCCGCACTTTTAAAATTTCTTCAAAAGCGCTTCCGTCTTTACTGAAAGCATCCGGCCCCATTACTTCCCAAACAAAAACAGCGGTATCAAAAAGCCTTTTGGTGGTTTGCTTGCGGATCAGCTCTGACAAGTATAGCACCATTGCGCCATTGGCTGCATTATAACAATAGGGTAATGATAACAACCCGAGTAAACTCATAATGATCTCAGAATGCCGGGCAAAGAAAACAGCGCCGGTTTTCATTAGCCGTGGCTGTGCCCATGTGGGCAGTTCCGTAGCTTTATCAATAAAGGCAAAACTCGGAAAGGCATCTTGTATTAAATTCAAGTGTAAAGTACCAGAAGCGCCACCCATCCAGTCCTGTAATTGCTTTTTCTTTGCCGGATCGCTAAAAACATAACGTATAAAGTCATCTGCCTGCGCGTCGCCCAATAGCCGTTTACGGTCTAAAAGTTCATTGCTATATAAATTATGATTCATCATTAACACATGGTGTTTATCATGGCCTCTGCAGCCAGCCTGCCACTTTTCATCGCTGCATTAATCGAGCCATTCATCAAATAATCCCCACAGGTGAAGCATTGGGCATTTACCAACATGGTTTTATAATCAGGTTCATTAGTTACGTGGTCGTCATTGGGCAGCGCATAATCAATATGGTAAGTTTTTAAATGCTTCCAGCTGACGGCTTCGGGATACCAAAATTTCAATTCCTTAACCACGTTTTCCTGGAGTTCGTTTTGATTGGCTTTAGAATGATCCCCGATTAGCGACAGTGAAATTAAAGTATCACCGTTTTTAGAATACCCGGTAGAAATACGATCCATTACCGCTATGTTATTTACAATTTTTCCCGGTAACGTATTTAAAGCTATAAGAGGCTTTTCAAACGGTCTTTTTTTAGCGGTGAAATACATATTGCTCACAGAATGGTGTTCAATGTTCGAATTTCTATTACGTATGGGGGAACGTAAAGGAGCGGTAGCGATCAAAACATACTTAGCCTGATATACAACCCCATCTGTTGTTGTTACCGAGCCGCCATTAACTGCTGATACATTTTGATGAAACAGCAGTTCCTGTGAAGAAAGGCATTCGGCAAGTTGTTTAGGTATCATGCCCATTCCTTTGGCTGGGACCGCAGCATTACCTTCGCTAAACATTTTAAAAACAAACTCAAACATTCTGCTGGAAGTATTTAGCCTGTCTTCGAGAAATATCCCGGTCATAAAGGGACGGAAAAACTGGTTCATGATCGTTCCGCTAAAACCTTCTTTTTTCAGGTATTCTGTAGTAGTGATCTCGGGTTCTGAAAATATCTCATCTATACTCTTACCAGCTAATTTTAGTTTTAACCGGAGCATGCGTAATTTATCGGTAAATGTCGCCGCTGAAGACAGCAAAGTACTCACTATTGAACCTGGCTGCCTGGCCGGATCTCCCAAAGTAGTGATGCCCTCCCTGTTCAAAATAATTGCGCCGGGATCAAATTTGCGTAATTCCAGCGCTTTATAATCTAATAGTTTTTTGGCTTCGGGATAAGCTGTCAGAAAAACCTGGAAACCCCGGTCGAGCAGGTAGCCATCTAACTCATCTGTTCGCACTCTGCCACCCACTCCATCGGAGGCCTCCAAAACCAAAACGGATTTTCCGGCAGCTTTTAATATTTTGGCAGCCGTTAAGCCAGCTATTCCCGCACCTATAATAATTACTTCTGCGTCTCTTTTCATCGCTTATGCATTGAAGTTGACATGTGTATTTAATAGATGGGGTTCAACACCTGGCTTGGCATAGGCGAGTTGCCCAACGGGTTGCGGAAGATAATAAGTATCCAAACCGGCCACGGTCATGGTTTTTGCTTTGCCGTGATCAGCTGTTCCATCCGGGCCGATCAATCCGTCTTCTGTAAGGATATGAACTATTTCACCAATTACAATGGTTGTCCCGTTAACCTCCATATCAATCATCTCACGCAGTTCCAGCCCTATGCGTATGTTGGATGCTGCAACAAAAGGCGCTTTAAAGCCATTCACATAATGTTTTTTGAAATGGCAGGCATCAAACTCAGAAACGCCCGAAGGATAACTTGCGCTGGTTTGGTGTGCCTGCATGTACCATTCGGGCAAAACATTATTGAGGGTGTATTGTCCTGTTGACCTGATATTACGCAGTGTATCATTGTGCTCACGTTCAGGCCTGATCACCATTCCGATAAGCGGCGGGTTGGCACCCAAATGGAAGACAGAACTGATGATACACAAGTTGGTTACACCGTCATTGCCGGTTGTGCCCAAAAGATTCAAAGCCCGGTAGCCTATCAAACTATTGATCAGGCTTGTTCGGTATTGCTTCTCCATCTGATAGATCTGTTCGCTTTTTATATTCTGCATTTTAACTTGTTTTTAATTTACCTAAGCCACCATCCATGCCGATAACCTGTCCGGTCATCCAACTGGCGTCATCTGATAATAAAAATGCGATCAGCCGGCTGATATCTTCGGGATGCCCTATCTTTCCTAAAGGATGGCGTTTAGCAGAGGCTTCCCGTTTTTCGGCTGTGCTTAATAAGGTTTGAGCGAGTGGTGTATCTGTTAAAGACGGTGCAACTACGTTAACCCGGACATGCTGTATGGCAAGCTCGGCTGCCAAAGATATGGCCATACCTTCAACCGCACCTTTTGCCGCTGCTATACTGGCATGGTAAGGCATCCCTGTTTTGGCGGCAACAGAACTCATCAAGACGATAGATGAACCGGCGGCATTTTTTATAGGTTTAATAACTTGTTGGATCATTCGTGCTGCGCCTAAAACATTGAGCTGGAAATCCTTCAAAAAGTCTTCATCGGTTAACCTGCTGAATGGTTTCAGGGTAATGCTGCCAACCGAATAAACCAGGCCGTGCAATTGCTTAGGAAGGAACATTTCCACCGCATCCAAATTTTCTAAAACGTCGGCTTTTAAAAAATGTACATCTTCCGGCCAATTGGCTGATGCCGACCTTGATATCGTATAAATATTTGCTTGCTGCTGATGAAGCAATTTAATCAGCGACAGGCCAATGCCGGAACTTCCACCGACTACCAGGATATTTTTTCCGTTGAAATTCATGATCCGATATACCTTAAAAATTCATTCTTAGTTTCGATATTTAAAAACTGCCCGCTATATTCAGCGGTAAGCGTGGTGCTGCCTGCGTCCCGAATGCCACGGCTGGATACGCAATGATGGTGCGCGTCTATGATAACCGCTACATCTTCCGTGCCCAATGCTTCTTTGAGCATATTGGCTATCTGCATGGTGAGCCTTTCCTGCACCTGCGGTCTTTGCGAACAATACTGAACAATCCTGTTAAGCTTTGATAAACCGATCACCTGCCCGTTACTGATATAGGCAACGTGGGCTTTACCTACAATAGGTACAAAGTGGTGCTCACAATTGCTAAATACAGCAATATTCCGTTCCACCAGCATCTGGTTATAGTTGAATGGATTTTTGAATAAGGTGGGTTTGGGTTTATTAGCGGGATTCAAGCCGCTGAAGATCTCCTTCACGTACATTTTAGCCACCCGCTTAGGCGTGTCTTTCAAACTGTCATCTTCCAGATCCATCCCCAGAGTTTCCATGATCGCTGTAAAATGTTTGGCAATCAGTTCCATTTTGGTATCATCGTCCAGTTCAAAAGCGTCAGGACGGAGAGGTGTGTCAAAGGCAGCATTATAATGATCCTGCTCCAGATCAGTTACCACCCGCGCTAAAGTTAAGTCATTCAATATTTCGTTTTTTATCATGAAATTGTTTTAACATAAGGTAAAGAGCTTTTGCTATTTATCGTCTTTCTCTGATTTTTAAACCAAGGGTAAAACCTCGCGCTTAAACCTGTATAGATCATTACATTTAGTAAGATCAAATCCATGCCATAAAAGATATCCTCAACGGGAATGGTCAAAATACGTAAGCCTATAATATGTGCCGGGTTGTACCAAACTACCGGGTTTTCCAGGCCGGTGCCAGTTAGCAAACCATTCACGATCAGGAAGGGAAGCAATAACAGCAGATAAGTGATATAGAATTTTGAAAGCCAGCTTACTTTTATAATAAACTGCGCGGTAAAAAGTAAGATAGCTAAAGCAGCGAAAGTGTAACACGTGTAATGTTGTTTATGAGACCAGATTGCCATAAATAAAGAAAGGGCTATTAGTAATGAGCTAATGATAATCTGATAACGGGCAGATATCTTTTTTTTGATCGTTACATTTAAACAAGCATAAGTGAACACGCATGAGTAAGGGATACAAAAAAAGAACAACACTTCTTCGACAGGCAAGTTACCGATGTAAATGCCTATGAGGTAAACAGGATTAAATCCCCATATTTTTAAGTGAGTGAAATACATATCCCAGGCAATAAATACTATCCCTGTCAGGAGTATTGCCGGGAAAAGTGAATGCCAGTTTTTGTAAAACTTCAGGCTAAAGTGAAATGAAAAAAGAATGGGCACCAGCACCGAAAAAAGATCGATCAGCAGATAAGTAAATCTCATGCCGGGTTATTTTTTGAAGTGTGACGGAAATATTTCCAGGATACCCATAACATACCAAAGCTTTCGCCGTCATATTTACCCGTATGCTTATGGTGCATTTTATGCGCCCGGCGGATGGCTTTCAGGTAACGGTTCTCTGAATTACGCAGCACTTTTATGCGCTGATGGATAAACAGGTCGTGTACAAAAAAGTAACAAGCGCCATAAAGCGTGATGCCTATGCCGATACAAGTGCATACCGGCAAACGATATAGTGTTCCTGCCGCAAGACAGGCAATGCCTGGAAGCGCGAAGATCAGGAAGAACAAGTCATTACGTTCCAGAAAGCCGTAATGTTCTTTCAGGTGGTGATCACGGTGCAGCGGCCAGAAAATACCATGCATCACATATTTGTGGATTAACCAAGCCACACCTTCCATTCCTGAAAATGAAGCTAATATAATCGCAATGTTAATGAGCAATTTCATTTTAAATAATTTGACGATAGATTTCCAATACTTTTTCCAGGCATATTTTAAACCAGGCTGTATATTGCTCGGGCTGTTCCAATAATTCAAAAATCAACAGATCGGTATCTATATACCTGAACCCGGCCACTTCTGCAGGATTGGGTAACGGGAACTCATCACTGATGCCCATAAAAACATGGTCGTATTCATTTTCGATTAACCCGTTCGCAAATTCATGACGATAGCCGAACTGAAATAACTCGGTCAGTTCACAATCCATTCCCATTTCTTCACGCAAACGTCTATGAGCGGCATCCGGCGTAAATTCATCTGCACGCGGATGACTGCAGCACGTGTTAGTCCAAAGTCCGCCGGAATGGTATTTATCCAACGCTCTTTGCTGAAGCAGCAACTGGCCTTTGCTGTTGAATACAAAAACGGAGAAGGCGCGGTGCAGCGTTCCCGATATGTGAGCCTCCATCTTATCTATTTCACCAATAGCGTTACCGCCTGTATCAACTATAATTATGTTATCTTCCAATTGTTATTTATTTAGGTTACTAGATCTTTCATCATGGATTAAAGCACATTCAACTTGTACCTTACCAGTGAATCAAACATTAAATAAAACTTATGCCCGTTCGATACCCGTATCCTTTCCGACATTACTTTTTCGGCCGGTACTTTCGCTATCTTCCCAAATAGTTTTTTATAATAAACGTAAGCCAGGTAAACACCCTTGCGGCATGAACGCGGCAACTCCCTGATCCCTTCCAGGGCTTCGTTAAGTTCTGAAAGAATATCCTGTTCTATAGCACGCTTGTTCTCGTCTGAAAATGCAGACAGGTCAACATCCGGAAAGTAGGTGCGATTCAGTTGCTCATAGTCAGCGTTTACATCCCTGAGAAAATTCACCTTTTGAAAAGCTGATCCCAATTTCATCGCAGGCATTCTCAAGCGCTCAAATTCGTCTTTATTACCGTTGGTGAATACGTGCAGGCACATCAACCCCACTGCCTGGGCAGAACCCATAATATACTGATCGTATTTTTCTGCATCATAAAATTGTTCACCAAGGTCCATTTCCATACTGTTTAAAAACTGCGTAATGAGGTGATGTTCAATTTTGTACTGATTAACTACCTGTTGAAATGAATTAATTACCGGGTTGATACTGATGCCACGCTCAATAGCGGCAAAGGTGTCAGCTTTTAACTCTGCCAGCATAAGTGATTTTGGATAATTATGGAAACTGTCCACGATTTCGTCGGCTAATCTTACAAAGCCGTAAATCGCGTGTATGGGATGACGTACCTCCTTGTTAAGAAATAATATCCCCAGGGAGAAGCTGGTACTGTAAAGCCGGGTTGTTTCCCTGCTGCACGTAGCAGATAAGATATCAAATCGTTCTTTCATTTATGGTTAAGATATTGTATTAGCAATTGAGCGGAAACCTTACCCGAAATAATTGAAGGTGGCACTCCCGGCCCGGGAACAGTAAGTTGCCCGGCATAAAAAAGATTCTTTACTTTTTTATTTTTGATGGAAGGTTTAAGGTGCGCGGTTTGCATTAATGTGTTGGCCAGGCCGTAAGCATTCCCTTTAAAGGAATTGTAATCTATCTTGAAATCTTTCACGCAGTAGCTTTTCTTATAGTCAAGCGCGGTTCTGATCGATACACCAGTATAATCTTCCAAACGTTCCATGATTACCCCGAAATATTCCGTTCTCAATGCCTCGGTATCTGCTATACCCGGTGCAAGCGGCATGAGGATGAATAGATTCTCATGTCCATCAGGGGCTACGCTATCATCTGATTTTGAAGGGCAGCAAACATAAAAAAGCGGCCTTGTAGGCCATTTTGGATCTTTGTAAATTTCTGTCGCATGGAGCTGTAAATCCGCATCAAAAAACAAAGTGTGGTGTTCCAGTTTTTCGATCTTAAGATTTACGCCTAAATAGAAGATCAGGCTCGAAGGAGCCATTATCCTTTTTTCCCAATAATCATCGCTATAGTTCCTGTTAGCTTTATCGAGTAATTGATGGTCCACATGATGGTAGTCTGCAGAGGCAATAACACCATCGTAATCGCTCTCGCCATGTTTACTGACTACCTTTTTGATCTTTTGCTTCGCAACCTGCAGATGACTTACTGGTGAATTGGCATGAAAAACTACGCCTTGTGCATCGCATACTTTTTGCATCGCTTCGATGACTTTACCAAATCCACCTTTAGGGTACCAGGTGCCAAGTTTAAGCCCAGCATAATTCATCAGGCTGTATAAAGCAGGCGTATCTTGTGGCATCGCGCCCAGGAAAAGCACCGGAAATTCCATTAATGTAATTAAACGAGAATCTTTAAAAAATCGCCGGACATGCTTACTAAAAGAAGTAAAAACCTGTAGTCTGAAAGCGCCTTTGATCAGATCCCAATCGGCAAACTCTGATAAAGAAAGGCCTGGTTTATAAACCAATTTATTCATCCCCGTGCGATATTTATAGGCGGCTTCTTCTAAGAAAAGCTTAAGCTGTATAGCACTTCCAGGCTCTATCGATTCAAATAGCGATTCTAAAGCAGCATAGTCCGCAGGCACGTTTAAGACATCGCTTTTTCCGAAGACAATAGTGAACCCGGGATCAAGTTGTTTCAATTCATAAAAATCGGACGCTTTATAACCGAAATCATTGAAAAAGTTCTCAAATACTTCAGGCATCCAGTACCAGCTCGGCCCCATATCAAAAGTGTAACCTTCCTCAACCATTTGACGGGAGCGGCCTCCTATGCCAATATTTTTTTCATAAACATTGACACGGTGTCCGGCCTTGGCTAAATAGGCAGCTGCACTCAGGCCGGCAAATCCGGAACCTATCACAGCGACAGAAGGCTTTTTACCAGGAATAATGTGATCAATATGATTTGGCTTCAACATTTGGAATTTAAGGAAACAGGTTAATTTGAATTGTCAAATCAAATATAATTCAATAATATACTAAATTTTAATTAATGGTATATTTTTGTATTAATTCAGAAAGGTTTTAAATTGCATTTTCCACAAACATTATTTGCCGTTTATCTTATTGTTATCTGATAGTTTTAGTAACACTGAGAGCTTGGAGGTACGAGCTGTGGCAGCGTTTGCTTGGTGTTGACCAAGAATATAAATCTAGTTAAGAAAGCTTTAGGAACGAGTATAGTTGCCGAAGAGGTTATAGGCTTTGCAAACTATAACACGGAGTTTTCCATAAAGAACATATGTTAGGATACATAAACTATTTACAACTTATCTGATTAAAAAATCCATTTAATAAAACAGCGTGTATTGAATGCGGAACACTTTGCTAACTTACTACAGGTAAAAACAATTATATTTTACTTAAATCGGCTTTGTAAATCATTCTAGTTTTTTTCTGAGCTTTTGGATACGGTTTTGATATACATTTCCGAAGTAGCGCAACATATGTCTAAAAGAATACTGGTAATTGACGACAACGAGGATATCCTTGAAATATTGAACATCGTGTTCCAGGAATCCGGATACGACGTTATCTTGTCCAATACAGGCGAGGCAGCCGACAATATCGCGGTGATTCACCCGGACCTTATTTTGCTGGATGTGAATATTGTTGGATCCGAGAAAACGGGGCCGGAAATTTGCCGTGAGATCAAGTCTAATTACCTAACCGCCGATCTCCCTGTGATGCTGGTTTCAGCCGAAACCGATCTTGACCTGATAGCAGTTGGCTGTGGCGCTAATTCATTTGTAAGAAAGCCATTTGACATCTACGAATTATTGATGCATGTTAAACAATACCTATCTTAGCATAAAGATTAAACAGCTATGATGGAAAAACAACCCGGCGGATCTGCACAAAAAATCAGTCTGCCAAAACAGGAACTGAAGTCGTTTTTTATAAGTCACCTCAATAAAATTTACGCTGCCAAAGCACATTTGGTTTCAAACCTTCCGCAAATTGCCAATGAAGCACATTTTAGGGATCTTCGACATGCCATAATAGAAACAATTGAAGATGTGGAAAAACAAATGGCTCGGATGGAAATGATATTCGCTTTACTGGACAGCAATATCAATCCCGGAAATTTCGGTGGATTGGCCGGCCTCGTAGATGACGCTTTTAAGGATATTAAACTTCACGAAAAGAAACATGAGCTTCGGGACATGTCCATACTGTTTTATCTGCACAATATTGAAAGCATGGAAATGGCATCATTTCAGATCCTCCAGATAGCGGCGGTTAAATTGAAGAACAACCAAATTAAACAGCTTATCCGGGAAAATTATGATGAGGCAAAGGCAGACAGGACATTAATGCTGCTGATTGCGGCTAAATACATTACTTCGGTTTAGCAATACTCCTTAACCATAGGATATGCCTAGCTAGGTCATTTCTGACACAAGGTAAGAGTTAGCCATCTCAAAATTTTCTCCCAATTATAATCTTTAATATTTCCAATTATAGAGTTCTACAAAAAAAGATCCCAAAGAAGCCGTGTTTTATTTCACGTCACGTTTGCCCGAGCGTGCGTTTACCGGGCAAGTAGATTTGGAACCCAAATGACAGCCCCAGGCTGCTTTGATAGCCAGCGTTGCCAAAGCCCCCAACACCCTTGTACTTGACCATTGTTGCCAATTCAATATTGGGCGTAACAAAATAGACAACGCCCGGCCCGAAACTAAATAACAATCCATTGCTGTGGCTCCCGCCATCGCTGACATTAATCCTGCCAAGACCGACTGTTGCTTCTCCAAAAAAACGCCCGTGTTTAACTACTTCAATGTCGGCGCCCAGATATTAACGTCCAAGTCCGCCGATTCCATAGTTTACCGTAGTGCCCGAAGCTTTTGCAGTTTGTATCCCAAGGTTAACACACCCGCCAAGGGCGACATTATCTTTTACAAACCAGGCGGCCTTTGGCTTGAGGTCAAGACTGAATACCTTCGAGTCATCCAGTCCAAGAATGATATTGGACAAACTGCCTCCCACCATCACATTTCCTTACTGTACTTGGGCGCTAACGATGTTAAACTTGCGCAACCGCAGCAAGTAACATCAATAAGAGTATTTTTTCATTTTGCTTGTTCTTTTTAAAATAAAGTGAGTGCAACCCCCCGGTTTTGCTGACGGCCGGTAGCCGTTTTATTACTCGCTAAGGGCTGTGTTTGGCCATAACTGGTTGCTTCAATCCATTAAGCATAAGCACCTTGCACAACCAGGTAGGCTTTAACAGCTTTCGCGCGGTTTTTTGAAAGATGTATGTTCAAATCAGCGGATCCAGTGTTGTCTGCGTGGCCAGCCAGTTTCAACCACTTTGCCGTCTTCTTCTGTAACAATTATTTTTTTTGCTGGATTAGTGGCACAACCCATTTAATAGGGCAACCTGCGCCATCAGCTTTCGTACTGGCGTTCAGCACGGTGCCGCGGCCTCTATCAAGTTTATTGGCAACAACGTCACGGTCCTCAGCGGCCATGTCCATAGTAGATTGCTGCTGGCCGCCTGTCGTTTTGCATCTGCTAGTGCAAGACGGTTAAAATACTGTTGCCGTAGCTACAAATGTTTTTAAAAAGCAATAGGATTCAGAGCTAAAAAGTACTTTATTAGCCGGAAAATAGATCTTTTGATTAACGCCTAAATATAAGAGCCCTTTCTTCTGATTTAAAAAAAAATTTATCTTCTCGAGTAGCCGGCGCGCGACTCGAACCGTAAATTGGATTGTTGAAAAACTACAAAGTCAGGAGGGCGTTAAAAGTTTTCTGTTCCCGATAAACGCATATTTTGTCAATTCATGGTTCGAATTCCGCAGAATAAGGGGTAAACCCAATAAAAGCCTTATAGAAAAGTTCATCGGGTTTTAGGTTTTACCGGGACCTTAAACCAGAAAGTCGAACCCTGGTCGTTGTTGTCCTTTACACCAATACTGCCATCATGGCGACGGACAATTTCTGCAGAAATATAAAGACCGAGGCCAAGACCTGAAAAATGGGACGATGATTCCTGGACACGGTAAAAGCGGTCAAAAAGGAATTCCCTCTTATTGGGGGGAATGCCAATGCCGTAGTCTTTAACTTCCGCTACGAATTGTTCTTTTTCAATGCGGCAGTTGATCAGAACCTCTTTGGCTTCAGGGGAATATTTTATGGCATTGGTCAGGAAATTATTTACAACCTGTTCTAAACGGGTACGGTCAGCCGTGACCTCCAGCACACATTCGTCTTCAAAAATCAATCGATGTGAATTATTCTGCAAGCCAACTTCATCTACACTTTCCCTTACCATCTGGCAAGCATCAAATGTGCTGTAATTCAACTGTAATTTACCTTCCTGGATTTTGGTTACATCAAGCAGGTCATTGAGTAAAGCGGTCATTTTTTGAGTTTGCCTTTCTGCTTTATTGATGAATGAAACCATTTGATCTTTTGGGTCCAGTTTCCTGGCTATCCGCTGCAGGATCTGAAGAGAACCTTTCAAACTGGTTACCGGGGTTTTTAGTTCATGGCTGGCTATGCTCATAAACTCATCCTTTTTACGCATGAGTTCTTCAGTAGCGGTCTGCGCCTTGATCAGTTCGATCTCGATAGCTTTTTGACTGGTGATATCAATGATCGATCCAACCAGGCGGTAAGGTGTTTTGAATTCATCTTCCAGGATACTGCCCCGGTCGAGGATGTAGGCATAACTTCCATCCGATTTCAAAAAACGGTATTCTGCGGACCAGTTCTTCGCATGATCATTGATCGCCTCGTAAACGGTATCTTCAATACGATCGCGGTCTTCCGGATGCACTTTGTCAAACCAAAAACTGATCCGGTTGGTTTCTTCATCACGGGGATAACCGAACATAGTCGTAAAATTCTCGCTCCTCCACATTGTATTACTCACCAGGTCCCAGTCCCAGATGGTGTCATTGGTCGCTTTTGCCACGAGGTTAAAACGTTCCTCACTCTCCGAGAGTTTCTGGGTACGTTCCGTTACCCGGTCTTCTAATTCCAGGTTAAGCGTCTTGAGCCCTTCCCGGGCAGTGATCAATTCCTGGTAATTTTTGCGGAGTTTTTGTTCTGCAATTTTGCGGTCGGTCACGTCATTCAGGCTGACCACAAAACCGTCATTCATCTTCGCGGTAACCACCTGGTACCATTTATCATTGTGTGCCTGCAATTCGGATTGCAGAGATTTTCCGGTCTCGATCACTTTTGCCAATTGCTCAAAACTAATGGATTCCAGATCCTGGAAAAAATGTAATGAAGGCTTTGCTGCGAGTTCGCCGGCAGTCTTACCGATCAGTGTCAACGCCGTTTCATTGTATGCGATACACTGGTAGTCGGTAACCTTATGGTGATTACGTACTTCTCTGAAAGCCAGGATCGCGGCCGAGCTGGCGTTGAAAACACCGGAAATGATGTTATTTAATTCCGTTATGACCGATATATCTATAAAGGAAATAACAACACCGTCGCGTTGTTTATCCTTGCGGATATAAGGCATAATACGCATCAGGTTAGTCGTTCCGTTCTTAAGCTGCACTTCTTTTTCAACGACCTGCGCGTCAGATAAGACCGTGTGAATATCATTCACCAGGTTATCGTATTGAATATTGCTTGAAATATGATTGATCGGACGGCCTATGTCTGCCTCGATCAGGTTCACCAATTTAACGGCAGCCGGGTTGAATTTCCGGATATGCAGGTTGCTGTCGATAAAGATCTGGCCGATATCCGTGCTTTTAAAATAATTATCAAGATCATCGTTCAATTCGATAAGCTCCCGGATCTTGGCCTGATGCTCCGTATTCAACGTATGAAGTTCTTCGTTCAAAGACTGGAGTTCCTCATTGCCCGATTGTAGTTCTTCATTGGCAGATAATAGTTCTTCGTTACTTGACTGTAACTCTTCGTTGGTAGTCTCCATTTCCTCTACCGCCATTTGCAGGTTGGCGCGGGTTTCATTCAGTTCGGCCTCCACTTCAAGCAAGTGCTCCTGATGCTGTTCAGTCCCGGCAGAACTCAGATCGATCCCGTCTTTATCAATGAACTCCCCTTTGATCTCGGTAAACATGATCAGGGTTAATGCTCGTTGCGATGACGCGCCGGGTGGTTTGATCACGATCTGAAGAAAAGCTTCGTCTTCTTTACGCTTCAACCGAACCCGGTTGAGGTAGGTTTTTTTATGTTCCTTCCATGCCCTGCGAATTGCGGTATTAAGTACGATAGCTATGTCTTTACTAACCAGGTTCAGGATATTAAGGTCGATCTTTTTTTCAGGCAAGCGCAGATAGTGGCGATAATTACCAACAGTTTCTTTGACGGTAAAATGTTTATCGATGAAAATCGCCACAGGTCCCGATTCTTCTGCTAATAAGTCGATAAATTCCTGTTCAGGTGATTTTTCCGGCTCTGGCGCATTTTCCTTCTCTTTTGCCTTGAGTTTAAGAGACGGGCTGACGGAGGTGTAAGTATGGTGCAGGCCATAATTGATAGTACCGGTTTTCTGGTAGATTTTCCAGCGACCGGATATTTCGGTGATCCCTTCTTTGATCCCTGCGGCATTTTCACTGGAACCTAAAAACAAAAAACCGTCTTTCACCAGCGAATAATGAAAAGTTGCAATTACTTTCTGCTGCAACAAAGTGTTCATATAAATCAGCATGTTCCGGCAGGTTACCAGGTCGTTCTTGATAAACGGCGGCGACTTGATGACATTATGCCTGGCGAATACGATCTGTTTACGGATAGACGGAATGACAGAATAAGCTTCGCGGTCTTTAACAAAATATTTTTTCAGCAGTTCGGCGGGAATCTCTTTAGCTACGCTCAAGGGGTAACTGTTTTTTCCAGCGATCTCAATACTGGTTTCGTCCACATCGGTGGCAAATATTTTAATATCCAGTTGCCTGCCGGATTTCCTGACGCAATCATTGATGAGTACGGCGATAGAGTAGGCCTCCTCACCGGTACTGCACGCACAAACCCACACCTTGAGCAATTCACCGTCCCGTTTATGAGCGATAATTTCAGGAATAATATCTTTGGCCAATACCTCAAAGGCCGCCTTGTCCCGGAAGAACTTCGTGACCCCGATCAAAAAGTCCTTGGCCAGCAGTTTGACCTCCTGTTCATGATTGTGCAGGTAGGCTACGTAATCTTTTACGTTAGCAATGTCAACGGCCAGCATACGACGGGCGATCCTGCGCAGAATTGTCGGCGTCTTATAAAGGTTGAAATCCTGTCCGCTGCTGGTGCTGACCAGCTGGAACAACTCGTCGAGCAGCTTATCATCGATATGTTTGCCAGGCAGGTCAGGACTGATCTGCTGGCTGATAAAATTGCGCAGTTCCTCATTCATCTTTGCAGGCGGCAGGATAAAATCAGCATTGCCCGACGTGATCGCACTGTTGGGCATGCCGTCGAATTTCGCAGTTGTAGGTTCCTGGACGATGACCATACCGCCCGCATCTTTGATCGCCTCGATACCTTTGGTGCCGTCGGTTCCGGTTCCGGATAGGATGACCGCTATGGCCTTATCCTTTTTATCGCTGGCCAGGCTAAAGAAAAAAGTATCGATCGCTGTATTCGGCGATTTGTCTTTGACCTTATCAGCGAGTTTCAGCTTATGACCTTTAATGGTCATCAATTTTTTACTGGGAATGATATAAACACAGTTACGCTGCAAGGTCATATCGTTTGCTGCTTCAGCTACTTTCATCTGGGTGTGCTTGGCAACCAGTTCAACCAGCAGGCTTTTATAGTCCGGCGATAAATGCTGTATGACGATAAAGGTTAACCCCGAATCCTGGGGCATATGATCAAAAAACTCGTGGATAGCTTCCAGCCCACCGGCCGATGCGCCAATAGCTACGATATATCGGTCCAGCGAAGTCGCTTCCGGAAAAGTGATATGTTTTGAAGCAGCCACGTTTATAGTCTTGATTTTTTAGTATTGAATTCGAAAATAAAGGCCCGCAGGTTTTCGGCAGCGGCTATCTCCTGTGGCGTCCACGCGGCCGCAGTATTACGTACGGTTTCCTGCCATAACTTGAAAGAGGCACGCGGATGATATTTCTTGCCGTCGGGGTCGAAATTGATCGTTTTGGAGGGATCACCGCCCCAGTTGATGGTGCGTACCGCCTCGGGACGGAAAACTATGATGAACTCGCCGCCTTCCGGGTTAACCGGAATTGAAAGTAAACCACTTGCAATCTTGGCATACGGGACGGTTTCATCGAAAACTTCGGGCAGGCTTTCGGTGCTGAACACCTTGCCATCCTGTTTGTTTTGCAGCCACAGGAACAAATTTTCCAGTGTATCCTGGTCAGGAACATCGCCCTGTGTACGTAAGGACTGACCAATCTGGGCGGCTGCACCGCTGCTTTTCAACAGGTCTGTTAACCGAACTTCTCCGGCGCCAAAAAGCCCATCCCATAGGTCCTCCTTAGCATAAGTCTGCGCGATCAGTTCTGTCTGAAGTTGTTGCAGCTGGGTGTCGGCATCGTATTGCGTTTTATGGGTAATACTGGAAATCCGGTTTGAAATGACCGAAGAAAGCATTTCACAGACAGCACCTGTTTCGAAGCTCAGGTAATGCGGGCTGACATGATGGCAAGCGATCAGGCCCCAGAGTTTGCCATTATCGATCACACGAATAGACATCGATGCCTGCACATTCATGTTTTTGAGGTACTCCAGATGCACTGCCGCTACACCGCGGAGGTTACAATCGGACAAGTCGATGAAAGTGTTGATTACCGGGTTCATCACAGGATAAAGCCTTACAGGAGTGAAATCACGATCAGGGATCAGCCGGTAGGAATTTTTCAAATAAAGTTCACGTGCTTGCTTGGGTACATCAGACCCTGGGAAAGTATGCCCGAGATAATGTTCGAGCTCCGGCGCATCTTTCTCTTCTGCGATGACGGTGCCGTTCCAATCATCGTCAAAGCGATACATCATGATGCCGTCAAAGCCGGTGATCCGGCGCAGTTCATGTACAGCGGCCTGGCTTGCAGTTTCTATGGTTTCGGCAGCCTCAATAGCAGCCATCGCGTATTTAACTTCCTCGTAAACACTGGTGAAAGAGCGCTCAGCTGGAACGTCGGCTTTTTCGATCTCCAGTATGATATACTCCGGCCTAAAATGTGCCAGCGCCATCATTTTTCGTGAACCGAGTGTAATGGTAAGCGGAAATTTTTCTTTTGAATTTTGATCAAAACGCTCGCTGAGCGACTTAATAATGCTGGTATCGGTAAAATCCGAAAATAGTGTACCCGGAATAGACTTCAGGGGTTTTTCAAACAGATCAGAAGCATTTTCGCTAAGTTGCAGAATACTAAACTGATCTTTGCTCAGCACAAGCAAATAACCATAGTCCTGGACAACATTAATATGGTTGAGCGGCAGGCTGCCACAAAATTCGGAATCATAATTTTTTCTCTTAGCCATCAGCCAAATACAAATTAAAACAGGTAGTAATGATATAGCTAAGAAGTATATCGACAAAAAAGTATCGGCAAACTGATTTCAGGGAATAGCAGATTAAGTGCGAAAATATCTATTTTCCTTTGAGGAAACAATCTCACGCTCACACCAGATAGGAGTATCAGGAAGCCCGGCGGAGGATCAGATCAACAGTGGTTTCCTGCGTTCGTTCCAATTTTTCCGATTGAATAAGAGCGACATAGCTTTCGGCAGTGGATTTGATCTTTCCGTTTACATTGCTCAAGCCTGTCTTAAACAAAAAAAGGGAACGTTGCAGTTCTTTGAAATTTCTGCATACCGTCTGCGATTTTCCGCGATTTCGGACAACAACCTTTGTATATGTGCCATATCCATTTATTCCTGCTTCAAAATTTACCATATTGTAAACCTGCTCCAATAAAAAAAGTTTTCAAATATTAAATTTCGGGAAAAATGTATGTCTCGCTATTCAAGAATTACAGGCATAGTTGTAGGAACGCGGAAGCTAATCGCAGCGGCTTGCGGCAGTTGATTAAAGTACAAACTTTCCGTATTACTTCATTAAATATTTGAGTAGTCTCAACTTAGTCAGGCCGTAGGGCGTTTTGATGTGGTGATAGCCAAGACTGGACTTTATCCATAAAGAAGTCGAGATCGAACGGTTTAGGGATATAATCATCTGCATGGCTTTTTTCAGCAATGCATTCGATGTCATTTTTTGCAGAAATCAGTACCACCGGGATTGTTTTAGTCTGACGGTTCTGCTTTAATGCCCTGCAAAGCAGGTGCCCATATCCATCGCTAAGCCAGTCGTCAAGCAGGATCAAGTCAGGCTTGACGTTGCCTAATTTATTAAATGAAAGTATATCGGTGACTGCATCAACCAAGTAGCCTTTTTCTTCCAGTATATAGCGTATTATTTGAAGGATATCGTCATCGTCGTCGACTACAACAATTCTCTTTTTCATGTGCTTTCAAATTAGGTTGTCCATTCGCTTTAGATTCAAAGACTGATTACAACTATAGAAGCGAAGTTAATAATTGTTTCTTTAAAATCAAACATATAAATTAAAATTCAATTTTAATTTGGGATTATTTTCGATATTATTCAAAAAGTAAATATTCATATTCCATTTTAAATGAATCTGTTGTCTATTTAAAACTTTGTAAAAATCTTTCTCATTTTAATTTTCAAAAACTTTCCGTCCGAATTTTTATTAATTAAAAGTAAAAGAAGTATTCAACTGATTATTTAATTCAAAACTATGAAATCAAAAGTCAATACGGAAACAAGCAAAGGCCGTTTAGCTGGTGAACAAAAAAAGCCGGAAGCACCAAGAGTCTCAACGGTAACACCTGACAACGAAAACGGCGAGCCTGGACCTCCTGTAAAACGAGAAACAAAAACTACCACTCAGAAATAATTAGTTAAGATCGAATATGAGAAAGAACATTTTTACCGGCTTATTCGTGCTTTCAGTAAGCCTCATCATGGCTTGCAATGGTGATCATTCTGCCAGATCAGGGGAAGACACCGCACAAGCCAAACACGATGCGCCGTCAAATTTAGATACTTCAAAAACGACCAGCGTTACCGGCGATGCATCGACAATCGATAACAGTCCTTCCGGTGGTACTAAAACAAAAAAAGCGGATACCTCTAAAATGGATAGCGTCAAGAGGTAATGTTTGCGAATAATAGTGTACGGCAAATGTCTCATGTCGGCAAACGCGGTGAGTTTTCTTTTTCTTGTAATAGGCACGCCGTTTCCTTTGGGAGGTAAATTTTCAATTTATAGGTAGGGGAATTGTAAGAAGTTTAACTGAATAATTAATTTATCAAATCTATGAAAGCTTTAAAATTGATTGCATTTTTTGCAATGAGTGCTTTTGCTTTGACAGCCTGTAATCCGAATGATCGTAACAAAAAACTGAACGGTTCTACAGACACTACTGCAACTTTCAAAGCAGGGAGCGGGGTACAGCCTGATACCAATACGATCAATGATCAGCGAAAGGCTGCCAGGAAAGATACGTTGAAAGGCGATACTAATGGTAACGGTAATGCAGATCCAAGCGGCAGCTCTTCCAAAAGCAATCATTAATAATCTTTAAAAAGGACCTTAAGGGAAGGATAGTCGAAAACTAAAAATTCACTAAATGATTATGAAAAAGCTAATTATTATATTATTAGCATCTGCAAATATTGTGATTAGCGGATGCAATTCGAACAAAGACAGTAAAGAAAAAGCTGATAGTACAAATACTCATCAAGACTCGATCCATAACAAACAAACAGGCACGGGCGACTGGGCGATAAGTGCTCCCGACGCCAAATTTGCGGTAGAAGCGGCAAACGGAGGGATGGCCGAAGTTGAATTGGGCAAACTTGCGCAGGAAAAAGGCACTTCTAAAGCAGTAAAGGATTTTGGAAAGATGATGATCGATGATCATTCAAAGGCCAATTTGGAATTAAAAGAACTGGCTAAAAGCAAACGTATCGTCTTACAAGACTCCGTTGGCAAAGAAGAAGCCGAACTAAAATCTAAGCTTGCCTCGATACCCGCTAATGAATTTGACAAAGCCTATATTAATGCAATGGTGGATGATCATAGAAAGGATATCGCTACCTTTGAAAACGCACGTCATAAGGTAAAATATCCGGAAATGAAGGTGCTTATAGATAAGGCCTTACCAATGCTGAAGATGCACCTGGCTACTATCGAGAAAATAAAAATGCAAACCCCCGACTAATATTATCGGTTCGCAGTTGCAGAATTAGCCTGCAATCATGCAGGCTATAACGATTATTGTCGTAGGTTATAAATAATATATTTCGTTTTTGGTTTCAAAGTTTCATTACATTGGTCTTTTCAAGATGCCTGTTGCTCTAAATTTACTATGGTGAACAAGTTTGAACCAATCAACAAATCGTTTGTTTTCTCTGAACGTACGCGGACAGCTGATAAATGGTTTGAGCGATCTCTCAACTGTTTAGCAGGGCTGTTTTCTTATAATTGTTATACCTTCATAAGGTAAATAAGCTGTTGTCTTTACCCTAGCAAACGGTTATTACGGTAAATCCATGCTCAAGAGGAAAGCTTAAATGAAACATTCAGCCGATCCAGCTCTGACTTCCTGCCCAGACTTATCTGCCATGCCGCTAAATAATCTTATAGCGTAGGAAGTGCCGGTTCCAAAGCCCGAAAGGTGGCGGGTATGGTTGGAGTCCATCCGGTATTAATGTCAAATGTGCACTCAAGGTCATCTGACTTAAGACCCATGAACTGGTCTTTTACACGCACTGTTATCTTTTGCGGCGCTGCATAGTTTGCATTCCTATAAAAATTCACTTAAAAAATCGGGCCATAAAAAAGGGATACCTTCCGGCATCCCCTTGTTAATCACAATTTTGCGGATGATTATTCTACTTCTGCGGCGGCGGCTTGGTTCACGTAATTTTCGGCTACTTGGGTCAACAGGGAATCGGCATTTTTTTCTTCGGCTAAAGTCTCATCCAGCAGGCTTTGTGCTTCGCTAAAACCCAAAGTTCCGGCCAGCGTACGCAGTGTGCCGTAAGAGGCGATCTCATAATGTTCCACTTTTTGCGCGGCAGAAATAATAGCTACGTCACGTACTTCGGTACCTTTGTCGGTATCTTCCAGTAACTCAGTCGCTTCCTTCAGCAAGCCTTCCATCGCCAGGCATTTCTTTGCAGCGGCTTTTTCACCGATTGATTCAAATACGCTTTCTAAGCGGGTGATCTGACCTTTGGTTTCCTCCAGGTGCGTGCTGATGGTGTTTTTAAGGTCTTCTGAAGTGGCGCCCTTAATCATTTTCGGTAAGGCAGTCGCCAGGTGTTTTTCCGCCCAATAGATGTCCTTTAATTCGTCAACGAATAATTCTTTTAACGCACTCTCTGCTTCAGGGGTGCGGCTCACATTTTTGCTTGCTTTTGTTTTCATGGTATTCAGAATTTAATCTATCTATACAATTAATATTCCAAAAAGCATTATTTTCGGATTACGCTGATCTCCCCGTTGCGTTCCATGTAGACTTTCTTTATTTTTTCCATATCCTCGGTCAAAGCTGATTTCCGTACTCCTTGCATGAGGTCTTCTTGACAGACGAGGGCCCTTTTCATGTGTTCTTTTAAGAACACACCGTCTTCAAAAAGCAAAATCTTATCGCCTTCCACCACACGGCTGAATTTCTTACTAGCAGCGATCAGCCGGCCTACTGCACGGTGCAATAGTACGATCACCAGGCAACACACGACGACCGGGAAAAGAGGAGAGGCCCCTACAACGGCCCGGCTCATTATGGCGCCTAAAGAAACGGCAACTATGTTATCCAGTGCCGTCCGCACCCCGAATGACCGGCGGCCCGAGATGCGAATCAGCACCAGCATGATCAGAAACATCAGGGCGCCTCGGCTGCTCATTTGCAGCACGCTCAACTTTTCACCCTCTCCAAAAAGTTTAACTAATATTTCCATTCGCAATAAGTTTTGGGCCTGCTTGGCGCTCAGCCGGGCGGTCACCCGGATAAGCTTGCCGGCCTGTTGATCATAATTTTAAAGATGTATTCCGGCTGATTTAAATGGCCTTTGGCTTTCCCTGTCTGCAGCACTTTAAAATCTGGAAACAATTGCAAAGTATCCGTGACACCGACCATGCTTTCATCGCGCATCGTCCTACCGTCCCGCCCAGCCTGCTCGCAATGTATACCGTCGGTAATCCCGAAATCCGCCAGTTAGATCAGGAATGATCCGTATTATCCACAAATGACATCCAGCGGATCGCTTTACCCGTGTGAGCCCGCCGGATAATCTATTGAGGCGGAAGCGTTTCTTTTTTTATCTAAATCGATATTTCACCGAAGGCCGTCGGGCTTCGTTCATGACTATCAGAAATTTATTCTTCATATTTTTCGGTATTATAATCTTTTACAAACTCGTTGTAGTATTGTTTTGTTCTGGCAGCATAGCGTTGTGCGTAGGCGATCACTGCTTCCTGCCATCCGAGGTCCAGCCCAAATGCTATCAGTTCGTCCAAAGTTCCTGAACCCTGCCTCCCGCCGCTGCGCAATTGCGCCGAAGCGGTCAGTGCCGCCATATCGTCTATAACCCGATACATATCGCGGTAATCTTTCAATAACCTGAACTCGATGCTATCCTTGACCGGCTGCAGTTCCTGGATAATAAAAGCATCGTTTTGAAAGACAGTCGTGCTAAGCAACGCTGCCGGTACATTTTGCATCCGTTGCTGCACGCCGATCACCCTTGCTGCTTCTGTGTCCCAGGAAAGTTGCTGTACCTGAACAAAGGGCTGTGCCGAAGAAGCCCGCGCCTGCTTCATATCCAATAATAAATAATGATTTTTGGTATTGGTGCTTTTCAGCAAGAACAAATAACGCTTAACGCCAATGCTGCCCGTACCTGCCAGACGAAAAACAACGCTTTGTACTTCGTAATTATAGGGCCCGTCATTACTGGTTTTAATCCATTCCCTGATATGAGCTTTCAAGGCTTTTCGGAGCGGCCTATCCAGCTTAAAATGCCGTTCATCCTCCAGCGAGAGCATGATGCTTTTCTTTTTACTGACCGTGCGCTTTTTGAGCAGTTCATGATAGGTGCTTTTGGTGGCTCTGGTCAGAAAATCATGAACGATGCCTTTGGCGGTCCGCGGTTCTATACTGATCGCCTTGCCTTTTGCCAGGGTGGCCGAATAGGTCTTTAAGAACAATCGCGCCATCTTCAGCGCCTTTTTCTCTTCAAAGGCCAGATTATCAAAGGCGATAAAAATGCTGGTGACCATGCGCACGGTTTCATAACTGGCCGGCGCCAGCAGCGCCTCGTCAAAATCATTCAGGTCAAAGTAGACCAACTTATTATCGCCTTTATAGCTGCCGAAATTTTCGATATGCAGGTCGCCGCAGATCCAGGCTAGGGGCGATAATGGCAAGGGTTCGGCGGCTGCCAGGTCTTCGTAAAACAAATGGCAGCTGCCCCGGAAAAAACGGAACGCATTTTCCGCCATCGCCTCGTATTTTAATTGCACTTTATCCGGCAACAAGCCTTTATTAAAAGATTTCAGACGTTCTTGCAGTTTCATTTGGTTTTTGGTTGGCGGCTACCGGATTTACGATAGTGGTTTTCTTCTGCGGCATCGATTGAATGCGTCCGGGTTAGGTCATTATCTTCTTCTGCGAGGGTGGATAGCTGCTCATAAAAATGATGCAGGCGGTCCAGTTCCTCCTCGGTCAGGTTTTCGCTATCCACGAGGCGGTTGCTGCTACCCTCGTGCGAGGCCAGTAATTCGTTCAACTTTAGGTGAATGCTTTTCGAATCTTTGTTCTGGGATTTCTGGATCAGGAATACCATCAGAAAGGTCACGATGGTCGTCCCTGTGTTGATGACCAGCTGCCAGGTTTCCGAATAGTTGAACAGTGGCCCGGTCGCTGCCCAGACCACCACGGTCACAATGGCTATGATAAACGCTGCCGAACTCCCGGCAGCTGCAGTGGCCCAGTTGGAGAAACGCTCAAAAAACCTTTTTTTCTTTTTCATGACCAATGCATATGAATTGTGCTGTTGCCGGGTACCGTAAATTCCTGATGACCGTTTTTTACTTTTTTGCCGCTGAGTACATTCGTCTTTGTTTTTACGGTAAACGTTGGCAGCACTTTTTTACCTGTCTTTAGGATCTGCATGCGGCAGTGAAGGCGATCATCTCCTTTAACGCTGAAGCTGAGCTGGCCGGAGCTGTGGCGGAAGTGCGCGGCCGGGTAATCCAGGAAGATCCAGAAATCTTCACCCGGCACCCGGTAAAAATGCCGGGGGATGATCCCGAAAGCCACGCCCGCGCCGTAAACTTCCTGCCCCACTGTGCCCGACTGTTCCCAGCCGTCGTGGATATCTTCGACCGCGATCCATAATTTATGATCGACCTGCCCGGTCTTCACCTTTTCGGACAACATTTCCTTGGGCAGGTTGGGCGGGTAATAATAGGGCGCGCGGTTGACCACGTAGCGCAGGAACTCCGGCACCAGGATATTTACTGCCGGTAAGACAGGTTGGTTTTCTGCATACAGTAAGAAATTATGAAGCGCCGCAAATACTTCCTGCTCTTCGTAAGCCGCCGTGTAAGGGGCGTCGTTCAAAGGAAATACTGCAAAAAAGGTAGGATAGTTTCTGGCGTAGCCGTAATCACAATCCCATAACTGCATATTCTTCACCAGGTTAGCCAGGCATAGATAGGCGAGGTCCAGATACAACTGCTCTTTGGTTCCCTGGTAGAGCCACAACATCGCATTGGCGCCAAACGCCGTATTATTAGCCTGGTAAAACAGGTCGAACCCTTTAGCCTGCAGCGTTCTAGCGGCGCGCTTGGCTTCCAGCAGGTACTTGTTCTGTTTGGTAAGCTGCCAGGCATGGAGCATCACCAGCGCGTAAAGCCCGGCGACATCCTTTTCACCGCCTTTCCCGGGCTGGGTCTCCGCTTTGACAGCTTCCAGCGTTTCCATGTGATACAACACAGGCCACTCATAATTAAAATGCCGGGCTACCCGTATGGTATAATCCAGGGAATCTAAAAAAAGTTTTTTCGCTTGCTGATCCCCGCGAATAGCCAGCCGCCCTAAATTAAGTAAAGGATGATGCAGGTACCAGGAATCCATCACGTTGGGTTGTAACTGTTCCTCTTCACCGCTCAACTGACCGGCTAAAGCGGGCAGAAAGCGGACAACTGTTTTCAGTTTTTTGTTATAAAAAGCGTCCAGCCCGTTCCGGATCTTTTGGATCGCTGGCAAATCCGTCTTGCACCAGTCGTAATAATCTGTTAGCGGCATCAATACCGCAAGCTGTACCATCAATTCCGGCGGCGTCTGGTAATCGGCCACATAGGCGTTCAGGTAGTCCTGTCCCGCGCCATGCGACCAGCAGCCATGACTGAATTCCAGGTCGTGCAGTCCTTTGCCGACCATCTCCGGCCAGGGATAATATCGGGTTTCCGGTTTCGGCAGTACTAAATAAACATCTGCCAGCCGCTCCAAAAATTGTCTGGCCTGGGCTAGTTCATCTTTAGGGTAGTCCGGATCAAAAGCGATGAAGGCATCAGATAGCATCACTTCCCGATGCGCAGGGATTGGTTTATTGTTCAAGGTCGGCGGCAAAGCAAAGCCCAGTTCCGGCCAGCTGCCGCCTACCGTATTGCCTAAAGAGGTTTCTGTTAGCCGGGCATAATCATTCAACGCGGTCAAATTCTGGAAATACAGCAAGGCTCCGCTTTGGGGCCGGTCCAGCGTAACATACTGCAAGCCGGAACGCGTGCCCACCTGACTGACCAAAATGGTTCCCGACATTTCCTGGCTGCCGCCGTCAGGCCCGGTGATAACCATATCGCGCGGCCAAAAAGGGATCAGTAAGGGCTTGTGGGGTTTTATTTGCGTCTGGTAGTGGATGATCGGTTTATCCCGTGCCGGAAAGTTCACCAGCACCTTGTAATCGCCGATCGAACCTTTCAGATGAATCGAAAGACCAAGTTCATGCTTGCTTACGCGGGTAATTTCCAGGTGGTCGTTAGGTGCGTAAGCCGGCCGCAGGACAATCTGTACGCCTTTGGGACAGGTCACGCTTATCCATAATGAATTATTGAGATGATGGATGTTGACCGCATACCCGGCAAGATCAAATCTAAACATGGCCGGAAGATCCTGCCCATGATATAAATTTTGTACTGCTATAGCCCAGGGTGAAAGTCCTTCCATAATAAGCATAAGGTTGCAAAGTGTGTTATATAACTAAAGGAGTAAATTTTTTGTTTTAAAATTTACTGTTAATTAAATCTTTTAATTAAAAAACATATCTCAGCGCTTTTGGTTGTAAAAATAGCGCGATCCTTTCCACCGAGCCGATTCTCTATCAAGTCACCATTAAATTTTACAAATATGTTTCACCACGTTAAAGAATTACAATTCAATGCGCGGGTTTCCAAACCCGACCCCCGCTTCGCTAACTTATTACTGGAACAGTTCGGCGGGGAGAACGGCGAACTAGCTGCGGCCATGCAGTATTTCACACAGGCTTTTGGTGCCAAAGCCCCGCATCCTGACAAATACGATATGCTGATGGATATTGCCACCGAAGAGTTCAGCCATCTCGAGATCGTCGGGGCGACCATTCAGATGCTGCTCAAAGGCGTCAATGGCGAGCTGAAAAATGCAGCTGATAGTTCGGAGATCATGCAGGTAATGAACGGCAAAGCCGCCAAGGAGGACATTATCCATCAGGCGGTCTTCGCGAACCCGCAATTTGGGATCATCACCGGCGGCGGAGTTACGCCCCGCAATAGTCAGGGCATTCCCTGGTGCGCTTCTTATATTAATTCTAATGGCGACCTAACGGTTGACCTGCGCAGCAATCTGGCTTCGGAATCCAGGGCGAAACTGGTGTACGAGCACCTGATGAAATTTACGGATGACCCGTACATCCATGAAACGCTGTCCTTCCTGATGACCCGCGAGGTGACCCATTATAAAATGTTCGAAGCGGCGCTGGAAAGCATTCAGCCTAATTTCCCGCCGGCAGTTTTGGCCGCAGATCCGCGATACCTGCAAAATGCCTATAATATGTCTGAAGGAACCATACGCGGTCCCTGGAACGAAGGTGAGATCAAAGGCATGGGCAAGGATTTTGTATATGTAGAAGATCCAATCGCGCAGGCGAAGGAAACCGAGGGGCAGACCAAGCTCGCGGAGGACTTCACGAAGGAGATGAAGACCAAAGACAAAACGGATAAGCAAATGAGTGCGGAAAAAAGAGCGGAGGTAAGAAACGCGGAACCCGATGGCGTGGCGCAGTGGAGCACTTATTAACGAAAAAGGAAGTAATCCCCGGCGAGAGGACGGCCGCAAGGCCGTTTTCTAAAAACTATTAATACAAACCGAAGCCAGCGTCAATATAGGCGCTGATATTAAGGGATTCGCTGCCAAGACCGCGCCGGTGCAGCATCATTTGAACGAGATCACAAAGATCGAGACCAACTTTAAATACCCTTTCAAAGTATATATTTTTGATCGCCGCCTCCGTGCAGCGCGATTTTCCTTTTACGTTTTATTTTATCATGGAACAAAAGATCGCAGAGTGCGCCCTACTGCTGGCGGAACAGAAATTGCGAATTGCTTTCGTGGAGAGCGCCACGGCCGGCTGGCTCTGCTCGGAATTTGCTTTGACAGAACAATCGGGGCAGGTACTGGAGGGTGGCATCACCTGTTATAATGCAGATCTGAAACAAAGCCTGCTGGGCGTACCCCACGAACTGATCGAAAAATATACGCCAGAATCTCAGGAAGTGACCGACGAGTTGGCGCGGCGGTTAGGGAAACTCATGCCGGCTGACATTTTTGTAGCCGTGACCGGCCTGACAACGCCCGGGGGCAGCGAGACTGCTGAAAAGCCTGTGGGTACGATGTTCGTGTCGGTTCTCGTCAAAGATCACCTTTTTTCGGAACGCTATGAATTCAAAGGTAGCTGCGAAGAGGTCATCAAGCAAACGATCATTGCGGCGGCGGCCCTGGTGATTAGTCACGTTTGAACGTCCAGCGTTTTTCGGTCACCTCCGCTTCCAGGAATGCCGACAGGAACTCGGCGCTATTTTTAAAAGCTAATTGCGGGATCAGCCGCGTTTCAAAACTAAGCTCAAAACCGGGATTTTCAAACGGCCAGGGCCTCACCGTCAGCGTTTGATCAGCCGATTGGACGAGCTGGTAATCCCTCTTATCCGGCCCCTGGCTGATCTCAACCGCGCGCGCTTCCGGCTGGTTCTCATGCTGGCAAAGCAGCAGGGATAAAGCATCACACCATTCCAGTAAGCAATAATCCTTTTGCGCATCAGCCAGGGTCATATCCAGCTCTTTTCGCCAGCGCTTGCGCAGTTTTTTTGTTCCTGCAGGAATGCACGGCCTTGCGCATGATGCATGCACTCCGCGCCGTAAACGAAATCCAGATGAATGGAACAAAGCAAAGCAATATAACGGCTTTTAGATAATGCGAAATCCATCGTTTGGGTGCAGTGCCGCTGTTCAAAGACTTTCATTTTAAAGTCCACCGGGCCGCCCTGCGGGGTCAGCAGGTTATTGCGTTCCAGCTCTATTTGCGCATCGTCATGTTCAGCGATCGCCATGAGCAGTTCCATCCAGCGTTTGGTCCTGGCGCTCTGTTTCCATTGCTGCGCGATCTGCGCGGCCAGCAGGCCGTGCGCCCGCTGCGTAACTATTTCCCAGCCCGCTTCGGTATAATTGACTATCATTTCTTTTTACTCATCAGATATAAACCTAATGCCATGCCAGCAACCAAAACGCCCGCCATATATTTCCGGTGCGCTTTGGGTTCACCCGGCAAACCGAAACCGCCGTGGGTACTCAGGCCGTAATCTACGGTCGTAAACACATTGCCGTCGGTGAGTGCGATCGGATCAGCCGACCTTAGGTATCTGCGCATGACCAATCCTGTTATTTGGGTCATCAATTCCGGTAAGACGGCATGGCCTATTTTCAGTAACATTGAAACGCTGCCGACATAGGTATTTGCGCTCGGGTCAACAGCTACTTTTACCATGGCCTGGGCTAGCCGGAACGGGTCATAGATCGGCGGAACAGGCTTCAAAACTTTAGCTGTATAATTGCCGGCATGCTGAATGCCAGGGGTATCTAAAAAAGCGGGAAAAAGGTCGCACACATAAATATCCGGCCATTCCGATAATTCGCCCTTCAAGGCTTCCGACCAGCCGCGTAAGCCGAATTTGGCAGCGGTATATCCTGCGCCGTAAGGCACCGGCAGAAAGCCGCCGATGGAGATGTTATTGATGATCGTGCCATAACCCTATGCTTTAAATATCGGCAGCACGGCGTGCGCCCCGTTCATATAACCCAGCAGGTTCGTTTGAATAACCTGCTCGTGTACTGCCATCGGCGTTTTATCGAAATCGCCCGCGGCAAGGACCCCGGCATTATTTAGCCAGACATCGATTTTTCCCTGCCAGTCGTTCGCGGCGTTAGCTAAGGCGATCATCGCTTTGCTGTCGCTGGTATCCGTAGGCACGATAAGGGCCTGTGCGCCAAATGCCTCGCATTCGGTCTTTACCTCCTCAAGAGCTTCTTCGTTACGGGAAGCCAGTACCAAATTAGTTTTGTATTTCGCGAATTCGAGGGCGGCAGCCCGTCCTGCACCGCTGGAGGCCCCTGTGATAAGGATGGTTTTTCCCTGTAATTTTTCTAGCTTCCTCATTAATCGCAACTTAGTTTAGACAAAATTTCCTGAATTGAAAAATGCGCGCCGCAGACGAATTCATCCGCCGCGCCATAATAAATGGTGAGCAGATCACCGTCCACGATATGTCCGTTAGTGAAAACGACATTCCCAAAAAAGCCGCTGAGTTCATAGGCCTTGGTCGGTACCATGATCGGATCTTTGGTACGACCGATCACTTTTGACGGATCGTTCAGATCCAGCAGGAAGGCACCCAGACAATATTGATGCTCGGCATTAGCCCCGTGATAGATCTCGAGCCAGCCCCCTTTAGTACGGACAGGTGCCGCGCCGGCACCCACACGGGCGCTATCCCACATTCCGGGGCGTGTTTTTATAAGGCATTGATGGTTGCCCCACTGGCGGGTATCAGAAGATTCGGCCAGCCAAATATAATTGCCGCCAATTTCCTTGCTGCTTGGGCGGTGGAGACAATAATATTTGCCATTTACCTTCTCCTCGAAAATCGCGCAGTCCTTATTATGCGGCGGCAGGATCATTCCGCCGGACTCAAAATGCTGCCAATCCTTGGTGGTCTTCAGGCCAACG
>Ga0163162_10000277_pt1 | contig 46887 bp, 38 predicted proteins | sample S55metaG_FD_115310 | JGI IMG/M metagenome (GOLD analysis project Ga0163162, IMG submission 115310) | Switchgrass rhizosphere microbial communities from Kellogg Biological Station, Michigan, USA - S5-5 metaG | ecosystem: Host-associated > Plants > Roots > Rhizosphere > Soil | place: USA... | reverse complement strand
TTATCGCGTTCAGCTAGGTTAAGTTTGGAATTTGGAGTTTGAAGTTTGGAGATATCAGACATAAAAATTTACAATTTACCTAAATATTGGTTTTTTAAGAGCTGGGTTACGGTTTTATCTGTTTTAAAAGTGATTTCTTCAATATTTAAATCTTCAATTTTAACCCATCTGAAAGCCTGAAGAATCTCCCCTTCTCCATCGAAATCGTAGATTTTGTCTTTAAAAGCCAGTTGCAGGGGCGCTTTTTCTTTCACCAGATAATACACACTAATTACCTGACTATCGTTAAACGATGATTTTTCATAAAAATCTGTGGTGTAAAAATGTGATAACACATCTATTTCAGCTTCACATTCTTCTACAAATTCGCGCTTTAATCCATCAATCAGACCTTCGCCCAACTCTAAACCACCACCAGGAAATTTACTAAAACGGAATCCGTATTCTTCTTCATCACTTACCAAAACCTCGTTATTGTGGTTAATTAAAAGGCCGTAAACGCGGACATTAAAGTAGCTCATTTTCGAAATGTTTTTTGTTTTTGATTACGATTTCAGGTGTCCACACAATTTCTTTTTTAAAGGCTTCTGCTCTCACCGGACATTCGCTCATATGGCAATAATGACAGCATTCAGGTAAACAGGGGTCTGCATGGATAAACAGCTCAGCTTTGCGCACACCATTCGAATTAATCAACTCATCAATCTGAGAAATTTCCCGGTGAACCTTATTCAAATCAAAATAATAGGGCAAAGTTACATGGCAATCAATATGAAATTCGTGACCATATTGCTGCGTACGTAGATTATGTACATCAATCCAGGGATTATGCCTGTTTTTTTGCAGCACTTTCACTACTTCTTCAACCAGTGTAAAATCGCTTTCATCCATTAAACCGCCTACTGATCCGCGTGTAAGTTTATAACCAGAATAAACGATGTAAAAACCTACTAAAAAAGAAAGTAAGCTATCCAGCCAAATAATATTTGTTAATTGAATTAGGATTAAGCCAATCACAATTGCGATACTGGTATAAGTATCTGTCAACAGGTGTTCACCATCAGCTTGTAAAGTGATCGAATGCTCCCTTTTACCTATTTTGATTAAGTAGAGGCCTACAATCATATTAATCAACCCGGTAGTGCCAATAATTAACGTTCCGGTTAATAGCTCGCCCACCGCATGCGGATAAATAAGGTTGTATGATGACTTGAAAATGATTACCACACCCGCAATCAAAATCAATATTCCTTCAACGAAGGCAGAGAAAAACTCAACTTTTCCGTGCCCATAAGGATGATTTTCATCGCGGGGACGTGTACTCAGGTAAATGCTATAAAAAGCGAAACTACCGGCTATTACGTTTACAATACTCTCTGCCGCATCGGTTAAGATCGCGTTAGAGCCTGTAATAAAATATGCAACAAACTTAGCCAACATCAGCACCACACTCACTACCAGTGAAATTATTATTGCTCTCTTTTTTACCGACACGAGAATATTTTTTTTCAAAAATACGTTTATCGGATAAATTAAATGAGAAAAACTATGTCTTTTTTAGTGCAGAATAATATTTGGTTTATATATTTGCGCTCAAAGTAATTAACCATGAGCACCTTATCTAAAAGAATCAACAGTCTATCAGAATCTGCAACCCTTAAAATGACCAAACTTGGCCGCGAATTAGCGTCAAAGGGCATTAATATAATCAGTTTAAGTGTTGGTGAACCCGATTTTAATACACCCGATCATGTAAAAAATGCTGCTAAACAAGCATTAGACGACAATTACACCCGTTATTCGCCAGTTCCGGGTTATCCAGACCTGCGCCAGGCTATTGTAAACAAGCTAAAGACAGAAAACAACCTGGATTACGATATTTCACAGATCGTTGTTTCAACAGGTGCAAAACAATCTTTATCAAATGTTATCTTAACCTTGATCGATCCGGAGGATGAAGTAATTATACCGACGCCTTACTGGGTTTCTTATTCGGAGATGGTTACCCTGGCAGAAGGAAAATCTGTTTTTATCGATACAGATATAGAAAGTAATTTCAAAATTACACCTGAGCAATTAGAGGCAGCCATTACCCCGAAATCGAAATTATTTATGTTTTCTTCGCCATGTAACCCAACAGGTTCGGTTTACAGTAAAGAAGAACTGGCTGCTTTAGTAGAGGTTTTCGAAAAACACCCTAATATCTACATTCTTTCTGATGAGATTTACGAGCACATCAACTTTGTTGATAAACATGAATCTATCGCACAATTCGACAGCATTAAAGATCGCGTAATCATTGTTAACGGTTTCTCTAAAGCTTTTGCTATGACGGGTTGGAGACTAGGATACATCGCTGCTAATAAAGAAATTGCAGCCGCTAACGATAAATTGCAAGGACAAACTACTTCTGGTACATGTTCTATTGCGCAAAGAGCTGGAATTGTGGCTTACGAGCAAGGTTTGGCTAGTGTTTTAAAAATGAAAGAAGCATTTTTACGCCGCAGAGAATTGGTTTACAACCTTTTAAATGAAATCCCAGGTGTAAAAACAAATCTTCCAGACGGGGCTTTTTACTTTTTCCCTGAAATCAGCTCTTTCTTTGGTAAAAAAGATGCCGACGGAAATGTGATTAAAGATTCCTCAGACCTGGCTTTGTATTTATTAAATGTAGGGCACGTAGCAACTGTAGGCGGCGATTCGTTTGGTAACAATAACTACATCCGTTTATCTTATGCCGCATCTGACGAAAGTTTGGTTGAAGCATTAAGAAGAATTAAAGAAGCTTTAGGCAAATTAGCCTAATCAGTTTTCAGCTGGCTTTTTTCAGTTAACTTCATATAAACAGAAACCCCTCGTTAATTAAAATTTAGCGAGGGGTTTTTATTTTCTTCGTATCAGTTTTATAGCACAGTCGTCACCCTGAATTTATTTCAGGGTCTTTATTACAGTTTCATGATTTGAAAATGAAAGCAAGCATTTCATCGCGGGCTTTAGTCCTTCTTTCCGTTACTAGTCCTCGCTCGTGGCCTCGCTGTGGGCTATCCACTACAATAAGGTTTATGAACTAAGGACGGTGCAAAGCAAACTAAAAACGGCCAACTGTATACCCTGGTAGTTGGTATCACATTGACCATATATAGCATCTTGATTTTATTTGGAAATGAATGCCATCATTTCATCGGGAACAGTAGTCCTTCTTTCCGTTACTAGTCCTCGCTCGTGGCCTCGCTGTGGGCTATCCACAACAATAAGGTTTATGAACCAAGGACAGTGCAAAGCAAACTGCCAAATGATTACTGCAAGCTGAATTAACTTCTAATCGCCTCTACCGGATCCAATCTCGAAGCCGAATAAGCTGGCCAAAAACCAGAGATAGTACCGATAATAATGGATATTCCAATACCTAAAGCAATATTATTCAGGCCCAATATAATATGAAAGTCTGTGGCTGCCCCAATGGCCAGAGCGAGCAGAAAGACGAGTAACAGCCCTAGTAAACCACCTAAAATGCAAAGTGAGATAGATTCAAAAATAAATTGAAGCAATATAAAATAGTTTTTTGCACCTAACGATTTCTGGATACCAATAATATTGGTCCGTTCCTTAACCGATACAAACATGATATTGGCAATACTAAAACCGCCAACTAAAATAGAGAATCCACCAATAACCCAACCGGCAATATTTACCATCTTAAACATCGAGTCTAACTGGTTAGAAATAATGGTGGTTTTATTTAGCGCAAAATCTTCTTCCTTGCCAGGCTTAATTCTATGGATGGAACGCATTAACCCTTTCAATTCGCTTTCAACTTCTTCTAAACTCACATCATCCTTACCACGAACGGTAATTTGTGGTCCATAACGTTCATTTTGGATATCTAAAACACCTTTTGCAAAAGCAATTGGAATATTTACATTTTTATCAAGAGAAGTACCCAACATATCTTCCCCTTCTTTTTTAAAAACACCAATCACCGTTAACCTTCTCCCTAAAATCTGTACCTGTTTACCTACTGCTGCATCACCATTAAAAAGTCCATCGGCTACATCAGAACCTAAAATACAAACAGGAGATCCGTTTTTACTTTCATTTTCAGTAAAATAACGCCCATCCTCAAGCTCGAAATTCCAGGTTTTATTAAAATCATGCGATGCCGCCCAAACCGAAATTCCTTCAACCGAGTTACTTCTATATTTGATAACCCTATCGCTAGCCGATATCTCGAATGTAACGCCCTGAGCATTTTCAATTCGCTCGCGGAGCGCTTCGAAATCCCGCAACGAAGGCTGAGGGCGGTTCATATATTTCCACCAGGGATAATTATCACCAAAACTCCAGGGCCATTTTTGAATATAAATGGTATTTGAGCCAAGTTTATCTACACTGGCCTGCAATTTACCACGAAAAGTATCTACTGCAGAAAACACAGCTATAATGGTAAAAATACCAATTGTTATAGCCAGAAGCGACAACATGGTGCGTAATTTATTCTGGCGCAACGCATCAAATGCAAATCGGAAACTCTCGCCTATCAGCCTAAAGATTATCATAATTAGAGGTTAGATGCAAAGCCTTTGAAAAGGTTACAGTTTATCTTCAAAACTAGTTAATTTAATATCTATTCATGCATCAGTAGTACTGTATAATTTGATTTAAAATGATCAAAACATAATGTACACAAATTGCGTTTGATAAAATACGGAAAAGAAAAATTAAATTCGTATTTTTGCACCTCAAAAAATTCATCAAGAATGAAATTATCACAATTCAAATTCAACTTACCAGAATCGTTAGTAGCCAACAATCCGGCAGAACAACGCGACGAAGCTCGCCTAATGGTTTTACACAAAGACAGCGGTAAAATTGAACATAAAATTTTCAAAGACGTTTTAGGTTATTTCGATGACAAAGACGTAATGATATTAAACAATACCAAGGTTTTTCCCGCACGTTTATATGGTAATAAAGAAAAAACCGGTGCAACTATCGAGGTTTTCCTATTACGTGAATTAAATAAGGAATTACGTTTGTGGGATGTACTGGTAGATCCGGCACGTAAAATCCGCGTAGGTAATAAATTATACTTTGGCGACGACGATTTACTGGTTGCCGAGGTTGTAGATAATACTACATCACGTGGTCGTACTATCCGTTTCTTGTTTGAAGGTACAGATGAAGAATTCAGAAAAAATGTTGAAATTTTAGGTGAAACTCCTCTTCCTAAGTACATTAAACGTAAAGCTACCGCCGAAGATAAGGAACGTTATCAAACTATTTTCGCTAAACATGAAGGCGCGGTAGCAGCTCCAACTGCCGGTTTACACTTCAGTCGCGAACTAATGAAACGTCTTGAACTTAAAGGTGTAGAATTTGCAGAAGTAACATTGCACGTAGGTTTAGGCACTTTCAGAACAGTTGAGGTTGAAGACTTAACCAAACACAAAATGGATTCTGAGCAGTTTATCATCGAACCAAAAGATGCGGGCATTGTAAATAAAGCTATAGAAGAAAAAAGAAAGATCTGTGCGGTAGGAACTACATCAATGCGCGCTATCGAATCGGCTGTTTCTGCTAACAGAACATTAAAAGCGGCTAACGACTGGACCAGCAAGTTTATCTTCCCTCCTTACGACTTCAGTATTGCAAATTCTATGATTACCAATTTCCACACGCCAGAATCTACTTTATTGATGATGGTAAGTGCATTTGGCGGATATGAAAATGTAATGAACGCATATGAAGTTGCAGTAAAAGAAAAATACAAATTTTACAGCTATGGCGATGCCATGCTAATTATATAAGTTTTGCGGTTGGCGTTTGGCGGTTTAGCGCTAAACGCCATGCCCTAAACGCACAACCATGAAATACTACGCTATAATTGTAGCAGGCGGTTCTGGAAATCGGATGCAAACAGAAACCCCAAAACAATTTCTATTGCTTAAAAACCTTCCGGTTTTAATGCATACCATAAAAGCTTTTGCAGCAAGCGATACACAACCCAAAATTTTATTGGTTTTAAATAAAGATCAACAGGCTTACTGGGCCAGGTTATGTAAAGAATTTAATTTCCATATCCCACACCAGGTTATTGATGGTGGTATAGAACGTTTTCATTCGGTTAAAAATGCGGTCTATACGATTGAAGAAGATAGCTATGTTGCCATACACGATGCCGTTCGTCCGCTGGTTTCGAAAACACTGATTGATAGCTGTTTTACTGAAGCCGCCAAACAGGGAAATGTTATTGCAGCGGTACAATCCAGCGATAGTGTTCGTTTGCTTAAAAACAGCAAAACATCGGCTTTAAAACGCGATGAAATCTATCTGGTGCAGACCCCACAAACTTTTAACCTTAACATCCTTAAAGAAGCTTACAAGCAGGAATTCAGCCCCTATTTCACAGATGATGCAAGTGTTGTAGAATCTATCGGGTATGAGATCAATATCATTGAAGGAGAAAGAGCTAATATTAAAATTACGTATCCGATTGACCTCGAACTTGCGGAATTGCTATTAAAAAATTAAAAGCTTGATTCTGAAATTATAAGTTCTTGCTGACTCGATCTAGATTAACAACATTTCTTAAAGATCCAGGAGATATTTTTTAACTCACTGTTATAAGCTAATCTTTCCATTAGCGGCAAGCTATTGTCGTACGCCAAGCTTTAAGAGCACTTACCGAAAGTAATTATATCAGCATTGATATTAAAAAAGGAATTCCAAAAATGGAACTCCTTTTTTTAATTCATCTATTCAAAGTAATTCCTACTTCTAAAAGAATGAATGTCGGTGCGATATATTTTTACGCTGCCCTGCCAATTACTTTTAATAAGATGGCAATTACTGCGATTACCAATAATACGTGGATTATATTACCAACATCGCCGAAGCCGTGAAATACAAATCCGATCACCCATAGTATTACCAATACCACTGCGACTAAGTACAATAAATTTCCCATAGTGTTAATTTTTTTTTAAGTAATGTTACATTTTTGCATTATTAACACACGGCTTTTAGATTTTGTTTAGAAAATGTAAAGATTTCGCTTATCTTACTGATTTACATCATTAAAATAAATAAACAAAAAAACCTTCCAGTATTATTGAAAGGTTTTTTATCTGTTTTAAGTTCTAGTACTCGTCCTCGTTAAAGAAGAAGTCTTCTTTGGTTGGGTAATCTGGCCAAATTTCCTCAATGGTTTCATAAGGTTCGCCATCATCTTCCAATGCCTGTAGGTTTTCTATAACTTCTACCGGGGCACCAGAACGGATACCGTAATCAATTAATTCGTCTTTAGTTGCAGGCCATGGTGCGTCTTCCAGGTGCGATGCTAGTTCTAATGTCCAATACATATCGTCAATTCAATTAAATTCCTGTTCTTATTATTGCGCAAAGTATATTAAAATTTTTGAGCAAAACAAACTTATTTTTCCACTTTATACCCTCGGAATCCAAATGTTTTCTTCCGCATTAAAATATACGGTCAGTTTTCGTGCCAAAACGAATAAATAATCGCTTAAGCGATTCAAATACATGGTTACACGTTCATCTACAAAGCTATTTTCTGCAAGCGCTACTGTCAAACGTTCAGCTCTTCTGCAAACGCAGCGTGCAATATGGCAGTATGAAATGACGGTGTTTCCGCCAGGTAAAACAAAATGTTTCAAAGCAGGCAGCTTTTCGTTCATTAAATCCATTTCCTTTTCCAATAAGGTAATGTCAGCATCATGCAGATCGGGAATCTTCATTTTAGATGTATCAGGGTCTGCCGCCAGTGATGCACCAATGGTAAATAACCTGTCCTGAATTTCTTTTAGCAATTTTTGGTCCTGCGCCTCAATATCCTGACACATAATTAAACCAATGTGCGAATTTAATTCGTCAACAGTACCGTAGGTTTCGATACGTAAATGATATTTAGGTACGCGGGTACCACCTATCAAAGAGGTTTGGCCCTTATCGCCTGTTTTAGTGTAAATTTTCATATTAGAATGGTTTAAGGTGAAAGGTTTAAGATTTAGGGCATTCAAAGCCTTACGTCCTACACCTTACGCCATCAACCTCAATTGATTTTCTCCCAATCGCTGCCAGTCTCTTTCAGTGCCTGCAAACGGGGAGATACATTTTTTATATCTGTATTTAAATAATCATTTTCAATCAAACCATCACGCATCCTTACAATGCGGTGGGCATGTTGCGCAATATCTTCCTCATGCGTAACCAGAATGATGGTATTGCCTTTACTATGAATTTCTTCTAACAAACCCATAATTTCTATTGAAGTTTTGGTATCTAAGTTACCGGTTGGCTCATCGGCTAAGATAATAGAAGGATTATTGATCAAAGCCCGGGCTACAGCTACCCGTTGGCGCTGACCACCTGATAGTTCATTGGGCTTATGGTCCATACGGTTGCCCAAACCTACATTTTCAAGTGCTTTGGCTGCCCTTGTATCCCTATCTTTTTTACTTGTTCCGGCGTAAATTAAAGGTAAAGCAACATTATCCAATGATGTAGAACGTGGCAATAAATTAAAAGTTTGAAAAACAAAACCAATTTCTTTATTACGAACTTCGGCTAGTGCATCATCACTCATCTGGCTCACATTTGTTCCATTTAAAATATATGTGCCGCTTGATGGTGTATCCAGGCAGCCTAAAATATTCATCAGGGTTGATTTACCAGAACCAGAAGGCCCCATCAATGCTACAAATTCGCCTTTATTGATATCTAAAGAAACTGATTTTAAAGCGTGAATCACTTCAGATCCAATAACATATTTGCGGCCAATTTCCTTTATAGTGATGAGTGGTTTCTCCATGTTTTTTCTTTTTTAGACAATCGAAGCAGGTAAGATGTTACAGCAGGATTAAAAATTAAGCATACCTGTTAATCTTAAAGATGCTGCATTAATTCGGAAGCTATCGGATCAGCATCATCATACAGCTTTATTTTTCAATAATTTTCGGTACCATAAAAAATTGGTCAGTATGCTTTGCCGCATTTTTTAAACCATCAGCGGTCGTTATTTCCTGATTAACTACATCTTCTCTCCAAACATTTGCCGATTCATTCATATAAACCAAAGGTTTTACGTTTGAAGTATCCAGTTCGTTCAACTTTTCCATGAAAGATAAAATTTTATTCATTTCAGGGATGAGGATATCTACCTGCTTTTCATCAATATGAATTCGGGCCAGATCGGCAATTTTATGGATGGTTTTTGCGTCTAAATTCATATCTATATCAACTTGCTTTCAATCAATTTGTAAACCTTTTCTTTTAAACCATCAGCTTCAACATCGGCCAAAACTGAAGTATTTATAGGTTTGTGGACGTAAATATCGCAAATTCCTGGCTTACTTCCATATTTTGCGCCATCATCCCAATTAATTCTCCAAACATCGATGATACTTACGGGCACCAAAGGGATATTTTTATCAATGGCCAAACGAAACGGTCCATTTTTAAATTCGCCCAACTTCGGTGGATAATGATCATCAATTTTACCTTCCGGAAAAATGATCAGACTCATTCCTTTCTCCAAGTTCTCTCCAGCTTTTTTAAATGCTTTAAAAGCAGAAATCTTACTGTCCCGGTTCACAGAAATGTCGATGGTTTTAAAGAAAATACCCAAAACAGGATTATTCAATAACTCATCCTTACCCATAAAGTGAAATTTACCATGACCCAAAATGCAAAAAATCATGATATCCAGGTTAGAAGTATGATTAGCACAATAGATATAAGTTTGCTTGTGATCGAGTTTTTCTTCATATTGATAACGAAAAAAAACACCTGAAAAAAGACTACATAAAAAGCTGTTGGCCTTTCTAAAAAAATTCAGCATACTATAATACTTTTCATTACGGGAGGTAACGTAATATAAAGGATAAAACAGTGCGAAAAAAAACAGTATCCAGAATAGAAACCATATCCGGTGTACTTGCCTTAGAAAGTTGATCATAGCTATACCAAAAATATAAAATTGTTTGAAATTCCAAACTAAAGTTATCAATTGGCAATTTTTAGTTGGCAGTTACAACGATCTTCGTTCATAAACCTTTGTTAATAAACCTTATTGGAGTGAAAAGTCAGCAAGCGAGGCACGAGCCAGGACTTGTAACGGAAAGAGGGACTGAGAAGTACAATGAAATACTGGCTTTCATTTCCAAATGAATAGAGAAATATCATTTAGTGGTCGGGCGAGATCAACCATTTAGATAGAACAATTTGCAGTTATCATTTAGCAGTTTGCTTTGTACTGCCCGCGGTTCATAAACCTTATTGCAGTGAATAGCCTGGAGTGAGGCAAAGAGCGAGGACTAGCAACGGAGAAAGGAATAAAGACTCCAATAAAATGCTGGCTTTCATTTCCAAATGGAGAGAAATATCACTTTGTGGTCGGTGCGACACCAACCACTAGAATAAACCCTGATCAGACGATGGTTTCAAAAAATCTTCCCATTAAAATTTAAGCGATTTATGATTTGCTTGCATTTTATTTTTAATTTCGTGGCATTATGAAAGAAACAGTGGTGAGCGGAATCCGCTCAACAGGAAAATTACATTTGGGTAATTATTATGGCGCAGTTAAAAACTTTGTTCAAATGCAGAACGATTATAACTGTTACTTTTTTATCGCCGATTTACATTCTTTAACTACACACCCTACCCCAGCCGATTTGCACGGAAACATTAAACATGTTTTGGTTGAATATCTGGCCAGCGGAATAGATCCGGAGAATAGCACTATTTATATACAAAGTGATGTACCTGAAGTTGCAGAGCTATACTTATACCTAAACATGAATGCCTACATGGGTGAATTAGAGCGTAGTACTTCTTTTAAAGATAAAGTACGTGCCAACCCTGATAACGTAAATGCGGGTTTATTAACCTATCCGGTATTAATGGCTGCCGATATTCTAATCCACAAGGCTACCAAAGTACCTGTTGGAAAAGACCAGGAGCAGCATTTAGAAATGGCCCGTACTTTTGGAAATCGTTTTAACAGATTATATCATACAGAGTATTTCCCTGAGCCTTATGCTTTTAGCTATACGGATAAATTGGTTAAAGTGCCAGGCTTAGACGGCAAAGGTAAAATGGGCAAATCAGAGGGCGAAGCTAATGCTGTTTACCTGTCTGATGATCCTGAAACTATTCGTAAAAAAGTGATGAGAGCGGTTAGTGACGGTGGTCCGACGGAAGAAAATCAACCAAAACCCGAAGCAATCCAGAATCTTTTCGATTTAATGAAGGTGGTATCAAGTGTAGATACGCATCAGCATTTTGATGATCTGTACAATAAAATGCAGATCCGTTATGGCGATTTCAAAAAACAACTGGCAGAAGATATGATTATTGCTACTGCACCGATGCGTGAGCGTATCCAGGACATTGCCAAAGATGATGCATATTTAAGACAAGTGGCTAAACATGGTGCTTTAAAGGCTCGTGAAAGTGCACAAAAAACGATCAGAGAGGTTCGTAGTTTAATCGGGTTTAAAAGTTTTTAATTAATATTGTGATAAGCGTTTGGCGCAAAAACGCCCATCGCAGCACGCTCACCGCAAAACGCAAAAGAAGATGCACATAGCAATTGTAGGAAATATAGGTGCCGGTAAAACTACCTTAACAGGCTTGTTGGCCAAGAATTATGGATGGGAAGCTTTGTATGAGGCTGTGGACAATAATCCTTACCTGGAAGATTTTTATAGCGACATGAAACGCTGGAGCTTTAATCTCCAGATTTATTTCCTGAACAGCCGTTTTCAGCAAATTACTGATATTGAGGTAAATAAACGGAATGTAATTCAGGATAGAACCATTTATGAGGATGCACATATCTTTGCGGAAAACCTTCATGATATGGCTTTAATGACTACCCGCGATCATGATAATTACCGGGCTATCTTCGATAACATTACTTCTTTCATTAAACCGCCCGATTTATTGGTTTACCTGCGTGCATCGGTGCCAACCCTGGTTAATAATATCCAACGCCGTGGCCGTGAATACGAAGCCGGGATCCGCATCGATTATCTTTCTAAACTGAACGAAAAATACGAAGCCTGGATTAAAGGATATAAACTCGGAAAATTATTAATTTTAGATAAAGATAAACTAGATTTCACCAATAACCCTGAAGATTTAGGTACAGTCATCCAGTCTATAGAGGCAGAGATTAACGGGCTGTTTTAATCCTCAGCCCTCCAAGGGGAGTTGAATTGATCATTAACGGTTTAACTATTTAATGCAATAACTATGGAAAAAGATTTCGGGCACGAAAATCCGGAAAATTGGAAATGGGATACTTTTTATTTTAACAAAAAAGATTCCAGACTAATTGTCCCTAAACGCCTAAAATTGCTGGGATGGACACTTAATTTTGCCCATCCAATTTCCTACCTTATCATCGCATCCATATTTGTATTTGTTTTTTATCAGTGCTATCGCAACAATGTATGATCGATAAAAATTTAAAGTCCTCCTCTGGGGATCTACGAGTTATCGGAATTATTCCTGCCCGTTATGCCTCTACCCGCTTTCCGGGGAAACCTTTGGTTGATATTGCAGGGAAAACAATGATTCAGCGCGTATATGAGCAGGCTTCGAAAGCGAAAAGTTTATCGAAGGTGGTTGTTGCTACAGACGATGAGCGGATTGCCGATGAAGTGACAAGATTTGGTGGTGAATTTGCTTATACTGCTGCTCACCACCAAAGCGGAACCGATAGATGTGCTGAGGTTATTGAAACATTAACTGGATACGATATCGTGATCAACATACAGGGAGATGAACCATTTATCGAACCTGCACAGATTGAATTGTTGGCCAGCTGCTTTACTGAAGAAAAAGTACAATTGGCAACATTAATCAAATCTATCCAAAGCCAGGAAAGCATTTACAATCCAAACAGCCCAAAAGTGGTGATTGATGTAAACGGCCGTGCCATGTATTTTAGCCGCAGTCCGATTCCTTTTATCAGAAATGGCGAACCGGGTGTATGGGCAGAAAAACACCAGTTTTATCAACATATTGGTATTTACGGTTACCGCACAGAAGCCTTAAAAGCCATAACTAAATTACCGCCTTCGTCTTTAGAAGTTGCCGAAAGTCTGGAACAATTACGCTGGATTGAAAACGGATTTTATATCCAAACCAAAGTAACTGATTTAGAAACAGTTGCTATAGATACACCAGAGGATTTATTGAAGTTAAATAACTTATTGGAGGCGGAATGAGTTTATCAATTCCGTCATGCTGAATTTATTTTACAAGTAGCGCTAGCGTTTTCAATTGCCTTGTAGCTACTGCCTGTTAAGCATCTTTTATGGATAAAGACCCTGAAATAAATTAAGGGTGACGTATAGAATGAAACTAATTCAAGGTAAGTTCCATCTGTATATTGCAGCGTTCATATGGCGTAGGCTTACCTGCCACTTTCTGGAATCCTAGCTTATGGTAAAGATTAATGGCCGGTTTTAAAATGGTATTGCTTTCCAGGTAAATTTTAGATGCACCTAACGATTTTGCTTTTTCAATAATTGCATTTGCCAACAAAAATCCTACGTTTTTTCCCTGAGCCTTTGGCGATACCGCCATTTTGGCTAATTCAAAATCATATTCGCCATCATTCATCTTAATTAGTGCGCAAACGCCTAAAGGCTCACCTTCATAAAGTGCAACCAATATAAAACCTCCTTTATCTAAAATATAACCCTGAGGATCATCCAAAGCTTTGTAATCAGATTCTTCCATTGTAAAATATTTCGAAATCCACTCTACATTTAACGACCTGAATACTTCCTGATATTTCGGAAGATAATCTACAATTTCAACCTTTAAGCTATCTCTTTCTTTTTTCTTTTTTATTACCCTTCTCAATAAGGTTTTTTGCTCCAGTAAAAATTCCCACTCTCCTATTGCCTCCCAAAGTTTATGCTGCGCTTGTGCCGAAATCTCTTCAATGGCAGCGTTTACATCAATAAGCTGATCTTTTATTTCTTCTGAAATTTGTATTCCTTTTTTAGAAAGGCTTACTACATTTCTACGCCCATCCGCTTTGTCTTTACTTTCTTTAACATAACCTTTTTTCAACATCTCGCTGATGATTTTACTGACTGAGGGGTGAGAATGGCCAATGGCTTTAGCAAGTTCCGTAATCGTTTTTTCTTGCTCCTTGGCCAAAGCATAAAATACAGGAAACCATTTGGGTTGCATATCGATATTATACAACTTATAAATCTGCGCTGCATCCTCTGTCACTTTATCTGTTAGCATTCTCAACCTGCTTCCAATAGCTACTTTGCCAGTTTGTTCAAAAAAATTCATAAAAACATCAATTACGTAATCAGTTACGCAAATATAATAATATTGTTAATATCTACAGCAAATTTTAATCACCTAATGCAAATATTAGATTATTTTTGTCTGGTTATGAAAAATAAAACGCTCATATATATATTCGTTTTGTATGTATATTTTTGCTGTGCACAATACGATCCAGCTTATGATTAAGACTAACACGCTCAATTTAGCAGCTAAACTACCTGCAATAGCTGTGCTATGGATATCTATCAGTTATTCATTCTAAATTTAAATGATCTCATAAAATATGGGCATGACTAAAACATAAAATTTGTAGTTTTGGATATGAGAAATATACTGCTCTTTGTTGCCATCTGTTTATTAGCGCTTGTAGCCTGCAATTCGAAAGGCAAAAAGGAAAGCAATGCGATTGAGTTTAAAAATGTTAACCAAAGTGTGGCCAAATCATTTTCTGATTTAAAAACACTAGATACCTTTAAAATAGAACTTACCGGCAGAAAACCAGAGGAGATGGTATTGAATTTCACAATTAAAAATGCAGGTGGAAAAGAAATATACAACACGAAAATTAAAGGCACTGAATTGTTGGGCAACACCGATCCAAATGTTGATCTTTCTAAAGAAAAAGACCAGATTATTTTTTTAAAAACTATTGCTGATGATTTTTTTAGCGACGATAATTTTCTAGAGCCTGCCGTAATGCCGGAAGACAAAGCCGATAAGTATACTCCAGACAAAGCGCTTTACGAAGAATTAAAAAAATCAGGTTTAAATGGCTTCAAATACCGTTTAGGAAAAGAGAACAACATTTACATTGCTTGGAGCGAAAAAGAACAGAAGGTGAAAATTTATTATAATTGTTGTTAATCAAAAATATTTAAAAGTTTAGCAATGAAAAAATCGGATTTTATTGCAAATCGCTTAAGAGAGATTTTTTTAAATGGCTATTGGATAGCCAATACCAATTATAGAGATCAGTTAAAAAGCATCAATTGGAAACAGGCTGTTCATCAGGTAGGGGATTTAAACACCATCGCAGCCCTAACCTATCATATCAATTATTATTTAGCCGGAATTTTAACTGTGTTTAATGGCGGTCTGCTGGAAATAAAAGATCAATATAGTTTTGATCTCCCTCCTATACATTCTGCAGCTGATTGGAATAAATTAGCTGCAGAATTATTTAATAACGCTTCAGTTTTTGCTATCGCTGTAGAAAATATGAAGGAAGAAAAATTTGACGAGGTATTTGTAAACGAAAAGTATGGCACTTACCTACGAAATATAGAAGCTGTGATTGAACACAGTTATTATCATTTAGGCCAGATTGTACTGATTAAAAAATTGATTTTGGCAACAGGGAAATAGAATGTCATAACGCTGTGTACTAAGCTTCCCCCCCCCTTTTCGCCCTAAAAAAATATTTTGATATTTATTTTTAAACTAAAAAAATAGTTTTATATTAGAGCATTGAACCACGCAAATTATTTAACGTTCCTCAACATACATGCTCAAGCAACTTTTCTCGGTTTTTATTTTTTCATTACTATTTTTTCCGGCACTGGCACAAAAAGCAAGCATAAAGGGTGTTGTGGTTGATACCGTTGAGAAAAAAAAATTACAAAACAGCTCTATCCTGCTGATATCAAGCAAAGATTCCGTTTTAGTTAAAAATACGCGGGCCAGAGCCAATGGCGAATTCGAATTATCGGACTTAAAAAAAGGCAATTATACTTTAGTCATCACCTTCCCTAAAATGGCCGACTACATCAGAGATATCCGATTGGCAGATTCATCGAAATTTAATTTGGGGCTTATTGCAATGGATAGTAAAGCCACACTTTTGAATGAAGTGACAATTAAGGCACAAAAACAAGCCATCAGCATGAAAGGCGATACCATAACCTACCAGGCAGATAGTTTTGCCGTAAAACCACATGCCAGTTTACAGGATCTGTTAAGGCGGTTACCGGGAATCGAGGTTGATAAAAATGGCGCAATAAAAGCAGGAGGAAAAGATGTCAATATCTTATTGGTTGATGGCGAAGAATTTTTTGGCGACGATCCCCTACTGGCTTCAAAATACCTGAAAGCCAATGCAGTAAACGAAGTAGAGGTGTATGATAAAAAGAGTAAAAGTGAAGAACTGACGGGTATTAAAGAGGAAGATTCCAAAGAAAAGGTGATCAACGTGAAGCTGAAGGAGAATGCAAAAAACGGCTACATCAGCACAACGGAAGCGAGCAGCGACCTGAACAAATACCGCAACTTGGGTGCCATGGCGGGAGTTTATAAGGGGAAGATGAAAGTGGCCGCTTTCGGTTTCAATAACAACATCAGTACCGAATCTAAAGCCAACAATGCCATGAGCCGCCTGAAGGGTGATGAATATGATGTGATTGAGGTTGGTGATGATGGCAGCACCGTCATGATCAGTTACGGCAATAACGAAGATGAAGATTTCAGAGCGGGGGGTGGAATCCCGAACATCACTACTTACGGAGGTCACTTCTCAAACAAATGGAAAGATAACAAGGTGGGTATGAAGCTGAATTTTAAAGGTGCTGATAACAGTTCTTTTAACGAAAGCACCAGTCGTAATGAATCGTTGATTCCAAATGGCACCACCTTTTTAAGCCAGAGCGCAGGCCGGGAGGAAAACCGTACTACCGGGCAAAGCCTGCGCGGAAGTGTAGATTTAAAGCTGGATTCGCTATCGACCCTGAAGATTTCTTTCGGTGGACGCCAGCAACGCAATTCAGCCAGCAGTTTCAGCAATAGCCAAACGAAAAACGGACGAGGTATTATGGTGAATAGTAACCACGAAAATGGCGATGCTAATGGTCAAAGTGATGCTTTTAACGGTAATATCGGCTATGTGAAGAAATTCAAAACCAAAGGGCGGATTTTAACGGTAGACCTGCAGCCGGAAAACAACCGGAATAATAACGAACGGAATAGCCTGAATCAGACTAATCTCTTTGATTCTACGGGTGTGGCGCTGACTCCCGACCGCCGGAATTACCTGAATGATGACCAGGCCAGTAAAACATCCCTGGCTTCGCGGATCTCTTATACCGAGCCCCTCAGCAAAAGACTTTCGTTACAAGCGGGATATAGTTTTAAAACGATTCGTTCCAGCAGTAAGCGCTATACGTATAACCAAGACCTGGGCGGACAAAAGATTGACTCGTTAAGTAACTTTTTCAAATTCAACAATTTCTCCAATGTGGGGAACGCAGTATTACAATATAAAGCTAAAAAATTTACGTTGCGGGGTGGAACCCAGGCCATTCAAACGACCTTCCACCTGGATGATATCGACCGTAACCGTCAGGTGAGCCGTTCGTATATCAACTGGGCACCCGAAACGAGCCTGAGTTATAAGCTGGGCAGAAGCGGCAGTATTTCGGTAGGTTACAATGGCCGTACAGATCAGCCTGATATTGAGCAGCTGCAGCCTTTAAGACAGGTGAACAGTCCGCTATACCAGTTAATCGGTAACCCGAATCTGAGGCCATCATTCAACAACAACTTTAACCTGAACATCAATACTTACCAGCAGAAATCTGAAATTTATGCCTATAGCTACGCGGGATACAACTTCGTACAAAATGCGGTGTCGGCCAGTACAACCGTCGATCAATCTAACAAAACTGTGACCACCTTTGTCAACCTCAATGGTGGGAAAATCCTTTATGCCGGAGGAAGTATCGGAAAAAGTTTCAGCAAGATCCACCTGAATACGAATATGGGTTTCAATTATAATTTTAATCAGGACGTTTCGATCCTGAATAAAGAATTGAATAAAACCAACCGGAGCAGCATGACCTTAAGGCCACGGGTGAGTATCTATCATGATAAGTTCAGCCTGGAGTACAACGTTTCGCTAAACTTTTCCAGAAGCCGTTCTACTATCGGTACGGTGAATGATGGTAAAAACTTCCGGCATGACCATGAGATTTCAGGAAACATCAATCTCCCCTATCATACAGAATTCAATACCTCCATGTCCCTGTCTTACCAGCCGGCCAATGCTTCATTTGCCCGCCCGGTAAACATTGCCATCTGGAACGCCTATCTGTCTAAAAGGATGCTTAAGGCCGAAGAAATGGAGATCAAGGTTTCAATTTCCGATATCCTGGGCCAAAGAGTTGGCTACAACCGTTATGTAAATGGGAACAGCATAGGCGAAAGTACTTACAGCTTTATTCCGAGATACGTGCTGGTAGGTGTGGTTTATAATTTAAACGGCAATTTTGTTAAAAATGAAAAGAAATAACATCATATTTTTTAGCCTGATCTTCAGCATGTGGCTAGGCCTTCAGTTGGCTACCGCTCAAACGGTATTCATCAAAAGTGCTAAAATTATTTTTGAGAAAAAGGTGAACATTAAAGAGCAGCTAGCCAATAACCAATGGCTGAATGATGAGGCCAAAGAAAAAATGGGGAAATACCGCACCACGAACTGGGAATACAGTTTTAATGACAGCACCTCGGTTTACCGGGCTAAAGCAAAGGAAAGTTTAAGTGACAATGCCTTCTTCTTCAGCGCTGACAATACAGATGAGCTGTTTACAGATTTTGCGAAAAGCAACCGTATGAAAAGAAAAAGTATCATGGGTAATGATTTTATACTGAAGGATAGTATTCCGCGTCTAAAGTGGAAAATCATGCACGACCTGCGTAAAATTGCCGGTTACGAATGCAGAAAGGCTATCGCCATGATCAATGATACGGTTACTGTAGTCGCTTTTTATACTGATGAGATTTTATTGAATGGTGGCCCTGAGGGCTTCACCGGTTTACCAGGAATGATATTGGGTTTAGCCATCCCGCGGTACAACACCACATGGTTTGCCACGAAGATAGAAGCAAAAAATGTCGACATTTTAAACATCGCAGCGCCGGCAAAGGGAAAGCTGACTGATACGGAGAAAGATTTTAAAAAAATGCTCGACCTTTATACGCGTTATGATGATAAAAAGAATCCCAGAAAGATAGCAGATATTAAAAAGGAGCTTTATTCATTATTTCTTTAACCGGCATTTTCGCTAAAAGATTCAATATCAGTGCAATAATACAATTAAAAAATATTCCGTTTCGTATCTGAACGGGCGATAATTTTTCATACCTTTGTATCCCGTACAAAAACAATTAAACAGGCTCAAAAAGCTTGGTTAATATCACAAATAATCAATCATGACAAAGTATATTTTTGTTACGGGCGGTGTTACTTCCTCTTTAGGCAAGGGCATCATTTCCGCATCTTTAGCTAAACTTTTACAGGCACGTGGCTACCGTGTAACCATTCAAAAATTCGATCCGTACATTAATATCGATCCGGGAACATTAAACCCTTATGAGCATGGCGAATGCTTTGTGACTGAAGATGGTGCAGAAACCGACCTGGATCTTGGTCATTACGAGCGTTTTCTTAACGTTCCAACTTCACAAGCAAATAACATCACTACCGGCCGCATTTACCAAAACGTAATTAGCAAAGAACGTAAAGGCGAGTATTTAGGTAAAACGGTGCAGGTGGTTCCACATATTACTGATGAGATTAAACGCAACATGCGCATTTTAGGCGAAAGTGGCGAATACGATATTGTGATTACTGAATTGGGTGGTACAGTTGGTGATATTGAGTCTTTACCATTTATCGAAGCTGTTCGCCAGTTTAAATGGGAAGAAGGCAGTACCAATGCCATTGTAATCCACTTAACCCTGGTACCTTATTTAGCAGCTGCAGGTGAATTAAAAACCAAACCTACACAACACTCAGTTAAAGCATTATTAGAATACGGTATACAACCAGATATATTGGTTTGCAGAACCGAGCACCACATTAGCGCTGATATCAGAAAAAAAATTGCTTTATTTTGTAACGTTAACATCAATGCCGTAGTCGAATCGATGGATGCATCTACTATTTATGATGTGCCATTGCTGATGTTAAAAGAACAACTGGATAAAACGGTTTTATCGAAATTAAAACTGCCTACCAAAAATGATCCGGATATGGAAAGCTGGAAAGATTTCCTGGGTCGTTTGAAAAATCCAACAGCTGAAGTAAAAATCGGCTTAATTGGTAAATATGTAGAGTTGCCAGATGCTTATAAATCAATTATCGAATCTTTTGTACACGCAGGTTCGAAAAACGAATGTAAAGTTAGGGTAGAATACATTCACTCTGAAGGTATTTTCCCAGATAACGTAAAAGAGAAGTTGAGCCATTTACAAGGTGTTTTAGTTGCGCCAGGCTTTGGTAGCCGTGGTATTGAGGGTAAAATTGATGCCATAAAATACGTTCGTGAAAACAACGTGCCTTTCTTCGGGATCTGCCTGGGTATGCAATGTGCAGTTATTGAGTTCGGCCGCAACGTTTTAGGTTTAAAAGATGCTCATACTACAGAAATAGAAGAAAATTCTGCAAATCCGGTTATCAACATGATGGAAGAACAGAAAAAAATCACCAATAAAGGTGGTACAATGCGTTTAGGTTCTTATCCTTGTGATATTAAAAAAGGTACAAAAGCTTTTTCTATTTATGGCAAATCGCATATCAATGAGCGCCATCGTCACCGTTACGAATTTAATAACGCTTATTTAAAGCAATATGAAGAGGCAGGAATGATTGCTTCAGGTATGAATCCACAGACTAATTTAGTTGAAATCGTTGAGCTTAAAAACCATCCGTTTTTCGTTGGTGGACAGTTTCACCCAGAATTAAAATCAACAGTTGCTAATCCTCACCCACTTTTTGTTAAATTTGTCGCCGCTGCAATGGAGTTTGCAAAAAAGAAAACGAATTAAAAAGCAGTACATACATAAATAATGGATAGAAATACCTTTACAGGACTGTTCCTGATTATGATCATTTTGGCAGGATCATTCTACTTTTTGAAGCCTAACGAGGCAGAGATAAAAAAAGCCAAAGAAACAGAGCGTCTAGATTCTTTGAAAAAAGCCGGCATTACACCTGCACAAAAAGATACCACTAAAACGGCAACAATAGCTAATCCAGCTGTAGATTCTGCAGCATTAAAAGGTCCTTTTGGCACCGCCATAAGTGGTACTGAAGCTAATACGGTTCTGGAAAACGAAAATTTATTAATCACTTTAAGCAATAAAGGCGGTAAAATTACCTCGGTTGAGGTTAAAGGACAGAAAACCTTTACTGGTAAACCACTTATTTTATTTAAGGGTAACGAGAATAAATTTGGCTTAAACCTTAATGCTGCTGGCAAAGTAATTAACACGAACGATTTATATTTTACACCGACCAAAACCGGTAATACGGTTACCATGCGTGCCAATTATGGTGCAAATGCTTATGTAGAGTATGTTTACGATTTAAAAGCTGCAAGCAACAAAGTTAATTTCAATATCAATTTAGTTGGCTTACAGCAGGTTATTGCAGGCAATAGCATCGGGTTAAACTGGCAGACGATTTTATTACAACAAGAAAAATCGATTGAAAGCGAACACCGTTACTCTGCACCCTACTACAAATATTTAGATGGCGATGTAAACCATTTAAGTGTTTCTAAAGAGGAAAAAGAAGAATTATCGAAAGGTAAAATCCAATGGTTCTCTTTCAAGCAACACTTTTTCTCAGCCTCTTTAATCTCTAAGCAGGCTTTCGAAAAAGGAAGTTTAGAAGTTAAAATCCCAACAGCTCCTGGTGAGGTGAAGTTTTATGATGCCAATATGCAATTGCCATATGCACATACCGCAAACCAGGTTTATGAAATGGAGTTTTATTTTGGTACCAACAAATTCTCTACCTTAAAAGCACAGGGTTATGATTTAGAACAACAGGTTGATATGGGCTACTGGCCTTTAAAATACATTAACCGCTTTATTGTATTACCCGTATTTAATTTCTTAAACAGCTTTGGCTGGAACTACGGTTTAATCATTCTGGTATTAACCATTTTGTTAAAAGTTGCGTTATCGCCGCTTACTTACAAATCATACCTGTCAATGGCTAAAATGCGTGTATTGAAACCAGAAATGGATGAGATTAAAGCTAAAGTAGGTGAAGATAACCCAACATTGGTTCAACAGGAGTATTTAAAATTATATAAAAAAGCCGGCGTAAACCCACTTGGTGGGTGTTTGCCAATGGTACTACAATTGCCTTTGGTAATGGCCTTCTTTTTCTTCTTCCCGAACTTATTCGAGTTACGTGGTGAGAGTTTCCTTTGGATGAAAGATTTATCAACCTATGATGAGTTTATCAAATTTGGTGTAAAAATCCCTTTCATTGGCGATCACTTAAGTTTAATGTGTGTATTGATGACCATCTCTACCTTAATTATGACTTATTTCAATAACCAGGTTTCTGGAGCCACCGGGCAGATGAAATACATCGGTTACATTATGCCAATCATTTTCTTAGGGGTATTAAACAGCTATCCTGCCGGATTAAACTATTATTATTTCTTAGCCAACTTAATGACTTTCGGACAGCAGTTCCTGATCCGTAAAATGGTTGACGACGAAAAAATCCATGCTTTAATCCAGCAAAACAAAGCCAGACCAGTTGATGAGAAAAAGAAAAAATCTAAATTCCAACAGCGTTTAGACGATTATATGCGTCAGCAACAACAAGCTAAAAAATAACTTAGCCTTTAATGATATGAAAACCCTCGATTACTTAAGTAGTCGAGGGTTTTTCGTTTTGACCAAAATCTTTATAATTGTAATAACTGTTTATTTGTGATCTTTGAGGACGTAGACCATGGAGATGGACATATGTGGAGCTAAGAGATTAAAGTGTAAGGCGTTTGGCCTGCTCAGCTTAACTTCGGCCATCCGACCTCTTACTCTCCAGACTAAATCCATTTAACCTCGCCAAAAACACCTTTTAATTGTAATATTTGGTATACAAGTTTCTTAATAAGCTAAAAATTTCCAATTTTAGAAGATTAAAATCTCAACCAACAAACTAATTCATTTAAAATGCAAAAGAGACTAACTGTTATTCTGTTTTTCGTTGTCAGCATTGCCTATGCACAAAAGAAGCCTTTAAATCATTCGGTATATGATACCTGGGAATCAATAGGTACAAAGCAACTATCAAATAATGGTCAATGGGCGATGTACAGCATCTTACAACAAGAAGGTGATGCACAATTATACCTAACGAATATTAAAACAAATAACAAGATTAATATTCCCAGAGGGATGAATGCGCAATTCAGCAACGATTCCAAATTCGCGGCTTTTAACATCCGTCCGCTTAATAAAGATCTGCGCCAGGCTAAAATAAAAAAGAAAAAGCCAGATGAATCACCAAAAGATTCTTTGGGGATTGTCAATCTTACCAGTAATGCGGTTATAAAAGTACCAAGAGTAAAATCTTTTAAGTTCCCGGAAGATGGTGCTGGCGTATTAGCCTATTTAACTGAAAAGCCCGATACCGCAAAAAAAGCAATAAAACCAGCTGAAAAAAAAGATGGTGAAACCGATTTTGCGGATGATGAACCTGCCGGAAAAGCTAAAACAGAAGAAGGAACAGATCTGGTTGTCAAAAATCTGATTACAGGAACAGATAAGACCTATAAATTCGTTACCGATTATTATTTCAGTAAAGATGGCAAACAGTTGGTTTTTGCTTGCAGTGGATCTAAAAAAGACAAAATGGCTCCTCAAGGGGTATTCTTACTCAACACAGAAAAAGGTATCTTAAAAACACTGATTAAAGGCAAGGGAAGTTTCAAAAACTTCACTTTTGATGAGGAAAGCGAACATGTGGCCTTTGTTGGGGAACAAAGTCCGGAAAAACAGGAAATAAAAGATTATAATATCTATTATAACTCTTTAACAATTGATACAGCGCAGATCCTGGTTGATTTTGATATGCCAGGGCTACCTGAAAAATGGTCGGTTAATGGTGATGGTAAAATTACTTTTAGTAAAGACGGTAAGAAATTGTTTTTTGGCATATCTCCTATCAAAAAGCCAAAAGACACCACTATTGTAGATTTTGAAGTGGCTAAAGTTGATGTTTGGAATTATAAAGACGATTATTTGCAACCAATGCAGCTTAAAAATGCAGAAAAAGATAGCAAAAAAAGTTATTTATCGGTAATTGATGTTTACAGTAGCGATCCAAAAGTAATTCCACTAACAGATGTTAAATTACCTGAAGCCAGTATTATAGCTGAAGGTGATGCAGCGCAGGTTTTGGCCGCTACTGATTATGGGCGGCGGATAGAATCGCAATGGAGTGGTTCAACTTCAAAAGATTACTACCTGGTTGACACTAAAAATGGCCAGAAAAAGAAAATCATAGAAAATCTTAACGGCTATGCGCTTGCTTCACCAGCAGGAAATTATATCCTTTACTTCGATCGGAAATTGGGCAGTTGGAATACATACCAAATCGCCACGGGAAAAGTTACCGTTTTAACAGCTGGTTTAACTGAAAAATTTGTTGATGAAGAAAATGATGTACCTGATTTACCTTCTGCTTATGGCTTAGCCACCTGGACCGAAGGTGATAAAGCTGTTCTAATCAACGATAAATACGACATCTGGTCGTTCTCACCTGATGGAAAATCGGCACCTAAAAACATCACTGCCGGTTTTGGAAGAGCGAACAACATCACTTTCCGTTACGAAAACGTACAGCCAGACAGAACAGAAAGAAATACCAATAAATTTGTTAAAGCAAACGAGTTGGTTTGGTTATCTGCTTTTAATAATCTTACCAAAGAAAATGGTTTTTACCGCACCAATGTAGGTTCTGCTAAAGCACCTGAGCTGGCTGTAATGGCAAAATTTAAATACACTAACCTGATAAAAGCTAAAGATGCTGATATTTATATCTATGATAAAGCCAATTATGTAGAATCGCCTAATGTTTATATCACTACCGATTTCAAAACCGAAACCAAATTAAGCAATACCAATCCTCAACAAAAAGATTATAATTGGGGTACAGCAGAATTGGTGAAGTGGACTACGCCAAAAGGTTATAAAGCTGAAGGTATTCTATACAAACCAGAAAATTTCGATCCAAATAAGAAATATCCGATGATTGCTTATTTCTACGAAAAACTAACAGATGGTTTATACACCTACCAGGCGCCTGCTCCTACTCCATCCCGTTTAAATATTTCCTATTTTGTAAGTAATGGCTACCTGGTATTTGCACCAGATATCAAGTATGAAACCGGGCATCCAGGAAAATCAGCAGTAGAATATATCAATTCTGGTGTAGAAAACCTGAAGAAAAATAGTTGGGTAGATGGTAATAAAATTGGTATTCAAGGTCAAAGCTGGGGCGGTTACCAGGTAGCTTACCTCATTACCCAAAATAATATGTATGCTGCTGCCTGGACGGGTGCACCTGTAGTGAACATGACTTCTGCTTATGGTGGTATCCGTTGGGAAACCGGCATGAACCGTCAGTTCCAGTACGAGAAAACACAAAGCCGCATCGGTGCAACACTTTGGGAAAAACCAGAACTGTATATCGAAAACTCTCCGTTATTTATGCTTCCGAAGGTAAATACTCCTGTTGTGATTATGGCTAATGATGCAGATGGAGCTGTGCCTTGGTACCAGGGTATAGAAATGTTTACCGCATTACGCCGTTTAGGTAAACCAGTATGGATGTTAAACTACAATGGTGAGGCGCACAACCTGGTACAACGCCAGAACCGTAAGGATATTCAAATCCGTGAACAACAATTTTTCGATTATTATTTAAAAGGTGCAAAAGCGCCAGCCTGGATGACAAGTGGAATTCCGGCTACCGAAAAAGGAAAAACCTGGGGTTTTGAATTAACAGATGATAAACCTTAGTTGGGTTTAGCGGTTAGCGTTAAGGGTTTAGCACCGATAATATAAGTAATAGTTCAAAGCTGACAACCAAATTCAAATCCATGGCACAAACAACATGATTGCTTTGTACCATGGATTTTTTTGTTGAGGGGTATGATAATTCTAGTGTATACTTGTAATCGTCACCCTGATCCGATAACTATCGGATTTATTTCAGGGTCTATTCAGCAAAAAAGATGCTGAAACAAGTTCAGCATGACGATCGTAAATAGAACAGTGATTCTTATGAAATTCGGCTTAAAAAAACTATTTTCACGCATAAAAATAAAATTAAACAACCCTAATGGCATTAAGCAGAATCTGGTCGGCATTTATTATTGTGGCTATTGTTGTAGCAAGTATTAAATGTTTCTTTTTCGGACACAGCGATATTTTTAACTGGATGGTGATCGGGAAATCATCCGATCCTTTAAATCCTTTAAAATTAGATGGTATTATAGAAACCTGCTGGATTGCGGTTGACCTTTGTATTAAATTAGTGGGAACATTGGCTTTATTTATGGGTTTAATGAGCATTGCAGAAAAAGCTGGTGGTATCCGTTTATTATCCAGAATTATTGGTCCTTTCTTTTCTAAACTTTTTCCCGAAATTCCGAAAGGACACCCTTCTATGGGGCATATGATCATGAATTTCTCTGCCAATTTATTAGGTTTAGATAATGCGGCCACGCCATTTGGTATCAAAGCGATGGAAAGTTTGCAAGAGTTAAATCCAAATAAAGACGTAGCCAGCAATTCGCAGATTATGTTTTTATGCCTGCATGCGGCTGGTTTATGTTTAATTCCTGTGAGTGTAATTGCCATCAGGTCAACTCAGAATGCGCAAGATCCTACCGATATTTTTATCCCCTGTTTAATCGTCACCTTTGTTGGTACCATGGCGGCCATGCTTATTGTATCTTTTAAACAAAAAATAAATTTACTGCAACCCGTAATTATTACCTGGGTATTAAGTATCTCAGCAGTTATTGGTTTACTGGTTTGGTACGTAAGTAAGTTAAATGCAGAAAGTATAAAATCATTTTCTGGTTTACTAAGCGGTGGAATAATTTTATTGATCTTTTTATTGATCGTATTGGGCGCACTATACAAAAAAATAGATGTTTTTGATGCATTTATTGATGGTGCCAAAGGTGGATTTGAAACTGCTTTGAAAATTATTCCCTATCTGGTTGGTATTTTAGTTGCGGTAAGTATGCTGAGAACAAGCGGCACTTTTGACGTGATCATGAGCGGCATTAAAAACATGTTTGTATTTTTTGGAGCCGATACCAAATTTGTTGATGCATTACCGACAGCCTTAATCAGGCCTTTAAGTGGCGGTGCAGCCCGTGGCATGATGGTGAGCACCATGATTTCTAGCGGTCCAGATTCATTTGCCAGCAAACTTTCCGGGGTTTTTCAAGGCGCTTCTGATACTACTTTTTATGTAGTAGCGGTTTATTTCGGTGCTGTTGGGATAAAAAACACACGTTATGCCATTGGATCGATGTTATTGGCCGATTTAGTTGGTGTTTGTACCGCTATAGCACTTAGTTATATGTTTTTTGGATAGTTTTTTAACCATAGAGGGCACAAAGGGGAACAAAAAGTTCACAGAGCTGGGCTAAAAGTTAGATGATCATGCAAAGATCCCTTTCAGCATTAAATCTGGCGGGGATCTTTGCGTTTATAGTGCTTTAATTAAACGAGGTTAAACTTTGTCTTAAGGCTTATCCCACCAAACCCGGGTATTTAAATCATCGCCCCCAAGGTAAGGAAAGCCTGCAATCGCCGCTTTATAATTCTCGGTATTGTTAGCCTGTTCCTGAGTAGGATATCCTTCTCTTCTGGGAATAAGCTTGCCGTTATTATTTGGAGGAGGGGCTAAAAAACTAGGGAAACCTGTTCTGCGCCATTCTGCCCAACCTTCGTAACCATGCATAAATAAATGCACCCAGCGCTGATTACCAATCTGTTCTAATGCATTTGCAGAATTATAAATTACACTAGCATTTAACTTGTATGCTGCTAATCCACTGATATCATTATTATTCCATTGACGGATCGATTGTTCAATGGCCAAATCGTAATTGGTTTTTGCAGTCGCATCTCCTCCGCTTATCCACCCCCTCTTTGCAGCTTCTGCTAAAGCAAAAAGGGCCTGTGCATAGGTAACCAGATATACCGGCGAATTCTGCTGACGGATTGCTGTCCCCAATAAAGAATAGTTACCTGGCGTAACTGTAGTAGCTAAACCATAATCTAAACCAACGTAATTTCCCGCGTTATTCTTTGTTGCAAAAACAGGCAACCGTGGATCGTTTAATGGCAACATAAAATCGACAACAGGTTTACTCACTGCAAACCAGTTTCTACCCAATACAGTAAATGAATTATACCAATAATTCTCCTGGGCGGTAACAGCTAAATGAGGATAGGCCAAATTGTCGGTATTTGCCGTGATGATACCATTTGTTAAAGCCTTATTAAATTCGGCGCTTCCTGTGTTTGGGTCAACTTTACTTAAGCGCAGGGCCATTAACAAATGAATCGTATTACCTAAACGTTTCCATTTGGATACATCTCCACCATAAACAATATCATTTTTTAAATTACCATTAACTAATGATGCATTAGCTTCGTCAAGTAAGGTAAAAAGACTGTTGTAGATACTTTGTTGAGTATCGTACTTAGGCGTAAAATTTTCTTTTCCCTTCAAAGCTTCTGTATAGGGTAAGGGTCCCCAGCGATCTGTTGCATGCCATATAAAGTAAGCCTTTAATATTTTAGCTACCGCAATCTGATTAGCGATTGGCCCTTCACTCGCATCAAGAGCGGTATTGGTAATTACATTCTGTAAATTAATCAATGGCCCCTGGTATAAACCGTAAAAATTAAAATTGGTGGTTACATATCTGGAATTATCAGGAAAAGAGGTATTGGATAAATATTGCGGATAGTGGACACCAAATGGAGACGAGCTCAACGTTGGTAAAAATTGCTCTGAATTGGCTATTAACTGTGTGCCCGATGCCTTAGTAGGATTATTTGGATCTGTATTAATGGCACCATTAAATTTGTTGCAACTGCTAAATAAGGTTAAAACCGTTAAGCAGTAATATATAGATTCGTGAATTTTTTTCATGGCTTTAAGATTTAAAATTTAACGTTTAAAGTTAAACCGAAAGAACGTACGGTTTGCAATTCCCCTTTTTCAATCCAGCTAATTGCTGAACTACCTGATGAAAGTTCGGAAGGATCGATACCTTTAGGGGCCTTTTGCCAGATCATTACCGGGTTACGTGCCACAGCAGAAAGTTTAATGGCTTTAAATGGTGTTTTGCTTAAAATTTTTGGATCGAAATTATAACCTAAACTTAACTCACGGATTTTGATATAAGATGCATCGTAAATCCACTCATCATAAAATTTTGTCCCCAGGTTTGTTCTATAATAGGTTCTGGCATCTACGTAGGCCGTAACAGGTTGCCCCGTAACAGAAGATATTCCAGAAACTTTTACACCACCTCCATTTGCAATAGGTTCACGAACATTTACACCTTTATCATTAAGTGCAGCCGTAATTTCCGATTGACCAGATTTGGCCGCCAGCATTTGGCTCCAGCTAAAGAATTTACCGCCACTTTGGAAACTTAGCGCAGCGCCCAGATCGAACTTCCAGATCTTAAAATTATTGGTGATACCGCCCGTATAATTGGGCACCACACTTCCAAAATTTACTCCATTTACAGAAATAGGCATATTATCTGCGCCTAAAAGAATTTCGCCAGTTGCAGGGTCGCGTTTATAACCCGGCCCAACTAAATTTCCGAAAGATTGATTTAGCGAAGAATTTAAAAAGATTGTTTGACTTGAATATACATTCTGATCTAGCTGATAAACATTAATTCCAGGATATAACTCTTTAATCGTATTTCTGTTTTTGGCATAATTCAGGCTGATATCCCAGGTAAATAATTTTGATTTAACCGGTTGGCCAAATAAGGTGAGCTCTAATCCTTTATTCTCAATCAAGCCTGCATTAACCACATAAGTTTCATAGCCACTTGCCCCGGAAACGGATAAATTAATTACCTGGTTTTTATTTCGCTGTTGGTATAAGGTAAAATCGATTCCTACCCTGTTGTTTAAAAACCTTAAATCTACACCAGCCTCATAAGAATTTGCAAAGGAAGGTTTAAGATCGGGATTTTTTAAAATATCAGGTACTGTTAGAGAACTGATGGTTCCGCTTGTGGCAGGATATGGGCTTCCGAAAGCATAGGTAATAGCGGTTTGAAAAGGATCGAAATCAGAACCGGCGATGGCATAACTTGCACGCAATTTACCATATGTTAGTAATTTTGATTTGATGAGGTTACTAAACAAAAAACTTCCTGAAACAGATGGATACCAATAAGAATTATTAGCCATAGGTAAAGCTGATGAGATATCATTACGGATAGAGGCATCCAGAAAATAAGTATCCTTAAAACCAAAGGAACCCATTGCATATATACTTCTCACCTGCTTTTGGCGTAGATATGAACTGCTGTTTGGCCGATCTACAGAAGCAGCGATGGTGTAAGTATTTGGACTAGACAAACCACCTACAGTACTTTGTGATGTTTGCGTAAACTTAGTAGTATACAGGTTGGCTCCGGCATTTACATTGATCGAAAAATCATCAATATTTTTATTGAACTGTGCCAAAAACTCATAATTATTATCTATTCCATCTGCTTTGGTTATGGCATAATTATCTAAATTACGGCCACCGAGAGGCTCTTTATGCGTAATATTCTGACTAAACATATCAGAACGAACAAAACCGCTGATTTTTAATTCAGGCAATACCTGGTAACTTATGTTTACATCACCAAATAAACGGTTGCGGTCATCATTATTCAATACTTCATAGGCATCAAAAAATGGGTTGTTCCAGTCACTGGGTTTATTATTGGTAATCACTCCGGCTGTATTTGGATTAACGTTCCAGTTTAAAATGGTGCCATCGGCATACCGGTAATTTCTAAGGGTATTAATATCTAAATTACGCTGAAACCATTGTACAGCCCCGGTAAAAGAGCCCTGATAACCTTGGGTAGGTCTTTGTCCAGAATTATTAGCATAATTTACATTTGCACCTACAGTAAGCTTTTTAGTTAAATCAAAAGTGGTACTTAAGCTTAAGTTATTTCTTTTTAACCAGGTATTTGGAATGGTACCTTTTGTATAAGCATTGGTGTAGCCAATTTTGAAAGTAGAATTTTCTGAACCACCGGTAAGAAATATACCATTATTTATGTTTTGGCCTGTTTCAAAAAAGTCTTTAATGTTATTGGGTTGTGGTTCAAACGGACTTAATTGTCCATATGTTGGATCTTGCGGATAAAAGCTATTAATTTTTCTGATCGGGGTGCCATCCATTTTTGGTCCCCAGCTTTCGTCATTTCCATTTACATAATTTTGTCCATTGGTAAGTTTAGAAAAAACCTGACTGTTTCCTACTCCATAAATATTCTGTAAGGGTAAAAAATTGCCAATTTTATCTATAGTGTAGGCAGAACTGACATCAATCTGCATTTTAGCACCCTTGCCTCCTTTTTTAGTGGTAATTAACAGCACACCATACTGCCCTCTTATACCATATAGTGCAGACGCAGCTGGTCCTTTTAAAACACTGATCGATTCGATATCATCAGGGTTAACATCCTGAGAAGTATTCCCATAATCTACACCATTTTCGCTACCACTAAAATTATTCTGTGTAATGGGTGTGCCATCAATCACGATTAAGGGAGAACCTCCGCCAGTTAAGGAATTTACACTTCGGATCTTAATTTTTTGTGTTCCGCCTAAATTTGCACCTGACGAGCCAGTTACCTGAACACCAGCTACTTTACCTGCCAATGAGCCGATAACATTGGTTTCTTTGGTCATGGTTAATGCACCCCCATCAATCTTTTGGGTTGCATAACCAATCGACTTTTCAGATCGTTTAATACCTAAAGCCGTAACCACTACATCAGAAAGATCTTTAGCATCGCTTAAAAGTTGAACATCAACACGTGTCCGTTCACCCACAACTACCTCTCGGGTTACAAAACCAACGGACTTAAAAATGAGTGTGGCATTATTTGATGGAACGGTAATACTATACGTGCCATCGCCAGTGGTAGAAGACCCTGTTGTACTGCCCTTAACCAGTACACTTACTCCCGGAATACCAACATTGCTACCATCAGTTACTTTGCCTTTTACAGTTATTTGGGCATAAGAAACGACATAAGATGTTAAAATCCCTAATAATATTAGTAATTTTTTGTTCATAATGAAAGATTTAGGTAATTGATTAGTTAAGTTGTTGTTAAAATACACAATTTAACCCAGCAAAATCCATTATGAAATTGATTGAGGAAATTATAGAAAACAAAAATAGAAATAGGGCCTAAAAAATAAAATCCTGTAAATTATTTACAGGATTTTATGCTTCAATATTTTTATGATGCGTTACTAGCAGGAAGTTTGAGGAGATATTCTATTGATGATTTCATCAATTGCGTCAGGATCGATTACGGCATTTTTAGAAGCACACCATTTTTCTGTCTTATTATCTAACCAGATACAGAAAGAGTGGTAACCATCTAAAACTACAGCATAGGTTTCATGAAAATCATCTTGAATACGCATGCAAAATCCCTTAAAAATTTTGCCTCTCACGTCAAATTGCAGGGTGGAATAATTTTCTAACATGGCTCATTATATTTTAGGTTAATTTACAACAAAATATAAATGAGAATGTTTCGTTACTTTTAAGGAATTAACAATTTATTCTTAAGCGTTGTGAATTAAATTAACCTATGTTTAACATGTTCGAATAACCTTTAGCAATCAAGCGGTTTTTCGATGGCAAAGATATTTCACATTGCAAATTTAAAATCGTGCGGCCTCTTTTTACAATCGAGGTTTCTGCAACAACTTCATCGCCCTCACTTGCCGGAGCAAAATAATCGATATAATTATTTACGGTGGTATACCTTTCATTTAATCCCATCGTAAAAACCGTCGCACCAATCAGATCATCAATAATGCCTGCTGTTACGCCGCCATGCAAAATCTGATACGGATTGGTCATTTCTTTACGGATAGTGTAGCGGCACACCAAGATACCATGCTCTGCTTTAATTAAAACCGGTGCCAGCCAGTTCATAAAGTTAGAAGGCGAATCAGTAATTACCTTACCAATTGATTGTCTTAAAAAATGAAGTCGCTGCTCGCTCAAAGAGGCTTCCATAGCTATAAGTGTATAATATTTGATGCTTTAGGTAAAGATAATAAAAAGGAGAGATAGTCTTTAATTGATGTTTAATAATATGGATTTAATTATTGTATAAGTTAATAAACAGTTGCTCATTCGGAGCGCGGGGCTTTGTTTTTAAACCCGATTAAGCGAAATAGCCCGGAGCGTAGCGAGGACTATTAGCGAAAGCGGGACAAATGTATGCTCATTCCCCAAAAACCTTCATCTTTAAATTACGAATACGTTAAATTTATTATTTGGAGCGCAAGGCTTGTACAAAACAATATGTTTCTTCCCGTTTTACGCTTATACGCTTCGCTGCCTCGTGCCTCGTTGCTGCAGGGTATCGCTGCAACCGGGGCTAAATGGCCAATGCAGCATTTCATTTGTGTGGTTGGCAGGGTGCATAAACCCATGTTTCTAAACCTGATTGGAGCGAACACGAAGTGTAACGGAGTAAAGCGTAAAGCGGGGCTATAAGCCGCCAAGAACCACAGGCTATTCGTTTCCCAATTCTATTTCGGTCGGTGAGACACCAACCGATAGGATAAACCCCAGTTCCTAAACCTGATTGAGCGGAATAGCCCGGAGCGCAGCGAGGACTATTAGCGAAAGCGGGACCAATGTATGCTCATTCCCCAAAACCTTCATCTTTAAATTACGAATACGTTAAATTTATTATTTGGAGCGCAAGGTTTGTACAAAACAATATGTTTCTTCCCGTTTTACGCTTATACGCTTCGCTGCCTCGTGCCTCGTTGCTGCAGGGTAACGCTGCAACCGGGGCTAAATGGCCAATGCAGCATTTCATTTGTGTGGTTGGCAGGGTGCATAAACCCCAGTTCCTAAACCTGATTGAGCGGAATAGCCCGGAACGTAGCGAGGACTATAAGCGAAAGCAGGACTAGCGCCCTCCAAGAACCACTAACGTTCATTTTCAAATAACCTGCATTCCATTAAAAGATTGCTTCCCTGAAGAATCGGGGCAGACTGTGTTTCATCTTCGCAATGATGAAAAAAGATGACCAATAATTTTCTGCTCTTAAATTGGAATAATCACTTTGAAACTTAAGTTCCTACCCATATTGTAAATCCCCGACCGGCCATTGGGCGAACGATTATAATATTCGAAATATTTCAACCTGTTTAGATTAGACTGATAAGCAATATTGAAAATATTATCGGCCTGAAGGAAAATATCACAGATGGTTCTCCCTTTTTTTGTTTTTAGTGTTGATCCTATTCCACCATTGATTAAGGTATAGCCCGCAGTATAGCTTTCTGTATTGTATAGCGCATAAAATCTGTCCTGATCGGCGAAAAAGGCCGCATCTATTTTAATATAAGGTTTATCAAAAATGCCCATAGATTTTTGCGCTGTTGCCTTAATTTCCGTTCTCACTTGCAAAGGCGGAATAAAAGGCAGGTATCTGGCATCGTTACCATGCTGATCCAATAGCTCCCGGTTTTGATTTAATCCTACGGTATAGGCGAAACTATTATTGAAGCTTAACCATTTTAATGCTGTGGGATGCAAATTGATAGAAATTTCGGCACCATATAACCTTGCTTTTGATTGTTGGTATTGATAAGTGAGATTTCCGGGAACAATAACCACCGGGTTCCCATTGGCATCGGTTAAGCGCGATTGATAAATATAGTTTTGGATATTATTGTTAAACAACTCCACACTCATATCGGCATCTTTAAAATAGGCAATAATGCCAATATCCTGCTGAAGGTTAAATTCTGGTTTAAATGTTCTGTTCCCTAAATAAACAATGTGCGCACCCGGATCTAGTCCGTTCGAACCGATTTCTGTAATATTTGGAGCCCTGTAACCTCTTGCAATATTGGCCTTAATCAAAAACTTTTCTGAAATATTGTAAGTTAAGCCCAAACTGCCAGATAAACCATAATAGTTTTTATGAAATGATGGAAACTGCAATTTTCCTGTAGGATCATTTGCGCTTACTTGCTTATTAAAGCCAGTTTGGGCATTGGTACCTACATAAAAATTATCCCAATTGATATTTCTTCTGTCAATCCTGATCCCACCGGAAACATCTATCTTACCCATTGATTTTTTTGCGAAATAAAATGCGCCGACATCAAAGAGGTTATAATCAGGAATGGGAAAATCGGTGGCTGCCTTACTCCTGTTTGCCTGGTACATGCCATTAAGCCCAACAGTACTTTCTATACCTGCAAAATCGGGCAGGTTGTATTTAAAATCATAATTAAAGGTGTTCAACACCACGTAAAGTCCGGCCTGGCTTGCCAAAGTAGGGTGATTATATTCTCTCCTTACACTCTGTTGCCCTCCAATTAAAAGATTTAAATCGCTGGTTCCGAATTTAAACTGACTGGTATTGTAAAACCGGTAATGTTGAATGTGTTGATGTAAGGGGTTAATGGTATAGGTATTCAGATCGCTTTCTGGCACAATGGGTCTGTTTTTGATATCGTCTCCATCATCCAAAACCTGTTTGGTAAATCTTCTTGATAAAGAATCTCTACTGCCATCAGGAATTTCCATTAAATTATCATAATACGTAATGGCTGTTTTAGAAAAACCCCAGGTTTTATCTAATCTGGCACTGGCAGATAAATTGTATTCTCTAAAAGCGGTTCCATAAACCAATCCATCAATTTTATTCCGATAATTATGTGCTATTTTACCCGTTGCCCTAAAGGTATATTTCCAGTCATTTTTAATGTAGGCCAATCCGATCGACGATCCGATCATTCCATTGTTACTCTGGTAATTTGTTGTAAAATCACCTTTCAATTTTCCATCTTCAAAATTTGGTGTGTAAGGGATCATATTAATTACGCCTGCTAAAGCATCAGAGCCATAGGTTAAACTTGCAGGGCCTTTTACAACCTCGGCCCTGGTAATGGCGTATTCATCTACCTCAATTCCATGTTCATCGCCCCATTGCTGCCCCTCTTGCCTTAACCCATCATACAAAGTTAACACACGGTTATAGCCTAAGCCCCTTATAAAGGGTTTAGAAACATTAGGACCAGTCGTAACTGCGGTAATGCCAGGTACACCTTTCACAATAGCTTCTATTAAGTTGGTATTTACGTTTTGGTCCATCATTTTTTTAGACAGTACGGCAATGGGCACAGGACTTTTTCGTAACTGCGTGGCACGGTTTACGCCAGTAATTACCACATCATTTAAATCGGAAGCTAAACTTAATAATTCGGCATTAACCATAACTGTATCTCCTTTTAGGGCTACCCTCACTTTTTTGGATTGATAACCAATGCCTGAAAAAAGGAGATCACAATTTTCAAAAGGGATTCCATTTAACTGATATGTACCTGAACTGCTTGATTTTGTTGAAATTTTAGTTCCCCATACTTTAATGTTGATATTTTCAAGCGGTTCGTTCTTGGAAGTTATTACTCCGCTAATGATTACCTTTTGGGCTATGGCATTTAGGGATACAATAAGATAGAAACAATAAATTGATAAGAATTTTGCCAACATAAAATGATTTATCTAAATATAATTTTAGACAAATCTAAATTTTAATTTAAATATATCAAATAAAATATTTAGACAATATTTTACATACTTAAAATCAGCTTATTAAGGAATAAAAAAGCGAGTAGAGAAAATATGAAATGAATTTAAGGCTTAATCTCAAACGTTAACTTAGCGCCTTCAGCATTAAAGCTAATTGCAGACAGGAATAAAATACAGTACATCAGGATAATGGAAAGCGTTTTAGTTGGACTTCCGGTTTCTGTTACGAAACTATTTTAATTTTAACTTATTCATATTTTAATGCATCTACAGCGTTAGCTTTAGCTGCTCGGTAAGATCTAAAACTTACAGTAACCATTGTTAAAAGCATTGATGCCATCATTGCAAATAAGAATGGCCATATACTTAGAGAAGTGCGATAAGCAAAGCCAGATAGCCATTTATTTGCCAAAATATAGGCTAAGGGCCAAGCCACGAGGTTTGCTATAAAAACCATTTTAACAAAAGATCCATTAAGCATTTTTATAAGTTCGATAGTGGTAGCACCTAAAACCTTTCTGATAGCCATTTCGCGTGTACGCTGTATGGCAACATAAGATATTAATCCAAAAAGGCCAATAAAGGAAATAAACATAATTATAAAGGCAAAAATCTTAAACAAAAGTCCCGTAATCCTTTCAGACTCATAATATCCATTAATATCGTCATCTATAAATTTTGCTGAATACACTTCATCGGGAAAACTATTTTTCCACGTGGTTTCGATATTTCTCATCGCTTCAACAAGCTGTTTACGATTAAGCTTGACAGCCATACTATAATAGTGCTTTTTCTCCTGATAGAAAACCATGGGCGAAATTTTCTCCTGAAGCGATCGGTCATTAAAATCTTTTATTACCCCAACAATTGGCCCTGTTCTTCCATTTTGCGAAATTACTTTGCCCAGCGCAAGCTGAGCATTCGAAATTCCTATTTTTTTGACAAAGGTCTCGTTGGCGATGTAAGCATTTGCCGTATCACTTTTCCCGTAAACCTTACCGGCCACAAACTGAAGTCCAAACAAATCAAAATAGTGTTCATCGTTTATAGAAAGCCGCACTTCAAACTCTTTATTCTCACGGCCATCTACATAAAAATTGGTAGTATTCATCAGACCCGAAAGTGGTGGCCGCATAAAATAAGTCTGCATTTCCACACCAGGTATGTGTAACAGTTTTTCTCTGAACATTTGCTGTTTGGTCAGGCTGGCACTATCTCCTGGAAAATTGATCAGCACAATCGCATCCTTTTTAAAACCAAGGGGTTTTTCCCTTACATATTGCATTTGCCTCACTACTACAACCGTAGCAATTATCAGCACAATAGTAATGGCAAACTGCACTACAATCAGCACCATGCGAAGGTTAAAATTTCCAGACTTGATGCGCACTTTATTCTTAATGGCTAAAGCAGGACTAAAATCTGAAATAATCATTGCCGGATAAAATCCTGCAAGAAAGCTTACAGTTAGCACCATAAAAAACAGAAAAACAAGAATTACAGGGCTTGCAAAAAGAGAAAGATTGAGCTGCCCTTTAAAAAGGCTGGCCAACTGAGGTAATAATAATTCTGAAAATATACAGGCCAACAGCATGGAAATAGTAGCAATTGCAGCAGTCTCCATTAAAAATTGAAGCACAAGCTGTTTGCGCATTGCGCCCATCACTTTGCGTACGCCTACCTCTTTTGAACGGCTTACTGACTGGGCCGTGGCCAGATTGATAAAGTTAATACATGCTGTGACCATTAAAAAGAGTCCGATAATGGCCAAACTGTATACTTCTTTTTTGGTAATAGCGGTATCAGCAAAATTATTGTAACGTTCACTAAAATGCACATCAGCTAAAGGCTGTAAGCGACTCTTTTGATTGCCTGCTAATTTTTTCTGTTTTAAGTATTTATTATTTAACCTTTCTAACGAATGTTCTAATAATGGCATGGAAGCGCCTTTTTTCAGGAGCACAAAACACTCATTATATGAACTTACCGAATCCCAGTCCTGGTTTTTACTTCCAGAAAAAGTTGGAAAACTGATCATAATATCCATTGGAATACTGGTATTTTGTGGTAAATCAGCAAATACACCGACAACGGTTAGGGGGATAGAATTCCAGAAAGTAAAACTTTTACCAATAGCAAGCTGGGCAGAACCAAAAAGGGTTCTGGCAGTTTTTTCAGATAGCACTACAGTATTAGGCTGGGAAAGCGATTGCCCCGCCTGACCAAAAAGCCATTTTACCGATAATATATCAAACAGATCAGATTCGGTAAAGTATACCTCACGAACTGCTTTAAAACGTTCAGTACCATCATGATTCTTAACCATCACCACGCCACTATTGCGCGAAATTCTTGCTATTTTCTCTATTCCTTCTAACTCTTGTTTAGCAGCAGGAGCAAACGGTATGGGCACACCTGCAGAATAATCATCAAAATTATTGTATTTCCAATCGGTTACAAACCTATATATCCGATCTGTATTTTTAAAGTGTGTATCATAACTTAATTGAAACCTGATAAATATGAAGATCAAAATGCAACTTGTCATCCCGATAGACAGACCAAGTACGTTAATCAAGGTGTATGATCTGTTCCTAACCAGATTTCTAATAGCAATTTTCAGGTTTAATCTAAACATAGACTTAAATTTAGGCAAACAACTCCATTCTTATGCCAAATATAGATATGCGGTTTGAAACGCAGAAAGCGCAAATGAAATAGAATTACTGTTCAGAAACGAACAATACTGTACGCAAGCGGACAGTAAATTTAATAACTCTATAAAATGCTTTATAAGCTATATCTATCTGATTATAAAAGACCTGCAATAATTAAACTAAAATCAGTAGAATTCCATTCAAATTTTTGACGATATATCGCCGTAAACATGGTTATTTATGGCTAATATTGTCACAGAAAAGTAAATGAAACTATAATACTAAAGGATTGTTGTGCTTTAATAATTTAAACAATATTAATTTTATAATCAGAATATATGTTGGTGATCAATAACTTTGAAGAGTACGAATCATATCTTGGTAAAGAACTGGGTGTTTCGCAATGGCATACTATAGACCAAGGACAGATCAATAAATTTGCTGATGCAACTTTGGATCATCAATGGATACACACCGATCCTGAAAAGGCCAAAAATGAAGGACCATTTAAGGCCACAATTGCACATGGCTATCTAACATTATCCTTAATTCCTTATTTATGGAAACAGATTGCGGATGTGCGCAATATTAAAATGGAAATTAATTATGGTATTGAGCGTTTTAAATTTGGCCAGGCTGTTTTAGTGGATAATGAAGTGCAGCTAAAAGCTAAATTAATGAGTATTAGTAATTTGAGGGGAATAACCAAAGTAACCATCCAGGCTACGCTTGTAATTAAAGACCAACCGAAGCCAGCTTATGTAGGTGACGTGGTATTTTTATATCATTTTATATAGATGCTAAGGCGATCTGGCAAATTGAAGACCATCATTTTTCTATTTTCCTATTGACTTAACGCGATATGCGCCCGATACGGTTTCTTAATTGTTACATTGGTCTGGAAATAATTTGGCTGACCAGGCGTTAATTTAAATAGATAAGATTATTAAATATTGACATATGGAAAACATCATCACCCCTACCCAATTAATCATCAACCACGCGAATAACGGTAATAAAGCTACTTTAAAAATTGGTAGTAAATTTCAATGGGATCCTAAACATGCATCAAAAGAAACGCCTTCTTTTGATTCTTTTAAAAGCGAAATCGAAAAATTTTACGAATATAAATTGGTATTTGGTTATGAAGGTGCTGTTGGTCAGAGTATTTATATGGTAACCGGTGTGAAATAAACTACATCAATCAGTTCTGAAGTATTATTAAGGATTGACCAATCCTGATAAAATAGATTAGTTCAATGAAAATGTATCGAAATGATGCTTAAAATAAAAAAAGCCCGGATATCCATCCGGGCTTTTTTATCAACTAACCTAAACTTATAAATACTAACCAAATATTTACATCGCAAAACTAAATATCGATTATTAATGTAGTGTTAAATATTTATGATCTGTTATGGCAACTTGATCCTTAGTCATTACTGAAACCGGTGCCAGGCTTATTTTTTGTGCCATCAGTATTAATTGTTTATTTCATCCTGATATGCCTGGCCTTTAAGGAAATCAATAATCTGAAAACCTCAAAACGGTTATTTTGCAGCCCTGGTTGCCTTATCAAATGATAATACCAGGTTCTTTTGGTCAACCTGCTTTAAAGGCACTTCATGTACCTTTTTGCCCAGGCCAGTTGTAAAATAAACATCAGCTTTGACGGTCTCCCCTTTTTTAACACCATCATCAAATAAAGCAATACCAAAAAGGGTGCTGTCTACTTTTGATGATGCCTTAACGCTCACTGTACCTAAAGCATACTTACCATTATTCTTCAAGGTAACAACACCCTGTTTATAAGTGTAACTCACTCCTTTCAGCGTTTCCAGGTAGGTTTTATTCTTACTGGTGATAGGTTGATAGGTTTGCGCATAGCCTGAAAATCCACAGGCTGCCAGCATTGAAACAAAAATGATTTTTTTCATGATCTTATAAGAACTAAACAATAAATAAATATCGCAAAAAAAGCTTGTTAAAAACAAATTTTGATCATGATAAATGAAGGAGTTAAAAATTAAGCGATAAAGATATAAACATACTGACGTTCAGCGCATTTATGGCATTTCCAACTTAATAACAATGAGTTATTTTTATATCATCATCTGCATTGATTTTATACCGTATCGGTTTGGATCGGAACTGTTTCTAAATCAAAACAATTTCCATCACCAAAATCACCAGCGCTGCTATAAATGTATTCAAAAAATTAACCATGTTATTGCCGATAATACCTTTGCGCTCCAATAAAGCGCCCAGTATAGAATCAGTCAGATTACCCACCGTACCTGCAATAATAATAAAGCAAAAATTCATATTCCATCGATATCCCAGGGCATAAATAGCAGCGATGATAACACTTCCTAAAACACCAATTAACGTTCCTTCCAAACTGATCGCACCATCGCTCCCACAACGATCGGGTTTAAAGGAAATGATATTAAAGAAACGCTTTCCATAAACCATGCCCAGCTCGGATGACAGGGTATCTGCAGTAGCAGCGGCGAAAGCCGCCGCCATTGCCGGAAGCATTAAATAAGTAAGTGCAGGATAAAATAAAATCACTACTGCTGCAATACCAGCAACCCCGGCATTAGCCAGTACCTGCAGTGCCGTGCGGCCATTTTTAGTTTCCGATATTGTGGCCGCATCCTGCTTTTTACGCCGCTGCCACGAAGTAGCCGCAGAACCCAAAATAAAAAATGTTGTCATCATGGCAAGGCCTGTATAACCAGTTGCAAAATAAATCAAACAAGCCAATATAGCGCCGGTAAAAGCAGCTGTAACAGTCAGCTTTTTCGCCAGGATACTGTAAGCCATACCAGCCATAATAATGACAGGTAATAAGATGACGCTATTAAACATATGCAAATATATGCGAATGATATGGATGAAAAGCACCAAAGCAAGATTTTGGATTTTAAGTGGTCATGAAAATGAACAGCCATTTATCCAATACAACACCCTAAATTTAACTAAACCCTTTAGCAGATGAGCAGCAACCTATACTCCCCATCCTTTTCAATAGGTGCACGATGAATACACGGTAAACACTGCTGATCAGGATGATCTACTGCCAGCCTCCACAAGTGACCCAACCCCAGTTTTACTGGTATTGCACCTGGCTTAGCCTGATAATGCAGATCAAAATAGTTCTCCGTCAAAAAACTTTCAAATTCCTCCTTCGGACCATCATACAGTTCTTTAAGCTGCTGCCGGATCTCTGGTACCAGCACTTTTTGTTCAGCCTGGTGATTGCCTAAAATTTCACTAACAGCACCATAATACGTACATAAAAATGTATCGGTACCAATGGGCGATCGGTCTACGTGAAAGGAATATACATCTGTTGAAATGAAATCCAATTCTTCATCACGCTCGTAACTTTTAATTAAATTCAGCGAGGGTGATGCGCCGGCATCCGTTAATAGCTGAAAATCGCTCAGAATAATTTCCTTGGCTATATGCCCTTTTTCTGAAAGCTCGAGTGCCTGGAGATCTTCCATTGAAACTTCGGTTAAATTTGCTTTTAATTTGAGTTTAGATACAATTTCCTTAAAATCGCCCATTAGTGTTCTCTGCCAGCAAGCTGCGTTTACCTCTCCCTTAAAAACAGTATCCATCAGATGAGAAAAAGTAGAAACCACCGCCACCTGTGCACGATCCGAAAATTTGTTATCCATTTTATAAGCCAACCATTTGGTCATCATTCGCTACAAAAATAACAAATAGCGCAGACGTTAATGAAGATGAGCTTTTTTTTAACGATAAGATCTTAGCTTTTTACCAATTTCTTTCAATCATAGTCATTCACCAAGCCCACTCCTGTTTCAAGATTGTTTATATTATAATATGAAAAGCAGGCGCTATATTTCTACTCACATCTGGAATTTACTTCCCTGAAGCCAGATGATGGGTAAATGCAATTTTTTTGTCTGTCAAATCCCAGGTCGAAATCTCATCCAGTACTTCCTGCTGATGTTTTTTGCTGATATCGCGAAGGGCATTCCCAACTGATTTCCTCAGGTATTCGCTTTCATCTGATTTATTTATACTGATCAGCGTAATGGCAACATGCGGATGATCTTTAAAATAAGGGCGGCCCGTCCAGATGCGAAGCCCTTCTGTAACTGCTCTTTTCACATTCGGATTATGATTTGAAAGCCATTTTTTAATAACAGGAAGACTCTCACCGTAACCTATAACTCTGCAATATTGATCAAAAGCTTTTGCAAGCATTTCCTGCACCCGCCAGTTTTGATCTTCTGCCACCCGTGTCTTTAGGATCTGAAGCGCTTCAGGATGGGTTGGCGAAAGTTCCCCTAAAATATAGGTAGCCAGCATCCTTACCTGGTAACTGCTGTCGGCAAGAAACTTAAGCGCAAGGTCAAAATGCGGCGTTCCCTGATCTGCCAAAATCTGATCACCAGCTGCTATGATATGCTTAAAGCCATGTTCAATTTTTTTAATTTGATCAATAATTGATGGAATCATCCTGGTGATATAAGTTTCTTTTATTGTTTTACAGTTTCAAGCTTTGACCTGGCACATCTGCAGTTTTATCCAGGTATTACAGTCCGATCTATTGTGCTATAAATATACAATGTTCAATTTATATGGCTTAAATATTGAACAGCAATTTATGAAGCTATAATTTTTACCTGATGCATAATTACACTAAAAAAGAATATATGGTTCTCCACTTCGTTCAATAACTCCTCCCCAAGTATCTCGTTAGGGGTTAATAGGAGCGCAATGTTTCCTGTTCCAGATTCCGAACTGCTAAAAAATAATCTTAACAAGGAATATACCAAGCGAGACTTTTAAAATGTAAGATGCAAGCATTAAGAAATCCTGAGCCGGCTTATCGGTGAAAGTGCTATTTAATACGCTTATCGCTAATTGCGGCTACCCATTCCTCTTTGTTACAACGGCTGCAAGGCTGTTGGCGCACTAAGTGCAAAACTTCTGCACAATGTGTGCAGGCATAAAGTCCGGGTTCAGCAATCACTTTCGATTTCTTATTGTATAGTTTTGGATAGATGGGCAAGCCCAGTTTTACCTCTTGATCGTCAAAAAAAAGAAAACTGACCTGGCCGTTGGTTTCGAGCAATGCCGTCCTTACCTGACCAACATGTTCAATGCCCTGTACCCTCATTTCAGCAAAAAATTCATCCTTTGCAAAGTTCGCATCTCCTTCTTCACTCATCGTAAACCTGCCATTTTCAACAATATACATCGGTATACCTTCCAGGATGTTCTCCACTTTCTGGTACTTAGCCGCAAAAAAAGTAATAATCCTGTAAACCAGTAGAATGACAAAAAAAACCAGTACTGATGGAATGATGGCCGATTCACCGTTCAACATGGGGTCGCCGGCGGCGCTACCAAGCGCAATAATAATGGCCACCTCGAAGATACTGAGCTGCCGAACGCCTTTTTTACCGGTAGACCGCAGGAATATCAGTACCAGGGCAAACATAATAACGGTACGCATGCCAATTTCGAACGCAATAGTGAGGTCAAGATCATTTAGAAATATGTTTTTCCAGTCGAAGGGAGTCATAATAATCGATTAAGTTTTAGGTTGGATTTAATAATGTTTTAATCATTTTTTATACTGGGCATTTTAAAAAATGATCTTATTGAGTGTAAAATGTGACGGCAATTAAGCTATCATAACTCAATGGTTATGCACTATTCCTCTTAACATGAAATGGCAGGAAAGGTTTACGCATTGTTATTAAAAGCATTTGAATTTGCAAAAAAACACCTTTAACAATTGATATTTCTAAAAATTGCTTTCATTTCTGTTGAAAATGATGGAAACCCGGCTTTAAAATCTCGATCAGATCAGGTTTATTTTCTAAACCGATCTGGTGTTATGAATGAATATGATGTTCTTGAAAAGACTTAGCTATAGCTAAGGATTTTGGATTAGGTAATTGAAAAGTTAAAATGGTAGTGAAACAAAATGCATTGGCATAGATGTCACAAACCAAAAGATTCATTCTTATCAACAAGTCTCTTCCGCCCTGCAACCCAAATAGTTTTGCCGGCCGGGCCAACTAAACCTGACCGGAGCGAAGACAAAGCAGAGCATAACAAAGCGAAGAGCAGGACTGTATTGAGCTATTAATACTGTACCTGATTTCCAAAAGAAATGCATATCACAAAACAAAAACATTTGCATATCATTCGATTATTTAACATATGGAGTCATCTTAATCATTTTTTTGATTCATCTGTTTCTAAGTAAATTTATTCTGGTTAGCATAAAACCGAATGATAAGTGTTTACGTATGTTTTAATGTAGGGGGTGAGAGTCCTACACAGGCGAAAGCTTGAGAGCGTTAATTTAGATTGAGGGGTTAATTATGGATATAATTAATCTCCTTTTTTTGGTACGGGAACTGGTATACAACAAATAAAAGCCCGGAAATTTTATTTCAGATAGGTTTGCTTTTATTAGCGGGTTATCTGCCACAAAACTCACTATCTGTATCTCCATAGCATCATATATGTCCGCATATTAAATTCAATACGGGTAAAAATCGCACTATTACACCGTCCAGCCAATAATCAGCACTATTTTTAACCTCAATTTTAAATTGATCATCGATGTTGGGCAAATATTTGGCAGTTCCAGCTTCATCAACGTTCATCTGTAAATTTAATTTCCATAATCTTTTGTTCAAACTGCTCCGGAGGCACCAGCGCTTTTGCTTTCATACGGGCTTTGTAGGTATAAACCGTATTTACCGTATAATCCAATATGCGGGCAATGGTTTCCGTATCAGTTACCCCTAAACGGATAAGGGCAAAAATACGTAGCGAGGCGGTAAGCATTTCCCCTTCCTTTAGCTCAATCTGTTCTTCGGCTCTTAAAAGTGCATTAAATGAAGAAACGAAATTGGGGAAAAGGGTTAAAAAGACACTATCCAGTGTACCAAACAACTGGATTTTCTCTTTTTGGATGTGCACATTTCCCAATACCTGGGTGGCATCCTGATATTTTCCTAATTTAATATTGTGCTGCGCTTTTCGTTTTACTTTATCGAGCGTTTCGATGTAGGAAGAACAGGTTTTAAAGAACAGGCCAATAAGTTCTTCCTTAATCCGTGATGATTCCCATAGCTTGCCATTTACATCTTCAAGTTCTGTATTCTTCTCTGTAATGA
>Ga0163162_10000276_pt1 | contig 46939 bp, 47 predicted proteins | sample S55metaG_FD_115310 | JGI IMG/M metagenome (GOLD analysis project Ga0163162, IMG submission 115310) | Switchgrass rhizosphere microbial communities from Kellogg Biological Station, Michigan, USA - S5-5 metaG | ecosystem: Host-associated > Plants > Roots > Rhizosphere > Soil | place: USA... | reverse complement strand
TGGCCATTCCAGTCGCACTGTTGTTGCTATTACTGACTGCGGTGGGTCCTCTGCTGGCGTGGCGCAAGACGTCTTTCGAAAGTCTGAAGCGCAATTTCATGTGGCCCGCGCTGGGCGCGCTCGTAATCGGCGTGCTGATGATCATCTTCGGAGTGCGTCCCTGGACGGACATTGCGTACTTCTACGCTCTGATGGCCGCCATGCTCGCGTCTCTTGTAATGTTCACCGTAACCTCGGAATTCATTCGCGGCGGCCGCGTGATCTCGCGCCACACCGGACAGAACCTGCTGGCTTCGATGGTGCACTTATTTCATCGCAACACTCGCCGCTATGGCGGATACATCGTGCACTTCGGCGTAGCGGTGGTGATCATCGGAATCCTGGGCACGCCATTCAATCAGGACAAAGAAAAAGAAATGGGCTTTGGCGACAAGATGACCATCGGCCCGTATACGCTGGTCTGTGAGTCCTACACGCAGGATGACAATCCGAATTACAGCAACGAGTGGGCCATCATCAATGTCTTCAAGGGCGATCGCAAGATCGAGACCATGTATCCCGAGCGGCGCTTTTACAAAGCAAGCCAGCAGCCGCAGACACTGCCGAGAATTCGCTCCACCTATAAAGAAGATCTTTATCTGACTTACGAGGGGCTCAACGAGCAGACCGGACGTCCCATCATCAAGGCCCATCTGAACCCCCTGGTGATGTGGATCTGGGTGGGCGTGCTGATCATGATCGTCGGAACAGTCCTTGGTCTGATCCCGAACGCTGCTCCGGTCCGCGTCACCGCACCGGCTCGGATTCAGCCTGCTCCGGCTGGAGCCGGAGATTGAAGAGCCTAAAGCAAGGCAGTCGTCGGTCGTCAGTCGCCAGCTGAGCCGTGCTGACGGCTGAAGACCGACGACCGACGACTGTAACTGAATCTGAAATAATGAAGTCGTTGCCCAACTCCGCGTCGCGCAGCTTGCAAGCGGCCTTGCTTTGCCTGGCCGTGTTTGCCTGCCTCGGCGCCAGCGATGAAGGGGCGCGCTTCACCAGTCTGGGTCACAAGCTGATGTGTGTCTGTGGTTGCAGCCAGGTCCTGCTCGAATGCAACCACGTCGGTTGCACTTATTCCGACCGCATGCGTGGCGAGCTCATGGCGAGTATCGATCGCGGGGAAAATGACGATCTGGCTCTTCAGGACTTCGTACAGAAATACGGTCCGACCGTGTTGGCTGCGCCCACTGCTACCGGCTTCAACCGGGTCGCCTGGATCATGCCGTTTCTGGCGCTCGTGCTCGGCGTAATGACCACCATCTTCATCGTGCTGGCCTGGAGAAAAAGGCCGGCGTTGGCGACTCCGGGTGGCGTCATGCCAGTCAGCGGCGCCGAGCTGGAACGTTTTCGCACGCAGGCCAGGAAGGACACCGACCTATGACCGTTGCAACTCTCACCTGCATCATGGTGACGCTCTGCGTCCTCTTCTACGTTTTCTATCTGCCCGGAAGGCTGCACATGGGGCCGGACAAGACACGACTCGCTTACTTGCAGGAGCGCAAGGAGGCGATCTATGAGAACCTGCGCGACCTTAATTTCGAACTTCAGGCCGGGAAGATTCCCGACACGGACTACCAGTCGCTGAAGTCTTCGCTGGAAGAAGAAGCGGCCGGTGTTTTGGCTGAGATGGCCCGTCTGGAGCGGCCTTCTGCAACTCCTCTTCCTGGTAAAGGAGCGCGAGTTTGAAGCTTTCCCCCAAGATTCTGGTCGCCGCACTGGCTCTGTTCTGCGGCGCATCCGCCTCAGCTCAAACTCTCAACGGCACGCTCACCAACGGAACCACTGGCAAGCCCGCCGCTGGTGATGACGTCATTCTGATCAAACTGGCCCAGGGAATGGAAGAAGCGGCCCGCACCAAGGCCGATGCCAGCGGGCACTTCAGCTTCAACCTGCCGGACGCCGGCCCTCACTTGATTCGCGCCGTCCACCAGGGCGTGACTTATCACAGCATGGCGCCTCCGGGATCGAACTCCGTCGAGGTGCAGGTTTTCGACGTCTCCAAAAAACTCGCCAATATCAGCGTCACCGCCGACGTCCTGCGCTTCCAGGCGCAGGGAAACCAGTTGCAAGGCACCCGGCTGTTCGCAGTGAATAACACCTCGACTCCGCCCCGCACTCAGTTGAACGATCAGAATTTCGAGTTCTATCTGCCCGACGGAGCCCGCATCGTCGACTCCTCCGCGGAAACCGCGGGCGGGCAGCCGCTTAAGACCGATCCCGTTCCTCAGAAGGAAAAGAACCGTTACGCGTTCAATTTCCCGCTGCGTCCTGGGCAGACGCTGTTTCAGGTTGGCTTCGAGCTTCCGTACAGCGGTGAGTTGAGTGTTGACCCCAAGGCACTCTATCCGGCACAGCACTTCGTCGTTATGGTGCCCAAGACCATGCAGTTTGCGGCCGACGCGGCTGGCGGTTTCGAGTCTCGCGCCAATCCGAAGGAACCGGGGACAATGGTGCAGGTGGCGTCGAACACGGAACTGGGACAGCAGCTAGGCTTCAAGATCTCAGGTACCGGAACTCTGAACGAAGGCCGCGATGACAGTGACGGAGGTCCTTCCGCCGACAACGGCACCGCCGGACGCGATTCCCGTCCCGGCGGAGGATTGGGGCCGCCAATCGACGCTCCCGATCCGCTGGAAAAATATCGCTGGTACATTCTGGGAGGCTTCGCCGTGATTCTCGCCGCCGGCGCCTTCTACATCACGACTCGCTCCCGCTCCGCCGACCTCCGGTACACAGAAAGACCGCTTGCGACCATCCCCGACTTTGCTGCATCAGATACTGATGTGTCTGACGGTCCGCCCAAGCGACAGCAGGGAGCGGGACGGTCGGGGCTGCTCCTCGAGGCTCTGAAGGAAGAGCTGTTTCAGTTGGAAGTGGAGCACAAGCAAGGCAGCATTTCTCAAGCGGAATACGAACGCGCCCGCGCGGCTTTGGACCAGACTCTGGAACGAGCCATTAAGCGCGGAGCTTCCCTGCCCCAAAAAGCCCCCGCCCGGGATTAGCCGCCGGACGCAGTTGACGCATCTCAATTTAAGCGCATATCATTTGCGTCTGTCTCATAGCCAGACGCTCTAAAAGGACGCGGCCCTCGGGCCGCGAAGTTATTATCCATGGATAAAAAGAAACTCGAATACTTCAAGAAGAGACTGGAAACGCGGCAGGTAGAACTGCGTCGAATGGTTACTCGCACGGAGCAAGATGGCCGCACCGTGGACGAGGGCTCCGCGCAGGACATTGCAGATCGCGCCGCGAGTTCCTACACCAAGGAATTTTTATTTCACCAGAGCAACAACGACCGCCAGCTTCTGCAGATGGTGGATGGCGCTCTCGAACGCTTGCGCGAAGGCGAATTTGGTGAGTGCATTGCTTGCGGCAAAGAGATCAACGCCAAACGCCTCGAGGCCGTGCCCTGGACCCGGCACTGCATTGAATGCCAGGAAAAGCTGGAGCAGGGAATTCTGGAAGAGACTTCCCACTGATTGTGAAGATTCTTCAGGCATGAGCCGCCGGAAGATCCGGCGGCTTTCGTTTTTGGCGCGAACTGTCCAAGCGCAAACGTGGGCAATGGGAAGGGCATGAGTTTACTCATGCCACAAATCCACCGATGATTGCCGCGCTTTAGCGCCTGCGGTTGGCTTTCTTTGTCAGTTTCTGACCCGCAATGAGCCATCTATTGCGAAACCGTCCCCATCCTTGATCCGATGTCCAGAACTCGATAGAGGCGTAGTTACCCTGAATCAGCGCGAAAGCTCCAAAGCTCGAAATACCTTCGCACAAACCCCAGCGGCTTGAGGCCGCAGCCATGCGAGCAGTTGAGGCACGAATGAACTCATGCCCTTCCCATTTTCGCCGCGAGAATTACCTCTCTTCCCAACGCACTATCAACTTCTCCCGCGCGCACCGGGTCCGTCCCCATCGTGTTAGACTCTAAACTGGTCAATCCACAGCTTTAAACTCACCAGAAGGGACGTTCGTGCGCGCAGAAACTCGTCATCGACTTAAAGAAGATCGCTTCAGCCGGGCCACCATGGGCGCCGCCGAGGCTACCGTCCATTGGACGGAAGAGCACAAATCAAAGCTCATGGTCGGCGGCCTGATTCTGGCCGTCGCACTGGCGGTGGGAATTGGCGGCTGGTACTACCTGAACCAGCAGGACCACAAAGCCAGCGCCCTGTTGAACCAGGCCGTCCGAGTGCTCGATACTCCCTTGCGGCCTGCAGGAGCACCCGCCGAGGCTGATTTTCCCAGCTACACCTCCGCCAAGGAGCGCACTACCGAAGCCCGCAAACAATTTCAGGCGATCGTGGACCAGTACCCGCACACCCGCACTGCCGAGTTCGCACACTATTTCCTGGGGCTGACTTCGTATCAGTTGGGTGACAACGCTGCTGCCGAACGTGATCTGAAAAGCGTAGCTGCTACGCACAACGACGATCTTGCGGCACTGGCCAAACTAGCCCTGGCTGAGGTTTATCGCGACACGAACCGCACCAAGGACGCAGTCGATTTGTACAACCAGCTGATCGCAAAGCCAACGCGCAGTGTGGGCAAGACCACGGCGCAGATGGAACTCGCGGAAATGTACGCCTCAACCCAGCAACCCGCCGAGGCGAAACGCGTCTACGAGCAGATTCAGAAAGAAAATCCGGCTACTGAAGTGGCGCAACTGGCGACCCAGAAACTACAGGCGCTGAAGTAGCGGACGACAGACGTCGGACAACAGACCTCGGACTTCAGCCCGACTCAGTCTTTTGCTCTGGTGAACAACTTCTTCCATTCCTGGGCAGAAGTTGGATGGGTCAGGGCTGGCTTCAAATTTACCGCAACGTGTTCCTGTCGTCCCATTCCGATTAGAGCAGTGGTGAGTCCGGGGGCGGAGCGCGAGAACTGAATGGCGTTGTCCGCGTCGGTCTTCATTCCCAGAACACTTCCAACAAAATCGGGTAACCCCTGCGTGAGCCTCGCCTGGTAGAGGGTGGCGCTGCCCATGACCGCGATTCCCAGGCGGCCCGCCGCCGATAGCAAAGACATCTTTTCTTTTTCGTGCCGCTGGTTGACCAGGCCGTAAGCTTCCGGCATCGCCAGGTTGAAAGGGAGCTGAATGAATCGGAAGTGATGATGCTCTCCTGCCACTTCATGCGCGACTTTTGCCAGATCAAACAGATCCATGTAATCGCGCGAGCTCTCGGCCACGCGGAAAGCGCTCCAAGTCGCAACGCCGTAGAACTGAACCTTGCCTGTCTTCGCCAGTTTTTCAAGCGCGGCAAACGCATCTTTCAATCGCTGGCGAAAAACTTCGCGCGACACCTCCGCCAGTTGCGACTCCGGGTTGTGGATATAGAAAAGATCAATAGTTTCCAATCCCAAATTGCGGCGCGAGCGCTCGATTTGGTTTTCAAGATACGCCGGCGACATGCAGTGCATCCCGCCCGCCAAGTCCTTGGCATTGAGCACGCCAGTCTCCACGTATTCGCGATGGAAGTATCCGCGCGGGTCCGCCGGCGGATCGCCGTCAAAGGAAAGATAGCCCGCCTTGGTGCAGACCAGAACTTCATCGCGATGCAGTTCTCCGGCTTCAACCAGCTGCTTGAGCGCGGTTCCAATATTTCGTTCGGAGCGCTGATGCCGGTAGTTGATGGCGGTATCGAGAACGTTGATGCCAGAGCGCAGGCCAGCTTCAATAGCCGCCGTGTAACCCTGATCGGCAGCATCGCTGGGTTCGCCCAGATACGTTCCCAATCCGATCGATGAAAGCCAGAGTTGGCTGACCCCCGGCACATGGTCTGCCTGACGGAAGTGGCCGGCATCGCGCAGGTTAGGAAATCGGTCACGGTAGCGCGCCGTACCGGCGGGGGTGGCATGTCCTGGAAGCAATGGGGAAGGAACCATTGAGGGAATAGTTTATCAGCCGTTTTGCGAGTATTCCGTCGCTGGCTATCCGATCATGTCAGACTGAACTGGGTCTTTTGGAGTTGTCGTGAAGACGATCGCTGCTGGAAAATTCAAAGCACAGTGTCTGGAGATCATAGAGTATGTGCGTACAACCGGAGAAGAAGTACTGATTACCAAGCGAGGGAAACCCCTTGCCAAACTGGTTCCGGTACGAAAGCCCTTCGAGGATTTCACGATCGTTCGCGATATCGAGTCGCCGATCATATCTTGGGACAAGTTGGACTAGCGTTCGCCGCCCCCAACCGTAAGCCTGAACAAAGTAATGTTACGACCGAACGACTGTGTTTTCAGGTCGTGAAATTCCGAAACCTTTCCCTGCAACTCCCGCGCCAGATCAATGTCCCATCCTGCCTGAAATATACAGACCGACTGTCCCGTTTTCAATCCATAGGCATCCGCCATTTCATTCCAGCGGCGAAGAAACAAATTCGCGGTCAGGACATTGGTTTCCGAATTCGTGGAAATCACACGATGGCTGCCGCAGGAATAAGTCCTGAATTCGGAAGCCGGCGAGTCGGCCGGGCCAACCTCGGGACAAAGATAGAATCTGAGCAAAAAGCTGGTCTGAAAATCAACGAAGATTACATCGTCGGCCGAAACATTTTGCCGGATCGCGTTCATGGCCTGCATCATGTTGCTGCGGCGCTGATCTTCGCGGCGAATGTAGGGACGATGAGGAGCGCCAAAAGTCTGACAAACGGCAACCAGCAAAATGGCAACGCTCAAAGCAACCTGTGGCTGACGCGTCAATTTCACTATTGCCAGACTCACACCTGCGATCGCGAAGGGAACGAGGAATGCCGAATGTCGCGTTCCCCCGTACGGATACAAATCCACGATTGCGGCTATGGCATTGATCGCGAAGGGCAATGTCAGCAGAAGGCCTAGCTGCCGGGAGGAAGGACCGGGTTTTCCAAGCGTATCTTTTCTTCTCCACAATAACACAAGGCCGACAACAAAGAGAAGCCCCGCGATATCCCCGACTGCGAGTTGTCCAAACGTATATTGCAGAACTCCGAAGGTTCTGGCGAACATGAAACCCAGCAGATGGTCATGGCCCCGGTGGAAGTAGGAATTCGCCAGCAACGCTTGCATGTGCTGTGCGGATGCCCCTCCTTTCAACTTTGATACCTGTACAACGTAGAGCCAGGCCAGGAGGCCGAGTGCGCCGGTCTGTCCAGCGATCCAGACTGCAATGACCTGCCGCGACGGGCGGTCACTCACTATTCGCCACAGCGAATACACTCCCACGGCTCCGGCAAAAAGGATCGCCGAAAAATGAGTCAGCATGGCCAGATAGAGAAAGAAGAAAAAGCCAGCCATCCTCCCGGCAGAATCTTCGGCGAAGGCCGACTCAAGGATGTACGCCGCAGTCATCATGAAGCACAGCAGGAGTGGGTACTGACGGATTTCAGACGACAGCTCCACGAACACAGGAAGCAGACTCACCAAAACGAAGCCAACCCATCCCACGGCAGGGCGGAGAAGCCGGGTCAGCCAGCGGAAGAATATCCAACAGAAAATCGTGCCAGCGATTACCGACGGCAGGCGAAGAAACAGCTCGGATGTCCCGAACCTTCGCCATACGTTCAACAGCAAGATCAACAGCGGAGGATGGGCCAGGTTCAGACTCGACCGGTAGGCCTCAACCAGAGATGGTTTATTGGCGGCCAGAAAGTGCATGGCCTCATCTAGATTGAGAAAAGTGCCTGAGGCTTTCCACAGCCGGAGAAGAAACGCCAGCAGAACAACGAACCCTGCCGCAACGGCCTCGAATCGTTGCCAACGCGATGCTTCAGGACTTTCGACCATGATCGGAGTTTGACCATCATACCCGCACACGGTTCTGTAGGCGCGAGCGCCCCGCTCGTGCGGCAGTGCCACAAGAGTGAAAAACTGAGAACCGGGAACTAGAAACTTGTAACTAAGAATAAGAACCGAGAGCTGCAGATCAAAATCAAAGGCGGCGGACAAGAGTGTCCGCCCCCCACACTCCGCCCTATCCTTGACACCCCTTCCCGCCCCCTTATATTCTTTAACTTACTTCCTGGAGAATTTGCTCTTCAGAGCGTGCTTCCGCGGGTTACGCGGTACGAATTGGCAGCGCGGGGGGTGCCTGATGTTCATCGAAATCCACGAACTTGAACTGCATCCCATTGATTTCGAAGAGGAAATTCCTCCGGGTGTGCTCGATTTAGGCGAGGACCTTCGCCAGGTAGAAGCGTTGCAGACCACCGGACGGGCTCAGCTAGTCGAAGAACAGCACGGCAAGCATAAGATAGTAAAAGACATACGCCTCAATGGCAGGCTGAAGACGCGGGTTGAGATGGCCTGCGCTCGCTGTCTCGAACCGGTTTTGCGCGACGTGGCGCACGAGTTCGATTTGCTATATCGCCCGCAGGGAGCCGACGCCGGACGCGAAGAGCTTTCCGTCACCTCCGCCGAGGCTGAGGTCAGCTATTATCAGGGTGAAGGATTACAGCTGGAGGATGTTCTGCAGGAGCAGGTGCTGCTGGCTCTTCCGCTCAGGGCGATTTGCCGGGATGACTGCAAGGGACTCTGCCCGCACTGCGGCAAGAACATGAATGCGGAAAAGTGCAACTGCGCCGAACCACTCGAGGATCCGCGCTGGTCTGCCCTGAAGGATATTCGCGGCAAGCTGGATCACTGATCCAGAAGAACAGAATTCATTGAAGAAAGTATCCGAGGAATCGAATGCCTAATCCAAAACGGCGACACTCCAAACGGCGCACCAGCACCCGTCGCGCTCACGACGGCCTCAAGAGCCACTCACTCTCCGAGTGCCCCAACTGTCACGAGCGCAAGATGCCGCACCGCGCCTGCCCCAAGTGTGGTCACTACAAGGGCCGCGAAGTTCTGGAAGTCAAAGAAGCCAGCTAGCCTGAACTCTCCATGCCAAGCGTCATAGCGTTGGACGCGATGGGTTCCGACCGCGCGCCGAAACCTGAAATCGAAGGTGCGATTCAGGCGGCCCGGCACCACGGCGTTCACGTCCTCCTTGTCGGGAACGAAGAAGAGTTGCGGGCCGAGTTGTCTCTTCATCCCGCGGCTGCGGGACTTCCCATTGAAGTCGTCCACGCCAGTGAAGTCATTACCATGGACGACAAAGCCGTCCAGGCCGTCCGCTCCAAGCGCGATTCGTCCATTCATGTCGGCACCAGGCTGGTGCGCGAAGGCCGCGCCGCCGGCTTCGTGACCGCCGGCAATACCGGGGCGGCCATGGCCACGGCGAAAATGGTCTTCGGATCGATACCAGGTGTGGATCGTCCGGCCTTGGCCGCGGTTTTTCCTACCGCTATCAATACAGTTGCCATCCTGCTCGACGTCGGTGCCAACGTCGATTGCAAACCGGAAAATCTCGAACAGTTTGCGGTTATGGGCGAGATCTACTTTCGCAGCATGTTCGGCACGAAGCGTCCGCGCGTGGGTCTGCTTTCCATCGGAGAAGAAGAGAGCAAAGGCAACGAGCTGACTCGCGAGTCTTTCCAGCTGTTGAAGCAGCTGCCGCTGAATTTTATCGGCAACGTCGAAGGGCGTGACATTTACAGCGGCAAGGTGGACGTGATCGTCGCCGACGGATTTGTAGGAAACGTAGCACTGAAAACTTCAGAAGGTGTAGCCAATCTGGTGCGCGCAACGCTCAAGGAAACTCTGAAGGCTACGATCACACGACAGGTCGGATATCTTCTTTCCCGCAGCGCTTTCGCCGATTTCAAAAAACGCCTCGACCACACCGAATACGGTGGAGCGCCCCTGCTCGGTGTACGCGGCGTTTGTTTCATCACTCACGGATCGTCGAACATGAACGCGATCAAAAATGCTCTGCGTGTGGCCGCCGAATTCGCCGAACGCAACATCAACGACAAGATCGCAAAAGAAGTAGCAGGATTGCGCCCCCAGGTGTCGGTAAGTACCCCGTAACACGGAGGCCCGGACGCCCTCGTCCGGGCGGGCGAGGAAAGCTCGCCGTAGAGTCGAGAGTTGGATAGTTCGAGTCGTTTGCCGAGCTGCGCTCGGCTGGGCAGGTGGAACACCTGCCCCTACGTGAAACAAAACCATGACCACCCAATCCATCGCATTCTTATTTCCCGGCCAGGGATCACAGGCCGCTGGCATGGGCAAAGAACTCGCAAACAAATATGTCGTCGCCCGGCAGACTTTCGACGAAGCTGACGAAGCCCTCGGCTACAAATTGTCAGAACTATGTTTCGAAGGTCCGGAAGAACAACTGCGGCTGACGGAAATCACCCAGCCCGCGATCCTGACGGCATCGGTTGCTGCGTGGCGAGTCCTGCGCGAGAAAGGCTTAAATGCCAGTTTCGTCGCCGGACATAGCCTGGGCGAATACTCCGCGAACGTCGCGGCTGGCACGCTGACTTTTTCCGACGCCGTGCGCACGGTGCGAAATCGCGGAAAATATATGCAGGAGGCCGTCCCCGTCGGTGTTGGCGCTATGGCTGCGATCCTTGGGATGGACCTCGGGAAAGTCACGGCTGTGTGCACGGATGCCGCCCAGGGCGAAGTTTGTGAACCAGCGAATATCAATTCAGCGGAGCAGATCGTAAGCTCCGGACACGCCGCCGCCGTCGAGCGCGCCACCAAGATCGCCAGCGAACGCGGCGCGAAACGCGCGGTCATGCTGCAGGTCAGCGCACCTTTCCACTGTTCACTGATGAAGCCCGCCCAGGACCGCTTGGCAACAGATCTACAGTCTCTCGGATTTCAGAAGCCGGAAGTTCCGATCGTCTGCAACGTCGATGCATCGGCAATCGAAGATGCGGATTCTTCCCGCGATGCCTTAGTTCGGCAGGTGACAGGTGCAGTAAAGTGGGACCCGTCGGTACGCCTGCTGATCGCGAAGGGAATCCAGACATTCGTGGAAGTAGGCCCAGGCAAAGTCTTGTCGGGGCTGATGCGTCAGATCGATCGTTCGAAGACCAGTCTCAACCTGAGCGATGAAGCGTCGATGCGAAAAACTCTTGAAGCCCTTGCCGGGAAACCGGCTTAAGCTGACTCAAGCTGCCGGAGCAGTCTCCTCGCCCGACACTAATCCCGTCTCGTTCTTTCCAGTTGGCGTCAGCAAAGGCCAACCTCGCCGCAATACGTAGTCAAGCCATGCACCCGCCATCTGCGAAGTCAGGACAGCCGCTAGCACCAGTGTCGTATAGAACTGTGGGCTGATGATGCCTGCATCAAAAGCCACGCTGGCCAGCACGATCCCCGGCCCTCCGCGCGCGTTGGTGGTGATCGCAAGATTGACCAGATCGAGACCTCGGAATCCTGCGAGACGGCCGGCGAACGAAACCGAAAGAATCTTCACTACGCAACTTCCGATGAGGAACGCGGCGACCATCCAGAACGAGAAGCCGCGAACGAGGTCGAGTTTAAGTCCTACGATCGCGAAGTACAGCGGGATAAAGAATGCGAACGAAACCTTCCCAATTGCGTCGAGCGCCTCTGCAAATAATTTTCGTTTGGTATGGACCACGGCGAATCCCGCAAGAAATGCCGCAAATACCAGGCTCACATTGAGCGCTCCCGCCACTACGCAATATCCGAGAAGAACGGCCAATGCGTAGGCTACCGGCGAGTGTTTCGCGAACACATTGAAGCGCGATTTATTGATGCGCTTGATGGCCCGGGGAACAATCGTCAGGCCGAGTCCGAAGAATCCTACGGTCGCGATCAGGTGATAGGCCAGTTCCCGCGAGTTTAGCGCCGTTTTCCCTGCGATCGCTGTGGCCACGGCCAATGCCATCCACAGAACGATATCTTCTAGTACAGCCACGCCCAGAACCAGGCGGGCAAATCGCGTATGCAGGATTTTCAGATCGGAGAAGATCTTCGAAACTACCGGGACCGACGTAACCGCCACTCCGACGGCGAGAATAATAATCAGAGAAATCCGGTTTCCATTCGGTCCGGCCAGCGAAGGACCAATCAAAGCCGGGCCCAGCACAAGTCCGAGAACGAACGGAATTCCCGTCCCAACGATAGCCAGCCAACTCACTTCGCGGCGTTCTTCGCGAGTGAACAGTTGACGGGCTTCTGCTCCGGATAGGAACATCAGCAAAAGCAGGCCCAGCCAGTAAACAAAATTAAGAATGTTCGCCTGGTGCTTGATGGCTTCCGTCAAGCCCGACGCAATAGGCAGTCGGCCAACGAGAGCCGGACCCAATACAACGCCGGCGAGGATTTCGCCGACCACCTTGGGTTGCCGGAGTTTTACGAAGAGATAGCCGAGCAACTGCGCCATCCCAACGAGTATCAGGAGAATGAAGAGAATCGAAGTGAGATCGGAATTAGACACGCTGGGCTCTTCGGCGGATGTGAGATGCCGTAAGCCTGGGGAGGTTTGTAAGAGGAAGCCTTTAAATTATTGCAGATTTAGCGAAAAAGAAGCTCGCAAGGTGGAGGACTCAAGGTCTTGTCGGATTTTTCCACCCACAATTGAGCGTGCTCGGCACGGTCATTTACGATCACGTCGACTACGACTCCGCTGGCCCCGCTCGAGCACGTACTGGCGCCATTTACCTTGTAGGTGTTTATGATGCCCCACTGTCCGCCGGTACCCCAGTCCTGGGTGAACTGGTTTAGAGAGTATCGGGAATATTTCGCGGGATGCTCTTTCCATTGCGGATCGGCAAAATAGATGCCGTAAGCCGTCTCGTAGTCTTTACTCTTTAACGCAGCAAAGAACTTGCCTACCACCCGCTCTTCCGACCAGTAACGATTCATCCAGACTACGGCCGCCAGAACAACCACAATAACCGCAGCGACGATAATCTTGATCTTGCGCCGGCGCGCCGGTCCCGGATCGTAAGGCTTGGCATCCAGCAAAGTCATTCTCTAAGCATAATAGACTTCGGGATGAAGGTAAAAGTTCCCTGTGCGGTTGGTAGTACCTAGTTCAGAAGCCTTTGCGAACTTTGCGGTTAAAGATTTTGGTCTTCGCAGCCAAATCACTAGGACAAAAATCTTAAACCGCAAAGTTCGCAAAGAATTCCGCAAAGAACGCAAAGGAATCCTGAGCCGAAATCAGGGAACTGCCGTTCAAAGCGTTCGCTTAAACAAGGGCGTTGCTATGCTGAGGGCGACCACCGCGAACAGCGACAGATAAATAATGTCCGGCACGATGGCCGACAACCCGGCTTCTTTCAACAGCAGAGTCTTGAAGCCATGTACTGCAAAAGTGAAGGGATCGACTTTAGCAATTCCGCGCAGCCACCACGGGAAAGCCTGTATCGGATAGACCGCACCGCTGGGAAAGAACAGCAGCGTATTCAGGATGCCAAAGATCGCCCGTGGCACCAATGGATCATCCACCCGGACAACCAGCAGAAACATCATCGTATTCAACGCCGCCGCCGTCAACATGATCATCAGCAACAAACCCAGCGCTGTAGAGAAACTGAAAAGGGTGCCCACACCTGCCAGCAGACATCCCACCACGGTGATGACTACGCCCACCATGATCGCCTTTACAACGCTGGCGGCGTTGAGTCCGAGAACCAGTTCTGCTTTGGTGATGGGGGTGACCAGATAACCTTCATGAACGCCGCGGGCCTTGTCGTCGATGTAGAGCATACCGCCGCCGATCATAACGGACATGAAAATGGCCAGAGTAATCGAGCCCGGCAGCAGAAATTTCATATATTCGATGTAGGGATATAGCTCGACAATCTGCAGCACCGTTTTCTGCAAGAGCCGCGGCTCGACCACCGGATTATTCAGTGCGGCTGTGATCTGGCCGAGCGAATCCTCAAGGGCCGCGCTCATGAAGTTGTCGCTGTTATCCACTACGAGTGCGATTTGCGGCCTGTCTTGTTCGTATACCCGGCGAGAGTATTGCGGAGGAATGATGACCGCGCCTTCGAGCTTCCCATTCCGCACATCTTCCATCGCCTGCTTCGGATCACTGTAGTAGACCGGCTCGAACGTCCGCATGTTGGAGCGGACAGAATCAAAAGCTTCGCGGATTTTCAGAGCCTGGGTTCCACCATCCTGATCGACCATCCCCAATCGTGCATCACGTATCTTTCCGCCGAATGCGTTGCCCAGCACGATGAGCTGTACCAGGGGGAAAATCATCGACACCATCATCAATGCCGGGGAACGAAAAAATTTCCGCATTTCACGTTCGACAATTGCCAACATCCGGTTCATGGCTGCGTCCCTGGTCTGGGCGGCATCACAAAGCTGTGCGCTTTTACCAGTTCGTCGCGCAACTGCCGGCCCGTGTAGTGGACGAATACATCGTCCAGGCTGGTGTTCTGTACGGACAGCGATTTCACCGTAACGCCTGCGTGCACCGCTGTTTCTACCAGTTCCGTCGTGGTGCGCGATCCATCGCCGGTCAGCACCCGGTACATTCCCGCACCTTCGTGTTGCACCGAAGTGACACCATTGAGTTCGTGCAAGGTCTTCTCCCAATCCGCGGGAGCATTTTCGAACTGCGCTTCAATCACATTCGATCCCGGCACGCTGGCCTTAAGCGCCGGTGGCGTATCGAGCGCGACCAGCTTGCCATGGTCCACGATAGCAATGCGGTCGCACAGCCGATCCGCTTCGTCCATGTAGTGTGTCGTAATGAGAATCGTGAGCTGGCGGTGCGACTTGATATTCGTAAGCATCTCCCACACCGCCACGCGAGAGACGGGATCGAGCCCGGTTGTAGGTTCATCCAGAAAAAATATTCGCGGGCTATGCACCAGCCCTCGCGCAATCTCCAACCGCCGCCGCATACCGCCGGAGAGTGTCTTGGTCTGCGCACCGCGCCATTTGCTCAGGTCCACGAGTTCCAGCAATTCATCGATTGCAGCTTTTCGCTTCTGCGCCGGCACGTCGTAAAGCTTGGCATAAATGTTCATATTCTCCTCGATGGTCAAATCGAGGTCGCTGGTGAGTGCCTGGGGAATCACGCCGATGGCGCGCCGCACACCGTTGGGGTCCTGGCTCACGTCATGCCCCGCAACCCGCGCAGACCCGCCGGTGATCGGAATAAGCGTTGTCATCATGCGGATCAGCGTGGATTTCCCCGCTCCATTCGGACCCAGCAGCCCAAAGATTTCCTCTTCTTTTACGTTGAAGGTGACGTCATCCACGGCCGTGAACTCGCCATACTTCTTGACGATATGGTCCACCTCGATGGCATTGCCCGGGTTGATTGGTTTTCCGCGCCCGTCAGTCGCGGGCTGGCTGCCGCCGGGAGCCCCATTTGGTTTGAAGTCAGCAACCATGTTGTACCGTCAATTCGACTCCATCTGAGAACTGAGAACTAATTTCTGGGAACTGATCTTCAATCCAGAAATTGCTTACTTCTTATCGGCCGTGTTCGCAATTGACGGTTTCAACTGGTCCGGTGAAACTAGAATCTCAGCAGTCATGCCGGCTACGTACGCGCCCTTGGGATTGTCGAGGCGAACCTTGAGCACAATCGTCCGAATGTCGCGCTTACGCCGGCTCACGTCGCGCTGAGTAGCAAAGTCAGCTTCCGGAGCCTTGAAAAAAACTTTCCCAGAAGTGATGGTCCCGCCGGGCAGTCGAATGCGCAGCGTGTCTCCGAGTCCGATATTGTCCGACTCCGTTTCAGGAATCGCGGCACGCACCCAGGTATCGCTCAAGTCCACCAGAGTGATGATTGGCTGGCCCGCGGTCAGTTCTTCGTCTACTCGAGCGGCACCCACCGAGACGGTTCCGTTCAAGGGCGCGTAAATCTTGGTGTAACCCAGCCGCACTTCAGCTTCTTTCAGTTGGGCTTCGGCATTGGCCAGCTGTCCGCGTGTCGATTGCACCGTGCTGGCAGCCGCGTGCGCCTGATGGGTATTGGCTACAGCCGTATTCAGATCGGCATCGGCCGCGCTTACCTGGTCTTTCAACGACTGCACGGTCGCCTGCTGCGCTCTCAGATTGCTTTCCGCCTGCACCCGCTCCTGGTCGGATGCCACTCCCTGTTTCGCCAGTTCGATCATGCGGCGGCTATCGCTTTCGGTCCGTTGCAGCATGGCCTCCGCCTGCAACAACTGGGCGCGGGACGACTGCAGTCTCGACTGGGCGTTCACTACGCCGCTCGAGGTCGAGCCGTGAGTCGCTTCGCTGGTGGCTTGCGTGGCTGAAACCTGCGAGCGCAAGCTGTCGATCATGGCAGCGGCTGCGCGAGCTTCGGCTTCCAGCTCCGAAGGATCGAGTATCGCGATCAGATCCCCCTGTTTAACCTGCGTGCCTTCGTCCACCAGCAGCTTCAAGATGCGTCCCTGAATTTGCGGGCTGACAATGATCTGGTTCGAATCCACGGTGCCGATCAGCACCAGATCACTGGAGCGCGGCGTTGAAAGCAGGTAGTACGCCGCTGCCGCGACCAGAATGATCCCAAGCAGGATCAGAAATTTGTTTCGCGCGTTCAATTGCTTGCTCCTTCAGAAGCCGGTTGCGGACGAAACAGCGCCGCCGAAATGAAATCCAGAACGGCGGCTCGCCGGGCAGCCACAAGTTTCGGCGCCAGCGGGTCGATCCCTTTGACCATGCGCAGAACTGGCGCATTGGTGAAATGAAAAACGATGATCGCGATCATCGAGGGAACAAAGTGCAAGGGATCTACGGGACGAAAGTCTCCAGAAGCCTGGCCTTCCTCGATCACGGATGCAACTCTGCCGAAAAGCGGAACGAAGTATTGCTTGGAAATGCGCTTCAAGTGTGGTGCCGCCTTGCCGTGCGCCGCGCGCATCATTTCGCTCTGCGTAATTCTGGGATAAAGCGGATGACTCGCAATGTAGTCAAAGTGCGCGCCCACGTAAGCCAGCAGCTTTTCGCGCGGCGGCAGATCGCTGGAAAGCGCTGCCTGTATGCTGTCGCTCAATCCTCCGAACACATGGTCGAGCACCGCGCCGTAAAGCGTCTCTTTGTCCTTGTAATAGTAGTAGAGCAGCGCTTTGTTGACGCCGGCGGCTAGCGCAATTGCGTCGGTGCGCGCTCCGGCGACGCCTTCACGGGAGAATTCACGCACCGCCGCTTGCAGAATGGCGGCGCGGCTTTCTTCGGGCCGTCCGCGGGAACCCAATCGGGGTTTGGTAACTGCGGCTTTCATGCTGATCTCGGCTGGCCTCGTATTAATTAACCAGTTAGTTAGATAATACGCGCCTGCGAAGGGCTGCACAATACTTTTCTATCCACGCAATAAACACGATCTAAAGACCTTCTGGCTCCATACCAGAACAAGTACGAACCCCGAGCAGATTGAGGGATGGTTGGGACTGTGTGGGGGGCGGACTCTTGTCCGCCGCTTTTGATTGTTGATTTTGCTGCGTTGTAGAAAAGGGAGATGGCTTCTGTGTTGAGGAACGAGTCGCACCTGCGGACAAGAGTCCACCCTACACCAACCGGCTCAAACTCCCCCGGCGATCGATGGCACCAGCAGCACTTCATCCCCATCCTGAAACGCGTACTTATTCCCGCCCAGAAAGCGGATGTCCTCTTCGTTCACGTACACATTCAGGAAGCGGCGAATTTCCCCGGCTTCATCCCGCAGATGCGGTTTGAGGTCGGGAAACTGCTGATCGAGCGCGGTAAAGAGTTCGGACAGATTGCCGGCTGAGCACGTCACTTTCGCATTGCCTGCAGTCAACCGCCGCAGGGCTGTCGGAATTTGCACGGTGATGTTCATTTAGACCCCAACTGTCTCGGCGACTTCTTTCTCGGGAGCATTCAGCGTTCGTTCGAGATACTTCTCGAAATCCACCAGCTTGGGCGCGATAGGCTCTTCGGCTTCGTATTTTCCGGCGAGCGCATCGGTGGTCTTCAACCCGTTGCCGGTAATGCAGAGCACAGTGGTTTCGTCCGCCGAAATCCGTCCCTGACTGTACAGCTTGCGCGCCGATCCAACGGTGACGCCGCCTGCGGTTTCGGTGAAGACTCCTTCAGTCTCCGCTAAAAGTTGAATGCATTCCACCAGTTCAGGATCGGACACATCCTCCGACCAGCCGCCGCTTCCGGTGATGCATTTGATCGCGTAGTGTCCATCGGCCGGGTTGCCGATGGCCAGCGACCGAGCAATCGTCGTCGGCTTCTGCGGATCGATCTCGGTATTCCCAGCTTTGACAGCGGTCGAAATCGGAGAGCAGCCTGTCGCCTGCGCTCCGAAATATTTCACCGGCTTGGCCTCGACGAGTCCCAGGTGAATCAGTTCCTCAAACGCCTTCTTGATTTTTATGATCAACGATCCGCCCGCCATCGGGCACACCACGTTGTCGGGCAAACGCCAGCCGAGTTGTTCGGCAATTTCAAAGCCAACTGTCTTCGATCCTTCCGCGTAATAAGGACGCAGGTTGACGTTCACGAATCCCCACGGCCGTTCATCCGCGATCTGCGAGCACAACCGGTTGACCTGATCGTAGCTTCCCAGAATGCGAACCAGCTTCGCGCCAAAAACCTGTGTCCCCAGAATCTTCGCAGACTCCAGATCCGCTGGAATGAAAATCACGGCCTTGAAGCCATTGCGCGCCGCCTGTGCCGCCACTGAATTTGCCAGATTCCCGGTAGACGAACACGAGACAGTATCAAATCCGAAACTCCGCGCATTCGCCAGAGCGACGGCCACAACGCGGTCCTTGAAGCTCAACGTGGGCTGACACACCGCGTCGTTCTTCAGATAGAGCCGCTGCGCGCCGATCTGTTTCGCCAGACGCGGAGCCTCCAGCAGCGGCGTAAATCCGGCCGGGACCGTGGGTTCGTAATTCGCCGGCAGCGGCAACAGATCGCGGTAACGCCACATGCTGGCTGGGCCTTGCGCGATTCGCTCCCGGGTAAACTTAGGCCGTGCGGCTTCGTAATCGTAGAAAACTTCGAGGGGAGAGAAACAGTCGTCGCAGATGGAACGGGGCTGGTTTCCCCAGCTCTTGCCGCATTCCCGGCAGCGCAATTCGTATGTCAGGGCTTCGGTCGTCTGTGCTTTCGAGGTCATGAGCTACTCGCTTTGGAGTAGCCTGCGGGACGAGCCGTCCGGAAGAAGTGTCCTGAAACGCGAAATCCTCTTTCCCTGGTAAATGAGGAAAAGAGGAACGAGATGCTTAAGAATTCGGCACCCCGAATCTCATGTTCCCCCTGTGTAGGGCGAGAGTTGACACCGGGCGACCAGAAAATTAATTCTGATCCGGTTGTCGTGGCTTCGTAGGGCTCGTCCCTCGGCCACTCTGCATGAAATCCAAGGTCTGCTCCTAAGAGCAAACTTGAGCTAAAGCCTACCGCGAGAGGGGAGGTTCGTCAAGAGGGCCGCGGTTTTGGGCTCTGGACATGGGTGGAGTAGCGCTTTAGCGCCGCATTGAAGCCGATGCGGAGGTGGCCTTCAGCCGCTGAGTTGGTGGTCATGTTCTGAGTGTAAACGCCTGTTTTCGTCAACCAATTTAGGATGCCATCCCCCGCCTGCGTGATGACCGAACTCTCCTCTTACCGTCCAAGGGAGAGAGTCCTGGAAAGGCTGGTTGCAACATGTCCATCGCTTTGAACACGCCCCGAAGAAATACGCCCCGAGGCTTGCCGCTGGCAGCTCTGACACTGACGGTGTGTCTGTTGGCTGCGCCCCTGTTCGCCGCTCCCATGACCGATACGGACCGCGAACACCTGCTGGTGCACTTCGAGATGACCACGCAAATGGTGGCTGAGCAGGTGCGTGGGTTGTCCCCGGCCCAATTGGAGTACAAAGCTTCGCCGGACCGGTGGACCATCCGACAGGTCGTCTCCCATCTGGCAGTAGCCGAACCTGACTATTGGCGCGAGATCCAGAAAGCCCTGAAGGCGGCCCCGGATATGAAAGACAAGAAGTCATCGTCTACTGACGCCGACATCATGTGGTACGGCATCGATCGCGTGGTGCATACCAAGACCGGCGGTGGTCACGAAAAAGTCGACACCTACAAGGGCCTGGACGAGGCTCTCGGGAAGTTTCAGGCGCTGCGCGCCACCATGATCGAATACATCAAGACCACCCCAGACGACATGCGTGCGCACAGCTTTGGTGACTATGGAGACGCGATCGATTGCTGGCAGTGGATGCTCGAAATCTCCACTCACGCCGAGCGTCACATCCAGCAGATTCGAGAAATCAAGAACGACCCGAAGTTCCCGAAGAACTAATCGCGACTTAAGGCTTGCCACTCAACGAGCGAAGCGCGAGGAACTACCGGTATGACTATCGCAGTTGGCGTATCTACGCTAGCCCTGGGCCTAACGGGATGGAAATCGGTAGGGGGCCAATTGCTGACTTCGGGAGTGTTCCTGCTGAACAGTCATCAAGATATGCGGTTGCGCGCCCGTGTCGCCGCTACCTTCAGTGTTTTTATCACCACAGCCTTTGGCATCTCGGCTCTGGTTACTGCGATCCAGGTGAACCTTTCGCATGCTGCTGCGATCTGCGCTGTGGTTCTTTCCTCCGAAACTTTGTTGATCCTGCGCTGGTGGCTTCGGAGGACTTCCGCCTAGGCACACCGTGTGAACGCGCCACTGTTGCCTTCATTGGCGAAAAATCGCAATTTCACTCACTATGGTTCTGGAGCGAAAATGCCTGTTAACGCCAATCGCCTCGCGAACTGCTATTAAGGATCCTTAGGGAAGGAACTGGCGGTCTGATGGGAGAAAAAATGAAGAAACAACCCAGCCCACCCAAAAACGGGCCACATAAAGAGTTATTTGCAGGAGGCAAAGTCTCTGGTGAGGGTCATTTCCGGAACGGTAAGCGACAAGGCCCATGGAAGTTTTATCACCTCAATGGCAAGTTAAAAGCCGTTGGCGGATACGTGGACGGCGAATTGCATGGCCACTGGGAATGGTGGCGGGAAAACGGTAAGCCCCTGCAAGCTGGGGCATTCGATGGAAACCTACAAGTAGGTCTCTGGAAACGGTACTACGATACTGGGCAGCTATGGGATGAGGGAGGATACCAACAGGGTGAGAAGGTCGGCGAGTGGAAGACATTTGCTAAAGACGGGTCGCTGAAGCAGAGCAAAGTTTTCAAGGGGAAAAAGTAGGAGTGTACTTGTGGCACGAGCCAGTTTGAACCGTGTAATTGGCGAAAAATCGCCATTACACTCACCATAAGACCGGGAGCCTGCCCGAAGGGCTCGGCGCCTCACCGGAATAACGAACTTCACCGTCATTCAGCTAAACTAATCGGCTGCAAGGAAGACCCACGTTGAGGAGATTGACCATGCCTATTTCAAGAGTGCGACATCTTGCGGTTTGCATAGCTCTGGTGGCGTGTCTTGCGCAGGGCGCATCCGCTGCCGAGATTTTGATCGCAGACGCGAAATCACAGCCAGAAAGCTTGACCGTGGCGCCGGGCGGCGTGCTCATCGTCGGAAGCGCCAGCTCGCCCTTCGTGTACAAGGTGCGCCCGGGCTCAACCTCCGCAGAGAAGTTCATTGACGCTACCGCCGAAGGTGCCGGCACTTTTTTCCTCGGCATGCTGGCGGACTCCGCCACCAACACACTCTGGACCTGCCAGCTGACTCCGGTTCCTGGAGCGACTTCGGGCCAGCGACACACCGCGCTGCGGAGTTTCGATCTCACCACCGGCGCACCGAAGATCCGCTGGAACCTGCCCGGCGACAATAATGTCTGCAACGATTTCGCCATCGGACCGGACAAAGCCCTCTACATCACCGACACCATCAACAGCAAAATCTACAGGCTGCCGGCCGGTGCTTCGGTTGCCGAACTCTTCCTGGAGCATCGCGCTCTCTACGGCATCGACGGCATCACCTTCCTGGATGGCACGCTCTACGTGAACAACGTGTTCTCTAACAATCTCTACCGCATCCCAGTCGATGCCGCAGGCAAGGCAGGACAGCCTGTTGATATATGGATGGATCAACCAATCAAGGGGCCGGATGGCATGCGCGCCGCCAACGGCAAACTGATTGTCGCGGAGAACGGCAGTGGCAAGATTTCTGTCCTGACCGTCAATGGCGACAAAGCCAGCGTCACCGTAATCAAGGAAGGGCTCAACACGCCGACGGGGGTGGAACCTGCGGGCGATATGATCTGGATCGCGGAGCGCGGCGCCGGCAAAGCCGTTTCCATCCCGATGCCGAAATAGCCGGCTGACGCCCCGAGCGCTGCCGGCTACTTGATGTCGGGCGCGCGCGGTTTAGCGCTTCTGGTACGGATGGAAGATGTAGTCCTTCGCCTTCACTGCCGTATGGCACGTATGTCCGCAATCTGAGAGACTTTTGGGATCGGGCGTAAACTTGTCTGATGCCGCGTCGTAGTTGAATACCGCGTATCCCCAGCCGCCGCTTTTCGGAAATTTCTTGCTGTCTTTTTCGATCACGAAAGCCTCTTTAAAAACGTCGGGCACCTCGACGACGAAGGGGGCCTCCGTGCTCTTCTTCTGTGTCCACTGGAGCTTCACGATCTTGGAGCCATCCGGAAAGGGCTGACCGTTGCCCGGAATGCCGGACTTGTACGCCTTAATCATCGCCGGATTGGCGACAATCACTTTGAGCCTTTCGTCGGTCCGGGCAGAAGAGACCACCGACCAGTCCTCATATCCCTTGAAGTCGGAAAATGCGATTCCGCTCGGAGATTTCAGCGAATATTTGTCCTGCGCGTAAACCGCGACGACTCCGAAGACAACAAGCACTGTCGTGGCAATCGCAATCGTAAGCTTGCTTTTCATGGCTTATCTATCCCTGAACGAGGATTTTCTTTACCAGGATCTCTTAAAGAAAATTCACTTTTGCCTGGATTGCGGCGCAGGATATCACACTCTTAATTGTTGATTTTCAGGAGCGTGAATTTTTTGATTACGACAGCCTTTTTTCATTGGAACCCAGGAATCGATCCGCGCAATTTACTTTGCTTCGAGCACGCCGCGAAGGCCGCTCATCGACTGAATATCGATCCGAAAGAATACATTCTCAATCGAGACGTCGCTGGTCTGTTCGCGCCTTTCCGCCAGCGGGTTTCGCCACCATTCCGAATACTGCGCCAGCTGTTCCTTCGCGTGTTCGCGCTCTGAGGTGTATTGCGGATCGGTCAGTTCCAGGTAATTCCCGTCTACGACTACGCTGGTCCAGTTCGCCAGATTTCCTATCTCATCCACTTGCAGACAGACCTTGGGATTCTTCCTCATCCACCTGATTTTCTTGCCGACAGTGGAAAAGACATACAGGTATCCAGGCTCATACGCAAAGCGAACAGGTACGACATAAGGTTGATTGTCCAGCGAACACGCCAGTCTTCCGATCGATACACGGTTCAGCAGCTCAATGCAATCATCCTGGGAAATCGGGGTTATCCGCATGACAACTTGCCTCCTGAAGCACAATCTAGACTACTCCCTTGATCGCGGGGAGAGCTATGCGGCCGCGGTTCTCGTTCCACACAATCGGAGAACTTCTCGTTCTATACTTACGCCGGACGGTTCCCTGCATGTCAGAGCAAGTATTTGGACTCAGCGTAAATCAGGTGATGGCCTATGCCGCCGTAGCCAACCTCCTGCTCGTGGTCGTCCTGGCCGCGATCAACATCTACTACGCGGGACACGCCAAGCGACAGGCCGACGCTGCCAAGGAACAGGTTGATTCTTCCAACCGGCAGGCAGAAATTGCAGGGGAAACCCTCGCCCTTCTCCGCAAGCAGATGGAACAGCAACTCCGCACCGACACCGCCTCGGTCGGTTTGCAACTGAAAGTAGCCATCCACGTCATCGAGGATTGGCTCAAGCGTATCGGGTCAGACAAGCATCCCCAACTCCCGGACGACATCGTCATCTTGCCTGCTGACTTCAACTTCGCCACCCAGCGGGCCCATTCCATCGACCCCATTGCAGCGGAAAATATGGGCGCGGCAGCTCTCTATGTCACCGACGCCGAAACCAACCTGGCCATCCTGCGGACGGTTGCAGCGGGTTCCCCCGGCGCCAAGGAAGTGCAGGAAAGGGCCGCCAAAAGTCTGAATACAGCCAAGTACAAGCTGTCCGTGGCCCGCACCCGGTGGGAGGCTATGGGCGACCAGCCGTCTTGACCGGCGCGGCGCGGCAGCGCATAATTACGGCCTTGGAATACCCTGGCTTTCCGGATGAAAGCCCTGTCGTCTAACTTCCCCCAGCTAAAAAGGCAGCCATGCCGAGTTCCGTCCATCGGAACAGGGAGTGTCTCTCATGACCGAAGAAGCCAGCAAGCGTATCGGCGATTACCAGATTCTTGACGAATTGGGCAGCGGCGGAATGGGCCGCGTGTGGCGCGTGCGGAACGTCATTACGGACCGCGTCGAAGCCATGAAGGTACTACTTCCGGATCTGGCGGGACGGCAGGAACTGGCTGCGCGCTTCCAGCGCGAGATCAAGCTGATGGCCAGCCTGAACCATCCCAACATCGCCGCGCTGCGGACCGCGTTCACGGCCGACAACCAGCTCTACATGGTGATGGAGTACGTCGAAGGCGTTACCTTGGCCGACAAGCTGGAGAAGGGGCCTATCCCGGTAAACGAAGCGGTCAACTACATTAGCCAGGTGCTGAGCGCGGTTGGCTATGCCCATCAGCAACACATCATTCATCGCGACATTAAGCCCGCCAACATGATGCTGACGCCGCAGGGCGTCGTTAAGCTCATGGATTTCGGCATCGCTCGCGCCGGCGAAGAACGCAGTCTCACCATGACCGGAACGACCATGGGCTCGTTGAGCTACATGTCGCCCGAACAGGTCAAGGGAGAAGCCACCGACGCACGTTCCGACTTGTATTCAGTCGGCGTATCACTCTACGAATTCGTGACCGGGCAGCGTCCGTTCACAGCATCCAGCGATTATTCGATCATGGCTGCTCACGTGAAGGAAGCACCCAAGCCGCCGGTCGATTTGCATCCTGGATTGCCGCCTGCGTTGAATGAAATCATCCTCATGGCCATTGCCAAGGACCCGGCGCTGCGTTTCCAGACCGCAGAAGCCTTCCGCAATGCTCTGAGTTCGGTACCGGTGGCCGCAGTCTCGACCGCTACCCTCGAAGCCATCACTGTGGACTCGATGCAGACGCTGCCGAATTCACTGACGCCGTCTGCGGCGACTCCAGTCCGTCCGGTTTCCGCTCCGGTGGCTGTTTTGAAGACCCCGACCCCGGCGCCTCCGAACCCAATCCCAACTCCGATGCCGCCCCCTTCGTCCGGGAGTGGCCATCGTGGCTTGTACATGACATTGGGAGCGCTGATCGTGCTCGCGGTTCTGGTAGTCGCGGGAATCTACGTTCCCAGAATCAGCAAGACGAACGCGAAAGCGCCGGATGCCTCGTCGATGCCGCAGACTGCTGATACCAGCGCGCCGAGCACGGTCCAATCCAGTGAGCCCGCACCCGCAAACGCTGCGCCAGATGCTGCGTCTTCGGCTATGGGCGCGATGAATTCAACTCCCACACCGGCAGCGGCGCCCGCTACCACTCCAGCCGACAACTCGAGTTCGATGCAACCGCCACCGGCGCCAGTGCCGCCGAGTGCGATGCAGAGTGATATGGCGGCGGCAACCAAGCCCAGCAGTCACGCCCGCGCCAAAAAGCTCATGGCACAGAACAATCCTCCGAGCGGAATGGCTAACGATGCTGCGCCTGCACAGCAGGCGGATAACGGTATGTCTGCCAGCAGCAGCGCAGCCGAGATGGACGAGCTGGAGAAAGACGTTGACCAGCTTTCCAATCGCGCCGCCGCCGTAAACAGCGGTCTTGATCACCTGCAACAGCAGCAGGCGGCCAGTGGCTACGGTCTACGTGCTGACATGGTCGAACGCCAGGCCAGTATGAAGTCCAACCTCTACAAAGCCGAGGAAGCGATGCAGCACCACGATGTAGCGAGAGCGAAGAAGTACGCTGACATGGCAGGAAAAGATCTGGAAGTTTTGGAGAAGTTTTTAGGACACTGACGGCAGCAGGTTTCCGGTGTCATCCTGAGCGCATCGATAATTATTTCTTATCGGCGAGGGTGGTCCTTAGCGGAAAGGGCTTTCAACTGCGCAATAGACTTTTCGGCGTGCTGCTGACCTGCCTCCGACTTTCGCAGAAACCGGTGGGAGCCCCAGGGAGGCCGTCACTCCGTGATCTCGTCAGCCGGGTATATATCCGTTTCTCAGTAGGGCGTAATTCACTCTCCATGACGGGTTGACTCCTAAGGCGTATCTCTTCTATGATCTGCCTCCTCCCCCTAAGCAGTTTCCCCCATGGCATGCATCAGTTGAGGCAAAAGGCCCCTAGCAATATCGGCGAACCCCGGGATTCCAAACAAAAATCTTGACGAACGACTAGAGGAGACTCCCATGTCCACCGCCACTTTCCGTGCCGCGATTACAACCGTAGCAGTACTGGTCGGCTTCATCTCCATTGGCTATTCTCAGACCACTGTCTATGCTCGTGGCCATTCTCAGACCTTCATCACCTTCGATGCACCTGGGACAAAAGCAACGAGACCCGTAGCCATAAACCCAGCGGGTCAGATCACTGGTACCTTCGACATAGATGCGACCTTCAGCTATCACGGATTTCTGCGGGAAACGGATGGTACTATCACCACGTTCGATCCAACTGAATCAACCATATCTACGCAACCCATGTCTATAACCCCGCAGGCCAGATCACAGGTTTTTTCGGCCCTTCCAGTGGGGGCCTCAGCGGTTTTTTGCGGGACGCGGATGGCACTTTCACCACGTTTGAAGCACCTGGCTCACTCTTCACGGAACCTACGGATATAAACCCGGCTGGCGAGATCACGGGGAACTACCTGGCGGGGAGTTTCCACGGATTCCTGCGGAAGAAGGATGGAACCTTTACCACGTTCGACGTCGTTGGCTCGTACTCGACATACCCTCATGCCATAAACCCGGCAGGCCAAATCATCGGGGAGTACCAAGCCAACAACGCGGCCCATGGCTTTTTGCGAAAGCGGGATGGCACTCTGATAACGTTTGACGTACCTGGCTCAATGGCCACGTCCCCCCGAGCCATAGACCCGGCAGGCCAAATCACCGGGGAGTTCCTTGACGCAAACTTTACCGCCCATGGCTTTTTGCGGAGGAGGGATGGCAAGATCATAACGTTCGACGCCCTTAACTCAGGCTCAATCGGCACGTTCCCCAAAGCTATAGACGCGGAGGGCCAAATCACCGGGCAGTACGTTGACACGAAAGGTTTGACCCATGGCTTTTTGCGGCATGCGGATGGCACTCTTGCCACGTTTGACGTGCCTGGTTCAACGGGTACGCTCCCCGTTGACATAAACTCGGCGGGCGAAATTACAGGGTACTATTGCGATGAAACTCCCGATGGACGTGTAGGGTGCCACGGCTTTCTGCTTACCAAGCGCCGACACCAATGATTCGACGCTGAATATTGCAGTACTAGCTTTGAATGATTCCCAGAGTGATTCGCTTTGCGCAATCATTCCGCGTAGTCGAAGGACCCCTATGAGTTGCAATGACCGTTCAGGGATTTTTCTGCGCCGGGACATCAAGGCGGTCACTGGCGATAAGCGAATAGGGGTCTTTCGACTACGAGGGATGACACAGAAACGGGAAACTGTTCTACCGGCTGTACTGATTTCTCTTCTTCTCCGCGTGCCGTTCCAGTCCAAGCTTGATGAGTTTCTCGATTAGCTCTGGATAACCTAGCCCCGAAGCTCCCCATAGCTTGGGATACATACTGATCGCAGTAAATCCCGGCATGGTATTGATCTCGTTGAGATAAATCTTCCGGTTCTTGGGATCCATCAGAAAATCGACGCGCGACAACCCGGAGCAATCCACCGCTTTAAACGCCGCTATCGCCAGTTGCTGAATCTTCTTAGTTTCGGATTTATTTAACTTCGCTGGAATGATAAGCTGCGAGCCTTCATCCAGATATTTGGCGGTGTAGTCATAGAATTCCTTGCCCGGAACAATCTCGCCGGGCACTGAAGCCGCGGGATTATCGTTGCCCAGCACCGAGACTTCAATCTCGCGGGCTTTGTGTTTCTTGCCGCCTACGCCTTCCTCGATCACGATCTTGCGATCGAACTTGGCGGCCTCTTCCATCGCCGGGCCGAGTTCCTTCCGCTCGCGCGCCTTCGAAATTCCCACCGACGATCCGAGATTTGCGGGCTTCACGAACACTGGATACTTCAGCTTGCTCTCCACCAGCTTCTGGACTTTTTTGGGCGCACTCTCCCAGTCGCTGCGCAGCACGGTAACGTGCTTGACGATGGGCAGACCAGCGGCAATGAACAATGACTTCATCACGTCCTTGTCCATGCCGGCTGCAGATCCCAGCACTCCGGCACCCACATAGGCGATGTCCGCAAGTTCGAACAATCCTTGAATAGTTCCGTCTTCGCCAAAAGTTCCATGCAGCACGGGAAAGATGATGTCCACGTTAATGGCGCGGTCGCTGGCACGCCGGCTCAAAGCTTCAGTCTGAAAGGGAGCGAGCGAGCTTCCTCCGCCGGGCCGTTGCGGCTCCGGCGGAACCACGACCGCCTGTCCAGTGGCCAGCACGGCTGCTCCAGGGGTTGCTTCGGGGTCTCCGGCCCGCAGATGGGTCTGGGGGGAACCAGTGGCCTTACCCTGTAACAGCAGTTCAGCATCGCCTGCGGTCAGCCAGCGGCCTTCCTTCGTGATGCCGATAGGCACAACCTCGAACTTGTTCTTGTCAATGGCGTTTAGGACGGAGGCCGCGGAAAGCAGCGATACTTCATGCTCCCCGCTCCGCCCGCCAAAAAGGATGCCGACACGGAGTTTCTTCATGGTAGGGCTTGATTAGACCTCTCCATTCTTGCACAATGTCACACCGTCCGAGTTGACGAGGGCTGCACCCCCAAGCAAGCCTAGCCCAGGCAGGGACCATTAAGTCTTGGTGGTCCTGATTCTTAGGTCAAAAGGGAAATTCTGCCATGCGAAAAGTGACATCCGTAACTGCCTTATTCTGTCTTTTTCTTGTCCTTCAAGCGACCGCCCAGGCACCGCCTGCTCCTGGGGCAGCCGCGCCAGCACGCAAGAAGCGGGTAGCGATCATGGACTTTGATTACGCCACCGTGCATGGCGGCGTGTCTTCGATCTTCGGACAGGACGTGGATATAGGAAAGGGAATCGCTGACCTGATGGTCACCAACCTGGTGAAAGACGGCAGCTACTCGGTCATCGAGCGCAAGGCCCTCGACAAGATTATGTCCGAGCAGAATTTCTCCAACAGCGATCGCGCCAATCCAACGTCCGCAGCCAAACTTGGAAAACTGTTGGGCGTGGATGCCATCATCGTGGGCAGCATCACCACCTTCGGCAATGAAACCAAGAACATCGGCCTCGGAGGAGCAGGCAGCGCGATCGGAGGTTTTGGCCTGGGAGGTTTCGGCCATAAGAAATCCAAAGCCATAGTGGCGCTCACCGCACGCCTCATCGATGTAGACACCGGCGAAATCATGGCAGTCGCCGAAGGCCATGGCGAATCCAAACGTGAGAGCACCTCATTGCTGGGAGGTGGGGGTCACTGGGCGGGCTCGGGTGCAGGCAATGTCGACTTCGGCAGCAGCGACTTCCAAAACACTATCATTGGTGAAGCCGTGAAAGCCGCCGTAGACCAGACCAGCACCGAGGTGATCGCCGACAAGGAGAAGTTGGTGGCGCGAACCATCACGGTGGAAGGACTGATCGCCGCAGTCGACGGCGGACAGATCATCCTGAACGTCGGCGGCAAAGCCGGGGTGAAAGTCGGTGATCAGTTGACCGTCGAACGCGTCTCCAAGGAAATCAAGGACCCGTCCACCGGCAAAGTAATCCGTCGCATGGCGAACGCAGTCGGCGTAGTCAAAGTAACGGATGTCGACGACATTTCCGCGGTTGCAGTTCCAGTCTCAGGCGCCGGCTTCAAAACCGGCGACGCTGTAAAGACAGTCACACAATAATCGTGTAGGGCGGGCGCCTCGCCCGCCGCTTTTGACTTTCAGAAAACGGGCGGCGGCAAACCGCCCGTAAGATTTTCGTCTGAAGTTGTTCGGGCCCGCTGCTTGTACGAAAGCCGCACCCATCCCTAGTATTTTCCAATTATTGATCGATCCTTTTTTCGGCTTTACCTTGACCAGCACACGTCGTGCGAAGTATCGGTCGAGTGACGAACAAAACCGACCTCCCAAGCCTCTCCGAGATTCGCGGACGCATCCCTGGTTTGAACTGTTGTGGAGAGATGAGTCCATGCAAAAACAATTGCTGCTACTAGTTCTGGGATTCGCGCTATCTGCTTTCGGTCAAAGCAACTACGCCGGCGTAACCGGTACGGTTACGGATCCGCAGCATCTGCCGGTTGCGGGAGCCGCGATCCAACTGACTGCCGCAAGCACAGGCGCCATCCGCCATGTCGCCACGGATCAGCGCGGCCTGTTCGAAGTCTTGGCGCTCTTGCCAGATGACTACGAACTCACCACCGACGCCGCCGGCTTTGCTCAAGGCAAGCAAACTTTTCGGCTTGAAGTAGGGCAGAAACTGAGCGTCGCAATCAATCTAGCCGTGGGTGCAGTGAAGCAGGGAGTCGATGTTACGGCCGCGAATGAAGTTTTGCACACCACCGACGCTAGCGTTGGCGAGGTGGTTGAGCCCAAGTCCATCCGCGAGTTGCCGCTTAACGGACGAATGCTGATCGACTTGGTCCTTACCGTGCCCGGCGCCCACGTGGGCTTCGGCGCCCAAACGGGCTCGACGAATCCTCTTTACTGGCGTCCGGGCCAGCGCTCCGCGGTTGTCATCGGCGGCAGTCGTCCGAATGCGAACTTTTTCCTGCTTGACGGCGCAACCAATACGGATCCCACATTCAACACACAGAACCTGAGCCCCTCGCCCGACGCGGTGAGGGAATTTCAGGTGGAAACCAGCAGCTATACGGCGGACATGGGCGGCGCAGGCGGCGGTCAGATCAACATCATCACGCACTCGGGTTCCAACCAGTACCACGGAACGGTCTACGAGTTCCTTCGCAACGGAGCGGTGGACGCGAGCACCTTTGGCTCGATGGGAAATAATCACCTGGTGCAGAATAACTTCGGAGCTTCCTTCGGAGGGCCGCTCGTCGGCAAGAACACGTTCTTTTTTCTCAACTACGAAGGTTTTCGTTTGTCACAAGCGGATGCGCAGATTCTGACGGTGCCCACCCAGGATGAGATCATGGGCGACTTCAGTATGAGCAGCGTCAAGATTTACGACCCTACCACTGCCGTTGCCAATCCGGCCTTTGATCCGACCAAGCCGACCGGACCTGCAAATTTCCCCTACACGCGCTCTCAGTTTCCCAACAATATGATTCCGTCGGACAGGATCAATCCGCTCCTGACATCTTTCCTGCTCAAATACGTGCCACGCCCTAACATGATGATGATGGACGGCGCTGCGGATTCTAACAATTACCTCGACATACGCAACGAAACACACGTACAAGACCAGGGAACGGTTCGCGTGGACCACAATTTCTCAAACGATGACACTATTTTTGGCCGGTACAGCATCGGCACGGAAAACGGCTTTTCGCCCAGCAGTGGAGTGACGGCAACGACGGAAGATCTTCCGGGGTTCGGAGCAAACTTCGATAACCGTTCGCAGCAGGCAGTGATCTCCTGGAACCACATCTTCGCCCCTAACAAGGTCAACACTGGTTCGTTTGCCGTCTCTCGCCTGTCGATGGATCGCACATCCCAAAACGATGGAGTGAATGACATTGTTACCGCGCTGGGCATCAAGGGAGTCGGATTCGGCGGGCCAAACGCCTGGGGCGCTCCTTGGTTTGCCGCGCAGGGCTACACCGGAATCGGAGACACTTTCGCTGCTACGCCCATGCATGCCTGGGACACGATGTATGAATTCCGGGATGCTTTCGCATGGCAGCGTAGACGCCATGGAATCAAAATGGGTGGCGATTTTCATTGGTACACGTGGCCGATGTGGGGATTTTTCCAGAACCGCGGCTTCTATCAATACACCAACGGATACACAACCGAATTCGGATTCAACAACGGAACCGGCTCCGGGTTCGCCAGCATGCTTCTGAGTTTGCCGGCCGTCAAGCAACGTCAGGCCGGCATTCCACAAATGAATTTGCGCAATTGGGGCAGCGATGCGTTCATCGAAGACAGCTGGCAGGTAACGCCGACGACCACGCTGAACTTCGGCGTACGTTACGAATACTCAAACCCGCTCTACGACAAGGACAATACCAACACCAACCTGATCTTCAACAATGGCGTACCTTCGGTGTTCGTCGGTGGGCAAAACGGATACCCGCAAGGGCTGATGTATGCGAACAAACACAACTTTGCGCCCCGCATTGGAATCGCCAAGAACCTTCCCAATCATGGCCTCGTGATCCATGCCTCGTATGGCATTTTCTTCACCCCCGTGGACCAGAACACCTGGTGCAACCAGCGGCACAATGTACCTTACGTATTTCCGGAAACACAGCAGGCGGACAATTTCACTCCTCCAGCCGCGCTCTTTGCGAATGGCCTGAATTTTGGAACTCCGGTTTTGGGTACGGGAACGCTGCCAGCGACGACCGTGAGCTTTACGGCGTTTGATCCACACGCCCCCGCGCAATACGTGCAGCAGTGGAATGGCTCGGTGCAAAAGAGCCTGGGCAAAGACACATCCCTCGAAATCGGATATCTCGGCTCGCGGGGCTTTCATCTGCAACGCTCGCACTTGATCAACAACACGCTTCCCGGACCCGGTCCGCTGGGGCCACGGCGCCCGTTCAAGACGCTGACGTTTGTTCCCGATACCAAGTTGCTGCCGGGCAGCGCTGACGCCATTATCCAGAGCCAGACTTTTCCTGTCAGCACGATCAACCTTTTGGAAAATACGGCGCAAAGCTGGTACGACGCAGGCTACGTCAATGTGCGCCGCCGCTACTCGCACGGGTTGAGCTTTCTCGCCAACTATACTTATGCCAAGAACCTGACCAACGCGCCGGACTTCCGTTCGCCCATGGACGAATCGGCCATTCCACAAAACAACTTGGACCTCGAGGCCGAAAAAGGGCCGGGCTGTGACGTGCGCCATCGCTTCGCCCTCAGCAGCGTTTACGACATCCCTGCTTTTGGTCGAGCGGAATGGGCGAGGATCGTGACGCAGAATTGGCATTTCTCGACCATCTACCAGGTTCAATCGGGAATGCCATTTACCATCTCCGTATTCGGCGATACGGCGAATTCCGGCACAGTGCTGGGAGAGAACCCCATTCGTGCCAATGTAACCGGACAGCCTGTCTTTGGCCCCGGCACTCACACCGCTGACGAATGGTTCAACCCTGCGGCTTTCGCTACACCCCCGGCCTTTACCTATGGCAATGCTGGACGGAATTCCATGTATGGTCCGCGGCAGCAGAGTCTGGACCTCGCCCTCGCGCGTTCGTTTAATCTCACGGAAAGAGCTACGTTCCAGGTCCGTGCCGAAGCTTTCAATGCCCTCAACAAGGTCAACCTCGGCACACCGAACCGCTTCGTCAATACGCCGCAGTTCGGGACGATTACGATGGCAATGACGCCGGGTCGCGAACTTCAATTCAGCGCAAGGCTTTCATTCTGAAGATGCTGAAACAGTCTTTCGCATGAGCGACGGCGGCAATATAATTGGTGGACGCTGAAGGAGGACGGTTGTGGCAGTCTCGAGCCATGCAGTTCCCAATATTCACGCCGCCCCTGATGCCAATGCCAGCTTCTACGAAAAGCTGAACACCCGTTGGCACGAGCGCGCGCTTCAGGGGTTCATGTTTGTTGTACTAGCTCATTGGGCCGAGCACCTGGTTCAGGCTTATCAGATTTATGTCATGGGATGGCCGCGGCCGAAGGCCAACGGCATTCTGGGTTTGTGGTATCCCTGGCTGATCCAGTCCGAGACTCTGCACTACGGCTACGCCGTGGTCATGCTGATCGGTCTCTGGACCTTGCGCAAGGGATTTACCGGAAGAGCGCGAACCTGGTGGACGATCGCGCTGGCGATCCAGTTCTGGCATCACATCGAACATTTCCTACTCATCTTCCAGGCTACAAGGCACCACAATTTTTGGGGCAAGCCGGTGCCGTGCAGTGTCCTCCAGTTGTTTTTCCCGCGCGTGGAACTGCATCTGTTCTACAACTCGATCGTCTTCATCCCCATGGTCATCGGGATGTACTATCACATGTTTCCGCCGGAGAGTGAGCCAAGAAACATGACCTGCACCTGCGAATGGGGACACTCCGCCAAAGCCGCCTGAGTAACTGAATTCTGTGCCTCCACAGCTAATCCTGTGATGCAGCCCGCTGATTCTAGCCGGGCGTTGGCCAAAGTGGCATACAATCGTCTCGCTCTTTTGCGGGTTCCCCGCAAGCGTCAGGCCCAGTCAATCGATCCACTTAGTCAGGAGGCAATGATGGCTACTGCCACAGTCGGCAATCGGCTTCCCGTTGTGACCAGCGCCCCAGGACGCCGTTACGATCATTTCTTTTTTTCCGGCATGGCTGGGCTCGTGCTGGCCACAGTTTTCGTCGGCTTTGCGCGGACCTACTATCTCGCCGGAATGGTTCACGCGACCCTTCCCAGCGCCATCATTCATTTCCACGGCGCGGCGTTTTCTTGTTGGATACTGGTGCTGGTCGCGCAAACTTCTCTGGTCGCGGCGGGCCGCGTGGATATCCATCGACGTCTCGGCGTATTCGGTTTTCTTTTAGCGTGCTCGATGGTCGACTCGGAGTCCTGGCGGGCACCGACGCACTGGCCCGGGGCTTTGCCCCGCCCGGTTTAGATGCAGCGACGTTCTACGTGATCCCGATCTCCGACATGCTGATCTTTCCGACCCTGATCTTTTTCGCCTTCCGCAACCGGTCCAATCCTCCAGCCCACAAGCGTTTCATCCTGATTGCTACGCTTGCACTGATGATCGCGCCCATTGCACGCTGGCCCCTCGCCGCAGTGAACCAAAAGCCGGTCGCGGCAGCGGTGGTGGTTTACCTCTTTTTGCTAATGCTTGTCGGCTATGACCTGTGGTCGATCCGCAAGGTTCATCGCGTAACGCTATGGGCAGGCGCGTTTCTAATCGTCGTGCAGCAGATCAGAGTACCCATTGGCAAAACCGCCGCCTGGCACGCCTTCGCCGCTTGGGCCGTATCGCTGCGGCATTGAAGTTCGCGTGAATGATTATTCCTGCGCTGTGGGGCGAACTTCCTGGGTTTAGTTCACCGTGAACGTCATCGGGCTTGAAGTTGAAGCAGCTGTGCCGCCCGAACCGTAAACGCCGCCTGAACCCGGAGTGGCCGGATTCGTCACCGTAACCGGGACGGCACCGGGGTTCGCGATCGCCGTGGCTGGGATGGTCGCCGTGAGCTGGCCTGCTGTCACTCGAGTCGTAGCCTGGGCCGCTCCGTTCCAGTTGATGACCGCGTTCGACGAAAAGCTGCTGCCGTTCACCGTCAACATGAACTGCGGATCGCCGGAATTGGCAGCGTTAGGAACCAATGCCGCAATCGTCGGCTTGGTTCCGGGCTGCGGCGCCGCCGCCTGAGGAGTGCTGTATCCACATCCCAGGCACAACATCGTGAGCAACAACAGGAAGGTTATTTTCATGATCTTCTCCAGTCGGGAATCCTCAATGGAAGTTAGCAACGGAGAAGCAGGGAAGTGTCAGCGGAGTGTTACTTTCTTGTAAAGGAAATGTCTTTCGAAAGATCTCACGGCTCAGAAAGAGAACACCCCGGGATGAAGCGCAGACTGCGTTACAGAATTTTCTTGCCGAACGCCGACTGCGCCAGTTCAACCGCCAGGTCCGCCGTCCGGTTGTGCTCGTCAATCACCGGATTTACTTCGACAATTTCGAAGCTCAGCATACGCCCGTGGTCGGCGATGATTTCCATCGCCAGGTGAGCCTCGCGATAGGTTGCGCCGCCCCGTACGGGAGTGCCTACGCCCGGCGCGTCTTCGGGATCGATCCAGTCCATGTCGAGAGAAATGTGATAGCCGGCTGTGCCGCGTCCCGCCATGCGCAACGCTTCTTCCATCACAGTGCGCATGCCGCGTTCATCGATGTCGCGCATGGTAAATACGCCGATGCCGGCTCGCCGCACATTTTCCTTTTCGACGGCATCAATGTCGCGTATTCCGACAAGCACGCAATTCTCCGGTTTCACCTTGGGCGAAAAATCGAAAATATTTGCCAACTCCGCCGGCCCAAGTCCCATGGTGGCGGCCAAAGGCATGCCATGGACATTCCCGCTGGGCGAGCTATCGGGCGTATTAATGTCGGTGTGCGCATCCATCCAGATCAGTCCGATTTTCTGATTCTGCCGGCGGTAAAACTCTGCCACGCCAGCCACCGTCCCCGCGGCAACCGAATGGTCCCCGCCTAGCACCAGCGGAACCATATCAGCTTCCAAAGTCTTCAGTACCAGCTCCGCATGCTTGGTGCAGGTAGCGGTAATTTCCTTCAAATATTTTGCCGACGGATCGCCTGCCTTTTTCTGTTCCGGAATCGCCACGGAAATGTTTCCGGCATCCTCTACGACATGACCGAGCTCTTCCAGTCGCGCCTCAAGCCCAGCCACCCGCACCGCCGAAGGGCCCATATCCACGCCGCGGCGCGATTGTCCCAAATCAAGCGGAACGCCGATTACCCGAATCTTCTTCGGCACAATGTTCGATGAAGTTGCAGCTGATGGGTTCATAGGTAAAACTGAGAACTGAGAACCGTGAACTGATAACTAAGAATCAATCCAACATACCTCCCACGTCTACTGGAACGTGGACAAATCCGTTTTGCTGTCTTACGGGTATAACCGGTTCAGCATCCGCGGAAATGGAATCGTCTCCCGCACGTGCTCCAGTCCGCAGATCCATGCCACCGCGCGTTCAATTCCCATTCCAAAGCCGCCATGGGGCACACTGCCGAATTTGCGCAGGTCAAGGTACCACTTGAACGCCTCTTCGGGAAGCCCGTGTTCGCGAATCCGCTGCACCAGCAGATCGTACGAGGCCATACGCTGTGATCCGCCGATGATCTCGCCATAGCCTTCCGGCGCCAGCACGTCCACGCAAAGCGCGAGATCGGGTCGCTGCGGATCGGGCTCCATGTAAAAAGCTTTCACCTTCGCCTGATAACGATGCACCATCACCGGCTTGTCGAACTGCGACGAAATGTAAGTCTCGTCTGGCGATCCCAAATCCCCGCCCCACTCGAATTTATTTTCCAGCGCACCCTTGGCATGCGCTTCCTCCAGCATCTTCGCCGCTTCGTCGTACGTGATGCGCGGAAATGGAGCTTCAATCTTCTCCAGCTTGGTCAAATCGCGGCCTATGATTTGAAGATCGCCTCGCCGCCGCTCCAGGCAACGCTTCACCAGGAAACTGATCAAACCCTCGGCCAGATCCATGAGATCGGCGAGTTCGGCGTACGCGACCTCAGGTTCCACCATCCAGAACTCGGTGAGATGCCGGCGCGTCTTCGATTTCTCTGCCCGAAATGTCGGACCGAACGAATACACCTTGCCCAATGCCATCGCGGTCGCTTCGATATAAAGCTGCCCTGACTGGGTCAGAAATGCCTGCTCGTCAAAGTAGTCGACGGGAAACAAAGTCGAAGTACCTTCACAAGCGGCTGGAGTAAGAATCGGCGGATCGGTCAGAATGAATCCGCGTTCATCAAAGAAATCACGCGCCGCTTTGATGATCTCGGCGCGCACTCGCAGGATCGACGCTTGCCGCTGTGACCGCACCCAGAGATGGCGGTGCTCCATCAGAAATTCGACGCCATGTTCCTTGGGAGAAATCGGATAAGGATCATTCTCCGACACGCGCTGTAGCACCTGAACGCCTGATACATCCAACTCGTATCCGCCCGGCGCACGCTTGTCGGCGCGGACCTTGCCTTCAACAATGACACTGGATTCCTGTGTCAGGCCTTTGATTGCGTCAAATACTTCGGGCGTGACTGCGTTCTTCGGTACTACTCCCTGAATCACTCCGGAGCCATCGCGAAATTGCGGAAACAGCAGTTTTCCGCTCTCGCGCAGGTTGTAGAGCCAGCCCCGAATGGTGACAGTCTGGCCGTCGTGCTTGCCGATTTCTGAAATGGTGCTGACAGGTGACGACATAAGATTTTATGTAGCGCCGGCGTCCCGCCGGCTGTCGCGAGGGCATCCTGCCCTCGCCGTGACGATATTATTCCGCTTCCAATTTCTCAAACACTTCCCGCATCTTCTCCACTGGATTCACCTTCTCGTCGGTCTCGATTTCGAGCAGCAACGGCGGTGTATTCGGCGCCGATCGCAGCAACTCCATCGCTTCTTTCCAGTCGATGTTTCCGGCTCCCGGCCAGAAGTGCGAATCGCGGTCCCCGGCGTTGTCGTGGACATGCGTCGAATGAATATGACCCTTCAATATTTCAAACGCCGCCGCCACGTTGCCCATGATGTGCGCATGCCCGACGTCGAAGCATACGCCCATGTCGTCGAAGTGCGTAATCTGGATGAAGTCTACGAGCTTATCCGGCGTGCTCAATTCGTTGGGAATATTTTCTAGCAGGATGCGCACACCCAGTGGCTTGGCAAACGCGCGCAGATGTTCGATCGAAGTCATGGCCGCTTCAAACTTGCGATCGTCAAACGATTCGCCGCTGGTCCCCATGTGCTGCACCAGGAAGCGAAAAGGAATTTGTTCCGCCACTTCGATGGCGCGCTTAATCTCGTCCATGGCCTCGATGCGCTGTGCCCGGTCAATCGCCGCCACGTTCACTGGCGGCCCTCCGGAGCGGCCGCCTTCATAATCCGCATACATGGGCGAATGCACGGAGTGCAGCGCTACGCCGCTGTTCTGAAACCAATCCGCGATTTCGCGCACATGTTGTTTACGATTAGCGTAATCAAGATGCTGTCGCGCCGCGAAAAGTTCAATCGCCTGGGCTCCACCGCGCGCCAATCCATCGAGCAGCCCAGGATGCAGCCGCTCTTTCACATACACGTAAGTGGACATCGCTTTCAACATAATCAGTCCTGTTGGTGCCAGCCCTAAAACCCTACTGCTCTCCCATTATTACGCTTGTCGCTCGCGCCCAGCCGATCTCCCCGCTTCGGATCAATCATGATGCACTCGCCATCGCTCCACGATTCTTCCGCTTCGACCTTGTGTCCCATACTTTCCAGCGCTTTGACCGCTTCCGGAGGAAATCCCTGCTCCGTATAACTCACGTCCGGCAACCACTGATGATGAAACCTCGGGGCGTTCACCGCCTCCTGAATATTCATTCCGTAGTCGATGACGCCCATCAGGATGTTGGCGACGGTTGTGATAATTCGTGGCCCGCCCGGAGAGCCCAGCACCAGAAACAGCTTATCGTCTTTCAGGACGATCGTGGGCGTCATCGCCGAAAGCATCCGTTTGCCCGGAGCAATGGCATTTGCCGGCCCCTGAATCAGCCCGAACGTGTTTGGAACACCCTGCTTGGCGGCAAAGTCGTCCATCTCGTCGTTCAGAAGAAAGCCAAGACCTTCGGCCGTGACTCGCGACCCAAAACTGTCATTTAGCGTAGTCGTGACCGCAACCGCATTCCCCTCGGGATCCACTACCGAATAATGAGTCGTGTGATTCGGCTCGACGGCTGGATAGTGCGCTGCAGCCTCTTGTTCCAGTTGGCTGAAGCTGGCCGGCCGTTTCAAGTCCTTGCTGATGCTGGCATGTTCAGGATCAATCGACTCCCGCCAGGCCGCACCATAGTGCTTGTCGATCAACTGAGCCACGGGAATTTTTGAAAAGTCCGGATCGCCCAGAAACTCCGCCCGATCAAAAAACGCCCGCCGGAAGGCTTCCAGGGTCAGATGCAAGGCCTGCGGCGACCGGCCTCCAAATTTCGCCAGGTTGTAGCCTTCGAGAATGTTCAGGATCTCGATCAGAGCGGTCCCGCCTGACGACGGCGGTGGTGCGCTGATGATCTCGTATCCGCGATACGATCCTCTCACTACTTCCCGCTCTTTCACTTCATAAGCCGCCAGATCGTCGGCGGTGATCAGGCCTCCACCCTTTTGCATAGCGGCGGCAAGTTCGCGCGCCATGGCCCCGTGATAAAACTCGTCGGGATTGGCCGCGATCCGTTTCAAAGTCCGCGCCAGATCCGGCTGCTTAAAAGTCTCTCCGGCTTTGTAGTAATTTCCATCGCGCAGAAAAACGCGCCGCGATTCCGGAAACTTCGCCAGATCTTTATCTTCCTGAATTTCGGAGGCGTCCTGTGCAGCCAGCGCAAAGCCTTCCTCGGCCAGCTTGATCGCGGGAGCCATCACCTGCGCCAGCGAGAGCTTCCCGTACTTCTTCTCCGCATACACCATTCCAGCCACAGACCCCGGCACTCCTATCGCCTTGTAGCCGACGGTGCTGGCGTCTTCGATTACGTTGCCTTTGCCATCGAGATACATATTCGCGGTCGCCCCTGCGGGAGCCTTCTCGCGGTAGTCAACGAAGTGCGTCTTGCCGTCGGCAAATCGCACCAGCATGAAGCCGCCGCCCCCAAGATTCCCCGCTTGCGGATGCACCACCGCCAGAGCGAAACCGACTGCGACGGCAGCGTCTACAGCGTTGCCGCCGGCTTTCATGGTCTGTACCCCGGCCCGCGAAGCCAATCCGTGGACACTCGCCACCATGGCCCGAGTCGCAACCACCGGCACCAGGCGCTCTCCGAAAGCCGGCAAAGCGCCCGGCATCAAGAGCAGCAGAATGAATGACTTGCAATGAGATCGCATGGGTAGGACTGCTAGAGGCTAGCCCAGCAGCGGAGTGGGAGTCAAATTATCAGGAGATGATCACTCTCAGAAAAACTCGCCCATCTCAGCAGCGCTGCCCGCCGCTGCCGGATAGGTTTGAATCCCAAGTCCGTGGAGAACCAGGCGCAGCGTGCTCTGGTGCTGGTACGTCGCGGTCGACTGATATCCCTGCTTTGCCTTCGGGCTAATAATGACGGCAGCGACGTGCCCTCCACCATCGGTCGAATCATTTGTCTCCGACTCATCGAAAACAATAATCAGCAAACCGTCTTTCTGAAACGTGGCACTGGAAATCAGCGGGGCGATGTTCTGCTGCAGCCATGTGTCGGCCAGTTGAAGCGGCCCGTCGTGAGCATCGTCCAGAAGATTCGGCGCCAGAAACGAAAAACTCGGAAGCTGGTCATTGGCCAGGTCGGAATTGAATTGAGACAACGACACCAGATTACTGACCTGGGTGCTGCTGTTCACCACGTCGGTAAAGTAGGCGAACGGATTATGGCGCTTGCTATACGGATAGACATCGCTTCCTGTATACCCGGTCGAAGGAATGCTCTCAGCATAAGACTTCCATGTTTTGCCGGCCGCAATTAGATCACGTGCAATGTTATCCACGCCAACCGTGCCTGTGAACCCATCATCGTTGGTGACCAGTTGTCCGGTCGTAAGCATGAAGTAGTTTCCAATCGACGGATGAGTGTTGGCGAAATACTCGGTAGCCAGCCCGTACTGAGATACCAGGCTGTTGAGATAGGGCATTGCGGCGTTTCCGATTACTTCTGAGTAGCTGTGATTCTCCTCGAGAACCATTACTACATGGCCAAACTGCGGAACTGATCCGGACGAAGTCGGAGGCGGAGAAGGTCTGGGATTGCTGGCAGACGAAAGGCCACACCCCGTGGCTAGCGTCAGCAGGAACATGCTGACCAGGAAAGCAGTCGCACTGCTCACAGTCCGACCGAAACCAAAAAATTCTCGCATACCAGTTATCGGCAATCTTGGAGGGCCGGCACAGACTGTGTGGGGCCGGGTCTCCGACCTGGCCAGGCCGAGCGCAGCTCGCCTAGTCCACCACTCGGCTAACTTCGATGCCTGAGCGCAACCTCAGGATGTGCCCGCCGGTCGCAAAATGCGTTTCCGGCACGGATTTCAGTCTGGTCCTTACTTGGCACGCGGGGCTTTGCCCTTGCGGCTTTTGGTTTTAGGCTTTGCACCCTTGATCCTGACTTTCGCCTTCGCCGCCACCATCCCATACGATTGCTCGATCAAATCTTTCACATCATTCCAGGGCAGCGCGTCCAACCGCTCGAACGCCACCCAATTGTAGCGTCCGAAGTGGGGCGCTGGGATGATGTCTTCCTGCTCCACCAGCTCTGCGAACCTTTCCGGATCGCACTTGAACATCAACCGCGGCGGAACTGAGTTGAGATTGAGCAAGGCAAAAATCTTCCCACCCACTTTGAAGCAGATAACCTCCCCCCATTGCAACTTTTCGGTTGCATGGGAAAAGGAAAGGCAAAATTGGCGAATGGATTCAACACTCATTTTCTGGAGACTCGCGAATCTAATCTGAGGAACGTAGAATCAAAGCCCTCCAGGAGATTGAAATGCAAACCAGACAACTTGGCAACTCCGACCTACAGATCACCCGGGTAGGCTACGGAGCGTGGGCCATTGGCGGTTCAGGCTGGCAATTCGCGTGGGGACAACGACTCCGTCGCCGCCATCCATCGCTCGCTCGAACTGGGAGTGAATTGGATCGACACCGCCGCCGTCTACGGCCTCGGCCATTCCGAAGAAATCGTGGCCAGGGCGTTGAACGCCTGGTCCGGCCCTCGGCCGTACGTATTCACCAAGTGCGGCCGCCTCTGGGATGAAAAAGGCAACGTCCGTGGCGGCCTGAGCGCCGATTCCATCCGCCGCGAAATCGAGGACAGCCTTCGCCGCCTCTCCACCGACGTGATCGATCTCTACCAAATTCACTGGCCCCCCAATCCCGACTCTCCCGAACTCGAAGAGGGATGGGCCACGCTCGCCGACTTGAAGCGCCAAGGCAAAGTACGCTGGATCGGCGTCTCGAATTTCAACGCCGCGCAACTGAAACGCGCCCAGGCCATCGCTCCGGTCACTTCGCTGCAGCCTCCTTATTCGCTGATTAACCGGGGTGTGGAAGCGGAAACTCTGCCTTACTGTCTGCGCGAAAACATCGGCGTGATCGTCTATTCCCCCATGGCCTCGGGCTTGTTGACCGGAGCCATGACCCGCGAACGTGCCGCCAACCTGCCCAAGGATGATTGGCGCCGCGCGAGTCCAAATTTCAACGAGCCCAAGTTGTCGAAGAACCTGGCCTTAGTGGAACGCCTGCGCGAGATTGGGAAACGCCGCGGTCGTACTCCGGGCGAAGTCGCAATTGCGTGGACGCTCCAGAATCCAGCAGTGACCGTCGCCATCGTAGGCGCCCGCAACGCTAGCCAGGCCGAAGGCGTCATGCGCGCCGGAGAATTGTCTCTGTCGAACGAAGAAGTGAGTGAGCTTGAAAGCTTTTCAGCACAATCAGCGGCGTAAGTAGCATCGACTCGAAGATCTCGTCGGGGTTTCGGAAGGTACGAGTTCACTCGTGCCAATAACGGCGTGGGCCTTCAGCCACAGAAAAGTGTCATCGCACCCACTCAGCCAGTATTCATCCCTCGATTCGCTCGCCTCGGAAAGTGAAGCATAGAGAGCGCCTGAAACGCGAACAGTCGTGCGGGCCGGTGTCCTTTGCGTCAAGTGAGTGATATGGCGATTTTTCGCCAGCTGATTGAGAACCGCCAAGAATCTCGAGGTGAATGCGAACACTGCGCGAATTGACAGGTCGATCTTTGCCAGACTCTTGCTAGCATCAATTTCGCATGTAATTCGCACCCTGGGATCACGTTATCCGTAAAAACTGGAATCGGGGTGATCAAGATGTCCGCCTGCCATTGGTCCTGTAAGTTTCAGAAATCGAGCGTGTCCGATTAAGGAGGCCATATGCGCAACCTGTGCACTTCAGCCATTTCAGTGTTGATACTAGGAGCGTTGATGGGGCTTTCAGTCGCGTGTTCACATCGTCCCAGCGACGATGCGATTGCCAAGGATATTCAGAATAAGCTCGCCGCCGACTCGGAAACTAAGGACGCGCAGGTCAATGTGGCGGTTAAGGACGGTAAGGTTACCCTCACTGGGAGAGTCAGCACTCCAGCAGTCCAGCAAAAGGTAGAGCAAATTGCGCGTGAAGAACCGGACATCGCTGGCGTCGATGACCAAACGACGACTGAGCCAGAAGCCGAGGCTGCTGTTCCAGCTGCTCCTGCTCCAGCCGCTCCAGCTGTTCCTGCTCCCCCTCCTCCTCGGGTGGAGAAGCCCAAACCTCAGCCTCTCGTAGTGCCCGCCGGGACCGTTCTAAGTGTCAGAACAGGTCAAGCATTGGGTTCCAAGAGCAGCCAAACGGGCCAAGCATTTCTCGCGACGCTGGCGCAACCCGTGAGCGTGAACGGGAGGTCGGCGCTGACGGCAGGATCGACCGTCAGTGGCACCGTGGTGACGGCCAAGGCCAAGGGCAAGGTAAAAGGTGAAGGGCAACTGGACCTGTCGCTAACGAGCATTTCAGTAGGCGGACATACCTATCACATCCAAACCGGCGTGCTCAGCAGCACAGTAAAGGGAAAGGGTAAGAGGACAGCTGCCACTACCGGCGGAGGAGCAGCCGGTGGTGCGTTGATAGGAGGCATCGCTGGTGGAGGCACGGGCGCCGCTATCGGTGCCGGTGTGGGTGCGGCAGCGGGTTTTATCGGGGGAACTTTGACCGGGAACAAGCAGGTTGAAGTCCCGGCTGAGTCGGCACTCAGCTTCACTCTGACTCAGCCTTTGACACTCCCGCCGACGCGCGATTGAATTCGTTCCCGGCCGACTTCCGGGGACGGCACACCTCAACCACGCAGTTGAAGCTGAGGATTCCCAGCTAACTGGCTTGTTAGTCAATCGAAAACCTTTTGGCTGCACCGCGGCGGCCAGGCGGGGTCAGCGCCGATGCTCGACGAAACCGGGCGATTAGATACCTTCGACTTATCGCGCGTGTGCAGCGAGCCATCCGAGCGGATGAAGTTGCTGAAAGTGCGCGACGCCTCGAAGAAGGCGACCTGGTTGTACTTGCCGCTCACGTTTGCATTTAGCGGGGTGGTTTGGACTTTGATCATCTGGTCTGGGCATTTGTATATGGGGTTCGGACTGATGGTCCCGGCGATCATGTGGTGCCCAGCGTTGGCTGCGCTGGTGACTTGCCGCCTGCTTGGTCGAGAGTTCGGATCTCTCGGATGGCGGTGGCCAAATAACAGATATATCGTCGCAGGATACTTCGTACCCTTGGCCTACACGTCAGTTGCGTATGGTGCAGTGTGGGCGTTGCAGCTGGGCAATTGGAACTCGGATTTCGTCAACCAGATTGCGCAGGGTTTCGGGCTGCGCGGCCTGCCTGCATGGGGCTCGCTAACACTCTACGTCATCACTATGGCAACTGGGGGCCTCATACTGAACATTTCGGCGGCACTCGGCGAAGAGATCGGCTGGCGAGGCTTTCTAGTTCCTGAATTGACCCGTCAAATGTCGTTTACGAGAGTGAGTCTGCTGAGCGGAATCGTCTGGGCTGCTTGGCATTGTCCGCCGCTATTATTCGCGGATTACAACGCGGGAACGAATCGTTGGTACGCACTCTGCTGCTCCACTGTGGTGGTTGTCTCCGCCAGCTTCATGCTTGCGTGGCTTAGGCTGAAGTCGGACAGCGTCTGGCCAGCCGCGGTGTTCCATGCCAGCCACAACGTTTTCGTCCCGGGCGTCTTCGACAGTTTGATACGCAATACCGGCTCAACTCTCTGGTACACAACCGAATTCGGCGCAGCTTTGGCGATTACAACTGCTGTATCTGCCCTGTACTTTTGGACTCGCCGCGGCGACATCCCGCGCATTGACGTTCAGGGAGTGGGCTTTTGGGGGTGGCGCCGGTGTAGTGGGCATGTATGGTCTCTTGTCGCGAAAGTTCCCGAGCAGTGAAACAACGCCGCGAGTCAAATAAATGTGGGGCTGAATCACGATCCCGCTTTTTGTAAGATTCTGGCAATCGCGGTGATCGTGTTCCAATTACGAGTTGTCGCCGGAACCCCGAAAACTTTATCAAGCTGGCCCAGGTAACGGATCGCTTTCATTTCGCGCCGGTATAGACCGAGCACGAACCGGTTTTTTATGGCGAGGACTTTCAAAGACCATTCATCTCCCGAAGGGAGATTGAAAGGAGTGGAAGGCAAAGGCCGCCCGCGTTTCGCCAATATGCTCACAAACCAAGCGATGTTCGGTCCTGCGGGCTGACCCCGAAACGGATTCGTAGATTGCAGTTCGAGGACGTCATCCCCTTTGCAAATTACCACTTCGGTCTCAAACGGCAGTCGCTTTGCTAACTCTGCACGGAGTGTGACCTGACTAATGCGGTTTCGCACCACGAAAGTTCCTGCGGCGCCAATATTCACAAGGTCAAGGTCGCTCAGTTCCTTCGCGAGGAGGCTCGGACGAAAGGTCCTGTGACAGCCGACATTGACTCCCCTCAAGAAGACGACCAGAGCCATGACAATTCACTCGCTCAGACCTGTTCCCGCGCCTCGCCCAGCGTCACGCTCACATCCATCTTCTTTTTGCCGCGATAAATCGTGAGCCGCACCGTATCGCCCGCGCGGTGACTGTTCATCATCTGGCTGAGGTCCTGCTGGTCCTGAACATCCTGGCCATCGATGGCCACGATCAGGTCGCCGCCAACCATGATCGGCATGTTCCCCAGATACGCGCGCTCGGTGCCACCTTTCAGACCTGCACGGTCTGCCGCGCCACCCGCCACAACCTGCACGATCAGCAGTCCACTGTCCGCGGCCAGTCCCAACTGGTCGGCTAGTTCAGGCGTAATCGGAATCGTGCGCACGCCCAGCGCTGGACGCCGTACCCGGCCCAATGTCATCAAGTCGTTGAGCACAGCCTTGGCGGTGTTCACCGGAATGGCAAAACCAATGCCCGCACTCTGTCCGACGTTCGAAGCGATCATCGTATTGATGCCAATCACCTCACCGTGCAGGTTCAGCAGCGGTCCACCGGAATTGCCGGGATTGATGGCCGCGTCGGTCTGAAT